>Ga0247727_10007501_pt1 | contig 20742 bp, 17 predicted proteins | sample WisWelCaveWW1625_FD_202498 | JGI IMG/M metagenome (GOLD analysis project Ga0247727, IMG submission 202498) | Biofilm microbial communities from Wishing Well Cave, Virginia, United States - WW16-25 | ecosystem: Environmental > Aquatic > Deep subsurface > Groundwater > Cave microbial mat | place... | reverse complement strand
ACTGATGCTCATGGGCGGCTCCTTTGGTTTTCGGTCCCCAAATTATGCCTCATCCCGTGAGCATCAGCTTTTCCAAAGTTCTGTCAGTGAATCAGCCCAACGTCATACTTTATGATCCCCATCTGATGGACGAGACCCGCTTTACCGTCAAACAACTCGCCGACCTTGACGGGGTTAGCCGCTGTACCCTCCACCATTACGACGCGCCCGGCCTGCTCACGCCCGCCCTCGTCGGCGAAAACGGCTACCGCCATTATGACGATGGGTCGTTATTCCGCTTGCAGTAGATTCTCTTTTATCGCGAGTTGGGGCTGGAACTCAGCCAGATCAAAGCCCTCATCGATGATCCCGCTTTCGATTTGGTCACCGCCCTCCAGACCCACCGCCAGACCTTGCAGGACAAAATCGACCGCCTGCAAACCCTCATCCAGACCGTCGATACCACCATCCTGCACCTTGTTGGAGAAGTACAAATGAGCAAGAAAAATATCTTTGAAGGCTTCAGCGCCGAAAAACAACAGCAATATGAAGCCGAGGCCACCGAACTTTGGGGCGACACCGTCACGCAATCGGTCAAACTCTGGAACAGCTACAGTGAAAAGCGCAAACAGGAGATCATGCAGGAGGGCAGCGACATCTACCGCGACCTCGCCGCCAACATGGGCCGCGGCCCGGCCAGCGGCGAAATCCAGGCCATGCTCGCCCGCTGGCACCAGCACATGCGCTACTTCTACGAGCCGACCATCGAATCCCTCGGCGGCCTCGGGCAGATGTACCACGACCACCCGGACTTCAACGCCACCTTTACCGCCATCCACCCCGACCTCCCCGCCTTCCTGAAAGCGGCCATTGGCATTTATGTGGATAAACTCGAAACCGCCTGGCTGGAACGCGAACTCGGCATCCTGAAGGAATGATCGCTCATTCGAAAAATATTATCATCCTGAGCGGAGGCCGGCCCGTTTTGGCCGGACGCAGTCGAAGGATGGTTCATCAGGTTGTCGAATGGTGTTTCATGAGCTTGTCGAATGATGCTTCGACTTCAGCGGGCAAATGCGGCCCGCTTCCGCTCAGCACGATAACATTGGCATCCTGAAGGAGGAAAGCCATGGGTGCACAAGATCCCGTGATTGAAGATTCTCCCGCGCCCCTGGAGGGGTCGCCGGTTCCCCGCCCGGTCGCCGGGGGGCGCGTGATCCCACCGGGGCGCGCGTCCCCCTGGGAGGCCCCGGAAGCCGAACTGGCCCGCCGCCTCGCCCTCTTTATCGTTGAGACTCCGCAACGCCAGTTCAAGGACTTGATCCTCCCCGAGGCCACGTCCCTGCACTTGCGCAGCCTGCTGACGAAAATCCGCCATCACCGCGTGCTGTACGAGGATTTTGGGTTGGGGGAGGTGGACCCTCACGGGGGGCGGACGGCCATCAATTTATACGGCCCCCCGGGAACCGGGAAGACGTTCGCCGCCGAGGCCATCGCCCACGAATTGGGGCTGGGGATCATCCGGGCCAATTACGCCGAAATCGAATCGAAATTTGTCGGGGAGACGGCGAAGAACATCCGGGCCGCGTTCCAGCGGGCAAAGGACACCGGCGCGCTGCTCTTTTTCGACGAGGCCGATTCCATCCTCGGGCGGCGGCTGTCCAACGTGACGCAGAGCACGGATCATGCGGTCAACGTCAGCCGCTCGGTGATGCTACTGGAACTGGACCACTTTGCCGGGGTCGTTGTCTTTGCCACCAACCTGGCGTCCAATTACGATACGGCGTTTGTCAGACGGATTATTGGGCATATCGAGATGCCGCTGCCGGATGCGGCGGGCCGCCGGAGGTTGTGGCGGTACCACATCCCGGCGCGCCTGCCCGTGCATTTGAGCGAGGCGGATTGGGAGAGCCTCGTGATCGAGACCGATGGGCTGGCCGGGGGGGATATTCTGAACAGCGTGGTCTTTGCGGCGTCGCTGGCGCTGGAGCGGGAGGGGCCAGGTTGCCGTATCACCCTTGCCGATTTCGAGGCGGCGATTGCGGCGGGACGGCGGGCGAGGGAGGAGGTGGGGAGGGCGTAGGGGCTTTGATCGTTTGTTTGTTGATTGTGAGGGAGGTGTGCATGAGATGCTCCTGATGCCTGATTCCGCTCACCACTATGTCTGGTAAAGGTCTTCTCCGCTCAATGAAGCTGTGCGTTGGATTATTCCAGCGTTTCGAGTTTTGTTAGCCACTCATTGAAATGAGAACATTCGCGGCGAATTATCTCCAGCCCTATTCTTTCTGCAATGAGCGGGCCAAATGCAGTTTTGTCATAGCCAGGAAACAGCTTAACCAGCCGCTTTGAGGGAGCGGTATTTTCCCCATCATCTACTTGTTCCGGTGAAGGGAAATTGGCGCGAATATCCTTTAGCGAAGGCAATTGGGACACGGATTGGAGTGCCAAAACCTGGTCAACGACTTGAACGTCGCTGAATAGCAATCCCTCAAACTCATGAAGCTGGATGTAGGGAATAAACCGCAGGTTGTTTATATCTGCCGCGAATTCATTTTCAAGTGCTCGCACTTTTTCGTATGGATCAAGGATTTTTTGGGCGTCATCGAACCCTGGAAAATTTTTAGGGAGCGCGTACAAATCTATCATCGTCGTTACAAAAGCTGATTGATGTTGGGACAACCATTTCTTCACATCCCGCTTAAGCTTGTCATAGACATTACCCCGGCCAAGCCCCCCTCGGTAAATTTTCCCATGTTTTGCGCCCGTTTGAACTGACCTTGAAGTAATAAAGATGGATTGTGATCCAAGATCATCGGCCAAAACTTGACGTACAAATGTTTCTTCAGTTTGTCCTTCTACGACTATGTTGATATGAATCCCCTTTGCACTCAAACCGGTCTCCCTCCGATAACGTTTTTCTCCCATAGCTCACCGAGCGTGTAATCTTCCAGCCATTCAATTAGCTGACTGTCATCCAGTCTTTCAATCGTGCTCTCTGGCCCTCTCCGATCAACAACCAGTAAATCTTGTGGGTCGAATTGATTAATGAGTGTAACGGATTGCGTGGCAGCAATGATTTGTGTTTGGGTTGCGGCACTTCGCAACAAGGAGGCAAGAACATTGATTGCGTACGGATGCAGGCCCAATTCCGGCTCATCAATCACAATGGTCGATGGAAGCCGCGCAGGAGGTTGTAAAAGCAAGGTCGCCAGACAAATAAACCGTAAGGTCCCATCCGAAAGATAATGTGCCAAAAACGGAGAATCAGAGCCTCGTTCCTTCCATTCCAGCCTGATTTTCATGTCGTTTTCCGGCATTGGATGCAAAATAAAGTCATCGAAAAATGGAGCAACCATACGAACCGTATCGCGAATGGCCTCATAATGTTCCTGGCCGGATTTCTGTAAGCGCAATAAAAATGCCGCCAAGTTACCCGCGTCTGGTTTGAGGAAACGATTGTCGTTGATGTCGTGAACTTTTTTTACCAGAGCGCTGTCGCTTGTATCGTGAAAGTGATACAGTTTCCAATTATTGAGGTATTTCAGCACGTAGCTTGGGACAATCAAAGGGCTTGGTTTAGCCGCCTCTTTCAAGAGGGTTTCTCGATGGCCCGTGCCTAAATTTTTCCAATGCTCATTTACATATTGACCTTTGAAAAAACCACAGGCCTCCTCAGCAAAAATGAGCCGGTCATCCACTGTAGGGACCCATTTCACGCGATAACCATTTTGGCCAAAAGTCAAAAGGATATTAATTGCGGATGTAGTCTTCTGCCCAAAGTGCAAAAATGTTTCTGCCCCGCCTTTTTGCTGAACAAATAATTGGAGGTTTTCATCCACCGTCTGATTAAGAAGCCTAAAAAGAGAAATCAAATTACTCTTTCCTGCCCCATTGGCACCAATCAAAATATTCAACGAGTTCAACTTCAAGGTTAACTCTCGAAAAGACTTATAACCAGTGACGTGGATTTCATCTAATTTTTTCATATCGTTTACCAGGAAAACGGCATGGATTTTTCTATCGAGGATTATACCTGATGAGGTAATGCATCAATTCGCTTCCAAATCCATCACCCGATTGATGCATCACTGAAAGGTTTGATTGTGCGTAAACAAAAGACCCTCCGCGCAGGAGGGTCTTTTGGGCTAATAATGCTGTATGGGTGAATTTACGGCGCGCCGCACCCCATCGCCGCATCAAACACATCCACCCCGGTCAGGAGCATGGCGTATTGTGTGCCATCGGCGGACATCAGCTTGATCTCGTGGTAGCCGTTGGTATTGCCATCGCGTTGGAGCCAGAGCGAGACGATCATCCCGTTCGGCAGGACGCAGGGGGAGTTGTCATTGGTGAGGGCGCTGATCAGGAGCGGGGTGCCGCCGCCAGCCGGGAGCCGCCACAACTGCTCACCGTTCCACGTCCCTTCAAACACAATCGAACCATCCGGGGCGTAGACGGGTGAGAATACCAGGCCCCCCGCCCCGAAGTCATCCGCCCGGAAACGCACGGCAAAGCCCGTGCCGTCCGCGTTTACTTCGCAGATGGCATTGCTGGCATACGTATCATCCCCGCAGGCAAAGATCACCTTTGTCCCATCGGCGGAGAAGGCGGGCTGGTGGTGGTTGAGGAACGGGGAACTCGTGGTCAGTTCCACTGGCGTGCTCCAGGCATCACCCTCGCGGCGGATGGCAAACACGTCGCGGTTGTGCGTCCCGCCGCCAGACCGGTAGGCGATCAGCCCGCCCCCGTTGGCAATCGCGCTCGCCTCGGCGTGGACGGGAGCGCCATTACTCTTGACCGTCTCGAAATTCACAAAGTCCTGCGTGACGACCAGGCAGGGCCAGCCGACACAATCCGCGTCAAAGCGGTCGGTGGAGACCATGTACCAGCTGCCATCGCCGGAAATGTTCAGCCACCCGCTGTATTCGCCGGGCGCGGCGGCGTCCAGCCCCGCCGTGATGTCCTCCGGGACGGCATTGGGGGCAATCGCAATCCGGTAGATGCGCTCGTTCTCCCCTTCGCGGATGATAAAGGTGACAAACCCGCCCCCGGGGGGAAGCGCCAGCGTGGGCTGGGAGGCGGAACCGGGATCACCCACGGGGGTGGACTCGCCCGCGGGGGGCAATGCCCCCGGTGAACTGGTGGGCAGTTCAATGGCGGTTTCATTCCCCTGAACTTCATACGCACCCACATCCGCCGCGCCCGCCCGCGGTTGCCCGAGGATGTCCTCCCCGCTGGCGTTGGTCGGGTCAGCCGAGTCAATCGCCGCGCTGCCCGCCTGCGGGACGGCATAGGCCAGGACGAGGGTCGTGAAGACGGTACGGATGTCAATATACCCGCCGCCAAAGAGACCAGTGGCCGCGTCCCAGACCGGGAAAGTCAGGTTGGCGGGCGGGTTGAGCAGGGGGTCGCCGTTGATCGGCGCGGCATCGTCGGAGACCTGCACCATGTCTTCACCACCCTCCGGCAAGGGCTGGCCTCCATTCCAATACACATTATTGGCAAGCGTAAAACTGGCGGTCTCGCCCTGCGGTGCGGTGGCAAAGAGATTCATCGTCCCGGTGGGGTCGGTGAAGATGTTGTTGTAAATCTGGATATTGTCGTTGGGCTGGTTGCTCTCCTCAACGTTGGTGCGCCAGAAGAACGCGCCGGAGGGCATGTCGCCGCTGATCGTGTTGTTGCGAAACACCACGTCATGCACGCCTTTCGTCCCGAACGGCGCACGGATTTGCTCGCCATCGCCGAGGAAGAGATTGTTTTCGATGAGCACATTTTCTGCTTCAAAGTATTCGTTGCCATCCTCACCCAGCAGGATCATGTTGTGCCCTACCGAGCCTTGATAGTGGAAGAAGATGTTGCGCCGGATGGTCACGCCGGAGACGCCCACGATGCCGTCCTCATCCTGGTTGCTGTCCTTGACGACAATAAAGCTGGACGCCTCCTCGTTGACTTCCCGCCCGCTGGCTTCAAAGGCGTTGAAGAAGACGTTATCTTCAACGACGACATCCTTCACACTGTTGATGTCAATGTGTTCATCCGAATCCCCCTGGTTGTAGAAGAGGTTGCCGATCACGTAGATTTGCTGGACCCCGTTGTTGATCTTGAGGATGTCGTTGGTATAGCTGTCGTGCAGGATGTTGTTGCGCAGGGTGATGTTATTGGTGTAGCGTTCCCCGCCCGCGATATCGTCGGTGGCATCCTGGATTTGGACGACGAGGTCGCTGGCCGCCGGGCTGAGGTGCGCCACGTCAAACCCTTCAATGCTGATGCCCTGGGCTTCAAAGATGGTCAGGACGGTTTCGTCGGCACGCAATTGGGCTTGGTAGGGAATCTCCGAGCGCACGGTGACGCCCTGCTCAAACCAGCCGCGGATGCGCACGCGCCCGGTGTACAGGCCGGGGCGCACGAGGATGACACTGCCATCCTCCACGCTGTCGAGAGCGTGGGTGATCGTCGCCCAGGGGGAGGCGATGGAGCCGTCGCCGGAATCATCGTTCCCGTCCGTTGCCACGTAGAAGGTGGGGGCGTTGGGGTCGAGGAAGGCAGTGGGCGCGGCTTGCGGGGTGATGTTACTGTTGCCCGGCTGGTTGCCGGGGCCGGTATCGCCTGAACCTGCCGGCTGGCCGATGTTGCAGGCCATCAATACAAATACCATGATCATCAAAAAGCGTTTCATTGGGTTCTTCTGGGGTGGGGGTAAAAGATTAAGCGCAAAGGGCGCGAGTAGGGGCGGGTCTGCTGCGCGGGCAAGGCATCCGGGTTGTCTATGACGTTTTCTGGCGAGGCTACCTTGCCAATCTGGAAGACCCGCCCCTACTGTGCAATGAACTTGTATTGGGTTAAATGCGCCCGCCTTCCTGGGCAATCACTTTCTCTATTTGTGGAACAATTGTTGGCAAATCTTCATGCACCGTTTTCCACACTGTATCCAAATCAACGCCAAAATACTGGTGGATGAGTTTGTCACGCATGCCAGACATTTCTCGCCAGGGGATTTCGGGGTATTGATTCCTGATCTCGTTGGGTATATTCCTGGCCGCCTCGCCAATTACTTCCAAGGCTCCGATGACGGCAAAACAGTTTTCTCATCCTTCAGGAAATCATCCCCGCTAACCCCATGCATGAAGTTGAGCGCTTTCCCTGCATGTTCCAGGATATCGCGCAAATAATGGAGATATATGCGGGAGGCGCTCATACCGGAATTGCTTCGTCCAAAATTCTTTCTTCCAGGAGCGGTTTCAGGGCGTGTTTCATGACGAGATCCACTTTGACTCCCAATAAATCACTTAAGTAAATTTCCATCTCGATAAATTTGAGCAAGCTCGGGGTTTCTGAAAAGGTTACGAGCACATCCAGATCACTATCCGGCGTTTGTTCCGTGCGCACGTATGACCCGAATGCATCCAGTGTGTTGACCCGGTAATTTTCCTGTAAATCCGGGAGCGCCTTGCGGAGCGTTGCCATCATTTGTCCGAAGTCCATAGGTTGTTCCATGCAGGGATTATACAACGGAGTAAATAATGAGGAATTTAGGAGCATCATGCATAATTCTCGCGGATACCAATGTTCGCTGGTTGCCGGAACCCTTTTACCGCCCGCGGTGTAATATGATCAGAAACTATTGAACTCGCGCGAACCGAACGAAGCCCTCTGGATAGAGCAAGCCCAACGCGGAGATGAACCAGCCTGGGAAGACCTGATGCGCCTCCACCAGGAGGCCGTCTTCCGGCTGGCATACCTCCTGCTGGGCGACCCTGACGACGCGGCCGATGTCGCCCAGGAGGCTTTTTTACGCGCCTGGTATGCCCTTCAGCGGTTTGACGCCGCCCGCCGCCCGCCCCCTGCGCCCGTGGTTATACAAGATTTGCGCCAACCTCGCCCGCAACCGCCGCCGCGCCGCCGGGCGGTACTGGGCTGCGCTCCAGCGCCGTTTTATTCAGGAGCTGCCCGCCGCGCCGGACATTGCCGGGCAAGCCGACGAGCGCCTCCGGGCGGAGCGGCTCCGGCAGGCAATCCATCGCCTGCGCTGGGATGATCGCCAAATGCTCTACCTGCGCTTCTTCCTCGAACTCTCCGTGGATGAGACCGCCGCGGCAGCGGGCATCGCCCCCGGCACGGTCAAGTCCCGCACCAGCCGGGCGCTTGGGCGGCTGCGAAAAGTGATCGAAAACGAATTCCCGGATTTGGAACTGGATGGATTGGATGGAAATGATTTCTGACGAACGGTTAATCGCCGTGCTCCGGCGCACGGCACAAACCACGCCCTACCCCGCCACGCCGGACATCGCCGCGCGGGTCATGCGGCGACTTGGCACACGCCGGTTGAGCCTGTCGAAACCAGCGCGGGGTCTGCGGCTGGCAGCGGTGTTCATCGTGCTGACGGCGGCCCTGCTTTCCGTCCCGGCGGTGCGCGCCGCGGTGATCGAATTTTTGGAAATTGGCGGCATCCGGATTTTCTCCGGGGAGGAAATCCCCATGGAGGCAGAGCCAGGTAACGCGCCCCCACCAGGGGACGCGACTCCTTTCATTGAACCCGGCCCCTCAGGGGTCCCGCTCAATTCCGTGCTCGATTTGGCGGGCCAGGTCAGCCTTGCCGAGGCGCGGGAGCAATTCCCGTTCCCCATTATGCTGCCCGCCGATCTGAGGGAGCCGGATGAGGTGTTTGTCCAACGACTGGATGGCGGTCAGGGAGTCTTCATGGTTTGGCTGGCGGCGGACGATCCGGCGCGGGTGGAATTGAGTTTGCTGCTGCTTGCGCCGGGTGCGTTCGCCGGGAAGGGCGCGCCCACCAGAGTGACCGAGACGACCGTGAACGGGGAGTGGGCGGTCTGGACGGAGGGCGAGCACCTGCTCGTGATGCGGAGCGGGACGGGGGAATTGGAATTACTGCGCTTTTTTGTCGAAGGCAATGTGCTGATCTGGACGATTGGCGAGGTGACGTACCGGCTGGAGGGGACGTTCACGTTGGCAGAGGCGGTGGCGCTGGCGGAGTCCGTGCGCTGACGGGAACCGGGGGGCAAGGGGCGGTGTATTGGTTGTAAATCAATCAAGGAGAAAATCATGTTCAAACGAAAATTGTTCCTGTTGGCGTTTCTATTGGCAATCCTGCTCGTCGCCACCCCTGCGCAGGCAGGCGGCTGGGCGGTGATCACGCTCTCGGAGTTCCCCACGGCGGTGGCGGCAGGCGAGCCAGTGACGGTTGAGTTTGCTGTGCGCCAGCACGGTACGCACCTGACTTCGAGTTTTGGCGCGCCAACGGTTTATGCCCGGCATCCGGAATCCGGCGAAACCCTGGAAGTGGAATCCGCGCCGATGGCACCGGAGGGCTTTTACGCCGCTGAACTCCTCTTCCCGCAGGCGGGTGCGTGGGAATGGGGCATTGGGATCTACGGCAGTTCCGAGGATGCCCAAACCATGCCGGTTTTGGATGTGCGGGCGGGCGGCGCGGCGGGGCAACCCGCGGTGTCCTCTGCACCGTTTGCCGCGCCTGTCATGGCGGGATTTGCGGGGCTGATCGTCTTCGTGATGGCGGGTGCGCTCTATTTTGCGACGCGCAAGCGCTGGGCGTTGGGGGTGGGGCTGGCAGGGGTGGTGCTGGGTGTGGTCGGGCTGGCGCTGGCGGTTCAGCGCCCGGTGGCAGCGTCTGCTGCACCCGCCGAAACCGCGGCGGTTGTGTCGAGCGCGGCGGCATTCGGGTCGGAGGCGGAGTATGGCAAAATCCTGTTCCAATCGAAAGGCTGTGTGGTTTGTCACTCGCATAATGAGGGGCGGGTGGGGTACACGGGTATCACGACGGATATGGGTCTTAACCTGACGCGGACACTGCTTCCCGTCGAATATCTCCAGGTCTGGCTGAAAGACCCGGCCGCGCTCAAACCGGAGACGCTGATGCCGAACCTGGAATTGAAGGAAGCGGAGATTAATGCGTTGGCGGCGTTCCTGACAGCGTGGGATGACGCGCCATAGGGAGTGGTTGGATGGTTTTCTGGTTCGTTGGTTTGCTGATTAAACAAACCCGCCCCGTCTGGGAAGATGGGGCGGGAGACTCAAGCGCTCTTCATGGATCAGAATTGGCCTTTGCCAAAAGGTATAATTACCATGTGAAGATACAACGCGTTTATCTGGATACATCCGAGATCGGTGGATGTTTTGACCCTGAATTTGCAGAGTGGTCAAATGGGTTAATGCAGGATTTTCGCGAGCGTATCTTAAAAGCTCTTCTGTCTCAAGTGACGGCAGCAGAATTAAGTAATGCCCCTGGGTTTGTTCAAGGCGTCTATGCGGAATTGGCCGCACTGGGCAGTGAGATCATCGAAATTGGCGAGAGTGCGTTGGAACTGGCAGATGAGTATCAAAAACGGAGAATTCTCACCCCGAATTTCTATGACGACGGTCTGCACATTGCAATTGCCACCGTTGCTGAATCTGATGTACTCGTGAGTTGGAATTTCAAGCACATCGTTCGCTTTGATAAAATCCGATTGTTCAACGCAGTGAACCTGGAATATGGATACCGGAGCTTACAGATTTTTAGCCCCCGCGAGGTAACGACTTATGGACACGCCGAAGATTAAAACCCTTGAATTGACCCGTCAAATTCGGGATCGCAACAGCCAACATTTGGAGGGAAAGTCTCGTCAGGAACGGCTGGAATATTATCGCGAGCAATCTGTAAAAATGGAAATAGCAGTTTCCCAGTTGTTAAAAGAGGCTGGGTTTTCCGGGGTGGAGTCGAGATCAAACCAGCGAGATTAAATAACACTCTCTGGTCTAGATCAATTCCCTCGCCCCTCTCAAAACCCCTCCTCCCAAAACACGCCAGACACCTCTCGATCAAGTCCGCGCCCACCGGCGGGCAGGCGAGGTCCGTCCCGTAGCTCAGGCATAATTCTCCCGAATACTCGCCACATGATGCAGTTCATGCCCGGCGATAAAGTAAGCGGCGGCGCGGACGCTGAGGGGGTTGTTGCTGGCCGTGCCCTGCCGCAGCCAGGCGGGTTCGTCGAGGCTTTCAAACAGGGCGAGGGTCGCGTTGCGGACGGCGGTGTATTCGGTGAGGATACTCTCCAGTGCGCGGGCATTCGCGCCGGAAAGGGGGACGTAGCCGTCCTGCTCAAACCCGGCCAGCGGGGTCTCGTCGCCGCGGGCGATGCGCAGGGCGCGGTAGGCGACGATCCGCTCGGTGTCGCTGATATGGATGAGGATTTCCTTGATGGTCCATTCGCCGTCGCGGTGCGCCCAGCCGGTTTTCTCAACGGGGAAGCTGCGGATGAAGGTGAGGGTGCTGGCGAGGTTGTCGCGCAGGTGCTGGAGGACGCGCCCGTCGTCGGGCAGTTGGCTGATGTAGGCGCTGGCGTAGGGGGCGTATTCGCTGGGCTGGGGTTTGGGGATGGGGAGCATGAGGGGGGACTCCGTCATAGGGGGATGGGTTGGATTATAGCGCGCAGACCGGAGGGGTGGAATCCCCCCACAAACAACGCGCCCCTCGGGAACCTGTTTTTTATAAGGTATCCAGGAAGGCAGGAATTATTCATCTTTTCCTGGTTTCCTTATCAATCGGTTTAAACACAGTTTCCCCCGGTGATTGCCGGGGGAAACTGTGTTTTGGAGGAGAAACGGGTGTGTTATTCCCAGTGGGCGATGTCGCTGCGGCCGGGGATGACGCGGCTGCCATCGTAGGTGTAGGGGGTGAAGAGCAGTTCGTCAAAACCAACCTGGCCGAGGGCGTAGAGGCCGCTGCCGGGGGCGAGGCAGGCGAGGCGGTCGTAGTCGCCGTTGTCGCGGTTTTCGTTGACGAAGAAGGTGGGGCAGGTCTGCCATTTGCCGGTGCTTTCAGAGACGTACCAGATGGCGATGCCGTCCATGCCGGCCTGCTGCCAGAGGGCGCGCTCGGCTTTGCCGATGTTGAAGAAGACGTAGACGAGGGCGCTGATGCTTTCCACGTCGCCGCCGTTGCCGTTGAGGAAGTGGACTTCCATGACGGGGTCACGATAGCTGATGTTGAGGTCATGGTTGAAGCGGGGCGGGATTCGGTCGCCAGTGACGCCGGCCAGCACGTGGGTGACGCCGTGCGGGAGGTTGGTGACGGCGATGCCTTGCTTGCCGATCTCGATGGTCTGGCCGGCGTGGAGCTTGTACAACTCGAGGTGGCTGGCGGCGGCCGGGAGGGCGTTGCCGAGCGCAATCAGGACGACGAGGGCGAGCATAAGGCTGGTGGTGATGGTTTTGTGCTTGTTCATGGTGGTTCTCCTTTTGAGAAAGTTTTTTGGGAAGTTCACTTCCCTGGTTTGATGTGCGTATGATAGCCAGCGACGCCCCGCCAAAACACCCCATACCTGTGTCACTGGTGTGTCACTCCCGTGTCACTGGCCGCGATGGGCTGGCATATCCTGGCGTAATCCCGTAAGATGGGGGGTGAAACGTGATGAGTGATGAGTGATGCGTGATGCGTGATGCGTGATGAGTGATGAGTGATGAGTGATGAGTGATGAGTGATAAGTGATGCGTGATGCGTGATGCGTGATGAGTGATGAGTGATGAGTAAGCAGTATGCAATTACCAATTACCAATTACCAATCTCCAATCTCCAATTACCAATTACTAATTACCAATTACCAATTACTTTTCTCTTCCCCCATGCCCACCTTCACCACCCTTACCCAAAACTACGTCCAGCGGCGCGGGCTGGCGGTTGAGCAGATCGCCACGCTCTCTGGCATTTCGCGCAAGACGCTCTACCGCTGGGTGAGCGGGGAGGTGGCGCGCCCGCGGCACTGGTCGCAGGTGGTCGCCCTTGCCACGGGCCTGCACCTCACCCCAGCCGAAGCGGACGAACTGCTCCACACAGCCAAATGCCCCACCCTCGCCGAGCTCCCCAGCCTTGCCCGCTATGAGTATGAGTTTGAACTCATTGATAGCTTTCACAAACGCGTAGGGGCGGGGTCCCCCCGCCCGGCGGCCATCCCCCCCCAGAAACGCGTAGGGGTGGGGTCTCCGCACCCCGGCTCCATCCCCTCCCCCCAATCCAGCGCCGACGCCTGGCCCGCCCTCGAAACCCCCGCCGGGGCTGTCCAGCCCGACTCCCGCTTCTATATCCCCCGCCTCGCCGACGGCCAACTCGCGGGCCAGCTCACCCGCGGCGGCACCACGACCACCATCCAGGCCGGGCGCCAGACCGGCAAAACATCCCTCCTCATGCAGGGCATCCACGCCGCCCGCCAGGCCGGGCACACTTGCATCTACGTGGACTTCCAACTCCTCGACCCCGCCGGGCGCGCCACCCTCGCCAGCCTGCTCCGCTTCATCTCCGAGACCATCGCCGAACAACTCGACCTCGACCTTGCCGAAACCACCCGCTACTGGGAAGGCAGCCAGAACCCTGCCCAAACCTTCAACCGCTTCCTCCAGCGCAGCGTCCTGCCCGACCGCCCGGCCCCCCTGCTCATCGCTATAGACGAAGCCGACCTCCTCCTCGACGCCCCCTACAAAAAAGACTTCTTCGCCCTCCTGCGCGCCTGGGATTCCCGCCGCGCCTTCGACCCCGCCTGGCGGCAACTCAACCTCGTCATCGTCATCTCCACCCACCCCTACCTGCTGATTGACGACGTAAATCTCTCCCCCTTCAATATCGGGCTGACCCTCGCCCTCCAGGACTTCACCCTCGAACAGGTGGCGGAACTCAACCGGGTTCACGGAGCCATACTGACCCCGCGGGAACTGCCCCGCCTTATGGAACTGGTGGGCGGGCATCCCTACCTCGTCCGGCAGGCGCTCTACACGCTTGTCAGCGAAAACCCAACCTTCGAACGCTTCCTCCACCATGCCGCCGACCCTGACGGCGTGTTTGGCAAACACCTCAACTTTTACCGGCACAGCCTGCAAGCCAGCTCGCCCCTCCTCGAAGCCCTGCATAACCTCCTCGCCCGCCGCCCCGCCCCCGAAGAAACCCTCGAACGCCTCGCCGCCGTCGGCCTGATCAAAAAAGACAAAGGCCAGTGGCTCCCCCGTTGCGGGCTGTATGCACAGTTCTTCAAATGACAAAAATTCGCTGGTCGAGTAGGCGGCGCTTTTCCGCCGTATCGAGACCAATCGTGTCAAACTTGGCCTGCAATGGGGTCTCGATACACCCCGCCAAACCTGTCTTAAGCTTGTCGAAGGGTACGGGCGGGGCTACTCGACCAGCACTTAATTCGAAAGTGTCGGGTTGCTAGAAAAAAATTCGTGACCATTCGTGAAAATTCGTGTCGATAAACCAATGACCTCCCCCTTCTTCACCGCCGGCGGCACCCTCTGGCAGGACGCCCCCTCCTACCTCACCCGCCGCGCCGACGCCGAACTCCACGACCGCCTCCTCGCCGGGGAATATTGCAACGTCCTCGCCGCCCGGCAGATGGGCAAAAGCTCGCTCATGGTGCGCACCGCCAGCCGCCTCCAGGCGCGCGGCATCCGCACCGCCATCGTTGACATGAGCGCGCTCGGCAGTGGGAGTTCCCCTGATGAATGGTTCTTCGGCTTCCTCGATGAACTGGCCGCACAACTGGGGCTGGCCCTCGATCTCCCCGGCTGGTGGCGCGCCCGCGCCGATAACAGCCCCGTCCAGCGCTTCAGCCAGTTCCTGCGGGATGCCCTGCTCCAGGAGATCACAGCCCCCATCGTCATCTTTGTGGATGAGATCGACTCCGCCCTCACCACCCCCTTTGCCGATGACTTCTTTGCCGCCATCCGCGCCGCCAGCAACAACCGCGCCAGCCTCCCTGCCTTCGCCCGCCTCACCTTCGTTCTCATTGGTGTCGCCCGCCCCGCCGACCTGATCCGCGAGCGCACCCGCACCCCCTACAATATAGGCACCCACATCGCCCTCACCGATTTCAGCGGCCCGGAACTCGCTCCCTTTGAAGCCGCCCTCGAAGCCGCCTTCCCCACCCTCGGCGCGCAGATCATCCAGTGGGTGCTGGACTGGACCGGCGGCCAGCCCTACCTGACGCAAAAACTCTGCGCCGCCCTGGTGGAACTCCCCGGCCCGGCGCTCACCTCCCAAACGGTGGATGAAACCGTCCACCGCCTCTTCCTCGGCGACGAGGCCCGCCGCGAAAGCAACCTGCGCGCCATCCGCGACCGCCTCGAGGCCAGCCCGCACAAATCGGGCATGCTCGAAACCTACGGCCAGCTCCTGCGCGGCCGGCCTGTCCCTGATGAGGAACGCTCGCTTGCCATCAACGAACTCAAATTGACCGGGCTGGTGGGGGTTGGCACGGGCGGCCTGCTCCACATCCGCAACCGCCTCTACCGGGAGGTCTTTGACCGCCAGTGGGTGCGCCGCACGCTGCCCGTCCCGCATGCCCGCCGTCTTGCCATCGCGTTCGGCGTGCTGGCCGCCCTGGCCCTGGCCCTGGCCGGGATTGCCCTCTACCGCCAGCAGCGCCAGCCCGCCCTCACCTTTGCGGAACAATTCCAGACCAGCGCCAGCCCCGAAGTCCGCCTCACCAGCCTCGCCCGGCTCATCGAGTTGGATGAGCGCTCGGCGCAGGATGCGCGCGCCCTCTTTGACGCGTTGCCGCAGCCCGCCCGGCTGGGCCTCTTCACCGGGCTGGCCGCGCCGCAAAACGTCGCCGCCGAACTCGTCACTGTCGTGGACGCCCTGTATCAGGCGCAGCCCGATACCTCTCCGGGCAACGAAACCCTGACCGCCATGAAGGACGCCCTCGCCGCGCTCGACACCGCAACCGCCGCCAGCCTGCAAAGCGAGATCGCCTTCTGGCTCCAGGGGCGGCAGGCCGCTGCCCGCGGGGAATATGCCGCCGCCCTCGGCTTGTACGATAGTGCCTGGGTCGCCAGCCAGGGCCGCGGCCATGCCAACCCCGGCATCCTGCTCGACCGCGCCCGCGCCGCTCTGGCCCTCGCCCAATATCCCGCCGCACTTGCCGATCTGGAGACCACCCTGCAACTTGACCCCGCCCGCGAAGGAGAAGTCCTCGCCCTGATCAACGCCAGCCCCGCACTCAGGCTCCATCTTAGCCAAAATGAGATTGATCAGCCCGGCATCCTGGCGCTGGCCCCCCGGATTAATCCCCCGCCCCCCACCCCCAAACCCTCCGCCACCCCCGCGGGGACGCGTACCCCTGAATCTCCCCCGCCCCCCACCGGGACCCCGCCCCCCACGGCCACCCCCATCAATACTGCCGCCCTCGACCTCGCCTTTGTCTCCGACCGCAATGGCGAATTCGGCCTCTTCCTGATGGACACCAGCGACCCCGCCGCCTGGCTGGCCCTGCCCCCTCCGCAGGGGTATGAACGCACTTGGTGGCCCACCTTCTGCGGCACCGCCGTGGCCGCCGAGACGCAGGACCTCGATGGCCTCCAGCCCCAATGGATTCACCTGTTCGACCCGGCTGGCGGGGAGGCGCTGCCCCTCGAAACCAGCCTCTCCGCCGCCCGGCTGGGTGTCCCGCGCTGTTCGGCAGGCGGGCAGATGGCTTTTTCGGCGTACCTGCCCAATGAGTTTGAAGGCTGGCTGCTGGCGATCAACAACCTGGCAAGCGGGCCGGAATACCTGCCGCAGAATAACCCCTCCTTTGGCTATGTCACCTGGCCGCAGGACGAAAGTTTCTTCCTTTCCATGACCATCATTGGGCCGGAATTTTATGTGCTGGAATCGCGCGATTATGCCGGGGCGGGGCAGCAGGAAACGATCGCCAGGGGCAAGTACCCGGCGCTCTCACCGGACGGGCGGCGCTTCGTTTACCTGTGCTCCGGCCAAAGTTACCTGTGCCTGCAAGACGTGAATGGCGCCACGCCGAAATTACTCACGGCGGTTACGCAGGGTGAGCTGAATGGCGAGAGCATCCCGGTCACGGCCATGTGGTCGGCGGATGGGCAATGGATTTACTTTGCCTCCAGCGAGGATGGCGACTGGGATATTTACCGCATCCACCCGGATGGCTCCAATTTGCAGAACCTGACGGCGGACTGGCCCACCAATGAGATGATGCCCGCCCTGAACTGGCCTGCGCCCTGAGGGAATGCGCTCCCTGAGGGGTGCGGCCGGGCCTCCGGGGTCACAGCCCCCTGAGGGTGAATCCACCCCCCGGGCTAATCCTGATCATCATAGGACTGGAGATGCTGGTCGAGTAGCCGGATGCGCTGGTTTCGACGCCGTGCTGAGCCTGTCGAAGCATACGTAAAAACCGCACTCAACCAGCGCATCCGGGGTATCGAGACCCGAACTGCTTAACTCCGGCCTCATTTGTTGTGAGATTTCGGGGATTAAGCGATAATAATCCAATGACCATGACCAGACAATTTATCGTACACAAGGGGCCGGGAACAGGACAGGTATTTGTGCTGTCCGCAGATGAAATCGAGATTGGGCGGGGGGTGGACTGCGAGATTGCGATTGTGGAACAGAATATTTCGCGCCAGCATGCCAAACTCACCCGCAGCGGGGATGGCTATTTGCTGGAGGACCTGGGCTCGACCAACGGCACGTTTGTCAACCAGGAGCGGCTGAGCGCGGCCCGCCTGCTGGCAAAAGGGGATTTTGTGCGGCTGGGTACCCAGGTGGAATTGGCTTATGAGGAGCTGGGGGAAGGCAGTGCGTCGGCGCAAGTGTCGCCCGATTTGTTTTCCACTTCAGTGGCGCTGGCCCCGATCACACTTACCTCCCGCCTCTTCCTCTCGTACTCCCGCAAGGACAAATCGTTTGTCCAAACCCTGCACGCCGGGCTTACCCAGCATAACCTGAAGGTCTGGGTGGATTGGGAGGGCATCCCGCTGTCGGCGGACTGGATGCTGGAGATTGAAAACGCCATTGAGGGGTCGGACGCTTTTGTGATTGTGATCAGCCCTGATTCGCTGGCTTCGGAAGTGGTGGGGCAGGAACTGGCGCTGGCGATCAAGTACAACAAGCGGCTGGTGCCCGTCCTGCACCGCGACCCGGAGAAGGACAATGTAGTACCCAAGGAGATCGCCTCGCACAACTGGGTTTTCATGCGCGATGAGGCCGAGTTGCAGGTGAACCTGGCGGGCATGGCGCAGGCGATCAATACCGATCTGGATTGGGTGCGGGAGCATACGCGCCTGCTCCAGCGCGCCCTCGAGTGGCAGGAGGCGGGCAAGGGCAACAGCTTCCTCTTGCGCGGGGAGGATCTCAAAACTGCGGAAGCCTGGCTGGCCGAGGGGGGCCGGCAAGTGATGCAGGTCAACACCTCGCATATTGAATTTATCCGGGCGAGCCGGGAGTATGAGACCTTGCGCGCCGCCCGTAAGCAACTGGCCTGGGGCATCGCGGCCGTGGTGCTGGCGATCCTTATGGTCGCGACGTTCATTCAGTCGCTGGCGGCCAACGAAGCGCGCCAGGTGGCGGAGGCGGCCAGCACACAGGCCGTCGCCAATGCCGACATTGCCGCCGCCAATGAAAGCCGGGCCAACATGCAGCAGGCCCGGGCGGAGGTGGCCAGCGCCCAGGCGCAGGCCAACGCGGAGGAAGCGCTGGCCCAGCAGGCGATTGCCGAAGCGCGGCGTCTGGATGCAGAGCAAGCCCGCACCGAGGCCGAGGCGGCCCAGGCCGAAGCGGAGAGCCAGCGCGCCGAAGCCCTCCTGCAAGCCAACCGCGCCCAGGCGAGCGGTCTGGCTTCCCAGGCGCACCAACTCCTCCAGATCAACCCCTCGCTGGCGACCATCCTCTCGCTGGAATCGCTTAACGCCATCCCGGGGAATATTGAGGCGCAGAGCGTCCTGGCGGAACTGCCGTACTTTTACCCGCCGCTCAGAGCTTTCCTGACCATCCCGTCGGTGGCGCAAACGGCGGCGTGGAGTGCGGATGGCAGGCTGGCTTCCGGCTCATTGGACGGCACGATCACGATTTGGGATATGGACACGCTCCAGCCCGCGGCCACCCTCACCGGGCACACCGGGGCGGTGCTGGGCGTGGCCTGGGGCGATGACGGGCGGCTGGTCTCCGGGGGGGAGGATCACGCTGTCATCATTTGGAATGTGGAGGCGCGAGCCGCGCAGTACGTCCTCGCCGGGCATACGGACCGTGTCACCGCTGTGGCCTGGAGCGACGACGGGCGGCTGGCCTCCGCGAGCGAGGATGCCACCATCATCATTTGGAATGCGGACATTGGCGAAAACCTCGTGACCCTGCGCGGCCATTCCTCGGCGGTGCGCAGCCTGGATTGGACGGGCAACGGTTTCCTGGCCTCCGGCGCGGATGATAACAATGTGATCGTATGGAACATGAACACTGGCACCAATCGCCTGCTGAAAGGGCACACAGATGATGTCTACAGCGTGGCGTGGGGGCCGCGCGGGGAACTGGCCTCAGGGTCGCGCGATAGCACCATCATCGTCTGGGACGTGGCGGCCATGCGCGTCTTTTTTGTATTGCAGGGGCATATTGACACCGTCAATGGGCTGGACTGGGATGCGGCAGGGCGGCTGTATTCCGCCTCGTCGGATCAGACCGCGGTTATTTGGGATATCAACACCCGCGAGCCGGTCAAACTGCTGGCCGGGCATACCGGGGCGGTCTCATCCATTGCCTGGAGCGCGGCCGGGAAGGTGGCGACCACCTCCGCAGACGGCACCGTCATCCTGTGGGATGCAGACTGGCAGGTGAACACCCTGCGCGGCCATCTCGACCTGGTGCGCAGTGTCGCCTGGAGTCCCGACGGTAGCACTTTCGCCTCTGCTTCCGAAGACAACACCATCATCCTGTGGGACCTCGTCACCGGCCAGCCGATCCGCACCCTGCGTGCCCATCGCGATTGGGTGCGCAGCCTCGCCTGGAGCGCGGACGGCCAACTGGCCTCCGGCTCCAATGATGGGACGGTCATCCTGTGGGACCTGGCGTTGGGCCGCTCGCGCATTATCCTGAAGGGGCATGTGGATTGGGTGGTCAAGGTAGCCTGGAGCCCGGATGGACGGCTGGCCTCCGCCGATTACGCGGGCAATATCATTATCTGGGATTTGATTACGGCTGTGCCGGTACTGACCCTGAACCAGGGGGGCGTGGTACGCGACCTGGCCTGGAGTCCCGACGGGCAACTGGCCTCCAGCGGGAGCAACGGCGCCATCACGCTTTGGGACCTCGCGACCGGCCAGCCCGCGCAGGTCTTGCAGGGGCACGAGGGCAACGTGTATGCAATTGCCTGGAGTCCCGACGGCCAGCTGGCTTCCGCCTCCGAGGACACCACCGTCATCCTTTGGGACCTCGCGACCGGACAGCCCGCGACGATCCTGCGCGGGCACACCGATCAGGTGAACACGCTGGCCTGGAGCGTGAACGGCGAGTTAATCTCAGGCGGGAATGACCGCAAGATTATCTTTTGGGATCTGGAAAACGCCCGGCCCGCGGCCAAATTTGTGGGGCACAGCAAGCCGGTGGAGGTGGTGGCCTGGCGCCCGGATGGGCTGTATTTTGCCTCGGCGGCCAGCGATAACCTGATCCGCATCCTGGATCGGAAATTCCTGGAGAGTGCCTGCTCCTGGGGGGTGCGCAACTTTTTTGAACGGGAATGGCAGGCGCTGTTCCCGGATGTTCCCTACCGGCCCACCTGCCCGTAAACGGGGGTTGTTGGGAATTACGCGATATGCACCGCAGTGTCGAAACTCTGTATAGTGGAGAGCGTACAATCCTTATGGCTTTTTCAAGAAGGGTGATTTACGGTGAGCAGTAGGCTAAAAGCTTCGGCGAGATGACCTTCGTAGTATCGCCGGGCCTTTGCGGCGTTGCAATGGCCAGCTCGTTTGATCAAGCCGATC
>Ga0247727_10007500_pt1 | contig 20745 bp, 13 predicted proteins | sample WisWelCaveWW1625_FD_202498 | JGI IMG/M metagenome (GOLD analysis project Ga0247727, IMG submission 202498) | Biofilm microbial communities from Wishing Well Cave, Virginia, United States - WW16-25 | ecosystem: Environmental > Aquatic > Deep subsurface > Groundwater > Cave microbial mat | place... | reverse complement strand
ACATCGCCTTCATGAGTCAGAGCGGTGCCATGGGTGTCGCCATTCTGAACGCCACGACACGACTCGCGATCGGCTTCTCGGGATTCGCGAGTGTCGGCAACAAGGCCGATGTCTCCGGCAACGATCTCTTGGAGTATTGGGAGAACGACGCGCGCACCCGCGTCATCGCGCTGTACTTGGAATCGTTCGGCAACCCGCGACGGTTCACCCGACTCGCCAAGCGCATTTCGGCGACCAAGCCCATTGTCGCAGTGAAGTCGGGGCGCACTGCGGCGGGGGCGCGGGCCGCGACCTCGCACACGGGTTCGCTGGCGGGAGGCGAGCGCGCGGTCGAAGCGCTGCTGCGGCAGTGCGGCGTCGTGCGCGCCGAATCGATCGGCGACATGTTGGATTTGGTCGCTGCTTTCAGCCGCTGCCCGTTGCCGGCGGGAAACCGCGTCGCCATTCTCACCAATGCCGGCGGCCCGGGGATCATGGCGACCGATTCGCTGTTGTCGCTCGACATGCAACTCGCGACGTTGGCCGACGAAAGTCGCGAGGAATTACGCCGTTTCCTGCCGCGCGAGGCCAGCCTGCAGAACCCCGTGGACATGATCGCCAGCGCCACGGCGCCGCACTACCACCGCGCGCTGCAGGTGTTGCTCCGCGATCCCGGTGTCGATCTCGCCATCGTGATCTTCGTGCCGCCGCACATGATCGTTCCGGACGACGTCGCCGACGCCATCACCGAAGTCAGCCGTGCACAAGACAAACCGGTGCTGTCGGTGTTCATGGCGAAGGAAGAGTTTTACGATCACCTCCCGCAGCGACATCCGCACAGCCCGCCGATGTACCGCTACACGGAGTCGGCGGCGCGCGCCGCGGCCGAGCTGTACCGGCACCGGCAGTGGCGGCAACGTCCGGCGGGCGTCACGCGTACGTTTCCGGTGCAGCACGATGTCGCCGCAGCTCTCATCGAGGCGCAGGTCGCACGCGGTGGCGGTTGGATGCCGGCCGAGGACGCTCTGGCATTGCTCGGCGCGTACGGTTTCCCCGTCGCGCGCACGGTGCGAGTCGCGAATGCGACGGAAGCGGCCACCGCCGCCGCGCAGCTCGGGTTCCCCGTCGTGTTGAAGATCGCCGATCGGCGCGTGGTGCACAAATCCGACGTCGAGGGCGTCGCGCTCGATCTCGACAACGCCGCGGACGTAAGAGCGGCGGCGGAACGCATGCGCGCTGCTGTTGCTCGCCATTCGGGGCTCACCAAGCTGGAAGGCTTCGTCCTGCAGCGCCAAATCCCGGTCGGGCGCGAAGTCATCCTCGGCATGACACTCGATCCGCTGTTCGGCCCGCTCCTCATGTTCGGTTCCGGCGGACGCTATGTCGAAGTCTTCCAGGACATCGGCTTCCGTGTCCTGCCCTTGACCGACGTGGACGCACGCGAGTTGGTGCGCAGCATCAAGGGCTATCCGTTGCTCGCGGGCGTACGCGGTGAAGCGCCGGTGGATATCGAAACCGCCGAAACGGCCGTGCTGCGTCTGGCACAACTGGTTTCGGACTTCGACGTGATCGAGGAGATGGACGTCAATCCGTTCATCCTGGCGCCGCAGCGTGCGGACTGCATGGTCGTGGATGCTCGTATCCGCGTCGCATCCAATGTCCGACCGCATGCCACGTGATTCCCGACAACAGCACATGTGGTGCGATCGAGTCTGGAAGTTCCATCTCGTTTCGTTTCATGCGTGCTGGGTCGAGTTTTGCTTGGCAGTGTTCGGGGTTGGTCGTTAGTTTGGGCCGGCGTCGTCGGCTCGCACCGCACGGTTTGGGTCCCATGGCGCGAATCATCGTTGGGTGGCATCGGTGCGCACACGCGCGCCGGGACGATCCGTGGGCGGCAGGCTGCGGCGCCGTTGTGCGGGCACGGGTGAGGGAGATTGGGATGACGATGCGTCGCGCGCTGTTGCTTGTTCTCTGCTTCGTGACCTTCGGTTCGCTGCTCGGAACTCCGGATGCCGACGCCGCGACGCGCAAACGCCGCGCGCGCAAGCGAACGACCCAAGCAGCGCCACGCAATGCCTGGCTCGAATCGCGCAGTGCCATCGTGCTCGACACCCGCACCGGCGAGGCCCTCTTCGAGCGCGAATCCGACCGCAAGATGTATCCCGCCAGCACCACCAAGGTGCTGACCGCCCTGGTCGCCATCGAGAGTGGCCGGCTCGACGAACAGGTCACCATCGAGGCGAGTGACGTACGTGTGTCGCCCAGTATCATGGGATTGCGCGCCGGTGAACGCATTCCATTGCGCGATCTCGTGTATGGGTTGTTGCTGCGGAGCGGCAACGACGCCGCACTTGCCATCGCGCGTCACGTCGGCGGCACCCGCGCCAACTTCTACGCGATGATGAATGCGCGTGCGGTCGAGGCGGGTTGCACCGGCTCGCACTTCACCAACCCGCACGGGCTGCCGGACCGCAACCATTACACGACGGCGCGCGATCTGGGCCGCATCATGATGCAAGCGATGCGCAACGACGAGTTCCGCACCGTCACCGGAACCCGGCGTTTTGTGTCGAAGGGCAGCGCGCGCACGCGCGTGCTGTTCAACAAGAACAAGTTGCTGCGCACCTACCCCGGCGCCACCGGCGGCAAGCCCGGCTACACGCGCGCCGCGCAGCAGACCTTGGTCGCGACCGCCAAGCGCAGTGACCGAGAACTGGTGGTCGTGTGCTTGCACAGCGTCGGCCGCGCCTTGTGGAGCGACGCCGCGCACTTGCTCGATTTCGGCTTCGATCGCGTCGGCTCGGGCGCGAGCCCGGTGCGACGTGCCAGCGCCGCGCTGGTTCCCTGAGCGGCTCTACCTTGCGATGAAGTTCAGGTTCGGGCCACCGAACTCGGCGGCGAAAGCAGCGCGGCTGAGCGGCGCGGCGTTCTCGAGGAAGCCGCGCAGCGTCCAGATGCGCAGGTCACATTCCCCCACCAACAAGTCGTGAATCATGTCCGGCGTTGTGCCGTAGTGTTCGGCGGCGCCGGCGCCGTGCTCGAACAAGATGCACGGGCGATGGGTGCGAATCGTGTGCACTGCGCCGCGCAGCACCTGCAACTCGGCGCCCTCGACGTCGATCTTGATGAAATCCAACTTCACGTCGGGCGGGAGAAGCGCGTCGAGCGGCGCGGTGCGCACCCGAACCACTTGCACCTCGAAGTCGTCGCGCGGATAGCTGCGGCGCCGCAAGCCGCTGTAGCCGGGATTGCTGACCACGTGATGGAACTCGCTCGTGCCCTCGGCGTCGCTGACCGCGAGTTCGAACACGGTCACGCGCGGGAACTTGGCGCGTAAGTGCGCGGCGCTGGCTGGGATCGCCTCGAAGGCGAAATGGCGGCCGCGCGGCGCCAGCCGCTGCATGTGATCCAGCAATTCGCCGTAGCTGGCACCGATATCGGCGCAATTGGAGTCCTTCGTGAGCACGCGCTTCATGGCGCGCGCCGACCGCTGATTTTCGGCACTGGGCGGCGGCAATCCCAGAATGCGATGCCACATCCGGTGCGTCACCGGTTCGAGCGGCGTTCTCTGCAGCATGCGTCGCACCAGCGCCTTCATCGGTTGCCTCCAGAGCGCACGATAGCGCACCGCGCTCCCATCCGGCGAGCGTGAAGCTGGATGTAGCTTTCAGTGGAGACGGACGATGCGCGCCGTGCCGACACCGCGAGCGCTGTGCAGTTTCGCGAAGTAGATGCCGGGCGCGACGCGACGCCCGAGAGCGTCGGTTCCGTCCCATGGACGTCGTTGCTCGCCGGCTGCAACGGATGAAGCCGCGAACAGTTCGCGCACCAAACGTCCGGCGACATCGTAGATGCCGAGGCTCACGCTTGCGGGCTCGTGCAGCGCGAAGCGCAAAGTCACGGCACCGGGGGTGGGACAAGGAAACGCGGTGAGGCGTTGCGAGAATGCGCCGATCTCCCCGACGCCGGAGGGTGCAGCGCATTGCGCCGCCAGAAGCTGTAAGCCCGCAGTGCGGGTCGCTCCATAGACAATGGCCGCGGAATCCAAAGCGACACCGCGCAGATCTCCCGGCACCAGGACGCTCCCGACGAGCACGGGGGCTTGTGGCACCGAAACATCGATCACTTGCATCCCCGAGTTTCCGTTCGCCACATACACGACATCGTCGCGGGCAGTCAGTCCCCAAACCTGATCGACACTCTCCACCGCACCCAAGATGACCGGACTTGTTGGATCCGCGATGTCCACCACCAGAACATACTGTGCGTCACCGACAAACAGGTGATCTCCGTCGATCGCGAGCGTCGTCGTGTAGTCCGGCGTGTCGATCGTGGTGACGAGGACCGGCGCGGCGGGGTTCGAGACGTCGACGACTTGCACGCCAGCGGTGAAGTTGCCGACGAACACATGCGACCCACGAACCTCGACATCGCGCGCCGGCTGCGCGAACGCGAGGCTCCCGGCGACGAAGATCGCATCGGGATTCCCGACATCGACGATGTGGAGAGCTCCACCCATGCCGACGGAAGCAGCGACATAGGCGAATGGTGTCGCCACTGCAACTACGTGCGCATAATCCGTGGCGACCGAGCCGCGCGATGTCGGAGCGGCCGGATCGGACACATCGATGACGCGCAAGCCCTGGGTGCCATCCGCGATGTAGGCCAGCGAGCCTTGCACGTGAAGATCCAGCACCGATCCCGGCGTGTCGAATGCGCCGAGAAGTATCGGCGTGAATGGATCCGCCAGGTCGAAGATCTGCATGCCTGCAAATCCAGCCGCGGTGAAGAGTCGGTTTGCCGACGCGGTGATTGCGAGCGCGCCCAGTGATACGGCACTGCCCGCAATAGGCGGCGACAGCGGATTCGAAACATCGACCGCCACGACGCCGTGCGATCCATCGGCTACGTACGCGAACGCACCGGCGATCGCGACCCCGTACGCACTTCCGAACGTTTCCAACGCGCCTGCTACGAACGGTTGCATCGGGTTCGAAGTATCCAGCACTTGCAGTCCTAGGTTTTCTCGCACCACGACGAGATGCGTGCCGGTGCGCGCGACCCGCAGCACGCCGGCCGCTGCCGGAACCATGTTGATGGTGGACATGGCGGTCGTGATCGCGACATCCAGAATGCGTATGCCGACGAATCCCCCGGCGACGTAGGCGAGGTCGCCTTCGATGAGAACGCTCTGCGCGTCGCCGCCGGTGTACTCGGTGTCGAGGAGGACGGGAGTTGCAGCGTTCGTGACATCGATGGCAAGCAGGCCGGCGTTTCCACCGGCGACAAATGCAGTGGTTCCGACGACGGTGACGCCGCGCGCAACCTCCTCGGCGTCGAACGCACCGAGTCCCGCGGGCGCATCGGGGTTCGTCACGTCGATGATCCGCAAGCCGGAGTGGAAATCAGCGACGTAGGCGCGTGATCCCGCCACCGCGACCGCGCTCGCGGTTCCAGGCGTGTCGAGCACACCGCGCAGTACCGGTTGACCCGGATCTGAAATCTCCACGATGTGAAGTCCCGCGGTGCCGCACGCGAGGTAGGCGAAGTTGCCGGCCACGGCGACATCCTTCGCGTCACCCGCCGTGTCGACACGTCCGCGCAATACGGGTGAAGCCGGATTTGCAAGATCGAGGACGGCGAGACCCGAATCGCCGCTGGCGACATACGCGAAGCCGCCGTCGATGGCGATGCCGCGCGCGACGTGCGGCGTGTCGAGCACGTCGCCGCGATGCAAGAAGGTCGTGTAATCGAGGCAGGTCTGGGCGTAAGCCACGGCCCCGGCGACGAGAAACGCCGCCACGATCAGCGTGGATATCGTCCGTCGAGCACGCGTGGCTCGACCTCCTACGTTGGGCAAGCACGCAGAGTGTATGCCTGGTGCCGGACCGAAGTCCACCGGCCAGTGCTACCATTCGGCCGATGACGACTCTTGGGAATCGAATCGCGGATCGCTACCGGTTGGACGCGCCACTCGGCGAGGGGAGCGGCGGCCGCGTGTTCGCCGCGCTCGACGAGCACACCGGCTCGCGCGTCGCCGTGAAGCTACTCGCTGCGACGCCGTCGCGCGGTTTCGACGTCGAACGCGGCGCGCTGCGTTCGGTGCGACACCCGCATTTGCTCTCGGTGCTGGATGCCGGTCGTCACGCGCCAGGCGCTTTCTTGGTGACCGAGTTGATGGAAGGCGGCGACCTGGTCGGCGTTGCGAAGCCGCTCGACGCCACCACGCTACACGCACTGACGACGCAAACCCTGGAAGCACTCGCGTTCTTGCACGCACAGGGAATCCTGCACGGCGACGTCAAGTCCGAGAACGTGTTCGTGCAGTCACTCGATCCACCGCTCTTCCGTCTCGGCGATTTCGGCCTGGCGCGACTTCATGCCGAAAGCGGCGGTGCGACGCGCGGCTCTCCTGCCTTCATGCCGCCGGAAGTGATTCGCGGTGAGCCATCCGACGAGCGTAGCGATCTCTATGCGTTGGGCTGCACGCTGTACGAATGCGCCTTCGGCGAGCTGCCGTTCGCGGATGCGGATGTGCGCCAGGCGCTGCTCCGCCACTTGAACGAGACTCCGGCGCGATTGAGCGATGCTGGCGGCGTCAACGTGCGGTTGGTTCGCCTGCTACGCAGCTTGCTCGCCAAAGAACCCGCGTCGCGACCCATGGACGCGCGCGCCGCGCTCGCCGCGTGGCGCGGCGAGGAAGCCGCCGTGCCACGCTGGGTGCCAGCGCGGCTCGGCGTTCTCATCGGTCGCGATGCCGAACTCGCGGCGCTCGAGTGCGCGCTCGCTGATCCGACCGTCGCCGCGGTGACGCTCGAGGGTCCCGCCGGCGTCGGCAAGACACGCTTGCTGCGCGAGTTCGCGTTGCGGGCCGAGCTGCGGGGGATCGTCGCGGTTTGGCTCACCGCCACCGAATGGTCGATGTTGAGCTCGGATGCACTGTCCAATGACGATACACGCTCGCTCGCCGCGGCTCGCGCCGCAACATTGAAACGGCGACTCGGACTTGCTCCCTGGATCCTGCTGATGGATGACTTCGACGCACTCCCGGCGCCACTTCGTGACGCCTTTGCGTTCTTCCTGCGAGATGTCGCGAGCGATCCGACCCCCCACCGGCTTGTCATCGCAGCAGCGCGCGGCGATGCGCATGCACCAGCGCTTGAGGCTCTCGCCGCCGGCGGGTTCACGGCACCACAGACGATCGAACTGCAAGCTTGGTCCCGGGAGCAAACGGAGGTTGCAGCATCGGCACTGTTTGGCGCTCGACGACTGCACTCATCCCTCGTTGAACTTGTTCAATCCGCCTCGGGCGGCGTGCCCTCGGAAATCGAAGCCGTCGCACAGCGGCTGGTGGAGGACAGCCTGCTGCGCACGGATGCGCAGGGTGCACTGACCGCGACCGCGATCGTTCGCATCGGGTCCATCGTCGAAGCGCGCAGCGAACGGCTGGTGCGGTCGCTTGCTGCATGTACTGCCGAACAACGTGAAGTGCTGGAGCTCCTGACGACTCTGCGCTCACCGGCGTCGAGCGAGTTACTCACGGCTCTGCGATTCGATGCCGTGGCACAGTTGCCGATTCTGCAGCGACTCGGACTCACGACTGCCGTTCGCCAGCCCGATGGAACCGAGCGCTATACGACTGCGCATGCTGGCGTTCGCGAATGGGTCACAAAATCACTCGATCCGGCGGCTCGCAAACGCTTCCACGATCGCATTGCGGACCAACTCGAAGCCGAACCCGAGTTGCTAGCTTCCGAGGATGCGAAGCTGCATCGTGTTCGAGGTTTCGATTGGCTTCGGTCCCGAGCTGCTTTGGCCGAGATCGAGTCGCGGCCGCAATCCTCTTCTCAGCCCGAGTTGATGCGCGAGTGCCTCGAAGTCGCACTGGCCGGTTGGCCGAGCGGCGCAGAGCCCGATGCACGGAATCGCATCGTCTTTTCCTTGGCTGAGGTCTACATCCGATTGGTGGACGAGGAGGCTCTGGACAAGCACATCGCGTCCGAACAGCCGCGACTCGATCGCGAGTCAATGGACAGAATGCGTATCTTGCGAGCTCGTATCTACCTCGCGAAGGCCAAGCCCCAGCTCGCTCTCAAGGAGATCGCACCCGTGGTCCAAGCGGAAGGCGAGGCTCCATCCGAGCTCGTGTGCGATGCGTTGGTGATTCGGGGTGAAGCGTTCGGGTTCTTGGTTGAACACGAAAACGCACTTGCCGACTTTGCACGCGTATTGCCCCACGCAGTGATCGGTTCGCGCTTGTTGGATCGTCTCCTCGATCCGTTCGTCTACAACCTCTGCGAGGTCGGGAGGTTGGAAGAAGCCGAAGCGTTGCTGCATCAGGTGATCAACCAAGGCAACCACGCTGTGAGTTCGCAGTGCCTTGCCGCAGCCATTGGCCGCCTAGGTCACGTTGCCTTCAAGCGTGGCGACATGCAACGAGCGTTCGATCATTTCGCCGATTCTTATTCTCGCTGCGAACAAATCGGTGATCGCTACGGCATGCTTCGCAGCTTGAACGGCCTCGGTGTCATTGCCTGTGAACTGGGTCGCTTCAACGAGGCGCGCGAGTCCTTTCGTCGCGCGCTCGACTTCAGCCGGCGCTTGGGCGACGCCTTTGAAGTCGGCCTTTTTCTCAACAACCTTGCGCAACTGCTTTCCACTCTCGGAAAGTATCGGGAGGCGCTGGAGTTCAACGACCGTGCAAGTATCCTGGCGTCGAATCGAAATCTGAACACATCCACCGCGGCTATTCTGGTCACGCGTGCCGAAATCTTCATTGCTGTGGGGCTGGAAGACTCGAGCCGCCAAGTCTTGGGCGACCTCTTGGCGAGTAATCCACCAGAGCTCTACCGCGCGCAAGCAGCTCTACTTGGTGCTGAAATCGAAATCCGAGCGGAGAACTATCCCGAAGCTCGTCGCCTGCTGATCGATTCAGAAGTACGACTGAAAGCTTGCTCGGTCGAAGACGAATTGGTCGTGTTCAACCTGTTAATGGCCCGCCTCGATTGGAGCTTGGGTGATGGGGTTGCGGCCATCACCCGGCTTCGCGACGCACGCGAATATGCAAGGTCCAAGCATTTGATTCTCACCACTGCACGATGCGACTGCTACCTGGCCGAATTCCTTGCCGAGATGGAAGCTCCAGAGGCGTCCGCGCACGCCGAAACCGGATTGGCATCCTCGCGTGCGATGCAAGTTCCTGAGTTCCAGTGGCAGTGTGAACGGGCTCTCGGTCGGATCGCATTCCTGCGCGGCGACCTTGGCGGCGCACTCGTGATGTACCGTGGCTGCCTTGAGATTTTGCAAGAGATCAGCGCCGACATGCCGGCCGAGATGGCCAACGGCTATCTTGCCGTGCGTTACCGGCGGCGCATCTTCGACGAGATTCAGGCGATTCGAGGCGGGTCGCGCGGCGGAACCACGGACGCCCCGAAAGCAACGTAGGGGAGAGCTTTGAAGGCTCTCCCCTACGATCGGATCGCATTGCGAACCCGTTACAGGAGCCGCCAACGCGAGAAGTGGGGTAGCTGCGCCGAGCACGTTGTACCGACGTGCGTCGTCGGCCAGGCTTCCCAAAGTTGCTTCCCGGGATCGAAGTACTGCACGCTCATCGACGCGGGGTCTTCCTCCGAATACGCGTCGAACGTCAGTACCGCGGGCACGTTGAATTGCGTCCCGTGCGGCTCGAGATCGACGGGCCACGCGCCCGGCGACACCTGAGTCATGGTGATGTGCACGGTTCCGGACAAAGCGCCCGGCGGAATCACCAGTGAGTACGGCCCGCAGCTCAGCGAACCGCCGGCGGGACCAACATCCATTTCATCGGACAACGTCACGGCTTGCGGTAGGGCCTCGGGCACCTCGGGTTGCTGCAACGACTGGCAACCCACCAGCAACGCGCCCACCAACACCACTGCCCAACGAGCAGAACGTCGGTTCATAACGGACCCTCCTAGTCCAACGGCTTTAGAAATCGGGCGCAGTCCGCCCGGCGCGACAGGGATCGCAACCGCGGTGCCAGGGCGTGTGGAATCCGGGCGCGGTGTGGGATGTGCGGCGAGGTGCGGGTGTGGAATCGCCTCGACCGCAATCCGCACGCAGCGGGCGAAACACCATGGAGACACGTCGCGATGCGACGCGCTCGGGAAGCGCGCCGCACTTTGCGCGTTCATGCGGAACGACGCGCAATCTCGCGTGCTACGATTCCGCCATGACGAACACGCGCGATTGGGACGACGCGCCGCTCGCCTCCGTGCTGGGGCCGGACGGCTTGCGTTGCTCGCTCGAGGAAGCGGCTCTGGTCTTGGCGCGACAGGAGTACCCCGACCTCGACCCACTACCGTGGCTCGAACGCCTCGATGCGCTGGCGGCACTCGCCCGGCCGTTGCTCTCGCCGCAACCGGATACTCCCGAGATCATCGGGGTCGTGAACGACGTCCTGTTCCGCGATGCGGGATTCCGCGGCAACGACATCGAGTACTACGATCCGCGCAACAGCTTCCTGAACGACGTTCTAGCGCGGCGCACCGGAATCCCGATCTCGCTCTCTATCATCTATATAGCGGTGGCTCGACGGGTCGGCCTGGTGCTGCACGGAACCGCGTTCCCCGGACATTTCATGCTGACGTCGCCGCGCGCGGGATGGCCCATCGTCCTCGATGCCTTCGACCGCGGCCGCATCCTGGATGAGGAGGACTGCACGGCGCGCATCGCCGCGATGGGTAATCGCTGGAACGCGAGTTTCCTCGACCCGGTCTCCGATCGCGCCATCCTGCGTCGCATGCTCAACAACCTGCGTGGGATCAATTTCGAACGACGCGATTGGCCGCGCCTGCTGCGCACCGTGACACAGATTCTGGCGCTCGAACCTACTGCGCACGACGAGCGCTTCACCCGCGGTGTCGCTTTCGCGGGCGTCGGTGAGCCGCAGCGCGCAATCGCCGAACTGGAAATCTATCTCGCACGTTGCCCTGGCGCCTCGAACACCCAGGCCGCGCGCGACCTCATCAGCGAACTCCGCCGGCAGGCGCAATGAGAGCTGGTTTCAAAGCGCAGAGAAGCTGCAGGGAAGTGTTCCTCAAGTTCATCCAACTAGCGTGTCGCCGTGCGTTCCCAGCGCCAGACTGGACCCGCGTCGGGGTCCATTGCATCCCCGGTTTGGGCAAAGCCGCACTTCTCGAGAATGCGTGTCGATGCATTCGGTTCCGGGAGCGTGTGCGCGCAAATACGATGAACTTCCGGCGCCGCGATGGCACGATCCACGAGCCCTCGTGCCATGGAACTCGCGTAACCGCGACCCTCATTTGCCGGAAACGTGAAGTAGGCGATTTCCACCACGCCATCCGAGTCCGGCGGCGCCGTGTACCCGCAGGTGCCGACGATGATCCCGAGCGCGCAGTCGGCTGCCAGATACCCACTCCACGGCGGCGAAGCGCCGGTGCGCTGGAGCAGCGCGATGGTCTGCTGCGCGACCGCTCGTACGACCTCGACCTCCGCCCCGAGCGTGACCGTGTTGCGAGCTGCAAAAGCCGTCGGATCCGCCGCGACGCGTTGCCAATCCTGGCGATCCAGCGCCAGCAGTTCGACCGTGGCCATGTCCCTCCCTCGAGTTCGCGGGACAATAGCCTTCGTCCTGGGGCGGAGTGAAGAACGGGCACAGGAAGTAGGCGGATGGCGCGAGGATCATGCACTCCGGCGGGCACTGCATCGCACTCCCTGCTCCGAAACGGTGCACGCTCTAACATTGCCAGCCCCTCGGTCACGATCCGTCCTCCTCCTGTGGCGGTCGATTGGGAGCTTGGCAGAACCGCCTACCCCTCCTGGCTGCCAGGGGCTCAGGCGCAAGCCGCTTCGCGGCTGCGATCGCCGCTCGACCGCCCTTCGCCGCGCGGATCTTCTTCACTTTGGCCTTCTTACGTGGCTTCAAGCCACGCTTCGGGCAGGCATGTGTTGTCCACTTGGTGAGTGCCTTGCGGCACGAGTTGAGAGCTGCGATGCGCCGGCAAGGGGGTGCTACCACGATGTGCCCCCAAGAGTGGGGTCGTCGCCGAACTATCTGCAGCTTGAATGAACCCGGTTGCGGTACAAGACTTGCGGGGCGTAGGTTACGGCAACTCTCAGAAGGGTGAGTATCCCTTGTCGGAGCAGGGATTCTGATGCGCGAAGATGCCCTGGACTGCCCACCAGGACGCAACATGTTGTCGCAAGCATAAGGAGGAAGACCATGAGACGAAAGCTCGCGGGCGTCGGCCTCCTGGTCGTGCTCATCTCAATACAGTTGGCTTGTCGTGAGTCGGCAACAGTGCCGTCTCGTGATTCCGTGTCTGACGCGACGAAGGCGGTCAGCGTCGACGACAACAAGCCGTTCGTAGTCGGCAAGACACCACTCCCGACCGATCCTCTGGCCCGGGAATTCATCTTGAGAGCGCTCGCTCTCAGCGAATCCCGACGCCAAGACAGGCTGCGGGGCAGGATATTCGTAGTCGGGAAGACACCTCTTCCGACCGATCCTCTGGCTCGGGAGTTCCTCTTGAGAGCGCTCGCTCTCAGCGAATCCCGGCGCCAGCAGGGCAAAGGGTCGCTCGGCGATCCACCTCGAATCGCCGTGCCTGGTGATTGCGCCGGCGTGCCTTACTGCAACATCATTGGAACCGGCGTGCGCAGGTGCTCTGATGGGTGCCAATCCTGGATACATCTCGAGCTTGAGGCGGATCCCGGCATCATTGAACACTGGTGCATGACGTTGTCGGGCGACTTGATCAGCTGTCCTTGGGGTGTCGACTGCTGCTGACCGGCACTTTTACCAAGGGGGCTCCCCACAAGGAGCCCCCACTTCTTTTCCAGCAAGGGCGGCGGACGACGCTGACTTCGGCACCGCAGCTTCCGAAGTACTTCCCTCGCTGATTTACTGAAGGATCGCTGCTGATCTGATCATGACATGCGTCAAAGGCTGTGCCTCGCTGATGGCAGTGGGCGCCGTCTTGACGCCGGCAATTTTTTCGACAATCTCCATCCCGGCGATGACTTGCCCGAAGACAGCATACCCAACGCCAGCTCGATCATGCTCCTTGTCGAGGAATGTGTTGTCCTTGAGATTGATGAAGAACTGGTCGGTAGCACTATTTGGGTCTGACGTTCGAGCCATCGCCATCGTGCCGCGCTTGTTCGAGAGACCGTTACTTGCTTCATTCGTGACTGTCTGCCGAGTCTGCCGCGCCTTCAGATCCTTGTCGAGGTTTCCACCTTGAATCATGAAGTTCGGCATTACCCGGTGGAAGATCGTGCCGTCGTAGTGTTTGTCCTTAGCGTAGGCAAGGAAGTTCGCCGTGGTCTTCGGGGCTTCCTTGCTGAAGAGCTCGATGGTCATGTCCCCCAGCGAGGTCTGCAGGAGAACGACGGGGTTTGTGGGCACCCGCATTGCCTTCTTAAGCGACGCGCTGATCGCAGCATGGGCCGAGCCGCCTAGCATTTGTGCAACCACCGCGAAAAGGATGACTGGATGCCACGTACGCATTGGAAACCTCCATTCTGCGAGCAACGGGGAGGCCCGGTGGATCCGGGAGGAAGGAGATGCCACCCCTTTCTCAGAGTAGTCGACCAGGAGTCGGGACAGCAAGCGACTCGACGACAACATGAAGCGAGTTCTGGCGCGGCGGCGCTTGCATCTGCGAGACAATGACCGCGACCGCCGCGCTCGCCGTTCAGAGGGTGATTTCGAAACGGGTGCCGTGGCCGAGTTGACTATGGGCGGTGATGCGGCCGCCCATGGCTTCGACGGCGGTCTTGGCGAGCGCGAGACCGAGGCCGATGCCCTGCACTTGGCCGGTGAAATCGCTTTCGATTTGGTAGAAGCGCTCGAAGATGTGTTCGAGCTTCTCGGGCGGAATGCCGGGGCCATTGTCCGAGACCACGAACAGTCGTCCTTCGCCGCGACGGTGCATCGCGACCCGCGCTTCGATCGACTTGTCGCCGCCGAACTTGAACGCATTCTTCACCAGCTCCACCAACACTTCCAGGAACAAATCGGAATCCACCAACACGTCGCCTTGGCCGTCGCGCTCGACGACCAGCCGGTGCGTATCCACGAGCATTGTTTGGGTGCGATGTCGCAAAATGTTCTCGATATCGACGAAGGTCATCGGCCGGCGCTCCAATTTGCGCAGCCGCTTGGTCCATTCGATGTACGACAGCATGCCTTCGAGGAGATCGCGGAGTTGATTCGAGGCGCCGACCATGGCGGTCAGCGCATCCTTCTGCTCGCCGCTCAGCGGGCCGCACTCGCCGTCCAAGAGCAACTTCGTCCACAGCGACACCACGGTGAGCGGCGTGCGGAATTTGTGGCTGACGAGCGACAACACATCCTGTTGCAACTTGTGTTCGAGCGTCTCGCGCGTCACGTCGCGCAACGACAACACCGCGCCGGTCGGCGCGCCGTCGAGATCGTGCACCGGGCGCAAGCTCGCGGCCAAGAACAACGCCGGCTCATCACGCTGCACGATGAAGTCGAGCGGCCGCCCATGCTGCACTGCGAGTGTGAGCCCCTCGGGAGCGCCGTCCAGCTCGCCCCAAATGACGCCGAGTTCGCGGCCGGCCGAATCCGCATCCAAACCGAGCAGACGCCGCGCGCTCGGGCTCGCGTCGTGCAAGCGACCTTCCGCATCGGCGATCAGGATGCCGTCGCTGACATCTTCGAGCACCAGATCCAACTTCTGCCGTTCGTCGACTTGACGGCGGAAGTACGACAACCGCAACGTCGACTGCACCCGCGCCAGCAACTCGCTGCGATTCACCGGCTTCGGCAAGTAATCATCGGCACCCGATTCGAGACCGCGCACGCGATGTTCGAGATCACCGAGCGCCGTCACCATGACAATGGGAATGAGCCGCGTCTCCTCGTCGTCGCGCAAGCGCTTCGCGACCTCGAAGCCGTCCATGCCCGGCATGTTGACGTCGAGCAGGATGAGATCCGGCTGCTGGGTGTGCGCATATTCGATCGCATCGGGCCCGGAGTACGCCTGGTCGACGTGATAGCCCTGCGGTGCGAGCATGGCTTCCAGCAACTCGCAATTCACCGCGTGGTCGTCGACGACCAAGATGCGCGACGCGGCGCGACCGATTGCAGGCGCTGCGGCCCTCATGCGTGGCCACCTTCGCGGGCTGCGGATTTCTTCCCGCTGCGCTTCGCTGGTGTCGCGACCGCGGGGACGGTCGCAGGCGATGCGGCGGCCGCCGTCTCGATGACTTGCGCGACGATCGCGACCAAGCGGCGCGTGTCCACCGGCTTGGGGACGTGCAGCACGCAACCGGCTTCCAGACAGCGGGCCTCGTCATCCTTTTTCACGTGCGCGGTCACGGCGACAATTGGAATCGCGGCCGTCTTGGCATCGCCGCGCAGCACGCGGGTGGCTTCGAGACCATCCATTTCGGGCAACTGCACATCCATCAAGATGATGGCCGGCAGCTCGCGCCGTGCCAGCGCGATGCCGGAAGGTGCATCGCTCGCGGTGACCACGCGATAGCCGCCGCCTTCGAGAACGGTTTGCATCAACTCGAGATTGAGCACATCGTCCTCGACGACGAGCACCGTGCGACTGCTGCGCGGCACGGACTTCATGCAATCTCCTCTGATGTGCCGTCCGAATCGGCAGCGGGTACCGGTGCCGCGACTGCAGCACGCTGGCGTCGTGCCGCTCGGTTCGGCTTCCCATCAGGTGCATCGCCCCAGGGCCAATCGGCGGATGCCGCCGGTCGTTGCGCCTCACCGCCGGATTCTTCCGCGGCGATGTCACGCTTGGAACGCACGCTCGGCGGCACGCCGGCATCGGCGGGCAGGTCCACCACTCGCGGCAACGCGCGCGGCTCGCGTTCGCGCCCCTCGTCGTCGGCCTCGAACGGCACGTAGAACCAAAAGCGGCTGCCCTCATTCGGAACGCTGTGGAACCATACTTCGCCGCCCAGCAATTGCACGATCTTGCGCGTCAACGCCAGGCCGAGGCCGGTGCCTTCTTGTTTGCGCGAGTACGATGCGTCGACTTGCTGGAACGCTTGAAAGATCTTGTCGTGCTCCTCGGGCGCGATGCCGATGCCGGTGTCGTGCACTTCGACCACCAGCTTGCGGCCCGGCGTGATGAAGTCGCGGCGTTCCATCGGCAGCCATTGCGCGATGGGATCCGCGCGCAATACCACACCGTCGAGGCTGCGCACCGCGAGATCGACGCGGCCGCCCGCCGGCGTGAACTTGATGGCGTTCGACAGCAGGTTCAACATCACTTGCTTGAAGAGCTTCTGATCGCTGACCGGCGTCAGTGCCGGCACGGCGGCGCAGTGCACGTCGACGCCCTTCTTGGTCGCCAGGTTCTTCACCAGCGACTGGATCTCGTCGAGACATTGCCCGAGGTCGAACGGCTCGGGCGCCACCTGCATGCGGCCGGCCTCGACCTTCGACAAATCGAGAATGTCGTTGATGAGCGACAGCAAGTGCCGCCCGCTGGTCAGAATGTTGTTCGCGTAGCGCGACTGCTTGCCGTTCATCTGTCCGAAGGTCTGGTCGAGCAGCACTTCCGAGAAACCGATGATGACGTTGAGCGGCGTGCGCAGTTCGTGCGACATGACGGCGAGGAACTCGGACTTCATGCGGCTGGCCTTCGCCAATTCGGCATTGCTCGTCTGCAGTGCGCGGTTGGCTTCCTCCAAGTGTTCGGCGTTGGCACGCAGCGATGCCAGATAGCTCTCGGCCAGGTCGCGCGAGCGCTGGATCTCGTCGGCCATTTGGTTGTAGCTGGTAGCGAGGCGCCCGAATTCGTCGGCGGTTCGCACCTGTAGGCGCAGCGTGTAGTCGCCGCGCGCCAGGCGGCGATTGCCTTCCATGAGTTGGCCGAGCGGGCGCGTCAGCACGTGGATGAGGCCGGCCGCCAACAAGCTACCTGCGAGCGCTGCGCCGAGCGCGATGAGTCCGGCGAGAAAGCGCGCCTGCGCAATGCGTCGCTCGGCGACCGCGGTGGTGACCCCGACGCGCACTTTCCCGAGCGCCGTCGTAACCGACTTGTTCCCGAAGGCCAGGATATCGTCGTCACTCGCTTCCACCAGCACTGGACTCTGCACGTCGAGATAGGTACGACCAGTTCGGGTGCGCATCCAGGCGGAGCGGATGCCGCTCGCATGTTCGCGCGCACCGATCACGCCGACCACCTCGAAGTCGGGGCTGTGGATCTCGCCACGGCGCAGGATCTCGACGCCATCCGTGTTCTGGAACATCACATAGCTGACTTCGCCGCTCTTGAAGAGACCTTGGGCCAGACGCTGTAGGGAGGTTTTGTTCTCGGCGGCGAGCGGCAGCTGACAGTTGTATGCGAGGTTTTCGGTCAGCGCGACGGCGCGGTTCAGCAGCTCGTCACGAATGGTGGCTTCTTGCTGCTTGGTCAGGAATGTGGTGATGATGCTGGCGACCGCCAGCAGCATGACGCCGGCGACGACGGCGAACTTGGACTCGAGGTTCAGACGGCCCATGCGTACTTCCCCGGCGGCGAACCGCCTGCGCCATCCCGGGGAGTCTGCAACCGTCGTTCCACGCCACGCGATGCGTCGCGCAACGCCGCGGAGTTTCCATGCCGTCCGATTCGTTCCGCGCGCGCGGAATGCCGGCCCGTCAGATTTGCTTCAGATTCGCCTCCCACCACGCTTGCGCATCGGAATCGGTCCACGGCGCGTCATCGAGGCTCTTACCAAGATCCGCGGACATGCGATCGGCATCCGCAGGACGATCCTTCTCGTCCTTGGAAAGGCACGCCATGATCAACGCTTCGAGTCGTTCCGGCACCGGATGCGGTGCCTTGCGCGACAGCGGTGGTGGGGTTGCTTGCGCGTGCTGGCGCATGAGTTCACCGGCAGAATCGGCTTCGAATGGTTTCTCGCCCGCGAGCAAGAAATACCCGACGCAACCCAACGCATACAGGTCGGTTCGCGGTCCCGTCTCGAGGCCGAAGACTTGCTCCGGCGCCATGTAGCCCGGCGTCCCCATGCGAACTCCCGGTGTGGTCAGTGTCGCATCCGCGATGACCGCGGTGGGTTTGGTGAGACCGAAGTCGAGGATCTTGACGAAGTCCACGTCGCGACCGTAACGGCAGAGCAGAATATTGGCCGGCTTGATGTCGCGATGGATGAGTTCTCTTGCGTGCGCTTCTCCCAATGAATGACACACCTGTTGCAACCAGTTCACCACCCGACGTGGTTCGACGGGACCGAAACGGTAGACGAAGTGTTCGGCGTTGAGCCCTTCCAAGAGCTCCATGGCGTAGTAGAGCGTCCCATCGGTGCTGGTCCCAAAGTCGAAGAGCTCGACCGTATGCGGTGAACGCAAACTCGCGGTCACCTGTGCCTCACGTGTGAAGCGCGCGGCAGCGGCCTCCTGCTCCTCGGTCGGACCGCGTAACTTCTCCGGCAGAATCAACTTCACCGCCGCCGGACGCGCCAGGAACGAATGTCGCGCCTTCCAAACCTCGCCCATGCCGCCTTGGCCCATGCGCTCCAAGAGTTCGTAGCTTCCCACCTTGCGCACGGCCGCGACCTGACGGACCGCGCCATGAATCGTTCGCGCACCCACGACCGCGATGCTGACCGCGATCCCGCTCGCTACACAACTCGACCAATAGATCGAGGCTCGCGCTTCGATCACGCCGCGGCCGTCGAGCACCCACAATGCGATCGGGACCGTGAGTGCACACACGCAGGACACCAGGAATCCGGTGATCGGTGCCGCGGGAACCAGCAGCGGAAACAGGATGATCACCGGAACGACCCAGGTGAGAGCGGACACCTGCCCGGTGCGAGCGAATGCCACCCATGGAGCTTCGACGGAAATCATGGCACAAAGCAGCACCTGCGCCACGAGGGCGATGACCATCACCGTTCGGCCTTCGATCTTGCCGATCACGGTCACCAAGTAGACGAATGTACAGAGACACAGTCCGAGGAGGTTGCTGCCGCGATCGATCGTGCGTTCGATCGCAGTCGGCTCGCCCAACTGTGTGAGGTTGAACACCAGGTACACCGCGAAGACCAGGGCGCCGATCCCAGCCGCGGCGCGGATGCGGCGCCGCGAGTCGCGAATGACTTCACTGGGAAGTCCGAGCTTCGTCGAAGCATCCAGTCGCAGCGAGGTGAGCAGTCTGGCGGGGACGAGCTGCTGCATGCACTTTCACCGTCGTTTCATTTCTGCCGCGGCAACATCCCGGCAGGCGCCGAATCGCACGTTGGAGCAGCGCGACTATATAAGGTATGATCCGGCGATCCTAGTGGACATCGTGGGACGGCAGCCGTTGGTTCGGACGCACCAAGCGCCGGGTACTCATGACTCATCAAGGCGACAAGGAAGCCGGCAGCAGCGACGATTCGCTGGGCGAGAAGTTTCTCGGCCGCTACCGGGTCGAGAAGCGGATCGGTCGCGGCGGCATGGGTGAGGTTCTCCTCGCGGTCGATGAATTGCTGCACCGTCGCGTCGCGCTCAAACGGGTGCATGCGGCGGGAAGCGGGCAAGCCGACCTCCGCAGCTCGGTTCTGCGCGAAGCACGCCGCGCCAGCCAGATCAACGATCGGCGGATCGCGGCGATCTACGACGTCCTGGAACTCGACGACGAAGTCATCCTGGTCATGGAATACGTCGATGGCGTGACCCTCCGACGGCGCATGGCGAATCGGTTCACGCTCGAGGAGTTCTGGGACCTCTCCATTCAGTGCGTTGAAGCTCTTGCCGTCGCGCACCGTCATGGTGTGGTTCACCGCGACATCAAGCCGGAGAACTTGATGGTGACCGAAGATCACCAGATCAAGATTCTCGACTTCGGCATCGCGAAGCGAACCCAGCTCGACGATTCCATCACGACGGTCACCGCCGTGCAATCTCACTTCGTCGCCGGAACGCCGCAGTACATGGCGCCCGAGGCGCATCTCGGCGGCACGATCGACGAACGCACCGACATCTTTTCATTGGGCGTGGTCTTCTACGAACTCCTGACCGCGAAGCGGCCCTTCGACGGCACGACCTATGCGGCGATCGCCGACAAGGCGCTGAATGCGATTCCCTCGCCGGTCAGCGATCTGAACCCTGACGCCAGTGCCGAGTTGTCGGCCCTGGTGGCGCGGATGCTGGCGAAAAACCCCGACGATCGCTTTGCATCCGCATCCGAACTCATGCAGCACATGCAGCGCGTGCGCCATGCGAATGCACAACCCCATTCGACCGACACGACGGTGGCCGTCGAGAAGCCTCTGGCCAACGCCACAACACCGTCACGGAGACGACGTGCACGGGTTTACTCGCTCCTGGCGGCTGTTGTAGTCGTGACCGGGCTGCTGATGTGGCGCTTGTGGAAGTCCGCCGGCGAGCCGGCTCTTCCAGTCGACCGCAACGTCGCCGTCTTGGCGCCCGAAATAGTCCACGCCGATGACGACTTCGAATGGTTCGCACTCGGTGCGAGCCAGTTACTGAGTTCGCGGCTACAGCAGTTGGGCGACACTCCAGGCTTCCAATTGGCCTCGTTCCAAGAGGGCTATGACGAGAAGGTGCGGTCGGCCAGCGACGCGCGCAAAGTCCTCGGAGTGCGCTTGGCACTCGTGCCGACTCTGGAGCAAGGGCCCGATTTCCTACGCGCCCGACTCGATCTCGTGGACACCGAGAACTCGAAGGTCATTCGCTCGCGAGCGATCGAGACCGCGTTATCCGAACCATTCACGTTCCTCGATCGCCTGTATCACGAGACGGTTGTGATGCTA
>Ga0247727_10007499_pt1 | contig 20747 bp, 16 predicted proteins | sample WisWelCaveWW1625_FD_202498 | JGI IMG/M metagenome (GOLD analysis project Ga0247727, IMG submission 202498) | Biofilm microbial communities from Wishing Well Cave, Virginia, United States - WW16-25 | ecosystem: Environmental > Aquatic > Deep subsurface > Groundwater > Cave microbial mat | place... | reverse complement strand
CACTGGCCACTATGTCATGGCAACGGCCGGGCATCGGGAGCCGTGTGACTCGAGAGGGTCATGCACGGTTCTGGGAGCGCCTGGGGGTGAAACTCCCCCGGGCGACTCGACACGGGCTGCTGTCGCGGCTATGTCTGATGATCGTCAGCTTGTCCCTGGACAGCGCCCGTTCAACCCACCGCGCAGCTGCCGGGCGGCGCTCCAATTGGGGCGCCAGCAGCTTTACGAAACTTACCTTGCGGAGATGCCTCGGAAACCCTCCTGCCCCGGATCACTCGTGCGCGAGACTGACGGTGATCAAGGGAGCGCCCCATGGCCCAGGTTCGATGCGGCCGGGTGAGCCTGTCGAGAAGCCTCCCTGGCGCCGCCGCCTCTGGACCCTTCGACGAGTTCCGGCGTCAGGAGCGCCCGGCGTCAAAGGCCCCCCGCGTAGATCCCAGCTGGCAAGCAGCCAGCGTCCGCGGAAATGGCATCCGCGGCGAGCATGGATTTACGATGTCAAAGAGCGCGGCGCCAACTGGCGCCGGTCGCCGGCCCGCTCCGGGCGCTGGTAGCCAACGTCCATTGCGAGCCGGGCGACGAGGCCATCTTAAGGGGCGCCAGGCTGCCGGGGATAACGCCGCGGGAGGCGGCAGCCATCGACGTTGCGTCAACCCTAATGCTGGGCATCGAAGCGAGACGGAAACAACCCCGAGCGCGCGCTCGCTGATCAAAGGGGGTCCCCTCGCGCTTGGCCTTGGTTTTTGGCTCCGAGGTCTTAGGCGAGGGGTCTGACCCCGCCCCTGTCGAACCGGCGCTCGCTCTGTCAGCCGCCGCTTTGCGAAACTTTACATGGCGGAGAAGCGCCGGAAACCAGGCTCCCCCAGATCACTCACCGCGCGGGCGAAGCCGCGCGGTGTCGTCGAAGATGAGCGCCTGGGGAGGGAGGTCCCGGATAGCCTCGGCGCAAGCGCCTCGGCTTCCGGGATGACGGGTGGGGTTGCGGGATGACGGGTGCGGGGTGACGCGTCGAGGACGAGGATGGCGAGGTAGGTGCACGTGATGCTGCAGAGCAACATTCACGCAGACGTGACCCGGGCTTTACACGCGCGTAACATTCCGGCCTTGACGCCGCCCCTTTCATTGCAAATAAAACGGTCGTTCGTTTTTTTTGGTGCGTCGCAGCGCATCTTCGATCGGTGCCGGAGCGCCGGAGTAAAGCGCCCATCCAGCGTGCGGAACCCGAGATGCTCCAGCAGTCCGGGGATGTTGGGATGGCGCGCTGGTCGCTCGAGGTCGGACACAATGCCCAAGCTCAAGCCCCACATCCAGCGCGCCAGGCGCGAGCACATCCTGGATGCCGCCGAGAAGTGCTTCGCCCGCGCCGGCTTCCACCGCACCACCATGCACGACATTTGCAAGGAGGCCGCCGTCAGCCCCGGCGCGCTCTATGTCTACTTCGACAGCAAGGAAGCGCTGATCGCCGGCATCGCCGAGCGCGACCGCGCCGAGTTCGCCGAGCGCCTGGCGGCGCTTGCCGACGCGCCGGACTTCCTGAAGGCGCTGCAGGAACTGGGCGAGCACTACTTCGTGCATGACCCCGCCTACAAGCGCAAGATGTGCATCGAGATCGGCCTGGAGTCCACGCGCAACCCGCGTGTCGGCGAGATCTTCCGGGGAGTCGACGAGTTCATCGGCTCGAGCTTCGAGAAGCTGTTCCGGCGCATGAAGGACGAGGGCCGCATCGCCCCCGATCTCGACATCCCGATGCTGACGCAGGTCTTCTCGGTCATCGCCGATGGCCTGTTCTGGCGCCGCGCCGTCGACCCCGGCTTCGACGGCAGTTCCCTGGTGCCGGCGGTGCTGCAGGTGATCGGCGGGCTGCTCAAGCCTGTGCCCCAACAAGAATCGCCAACGATTGCAAGCCAAGCCAGTGAGGATCGATCATGAGAAAGTTCTTGATTGGCGCCGTTCTCACGCTCGCCTTCGTGATGATTTCGCTGACCCTGGTCGGCCGGTCGCTGCCGCGGCCGACCGGTCCGGCGGACAGCCAAGCTGCCAGGGAGATGCCCACGGCAGATCTGTTCGCGGCCGTCGTCACGGTCGCCCGCGTCGCGCCGGCCGACTTCACCGAGACGGTGCTCGCCACCGGTTCGCTCGTTGCACGCGAAGAAATCCTGGTCGGACCAGAGGTCGAGGGCCTGCGCATCACCGAGGTCCTGGCCGACGAGGGCCAGCGCGTGAAGAAGGGCGACGTGCTGGCCCGCCTGGTGGCCGACACGCTCGACGCCCAGCTCGCCCAGAACGATGCCGCGCTCGCCCGCACGGCGGCCGCCATCGCCCAGGCCAAGGCCGCCATCGTGCAGGCGGAGGCGCGTCTGATCGAGAGCCGCAACGCCTATGAGCGGGCCAAGCCGCTGCGTCAGGCCGGCCATTTGACGGAGGCTGTGTTCGATCAGCGCGAGCAGGCGGCCCGCACGGCGCAGGCGCAGCTGGCTGCCGCCCACGAAGGGCTGCGGCTTGCCGAGGCCGAGAGGGCGCAGGTCGAGGCGCAGCGCCGCGAACTGATGTGGCGGCGCGGGCGCGTCGAGGTGACGGCGCCGGCCGACGGCATCATCAGCCGGCGCATGGCACGCGTCGGCGGCTACGCGGCGGGCGCGGCCGAGCCGATATTCCGCATCGTCGCCAAGGGCGAGGTGGAGCTCGACGCCGAGGTCATCGAGACGCGGCTGGCGGCCATCAAGCTCGGCCAGCCCGCGCGGGTCGAAGTCGCCGGCCTCGGCGAAGTCGCGGGCACGGTGCGGCTCGTCTCGCCCGAGGTCGACAAGTCGACCCGTCTCGGCCGGGTGCGGATTTTCCTCGGCGACAACCCCGGACTGCGAGTCGGCTCGTTCGCCCGGGGCAGCATTGTCACGGCCAAGGGCAATGGTCTTGCCGTGCCCGCCTCCGCCGTCCTGCACGGACTCGATGGCCCGACCGTGCAGGTGGTGCGGGCGAACCGCGTCGAGACCCGCAGGGTCAAGACTGGGCTCGCCGCCGGCGCCCTGGTCGAGGTGCGCGAGGGGCTGCTGGACGGCGATCTTGTCGTCGCCCGCTCGGGCACCTTCCTGCGCGAGGGCGACACCGTGCGGCCGGTGCTGGCCGAGCCGACCAAGCTGCGCGAGGCGCAAAGATGAACTGGAACATCTCAGCCTGGTCGATTCGCCAGCCGGTGCCGGCGCTGGTCCTCTTCATGGTGCTGATGGCGCTGGGCTACGTGAGTTTCGGGCAGCTTCCCGTTACCCGCTTTCCCAACATCGACGTGCCGATCGTGCAGGTGCGCGTCACCCAGGCCGGCGCGGCGCCGTCCGAGCTGGAGGTGCAGGTCGCCAAGAAGATCGAGGATGCCATTGCCGGGGTGAACGGCGTCAAGCACCAGACTTCGGCCATCACCGAGGGCTCCTCGATCACGACGGTGGAGTTCCACCTGGAGACCAACCAGGATCGCGCGCTGAACGACGTGAAGGACGCGATCGGCCGCATCCGCTCCGAGCTGCCGCGCACCATCGACGAGCCGATCGTCACCCGCGTCGAGGTGGAGGGCCTGCCGATCGTCACCTACGCCGCGCGGGCGCCGGGCATGACGCCCGAGCAGCTCTCCTGGTTCGTCGACGACACGGTGATGCGGGCGCTGCGCGGCGTGAAGGGCGTGTCGCAGATCGACCGGCTGGGCGGCGTCGAGCGCGAGATCCGCATCGCGCTGGACCCCGACCGGTTGCTCGCCTACGGCATCACCGCAGGCGACGTGAACCGCCAGCTCAGGGCGACCCACGTCGACCTCGCCGGCGGGCGCGGCGACATCGGCGGGCGCGAGCAGGCGATCCGCACGCTGGCCGGCAAGCAGACCCTGTCAGACCTCGCCGCCACCACGATCACCCTGCCCAAGGGCCGCAGGGTGCGGCTCGATCAGCTCGGCGCCGTCACCGATGCCAACGCCGAGCCGCGCACCTTTGCCGCGCTCGACGGCCGGCAGGTGGTGGCGTTCGCCATCTCGCGCGGCAAGGGCGCGAGCGACACCGTGGTCGCCGCCGACGTGGCCAGGAAGGTCGAGGAGCTCAAGCGCGCGCACCCCAACGTCGAGCTGAAGCAGATCGACACGATGGTGACCTACACCTTGGGCGCCTACCACTCGACCATGAAGACGCTGATCGAGGGCGCGGTTCTCGCCATCATCGTCGTGTTCATCTTCCTGCGCGATCTGCGCGCCACGCTGATCGCGGCGATCGCGCTGCCCTTGTCCATCATCCCGGCCTTCTGGGCGCTGGACGCTGCAGGCTTCTCGCTCAACCTGGTGAGCCTGCTCGCCATCACCATCGTCACCGGCATCCTGGTCGACGACGCCATCGTCGAGATCGAGAACATCGTGCGCCACATGCGCATGGGCAAGAGCGCCTGGCGTGCCGCGCTCGAGGCTGCCGACGAGATCGGCCTCGCCGTGGTCGCCATCACGCTCACCATCATTGCCGTGTTCGTTCCCGTGAGCTTCATGGGCGGCATCGCCGGCCAGTACTTCAAGCAGTTCGGGCTGGTCGTGGCCTTTGCCGTGTTCTTCTCCCTGCTGGTGGCGCGCCTCATCACCCCGCTGCTCGCGGCCTATTTCATGCGCAGCAAGGGCCACGTCACCAAGGAGGGCTGGATCCTCAAGGCCTATACCCGGCTGGTGCGCTGGTCGGTGAAGCATCACTACGCCGCGGTGGGCATGGGGCTCGCCATCTTCGCGGCCTCGATCGGCAGCTTCTATCTGCTGCCGTCGGGCTTCCTGCCGGCCGACGACACGGCCCGCACGCTGCTGGCCGTCGAGCTGCCGCCCGGCTCGCGCATGGACGAGACCAAGGCCGTGACCGACGCCATAACCCGCCAGATTCGCGAGCGGCCCGAGGTCAAGAGCGTGTTCGTCAACGGCGGCAAGGTGATGGGCGGCGGCGCCGAGGTGCGCAAGGCCACCCTCGTCATCAACCTCGTGCCCAAGGAGGAGCGCAAGCTCGGCCAGGCCCAGGTCAAGCAGGAGATCAGCCGCGGCCTCGCCCAGGTGCCCGACATCCGCTTCTGGTTCCTCCAGGACAACGGCCGCCAACAGATCCAGCTCGTCGTTTCCGGGCGCGACGGCGCCGCCGTCAGCCAGGTGGCCGCCGAGATGGCGAGCCAGGCCAAGCGTATCCCGCTGATCGCCAACGTGGTGTCCTCCGCCGAGCTCGACCGGCCCGAGCTGCGCGTCATCCCGATCGGCGATGTCGCCGCCGAGCTCGGCGTCACCACCGAGGCCATCTCCGAGGCGGTGCGCATCGCCACCATCGGCGACATCGGCGCCAACCTCGCCAAGTTCGACGTCGGCGACCGGCAGGTGCCGATCCGGGTGCAGCTGGTGGAGAGCGCCCGGGCCAATCGCCAGCTGTTGGAGTCCCTCAAGGTGCCCACCGCATCGGGCGCCACGGTGCCGCTCTCCGCCGTGGCCCGCTTCGAGCTGGCGCAGGGCCCGACTGCCATCGACCGCTACGACCGCGTGCGCCGCGTGCTGATCGGCGCCGACCTCGTCGGCAACGCCCCGCTCGGCGAGGCTGTCGGGAAGATGCTGGCGCTGCCTGCCGCCAAGAGCCTGCCCGCCGGGGTCGAGCTCAAGCAGTTCGGCGACGCCGAGATCATGGGCGAGGTGTTCGCGAGCTTCGCGGCCGCGATGGGTGCCGGCATCATGATGGTCTACGCCGTGCTGGTGCTGCTGTTCGGCAGCTTCCTGCAGCCGATCACCATCCTGTTCTCGCTTCCCCTCTCGATCGGCGGCGCCATCGTTGCGCTGGCCATCACCGGGCAATCCATCAGCCTGCCGGTGGTGATCGGCATCCTGATGCTGATGGGCATCGTCACCAAGAACGCCATCATGCTGGTCGATTTCGCCATCGAGGCGATGCGGCGCGGGACCGAGCGCACCGAGGCCATCGTCGATGCGGGCAGGAAGCGCGCGCGGCCGATCGTCATGACCACCATCGCCATGGTCGCCGGCATGCTGCCGGCCGCGATCAGCGTCGGCTCGGGCGGCGAGTTCCGCGCGCCGATGGCGATTGCGGTGATCGGCGGGCTGATCTCGTCGACCGTGCTCTCCCTGGTATTCGTGCCGGCCGTGTTCGCGGTGATGGACGACATCGGCCGCCTCGCCTGGCGCCTCTTCAGCAGGTTCGTCGGCCCTACAGAGGAGGAGCCAGCGGTCGCAAGCCCGCCGGCGTTGGCGAAGGCGGAGCTGCGCTCCTTGCCGGTGGCGGCCGAGTAGGTCCGCTGGAGAGCACGGCTGGGTCCGGCGCCGCTGAGCACGCACACGGTCGTTCACGGCGCCACAAGAGACCTCATATGCTCGACGCGAGACTTACCGCCCGTGACCCAGAAGAGAAGTCGCTGAAAAAGACCTCGAACCTGCGAACACGGAAGCGATCCCGCTCAACAGCACCTTCAGCGAGGCAGTAAAGTCGGCGATCCCGCTAGATCGCAGGGTCGGCCTCCTGTAGGCTGCATGCTGTTTACGACAAGGGTGCCTGGCCCACGTCGTTGAAAGAGGGGTTGGCGATGAAAAAACTCGGCACTTCTTGGATCTTGGGTGGACTTGGCGGGGCCCTGTTTCTCGGCTTCTGCGCGGTTGCGCAAGCGGGCGACGATCGTCTCGCCCTAAAGGGCTACGACCCGGTGGCCTACTTCACCGAAAAACGCGCAGTAGCGGGCACTTCACAGTACCGACATGACTGGGACGGCGCCATCTACCAGTTCGTATCCGCCAAGCATCTTGAGCTGTTCAAGGGCGATCCTGATCGCTATCTGCCGCAGTACGATAATTGGTGCGCCGCCTCAGTGGCGAAAGGCGCCAAGGTGCACGCGAATCCGGAGTATTGGCTGGTGGTCGACGGTCGCCTGTATCTGTTCGGGGGGCCGATCGGTCCGACCCTGATGAGCAAGGATCCGACGGCCATGAAGAGCCAGGCCGACGATAACTGGCCCAAAGTTTCGAAGCTACCGGACCCGCCACGGCAATAACTGGTTAGAGCCCAGCCAGCGTGAGCCCCTCCCGCAGATACGCGTGGTGGGCGGGGTCCTTGAAGCGCGACCCCAGCCTGTCCAAATCGAGAAGCGGTAGGAAGGGGCGGAGCGCCTCGACATAGCGAGCAGCCTGCTCTTTGCGTCCGAGTTGCGCGGCCGCCGCGGCGGCCAGGGCGTTGAACATAAGAAAATCCGAATAGTGGGCTTCGCCGCGCTCGACAATGCGCAGGGCATCCTCGTGCCGGCGCACGAGGTAATAGCAGACCGCCAGATCGAAGACGAAGTTCGGCTCAAGCATGGGATTGAGTTTCATCGCAAGCTGGAGCGAATCGATGCAGTCGGCGATTTCGCCCGAGTAGGATTGCACGAGTCCCCATGCCGCCAAGGCATTAGCGTCGCTGGGGTTGATTTCGATCGCGCGCTTGAGCGCGTTCCGCGCCTGCTCGTTTTCGCCGCGAGCCAGGAGAATGCGACCAAGGGCGCGGTGTCCATCGGGCTCGTTGGACGCGAGCGCGATCGCTTTGCGCGCCTCCGCCTCACCGCGCGTAAGTTCGCGATCGGTGAACTCCGTCCACCCAAGGAGTGCCATCGAGCGAAGCGCCTCGGCAAACAGTGCATGCGCCGCCGCATAGTTGGGGTCCAGTTCAATTGCCTTGCTCATCAGCTCGCGGACCTGGCGGTTGTTGGTCCGCGACAATGCAGGGCCAATCGCGCGCGCGCGCAACACGAGATCATACGCGCTCTGGTCAGGTCTCGGATGATCGCGGCGCCGCCGACCTTCGACCAAGGCAATGTTAGCGGCGAGCGTGCCGGCGATCTGGCGTGCGATGGTGTCCTGAAATTCGAAGAGATCCGCAAGCTCGCCGTCATAGCGATCCGTCCACATGACGGTGCCGGCTCGCGCCTCGGTCAGTTGCGCGGCGATGCGCACGCGCTGACCTGCACGCCTCACGCTTCCCTCGACGAGGTAGTTTGCGCCTAGTTCGGAGGCGATCTCGCCTTGTGCAGGCGATTGCTTCTTGTAGCGCTGAGTAGCGGTTCGCCCGATCACACGCAAAACGTTGAAGCGGCCGAGAGCGTTGATTACTTCCTCGGTCACACCGTCGGCGAAATACTCCTGGCTGTCGTCGCCGGTTTGATTGATGAAAGGCAGCACGGCGATGATGGGCATCGTGCCTGCCGCTATCGGCTTTGCTGGTGGTGCAGCGGTCCGCGAGAGATTGGGTCGGGCGCCAAACAGGGCGAGCGAGGCGGCCGCCGCTAGGATCGCCGCGACCGCTATCGCCGCCGCCGTTGTCCGCACCGGCCATGCCTTGGGGACATCGGGGGCGGCTGAACCCGGCCGCTCGTGAACCTCGCCGACGAAGCGCACGCCCTTGCGTGCAATGGTACGGATCCACTGCTGCTGCTCGCCACTGTCGCCGATCGCCGAGCGGGCCGAATTGATCCGGCTGGATAGGGTCGATTCCGAGACGATGCGGCCGCCCCAGACGGATGTCAGCAAATCATCCCGGCTGACGACCCGATCCCGATGCTCAATCAGATAGACCAGCACGTCGAAGACCTGTGGCTCGATTGCAACCAGCTCACCATCGTGCCTCAGCTCGCGCCGCGCGCAATCGATGGAGCAGGTGCCGAAAGTGAACAGCATGCATTAGACCGTGGGTGCGCCGTCTAGGGGAACTCTAGGCCAATAATCATAGCTTTGTCGTTCGAAAATCCCACTCCTCTCGCAGCGCTCGACGGCGGGCCGTGATCCCCTCCACTCTACAGCATAAGCGGCCTCGCCAGCGAGCGAAGCCGCGGCGCTCACAACACCGTGGAGGAAGCAGTGACAAACCTTGCCCGATTGGCCCTCCTAGGCGCCCTTTGCGCCCTCTGCACCCACCACGCACAAGCACAGCATGCGGCGAGCGATCACATGATGGTCGTTCCGACCGATCTGAAGTGGGCGCCTTCTCCTGCACTACCGGCCGGCGCCCAGATCGCCGTGATCCAGGGGCCCCTCAGCGAGGCGGCCCCATTCATTGTGAGAGTGAAGTTCCCGGCGAACACCAAGGTTCCCGCTCACTCGCACTCGGCCATTGAGCACGTAACAGTACTTTCCGGCGTCATGAACATGGGCACCGGCGACAAGCTCGATGCCAGCAAGACTAGGCCTTTCGCCTCAGGCGGCGTGACGATCATGCAGCCCGGAACGCGTCATTTCGCCTGGTTCGCCGAGGAGACGGTTATTCAGATCCATGGTGTCGGGCCGTGGACGGTCACCTACGTCGACCCGGCTGACGATCCGCGGAAGAAGTAGCCGCAATTTTCCCAGCGCGCGGATCCGTCCGCGCGCCTGGCGCCCCTGTTCCGGTCGCAAACTCAGACTGCTTCGATTTCCTTCTCTCGGAGGATGCCGTGTCACGCCCCAAATTTCGCAACAATGCCAGCGTCAGAGCTTTGCAAACCGCGAGCGTGATCCTCGCGCTGTGCCTGCCCGCAGCGAGCGCCTCCGCAGAGGATAGCTGTGGCGGCGACTATGTCTGCATCCCTGATGACTCCGCAGCCGCGCGACCGGGCCAATCGTCAGCGGCTACAACGCTGGCGAAGCTGGCCGGCCAAGAGCGATGCACGGAGGCGCCGGTTGATGTCACTGCGGCGTCAGCAGACGAGCGCCGCCTCGCGTGCTCAGCGGCCAACGATGCCATTCAACTGCTCGGCCGCTGCGGGATTTCGCTGCGCAGGCCACTGCATGTGCAGATCATGAGCGAGGTCCGACATCCCTTCAGCGGTGCGATCTTTGGGCTCTTCGACATCAAGCGGGAGAGAGTTCTTGTCACTCAGGAAGCGAATATCCCGTCGCTGGTCAAGGACACGCCCTACGCGAAGCTACCGCAGCGCGACTTCTACAAGAGCCTCATCGTTCACGAGGTCGTCCATGGAGTCATGCATCAGAACCTCAAGCGGCCCGCGACGAGCCACGCGGCGTACGAGTATCCAGCGTATGCGCTTCAGATCGAATCCCTTCCCCCGCATGTACGGGAGGAGTTCTTGCAGTCCTTCGACCAAACCGCAATCAAGGCCGATTCTACTATATTCAATGATTCTGTTCTTTTCTTCGACCCCTACTACTTTGCCGCGCGCGCTTACCACCATTTCAAGGCTTCACCCAATGGATGCGCTCATCTGACCGCCCTATTGGAAGGCGAGGTCGCCTTCATCACGCCGCCACAGATGTAGCAGAGCCAATCCGCCATCCGCCGCGAGTTAATGTGAGCCATCTTACTTCCGAGTCTGGTACAGAGCTGTAAGGCACTGACCAAGCAAAGACTTTCTGAAGCTGGGGGTATCACTGCCGTCGCAGCGAGCCGCGTCGGCAGGAGTGAAGTTGGCACATGCTCACCAGCAGCCGGTCTGCCCGACGTGAAGCTCGGCAACCCGATCAAGCGCTGTCAGGCCGCGTCTGGCGCGTCCAAGGCCCGGCACACTGCATTGGGCTCTCGCGCAATGACTTCGAGATAGGCGCGAGCCGCCTGATCGGGCTCCCGGCGATGCTGCTCCCAGTCCCGCAGCGTGTCGAGCGGGATGCGGAAGGTCTTGGCGAACTGCGTCTGCGACATATGCAGCTGCCAGCGAATGCGCTTGGCAATGGACAGGTGCCGTGCCGGCGTCAGGCTGGCGGGGTCGCGATCCTCTAAAGGCCGCGTGTCAGGGTCGTTGCGGGCTGCGGCCAGCACCTCCTCGTTCGTCTTGGCCCTGAGACGCGCCCACATCTCCGGCGTCATGCCGTCCTCGTCGGCCTTGCCCCTCCCACCCGTCTTGCGCTTACGCGTTCGCCCGGTTGTACTCGTCTTGCTCACGTTGGGTTGCCTTCCTGGCGGAGATGATGCGGATGCGCCGGCCACGCTCGACGTAGCACACGGTCAAGAGCGCGTCGCCGGCGAGGCCTGTCAAAAGCATGCGATCTTCGTCTGGCTCATCAGGGTCGAGGTGCTGTCCCTGGTGTTCGTGCCGGCGGTGTTCGCGGTGATGGACGACATCGGCCGGCTCGCCTGGCGCCTCTTCAGCCGCTTCGTCGGCGCGGCCGACGAGCCGGCCGCCTCTTGCCGCCCCTCGACGCGAGCCAAGCGAGCACAGCAACGGACTGGTGACGATGGCGATCGGACCCCTGCTGTGGCGAGAATGATTGCCCGCAATCGAACTTCTGGCGGCAGCGCGCGGGGCCGGACCGCCCTAAGTCACTAACCAGTTACTTACTTGCTTGACGGCGGCGGCCTCGCTCTACACAATGCGCCGGCTAGAAAATGGGGCCACGCCCCCGGAACAAGACCAACAATTTCTCAAGGGAGGAAACGATGCACAGGCGGAGCTTCGTCTTGGGCACGGCGGCCACGGCAATGTTGGCGGCAATGTGCGGGCCGCTTGCAGGCGAGGCACGGGCGCAGTGGAAGCCGGACCGGCCCATCACCATCATCGTGCCTTGGGCGGCCGGCGGCTCGACCGATCAGGTGACGCGCCTTGCCGCCGTGGAGATCGAGAAGGCGCTCGGCCAGAAGGTGGTCATCGTCAATCAGCCGGGCGCTTCGGGGTCGATCGGGACCAAGAACGCGCTGGCAGCCGCCAAGGACGGCTACACCTGGACAGCCGGCGCCGCCAAGGACCTCGGCACCTACATCGTCAGCGGGCTGCTCGACACCAAGATCAGCGACTGGCGGCTCTACCTCAGCGTCATCAACGTGTCGGTGCTCGGCGTCAATCCCAACACGCCCTACAAGACACCGGCCGACCTCATCGCCGCCATGAACGCGAAGCCCGGCCAGGTGTCGGTTGCCACCGCCGGCGTCAACTCCTCCGGTCACGCCGCCATGGAAAGCTTTGCCCGCGCGCTGGGCATCACCTACAAGCACGTCACCTATGACGGCGGCAATCCCGCGGTCATCGCCGTCGTCTCGGGCGAGGCGGAGGTGACGACACAGCTCGCGGTCGAGCAGGCCAACATGATCCGGGCAAAGCGTCTGCTGCCGCTCGCGGTGCTCTCCGACAGGCCCCTGGAGCTCGAGGGCCACGGCACCATCGCACCCATCACCAAGGACGTGCCGGCCTACAGGCCGGACGCCAACTACTTCGGCATCTTCGTGCCCAAGGACCTGCCGGCGCCCGTGCTGGCTGCGCTCGACAAGATCTGGACCGAGGTGCTTCCCAAGTCGGAAGCGCTGAAGAAGTATGCAACAGCCAACGGCGCCGTGTTTGCGCCGGTCTCGGCCGACGCCGCGCTTGCTGCGGCCATGCCGGCGATCCGCACGACCGCGTGGCAGCTGCACGACGCCGGCAAGTCCAAGGTCGCGCCCGACACGGTCGGCATCGCGCGTCCCTGAAACCGGCCCCGGCACCAGCGGGCGGGCCACTGCAACGCGGTGGCCTGCCTTGCCCGAGCACATCCATGAACGAGGAAAAGCCTTCACCGTTTGCCGATCTTCTGACCGGCATCGCCTGCCTTGCCGTTTCGATCGGCATCATCGTCGGTGCGTTGGGCATGGACAGGCTGGAGCGCCTGCAGGCAACGATCTACACCGCACCCGGGCTGGTTCCAGGCATCCTCGGCGCGGCGCTTGCCTTGATGTCCGTGATCCTGGTCGGGCGCGCGCTGCGGGCGGGCGTTGCCACCGGCCCGCCGCAACCTTTCAGCTTGAGGGCGCACTGGCGGCTCGTGGCGGCCCTCGTCCTCTGCCTCGGCTTTGCCATCGGCCTCGTCGGCCGTGGTCCGCCGTTCTGGCTGGCGGCGGCCCTCTTCGTTGCCGTTTTCGTTTTCATCTTCCAGTTCGAGGAGCGCCGGCAGGCGGGCACGATCCTGCGTGGCGCTGCCTTTGCTGCCGTGTTCGGTTTGATCACCGGCCTCGCCATCCACTATCTGTTCCAGGACGTGTTCCTGGTGCGGCTGCCCTGAGGCCACGCGATGCTCGACGGCATCATCGGCTTCGCCCAGGGTCTGGCGACATTCCTCAAGCCGCTGCCGATCGCCTTGGCGCTGCTCTCCTCCCTGATCGGCTTCGTGATTGGTGCATTGCCCGGCCTCACGGCCACGATGGGCGTCGCCCTGATGACCACATTGACCCTCTCCCTGCCCCCGAACATTGCGCTGCTGATCCTGATCTGCACCTACGTCGGCGCCATCTATGGGGGTAGCCGCAGCGCCATCCTCCTCAACATTCCGGGCACTCCGGCCTCTGCCGCGTCCTGCCTGGACGGCCATGCGCTCGCCAAACAGGGGATGGCCGGGCGGGCCATGGGCATTGCCACGTCTGGCTCCGTCATCGGCACCTGGATCGGGATGATCGCGCTTGTTTTCTTCACGCCGATCCTGGGCGAGATGGCGCTCAAGTTCCACGCTTACGAGTTCTTCTGGCTTGCCGTGTTCGGCGTCGTCATCTCCGGCAACCTCACCGGCAACGACCCGCTCAAGGGCTGGATCGCCGGCTTCTTCGGCCTGTTCATCGCCGGCATCGGCCAGGAGCAACTCTTCGCCTACGACCGCTTCACGTTCGGCATCCACGACCTGTCGGGCGGCATCTCGCTGGTGCCGGCGCTGGTGGGTGCCTTCGGCCTCGCCGAGGTCCTGACCGTGATGCAGGAGCCGCAGAAGAAGGGCATCATCAACGCCTTCGATTCGGTGATCCCCAAGATCCGCGACGTCACGCAATACTGGCGCACCGTGATCCGCTCGGGCCTGATCGGCACCGGCATCGGCATCGTGCCCGGGGTCGGCGAGGACGTGGCCGCCTGGAGCTCCTATGCCGCGGCCAAGCGGGCGAGCAAGGAGCCGGAGAAATTCGGCAAGGGCTCCATCGAAGGGCTGATGGCGGCGGAAACCGGCGACAACGCCTGCGTGCCCGGTGCCGTCATTCCCGTACTGGCGTTGGCCGTGCCGGGCTCCGCTCCCGCCGCGGTGCTGATGGCGGCCATGCTGATCCACGGCGTCAATCCCGGCCCGCTGCTGTTGGTGGAGCACCCCCAGTTCGTCTACGAGGTCGTCGCCATGATGTTCCTCGCCAGCGTTGGCATCCTCGTCTACGGGCTCACGCTGACGCGGCCGCTGATCTGGGTGCTGCAGTTTCCCAAGGTGCTGATCATGCCGGTCGTGTTCGTGCTGTGCGTGGTCGGCTCCTACGCCATCGCCCAGCGCCTGTTCGACGTCTATGTCATGCTCGCCTTCGGCGTCATCGGCTTCGTTCTGCGCCGGCTCAATTTCCCGATGGCACCGCTGGTGCTGGGCATCGTGCTGGGCGATCTGCTGGAGAAGAACCTGCGCCGCGGCCTGGTGCTGCAGGACGGCGATCTCACGCTCTTCTTCACCCGGCCGATCAGCTTCGTCATGTTCCTGCTGGTCGCAGCCACGGTCGCCATGAACATTCCGGCCGTGTCGCACCTGGCGAGCCGGACGTGGTCAGCCCTGGCGGGTGTGTGGCGCCGGAGCGGGTGAGCACGGGCCAGAAAGGATGTCGCATGAGGACATCGGCGACCCCCGAACCACGTTCCAGCAGTGAGCCGAGGAGAGTGCGCGACAGCGCCGCGACGGCTGCCGCGATCCTTGCCGCCGCCACCAAGGAATTCGCCAGCTACGGCTTCGGCGGCGGCCGAGTGGATCGCATCGCCGAGCGCGCCGGCGTCAACAAGCGCATGATCTACCATCACTACGGCCACAAGCGCGGGCTCTACCTGGCCGTGCTGGAGCAGGCCTACCACAAGGAGCGCTCGGCCGAGCAGAAGCTGGAGCTGGAGGCGCTGGAGCCGCGCGAGGCCATGCGGCGGCTGATCGAGTACACCTTCGACAGCTTCGTGAAGGACCGCAGCTTCATCAAGCTGCTCAACGACGAGAACCTGCACAAGGCCGCGCACCTGAAGCGCTCCAAGCGCATCGCCGAGATGCACTCCCCCCTGATCGCCATCATGCAGGGCATTCTGGAGCGCGGCGCCGCGGCGGGCGAATTCCGGCGCGACGTCGACCCGACGCAGACGTGGATCTCCATCGCCGCCGTCAGCTACTTCTATTTCTCCAACGTCTACACGCTCTCGACCATCTTCCGCCGCAACCTCGATGCGGCGGAGGCCCGCGACGCCCGCCGCCGGCATGTGGTCGAGGTCATCCTCTCGTACCTGCGGCCGTGAACGGCGTTGGCGAAACTTGGCTGGGGCTATCGGGGAGTGGGGAGTGGGGGAGTAGGCTGTAGGGATGGGGAAGGGAAACTATTGCCTACTCCCTACTCCCGTGGCGTCAGACCCGCAGGGTCTGACGCCACGCGCACTTCCATTGACGGAGCTGCGACCCTGCAGGTAACTAACTGGTTACAAATGGCAGCGGAGAAACGGCATGGCTGAAAGGCGGCTCGGCATCATCATGAACGGCGTCACGGGCCGCATGGGGACGAACCAGCATCTGGTCCGCTCGATCGTCGCCATCCGCGACCAGGGTGGCGTGGCATTGCAGAACGGCGACCGGGTGATGCCCGATCCCGTCCTGGTCGGCCGCAACGAGGCGAAGCTCGCCGAGCTCGCCAGGACCTACGGCATCGCGCGCACCGCCACCAACCTCGATCGGGCCCTGGCCGAAAAGAACGACACCGTGTTCTTCGACGCCGCCACCACGCAGATGCGCCCGGCGCTCCTCGCCAAGGCCGTCGACGCCGGCAAGCACGTCTACTGCGAGAAGCCGGTGGCGACGACCCTGGAAGAGGCGCTGGCGATCGTGCACAAGGCCAAGGCGGCCGGCATCAAGCATGGGGTGGTGCAGGACAAGCTGTTCCTGCCGGGCCTGCGCAAGCTCAAGCTGCTGATCGACTCCGGTTTCTTCGGCCGGCCCCTCTCCGTGCGCGGCGAGTTCGGCTACTGGGTGTTCGAAGGCGACCTGCAGCCGGCGCAGCGCCCCTCGTGGAACTATCGCGCCGAGGACGGCGGCGGAATCATCCTCGACATGCTCTGCCACTGGCGCTACGTGCTCGACAACACGTTCGGCGCCGTGAGATCGGTGTCGTGCCTCGGCGCCACGCATATCCCCGAGCGCATCGACGAGGGCGGCCAGCGCTACAAGGCCACGGCCGACGACGCCGCCTACGCCACCTTCCAGCTCGACGGCGGCGTCATCGCCCATTTCAACAGCTCGTGGGCGACGCGCGTGCGCCGCGACGATCTGCTCACGCTGCACGTGGACGGCACGCACGGCTCGGCCGTTGCGGGCCTGCAGGACGTCGTCACGCAGCAGCGCATGGCGACTCCCAAGCCCGTGTGGAACCCCGATGTGAGGCAGGCCATCGATTTCTACGCCGGCTGGCAGCCGGTGCCGGAGACGCAGAGCTTCGACAACGGCTTCAAGCTGCAGTGGGAGGCCTTCATCCGCCACGTCGTCGACGGCGAGCCCTACAAATGGGACCTGCTGGAGGGCGCCAAGGGCGTGCAGCTGGCCGAGTGCGCGCTCAAGAGCTGGAGGGAGCGCCGCTGGGTGGATGTGCCGGAGTTGAAGGTGTGAACGATGCGCCGCCCGGATTCCCCTCCCCGTCGTGTCGAAGACACGCCTTCGGCATGATGTGGGGAGGGGTTAGGGGTGGGGGGAACCCCGAGGCGAATGCTCTGCAATACCCCCCTCCCTGTCCCTCCCCCACAAGGGGGGAGGGGACGCGATGGCAAGGGCGACAGTCATGAACGCACCGATTCTCTCCGACATGAAGATCAACCTGCCGGCCGCCAACGGCAGGCTCGAGACGTTCGCCCTCTCCGAGCCGCGCGCCTACCCGACCAAGGCCACCGCCGTCTTCAACTGCGTCGCCTTCGCCGCCGCGCATGTGGTGGCGGACGCCCGCGCCGCCGGCGATCCATGGATCGATTGTGCGCTCGACTGGGAGCAGACGCTGCGCTACCGCGAGTACCTGTGGGACCTGGGACTCGGCGTCGCGGAGGCAATGGACACCGCCCAGCGCGGCATGGGGCTCGACTGGCCGACCTCGCTGGAGCTGGTCCGGCGCAGCGTCAAGGCGGCCAACGCCTGGGAGGCGCGGGAGGGACGCCCGGCACTGATCTTCTCCGGCTGCGGCACCGACCATCTCGATCCGGCCGGCGTGCGCTCCATTGACGAGGTCATCCGCGCCTACGAGGAGCAGATGGCAGCCATCGAGGCTGCCGGCGGCAGGCTCATCGTCATGGCCAGCCGCGCGCTCGCCTGCGTCGCCAGGTCGCCCGCCGGCTACGAGCGCGTCTACGACCGCGTGCTCACCCAGGCGAAACAGCCGGTGATCATCCATTGGCTGGGCGAGATGTTCGACCCCGCGCTCGCCGGCTATTGGGGCTCGGCGGATCACGCGGGGGCGATGGACACCGCGCTCGGGATCATCAACGCCCATGCCGCCAAGGTCGACGGCGTCAAGATCTCCCTCCTCGACAAGGACAAGGAGATCGCCATGCGCCGCCGGCTGGCCAAGGGCGTGCGCATGTATACGGGCGACGACTTCAACTACGCGGAGCTGATCGCCGGCGACGAGGCGGGCACCAGCGACGCGCTGCTCGGCATCTTCGATGCCATCGCCCCGGCGGCCTCGGCGGCGCTCGCGGCGCTGGCCGGTGGCGATCGCCAGCGCTTCGACGACATTCTGGCGCCCACCGTGCCGCTGTCGCGCCACATCTTCAAGGCGCCGACCCGCTTCTACAAGACGGGCGTCGTATTCATGGCCTGGCTCAACGGCCTGCAGGACCACTTCGTCATGGTCGGCGGCCAGCAGAGTGCGCGCTCGCTTGTGCATTTGGCCGAGCTGTTCCGCCTCGCCGACCGCGCGGGCCTGTTGCGCGATCCGGAGCTTGCCTGTGGACGCATGGCGCATGTCCTGGCCGTGCACGGGATCGCCTGATGCTGATAAGACCGCCCTCCACCCGTCATCCCGGAAGTCGAGGCGCAGCCGAGACTATCCGGGATCTGCGCGGCGCCATGATGCGCGATTTCTCGGCCGATTTGGCGCACCTCTCGATCAACACGGCGACGCTGAGGAAGCAGCTCGCCCTCCCGGCCATCATCGAGGCCTGCGCCAGGCGCGGCATCCGCGCCATCTGCCCGTGGCGCGACCAGGTGCAGGCCGCAGGGCTCGCTGCCGTCGCCGAGCAGATCAAGGACGCGGGCTTGGTCCTCTCCGGCTACTGCCGCGGCGGGTTCTTCACGGCGGACGATGCTCAGGGGCTTCGTGCGGCGCTGGAAGACAACCGCAAAGCCATCGACGAGGCGAAGGCGCTCGGCGCTCCCTGCCTGGTGCTGGTGGTTGGGGCGCTGCCTGGCGCCCTGCAGGGCAAGCCGCAATCGACCGACATCGGGCTCGCCCGTTCCCAGGTCTTCGACAGCATCGCCGCCACGCTCGACTACGCGAAGAGCGCCGGCATGCCGCTGGCCATCGAGCCGCTGCATCCGATGCAGGCGGCCGACCGCGCGTGCGTCAATACATTGGAGCAGGCGCTGGACATCTGCGACGCGCTCGATCCCGGCCGCAGCGGCGCACTCGGCGTGGCGCTCGATGTCTACCACGTCTGGTGGGACCCGAAGCTCGAGACCCAGATCGCCCGCGCCGGCGCCAAGCGCCTGCTCGCCTATCACGTCTGCGACTGGCTCGTTCCCACCCGCGACCTCGTCAACGACCGCGGCATGATGGGCGACGGCATCATCGAGCTGAGGAAGGTGCGGGGCTGGGTGGAAGCCGCCGGCTACGCCGGCTTCGCCGAAGTCGAGATCTTCTCCGACCGCTGGTGGAACACGCCTGCGGACGAGGTGCTCGACAAGTGCGCCGCGCGGTATCGGTCGGTTGTCTGACGGCTGCAATTCGCATGTTGAAGGCATCAGGTAACAGCCATCCGAGCTAATTGAACGCCCCGAAGTTGATCGAGATACTTCAAGCTTTATTCGACCACCGAATCGCAGTTTCATGCGGCTCGCCCGTCTCAAGGAGGCCGTGATGAGCACGAGGGAGAAGATGCTTGACGCCCCCTTCGCTTTCTCGGAGGAGGCCGCCCAACTCACTCAGTTGATTTCCAATCTCTTCGCGTGGGTGTCCATGATTCTCTGGATATCGATGCCTGTCATGCTGGCGATGCCGTTGGTCGCGGATTGGTCCTGGATCGGTGCCCTCGTTTGGTTGATCGTGTTGGGGTTCATTGGCTACCTGGCAAAAGCAGCCTCTTATTCGTTTCGGGATCAGGTAATCGCAGCGGACTACAAGCTGAAGCTGATCAGCGAGGGGAAAACGCATCGTGAAGCACACGCGATTTGGGAGAGGGAGTATTCATGGGCCTGCATAGGTCCAATCCCCTAATCCGGCGTGAGCCAGCAGCCCGTAGGTTGGGTTAGCGCGCCAGCGCGTAACCCAACATTGGGTGCCTCGGGATTGTTGGGTTACGGACTTCGTCCTAACCCAACCTACGAAAAACCACCCTCACCGCCGCCGCTGCGCATATCGCTCCACACGCACCGCCGCGGTGCGCTCGTGCGCCAGCATGCCTTCGGCCGCGCACATGCGGCCGATCACAGGGGCGATGCGCTGGCTCGCCTCGGCGGTGAGCTTCTGGTACGTCACGGTCTTCAGGAACTTGCCGACCCACAGTCCGCCCGTGTAGCGCGCGGCGCGGCCGGTCGGCAGGGTGTGGTTGGTGCCGACGCCCTTGTCGCCGTAGGCCACGGTGCTCTCCTCGCCGAGGAACAGGCTGCCGTAGTTCTTGAGCTTGCCGAGGTAGTAGTCGTTGCGGCGCGTCTGCACCTCCAGGTGCTCGGGCGCATACGCATCGCTCAGCGCAATGGCCGCGTCATCGTCCTCCACCACCGCCACCTCGCCCAGGTTCTGCCAGGCGACGCCGGCGATCTCCCGCGTCGGCAGCGTCACCAGCTGGCGCTCGATCTCGGTCAGCACCTCGCGGCCGAATTTCTCCGACGTGGTGACGAGCCAGGCCGGGCTGTCCGGCCCGTGCTCGGCCTGGCCCAGCAGGTCGGTGGCGACGAGAGCCGGGTCGGCACTGTCGTCGGCGATGACGAGGATCTCGGTGGGACCCGCGGGCAGGTCGATGCCGACCATGCCGAACAGCTGGCGCTTGGCCTCGGCGACGTAGGGGTTGCCCGGGCCGGTGATCATGTCGACGGGGCGCATGCCGACGCAGCCGTAGGCCATGGCGCCGAAGGCCTGCACGCCGCCGATGGCGTAGATCTCGTCGGCGCCGGACTCTGCCAGGGCATAGAGCGTCGCCGGAAAGATGCCTTGCCCATCACGCGGCGGCGCCGCGCCGATGACGTGCGCCACGCCGGCCACCTTGGCGGTGGCCACGCTCATGATCGCCGCGGAAATCAGCGGATACTTGCCGCCGGGGATGTAGCAGCCCACGGTCTCGACGGGCACGATCTTCTGGCCCAGCGTGATGCCGTCTCCCGCCTCGGTCTCGAACTCCTGAAGCGACCTGCGCTGGCGCCTGGCAAACTCCGTGATCTGGCCCTTGCAATACGCGAAGTCCTCCTTGAAGGTCGCGCTCACGGCCTTGCGCGCCGCGTCGATCTCGGCCCCTGAGACGCGGAACTCGGGGCTCTCCCAGCGATCGAGCTCCCTGGCGTAACGGCGTACCGCCGCGTCGCGGTTGGCCTCGATATCGTCGAGCATCGCCCGCACGCGCTCGGCAACGGCACGATCAGCCTGTTGCGACCGTGGCTTGGCCTTCTTGAGGTAGTTGACCAT
>Ga0247727_10007498_pt1 | contig 20748 bp, 13 predicted proteins | sample WisWelCaveWW1625_FD_202498 | JGI IMG/M metagenome (GOLD analysis project Ga0247727, IMG submission 202498) | Biofilm microbial communities from Wishing Well Cave, Virginia, United States - WW16-25 | ecosystem: Environmental > Aquatic > Deep subsurface > Groundwater > Cave microbial mat | place... | reverse complement strand
CCCTCTGCAAGCTCATCGCCAACCATCACGTTGCAGCCGGATACGAGTTTGCATTATGTCGCATGCATGGTTTATGAAGGGCAATGCCAGGCGGTGACGCTTAACATGGTGAAGGAAGGAGCACCGGTTGCCTGCGAAACATCAGTGCGTGGAATCACTGCGAATGAGGTTTTATTGCAAGTGTATCCCCAGCCGGTGTCAGGCGGATTCACAATTCACGCAAAATATCCGAATCGTCTGAATCAGTTTGTTACGATTGAAATTTTTGATGTTGCGGGAAGAAGGGTTTATTCACGGGATGCATTTACGGTTGATGAATTGAATGAAAAAGTGGATGCGAATGGATGGGCAGCGGGAAGATATCTTCTGAAGCTTTCAGCAACCGGAACGAGCATACATAAAAAACTAATCATCACTTATTAACATCTTCCGATGAAACCATTTTTAAAATATGCGCTGCTCACATCAGCCGTCATCATCATCTGGTCGCTGATTATTTACCTCACCGGGCTTGACCGCAGCGCAGCAGGCAAATATCTCAATTACGCAAGCTATCCCATCATGATTTTATTCATCGTGCTGGCGGTAAATGAGGAAAAGAGCCTGAACGGAGGCTACCTTGGTTTTGACCCGGCATTCAAAACCGGATTTTTCATGATGCTGGTTGTCGCGGCAATCATGGGCGCGTTCACGTATGTCTATTTCTCCTACATCAATCCCGGCATCATGGATTTGGCATCGGAAAAGGCGCGCGAAAGCATGGAAGATCGCGACATGAGCAAAGAAGAAATCGAGCGAGCGATGAGGTACGCCAAATTTTTTATGAGTAGCGGAGCCATGACGGCTATGGCATTTTTCCTCAACATTATATTAGGCGCTGTCTTTTCGCTGATTATTGCTGCAATTATGAAAAAAGAAAAACCGCTCGCTTAATCGGGGTGGGTAGGAATCTTCAGCAGCCGTTCATACAAAAAGCCTAAGGGAAAATCAAAGTAGTAGAACGGCTTGAGAACCTGAGCTAACAAAAACCGAATCCTGAAATTCGCTTTTTGAGAAAAGCCGAATGTGTCGTTCTCTTTTTTCAATATCCGCAAGCACTCCTCAAAATATTCCTTCTTTTTTACCCGTGTGATTTGACCTTCGCTGCCATAGCGGAAAGAAGCAAGCAGCGCTGGCATCGTATAAAGATTTTCGTGCCTGAAGAACCTGCACCACAGTTCCGTGTCAACCGCCAATTTGTAATCCGTGTTCACACCTTTTCCTGCTTTCTCCCACAACTTCCTTTTCCAAAATGTTGATTCCTGCTGAATCGCCTGAAAATCTCCGCCCAGATACCGGATGCGCGACCAGCGGGAATATTTTAGATAAAGGTCGGAGCGTTTTTTCCAAAAAGAATTTTCAATATTCGGCATCTCCCCCACCCTGTAACTTTTTTCACTCAGCCAGGAAGGAAAACCCGTCAGCCATTTTACTTGCGGATATTTTGAAAAGAAATCCGTCACGGCAAACAAACTTCCGGGATGATAAACATCATCGGAATTAAGCCAAGCCATGATTTCACCGGTTGCTTTTCTGAAGCCTTTTTGCAAAGCGAAACCGTAGCCATCATCTTTTTCGCTTACCCAATAAGCCAGTTGATTCTCATGCTTCTTAATAATATCAATGCTCCCATCCGTGCTGCCTCCGTCAATGATGATGTATTCGAGGTTGGGATAGTTTTGAGATAAAACGGACTGAATCGTTTCTTCGAGGAAACGGGCATTGTTCAGATTGATGGTGACTATCGAAATTTTTGGGTAATTCATGTTTTCAAGTAAAAAGCCTTTGCCGCGTCATGTTGTCCCGCATTGCGGGATTGCGAAGCGAAACATCTCAACCCAAATAGCACAGCCACTTTTGTGCCGGGAGATTCTTCCCCGCTCAGCGGGGCAAAGCCTCCGCTCAGAATGACGACACCTTGGATAGTTTCCAACATGCACATTCGATTTCAGTATTCACTAAAGTAGAAAGACTGCGATTGGTAATCAAACCTGATAAGAGGCGGATAGCTGCCTCGTGATTTGTGAATGGCGCGTAAAATGGGAATATCTTTTTTGAAGAAAGGATAGGATACTGCGCTGATAATGGATTGCACGGAGCGACTTTTAGGAAAACTTTTCTGAAGCGCGCTGAATTCCCGTTTTGCATTTTCCGAAGGAACATAGTTGGCGCCCGATGAAGCGAGGTATGACATCACAATGTGCAATTGGTCAATGGAAAACATCCTGGAGTAAAGCTCCACATCAGAAGTATGAAGGCAGCTTTGACTCCAGCTCCCTCCAGCCTTTTGCCACAAATGCTTTTTCCAAAAAACACCGGAACCTGAAATCCGGTTACTGATTTCAACAAGCGAACTGCTGTAAAACCTGTTTTTATCCCATCGAAAATCAATGCCGTTTGAAAATGAAATCGCTTCCCCATTCTTGCCGGTGCTCACCGGTAATCCCTTCAGCCAATTCACTTCAGCGAATCGCCTGAAAATATCCCTCACCGTCAGCAAGGCTTTCGGCAACAATATTGCGCCTGCTTCCAGCCAGCAGTGATAGTCGCTTTCTGCATGATTAAAATGCGCTTCGGCAGCCTGTATTGCATCCGCAATTTCATTCACCAACTGAAAAGAAGTGTTCGGGTGGTCCTTCATTTCAGAGGGAGCGAACCCATCATCTTTTCCAATCACAATCACTTTATGGCTGATTCTTGAGTAATCCTGCTGCTGAACGGACTTTAGCGTGCTCAGAGCCGATTCTACATTTTCTTTTTTCACAAGAGTGACAATCGCAAACTGCGGATAATCGAGTTTGAATTGGTAATCGCGCAAAGCCGCATCCACCGATGATTTTATTTTCACGGCATAATCCTCGTGCAGCTCGCTGATGCGCTGGTGATGTTCATCATGCAGCTTCCTGATGCCGGCATGGAGTCCTTCTAATTTCTCCGTATAGTTCTTGTGCAGTTCCTCAATTTTCCCGCTGTAGTTCGCATACACCTTTTCAACTCTTTGAACCAACTCATCCTGAAAAATAATTTCGCTGACGGGCTTGTATTTATAATAGCTGGTATCAGCCGCAACGTTTTCCGAAAGAACATTCTCCTTCTTAGCAAGCCGGATTTGATTTCCCCGCAAATCATTAATCACATTTAACACAGGAGGAAACATTTCCAAAGCAAAGGATAAAACAGATTCTTTCGCTTCCTTTGTCGTGAGCAGGTAAGGCGTTTTACAATTGCTTAACGGAAGCGTGCCATACAAATCAACGGTAAAATCAAATTTTTCAAGAAACGGACACCACTTTTTCAAGCACTCAGCGCGCATCTCGAAGCCGGCATCATACACCGACTTTGATTCATCCAGCTTCAAAAATTCAAGCGGGTGCCCTCCCCCGGCAATTGAAACCTGGAACAATCCTTTCGTGCTTGCCGTTGCGCCCGGCTCTTCGAAATTGGTGGTGAACGAATGCCGCGGGAATACAAAAAATTTATTGCTGCGATGCAGATAGCGGATAAAATGTTTCTTCCACGAATTTTCATTCCAATTAAAAAGATATGCGGGAAGCGATTCCTCCTTGCTCATTTCAGGATTGTTCGCATACCACGCTCTGAAATTTTTCCACTGAGCTGCCGTCCATGCCTGCCCCCATGATGAAGCCACCTGCATGAAATAAACATCCGCGCCATCATCCACCGGGGCGAAGGGATTGAAGCCGTTTTCCGAAACATCGTAGCTGTACAGGGAAATGCCCGCAATGCGATTATCGTCAGAATAAAAATTCAGGCACTTGCCTGCGAAACCATAAAAGTATTTTGAAGCGAATAAATCATCTTCAAACAAAACAATGCTTCCGAATTCACCGGTTAAATCTCCGCAACGCAAGATGTGCTGCTTCAACCCAAGATGCGCATCCTGCCTGATGATTCTTTTTTCGCCATGAGTCCATTGAAATTGTTCCGCGATTTTCACCACATCCGGATTATCGCCTTTATCAATGCTGATGACAAGAGCCACAGCCGTTTCAGGATACTCTGCCTGTTCAAGTGAAAGAAGCAGCCGCTGCAAGCTATTCACGCGGTTATAGGCGGCAACCACCACAGCCGGAAAATATTTTTCCGAATTCATCAGTTGGGTGGCGAAAGAATGATTTCTTCAAAATTCTCCTGCGGCATTCCCCAGTTGTCGTCATTGACGTAGAATGTCTTTCCCCGGTATAACATGAATTTTGCCGCTTCCCAGATAAAATCATGAGCAAGACCGGGGCGCTGCTCCCAGAATTTTATTTTCTCAATCGGGTTCATGGACTCCCATCCCGTGTTGTGCTCGATGTGATAGATGCAGGCATAGGGGTCCAAAATCACTTGCTTGTAATCGCGCGTCAGCGCCATCATCAGGGCGAATGTGTCAATGTGCAGCGAATAGAGGTCGAGTTCGAGATAGCCTTTGATGTCAAGCCATCCTTCGCGGTGCATCATCGTGAAATCACCACATGCTTCCGCGTCCAACGGGCGCAGCTTGAACTGAACCGCATCATACAAATATTTCAGGCGGAGGTAATTTGCCGTGTCAATCATCCACAAGGTGAGCCTGTTTCTCGGTATCAAATGCGGCCAATCTCCAACATAAAGAAAACGGGAGTCCTTGCCGAGCCGCTTGATGATGTTCTTTTCGGAATATGCCAATGCCGCTTCGGTAGGCCAATCGGCTTCCAGCTTGTTTGGAATGTCACAGCGGTTGGCGCGGTAGTAGCTTTTTTTGTCAAATCCTCCCTTTTTGAGCAACAGCATCAGCTTGTCGGAAAAAAGCAGATCAACATTGGAACAAAGAATCCAATCGCTTTTTGCCCTGCGGATGCCGATGTTTTTCGCAATCATCTGGAACAACGGAATCTCAACACCCCGCTTGTATCGCTGGTGAATGCGGTTGGGAACCACGATGTAGCGCATGGAGAGCTTGTCGCCCGGCTGCGGCTTGGGTAATACTTCATTCAGCAGCGGCTTTCCGGCTGCGGGATTCCATTCGACAAAAACAAGCTCGATTTGCAAATCATGCTTTCGCGTCTGATGCAGCAGTCCCTTTATGAAGATGGTCATGCGCTTCAGCATCTCACCGCCATGGTCATCATTGCGGGAGGTGACTACTATTGAAAGCCGGGGCAGGGAATCGGTCATAATCCGCTACAAAATAAATAAGTCGCCAACAAAAGAGGACTTTATTTATAGTGCTGTTAAATGTCATTCCGGCTTTATGCCGGAATCCCCTGCAAGGATTACAATATGGCGAGTGCTAAACTTTGGGGGACGGCAAATATTTCTAACTCCTCTCCTCATACATAAACAAGTCACCGTAAATCTTCTTCACCTCTTTAATCACCGCTTTTCTCTCGCGTATCCTCACGCGCTTGCCGGACTGAGCTAGCTTGACGGCAAGCGCCAATTGCTGCGATTCCTCCAATATCACCGAGCCGGGCTTGTAGGTGACGTAATCAAACACGATTTCCTTGCTGTCTTCATGATTTTCCAGCCATCGCTGCAGCATGAAATCGAGATGGTAAGCATTGGTCTTGTCGGTAGCCTGGCTGATGAGCAGGTCGTAGCCGATTTTGTCAGCATAGAGCCTCAGCGCCCTGTTGTCGCGGGGAAAGCAGGGACCTCCAAAGCCGAAACCATGTTTCAGGTATTTGTCCCCAATCCTGCTGTCAGCACCGATTGCACTGAGAATTTTTTCAGGTTCTGCGCCCGCGGAGATGGCGAGGTCACCGATTGAATTTGCGAATGAAATTTTTGTAGTGAGAAAACAATTGGTGGCGAGCTTGCAAATTTCCGCGCTGAGGCGACCCATGCGGCAAAAGCGCGGGTTGCTTTTTGTCATTCGCCTGTAGATATTCTCAATGGCGTCCCCGGCATTTTTATCAGCTTCGCCAATCAGCACCTGGTCGGGATACTGCTGGTCGTGAAGGATGCTGCCCTGTGCGATGAATTCAGGATTATAGCTCAGCGAAATGTTATAAGGCGCAACTTTGGCGGCAGCCCGATCGCAATAGCCGGGGATGGTGGTGCAGGCGATGACGAGATGTTTCCGGAGGGGCTGCTTTCCGAAAGAGGCAATGCGCTCCAGCACGCGGTCAACCTGTGAATGGTCGTACCCCTCATCGGAGGTGGGCGTAGCAACAGAAATGAAAATGATGTTCGATTCATCCAGCACCGATTTGAGGTCGGTAGTGGCGAAGAAATTTTTGGAAGCCTTCAGCAATTCATTCACCAGCGGCTCCGCTGAGTTGAAAGTTCTGCCGTTGACTGCGTTGACATAGTCGCTGTCAATATCCATCCCCGCCACGCGAAAGCCATTGCGCTCCAGATTGAGGGCAAAGCATAATCCCATCTTGCCAATACCTATTATCCCAAGAGTGTCAGCCATTCGGTTTTAAAATAAGGAACACAAATTTCAGAAAAAATACCTTGCAGAAGGTGAAATGGAAGGGCTGTCATGCCGGACGGGTCCCGGCATGGCATCAAACGATTGTTTCCTGAAAATTTTCCCCGGCATGCCCCCAATCAGCGGGATTGACGATTCTGGGTTTGCCCGATGCTTCCATTTCCCTGCTGTCGTTCATGAAACGATGAAACATGTCTGTTATCTCTTTTTCAAATTTGCTTTCGTCAAAATCAGCTTTGTAGCGCCTTTCGTGGTCCTGATGATAAACAGGCCAGGGCAGGATTCTTTCCTTTAACCCTGAAACGCCTGACATCACGGTGAAAAGCGCATCGCAATGCGTGGAGATGAAAGTATCCTCAGGATAGCCGCGCAGGTCAAACCAATGCTGGCGGTGCATCAGCATGAAATCACCGCTGCAATGGGTGTGATATCTTTGGGCGAAAGCATCGTAGGTGATGTTCATCTTCCATTTGATGGCGAGCTTTTCAATCTTCACCAGGTTCAAATCGAGAAAGATGCGCCACGAGTTTTTCAACCGGATGATTTTTTCCTCCAGGAAATTTTCACCATTTCCTTTCAAATGATAACCGTAGCCTTTCAGCATGATGCGAAAAACTTTTTGCCGGATTTTCCCGAGCGTCCGGTAGGGATGCTCAAAATCATAGCAGTCAATTTTTTTGAAATCAAAGCGGTCGGTGCGGTAATAGCTGTTCTTTCCCGGAATTCTTTTTGAAATGAATTGGATGATGGAGGGATGAAAAATAATGTCTGCATTGGTGCTCAGGATATATTCGCCTTTCGCCCTGCGGATTGCCATGTTCTTGGCGTTGAATTCAAACAGCGGAACGGTTTTTCTCACCGCAGGATTAATCAGCCGCTGATGAATTTCATTCGGGATATGCAGCAGACGAATGGAAAGGTACTTCCTGCTGTGAGGCTGCCAGTTGATCATTTCAATCAGCGGCTGGTTTTCCGGAACCGGGTTGTAATCAACGACCAGCAATTCCGCGGGCAGCTTGTATTTTTCAATAAAGCAAGAAAGCCAGTTCACGGAATTTTGCAGGCGCTCGTTGAAATCACCGCTGTAATTGTCATTCCGCGCTACAAGGACGATGCTGAGATAGGGAGCTTGTTTCATCATTATTCCGTCATGCTGAGTCCCGCTGCTTTGAGCGGGGCGAAGCTTCTCTATTATAATTTAAACCAACATCCATAGTAATGAGATTCTGCCCCGCAATGCGGGGCAGAGCCTGCGCTCAGAATGACGCCTTGTTTTTAATCTGAATCCAAGTCAAAATTCTACTTCCTCCAAATCAAAATCCGCCAATCCCCAATTTGCGGGATTGTATATTCTCGTCTTTTTTTCCGTAATCATCTGCTGCGCCTCTTCCTGGAAAAACAGATATGCCTGCCGCAACACCGGGCTAAATTCATCTTTCTGCGCATCATAGCGCCTTTCATGGTCCTGATGAAAGAGGGGCCATCTCAACGTTTTTTCCGTTAACCCGCTCACCCCCGCAGCGACCACAAACAGCGCATCGGTATGCAAAGCGATATAGGTGTTTTCAGGATAGCTCTGCATTTCAAGCCATTTGTCGCGGTGCATCATCATGAAATCACCGCTCACGTTGCAATGAAACCGGTATTCTGCATTATGAAAATTGATTTCCCACCGGAAGGCATTGCCGAGCTTGGGATACTTGCTGAACAATAACTCCAGCTTCAGCAGCCCGCTGTTGTAAACGCGCAGCGCGGGAATCGTCAACCCGAAAGGCAGTTGCTCATCATAATGATTGCCCTTCAGAAACGTGCGGTAAATGCCGGGTTTCAGCCAATCAATATAGTCAGCGGGATTGGCGGGCGGAGGTGTTTCAGGCTTTTTGAAATCGCAGCGGTCGGTGCGGTAGTAGCTGTTTTTCTGAAGCTGTTTTTTTTTCATCCATTCGATAATGCCGGGATGAAAAATAACATCCGGGTTTGCAGCGCAAATGAATTCTCCTTTTGCCCTGCGGATGCCCGCATTTTTAGCGAGGTACTCATAAAACGGGAGCAGCTTTCTTGATTGCGGATTTTCATTCTGCCGGTGAGTTTCATTTGAAACAGTGATGATTCGGATGGCAAGGCTTTTTCTGTTTTGGGGCCACCGGATGGCTTTTTCCAAGGAAGGCTTTTCAGCAATCGGGTTATAATTTACCACAACGTATTCAGCGGGAAGCTGAAATTTTTCCGCCCAAAAGGAAAGCTGGTTGACGGAATTGGAAAGCCGGTCATTGAAATCACCGCCATAGTCGTCATTCCTGCCGGCAATAACGAAGCTGACATAAGGGTGAACCTGCTGGGACATGATTTTTGAGTGGGTAAAATTAACAATTGAGGCTGTGCCGGATGAAACATCCTGCGCTCAATTTCACCGGAGACTGGTCAATGCGTTTAATTCACCACTATTTTCCTGTGGTAAACGTTGCTTCCATCCTGCAGGCTGAAGAAATATAAACCCGGCTTGATGAAATCGGGAAGCTGTATGGAAGAGGTCTGTTCCTGTGATAATTCAAAAGCGCTCAGCGCGATATTTCTCCCGCTCATGTCAGTGAGTTGCAAGGTGCATTTTGATTCGCAGATGCCTGATGAGGTTGAAATAGTAATTGTTCTGCCCGTAACGGGGTTTGGGCTTAATGAGAAATCCGTTTCTGCAAGATCGAGATTCACCGCGATGATATCCGAATAAGTAAACTCCCCGTCAAAATCAGTTTGCTTCAGCCGGTAATAACCAATGCCTTTCAAAGGCTTGCGGTCAATTGCGGAATATTCATTCTCAACGAAACTGTTTCCGGCAGCTTCAAAAACTCCCAGTTCTTCAAAAATGTCTCCATCCTTCGAACGCTCTACCGTAAAGAAATCATTGTTTGTTTCGGTTGCCGTTTTCCATTCGAGGCGCACCGTGTTATCAATCACCACCGCCTGGAAGATGATTAACTCAATGGGTAACCCGGCACCCTGCCCTGAGCCTCCTCCGCCACCGAATTCAGAGAAGCCGGTGAGTCCGCTGCGCTGCATGTATCCGCTTGCAACGGTTCTTCCATCACTGTCATTATTATTCAGCGTTCCGCCTCCGGTGCTCCAGTCAGCGCCCGTGGTGCTTCCCACCGGTCGCTTCAGCGGACCGAAATCATTATCGGTCAATCCACTCATGTTTGCAGTGTACAGCTTCACACCGTAACTTCCTCCTGAAGGAGTTGCATTCGGCTTGAGTTCCCACACACCTGCGATGTTGATTGTATTGTAAACCAGGTTGCCGTTTTCCCAATTATCCCAAACGTCCATCTGGCTGTCAAGATGCCCCGTGAGCGCCTTAAATTTTGAGTCAATGTAAGTGATGCCGGTCAGGCTGCCGTTGAGCACATCGGCACGATAGTAATTTGTTGTTCCGGTTCCGTTGCCCACCGGGAAGACATAAGTATCGGTGTTGCTGGCGATGTAGCGTCTCAGATTGCCGTTGATGAAGCTTGCCGAACTGTATCCTCCCATTGAAGCGGATGACGAAGATGAAATTATCACTTTGTAGGATGCGCCCGTGGTGATTACGCCATCAGTCAATGTCAGCAGGTTGGAGATGGTGACGTTATCATTCAATGAAACCTGAGTTGCGGTGTTAACGACAACTAAGTTATAAAAGCTGCTTCCGTTGGAAGTGAGCTGCTGATTGGAAGAGCCGTTGAACGTAACCGTGCCGGTGCCGCCCGTGAATGCTGCCGAGTTGACAAAGTTGCCGCCAAGGGTGATGCCGTAGGCGCTGGCATCCAGTGTTCCTGCGCTGATGGTGAGATTGCCGCTCACCGTAATGCTGCCTGCCAGCGTTTTTATACCCGAACCGCTCACGGCAAGATTATTATAGGTTAACGCGGCAATATTTTGCGTTCCGCCTTTTGAATAGTTGACGGTGCTGGTACCCACCGTAAACGTGCCGCTGTTAGTGATGCTGTTATTATCAATATACAAAGTGTAAGAGCTGAGATTGATGGAGCCGCTCGTTGCCACGATGAGTTCTCCAACGGTAGTGTTTGCCGTAAGTGTCACGGTGGCATTGGAAGAAATCACCGCCATCGCACCGGTGCCCGGAATGCTTCCACCGAGCCAGTTACCCGCCACATTGAAGTTGCCCGTGCCCCTGTACACATTTCTTGCGCAGCCGAAAGTGACGTAATCTCCATCGCTGAATGAAAGGCTGCTTACGCTGTAAGTGCTTCCGCCCGCGCTGGTCATAGAATAAATCTTCGCTCCCGATGAAAAATCTCCATCAGCATCCACCATACATACATAACCATTGTACCCGCTGGTGTGCGCGGCAAGAACAGCCGTGTCAAGCGTAATCGTGATTGTTCCCACATCTCCGGTTACATCTAATCGCCATTCACGCGCAAGACGCCTGATTTCAGTGCAAGGAGCTTCGGTGGTTGACCAACTGTTGATTGCCCCGTTATCATGACCGAAAAGAAGATAGTCTGCATCACCTAAGCTGCTGGCGCTGCTCGCTTTGAAAATCTTTGCCGATTCGGCAGCGGTATGCTGATTGGAAGCATCCACCCTGCCGATGCCTGCGATGTCATCGCTGTGCGTTGATTGATAAGCGTATTTATCATTGGCGATGGTGATGCCGTATTTGTTGCCCAGATAATTCTCCACGATGATGCGTTGGGCTGAATTAAGATTGGTGTTGCAAACAATCAGTTCCGCAATATCACCGGTGACAAAGCGACTACTTCCGGCTGCATTGGCTCCCGCGCTGGTGCTGGTGCTGATAGCGCGCTGCGTATAAGAGAGTCCCGATTGCGATTGAGTGCCTCCTTCGTAAATGCTTGAACCGGTGCTGTTCAGATTCCATTGAACCAGCTTCGTTCCTGTTCCGGTAATCTCCGTGCCTCTTGCGGAGCCATCATCATAAGCCTTGTTGGTTCCGCTACCTTGATGGGGAATAATTAATGTACCCGTGCTGGAATTCAGCAGATATTGAATTACGGTTGACGTTGTCTTATAAACAATAAAGATGTCAAAATTACTTGCCGAATTGATGGTTGAAGTATTGTTAAAGTATTCATCCACGCCATCAAAAGAAACCGTTGATTTATTGTTGAAATTGGCATTGGATTGGTCCCACGAAGGTCTTTTGGTGGAAGTGCCTTGCGTGAAATCATAATTATTTCCCGATTCATCGTCCCAGGTGGTGATGTCGCCTCCGTCTGAAACTCCTGTGATGGTGTTGGCTTTCAGCCAAAGTTTATTGGTGGTGCTGCTGCCCACGCCTGCGGGACCTGTCTGGCTAAAGACCGCTGTGCTGCATGCCGCAATTGATATCAATCCCGAAAAAAAGATAGCCCGCCTGCTCATAGTTTGCCTCAAACAAAGGATTACGTCATAAAACGTAGCATTCTATACGGGTTTTTTGGCAATAGGTTTACGTCAGGATACGCATGCTAAATGTAGAGATGGCGAGTGGCGGGCTGATACAAACCAAACCCGAAACTATTGCGGATGGCGTCAGATGCTTCCATCTGACGGGCGGGCGGGCGGCACACGCAGTGCCGGATGGAAGCATCCGACACCACAATAAACCCGAAACTATTTGTATTTTCGATGTGAAATCAATCTTATTTATTCTCCAAAAAATCTTTTCACCTAAAAACATTTTTTATGGCACGCATCATCTATCCCGGAAGTTTTCCCGAGCAGCGTACGCTGCTGGCTTCGATTAAAGCAAAGCATACTGCCGATGGCGCGGGCAGTGTGCTCACTGTTTTTCTCACGCAGCAGGTCATTGACCTGAATGACGACACTATAGACGGCAACTCGGCAAACACCCTTCACCTGCAAGCCTCCGAATTCAGCAAGCAGTCGGAGCTGTTCAGCCAGTCGCGCAACCTGCTGTTTAAAAACGTGTTTGAGGCGCTGCGCGCGAGCGTGCAATTTCTGAAAAGCTTTTACAAGCCCGGCACGCAGGCGCTTGGCGATTGGGGCATCACCGTTGATAATGGCGGGCGCATCGCCTATCCGCCTGAATTCACCGGGCGCGCTGCGCTGTTCGCCACTTTCAAGCAGAAGCACGACACGTATGCCCCGCCTGCCACCGTCAGCCCGCTCACCCCGTTTCTCACCGAGCACGGCATCAGCATGACTGACCTTGCCACGCTCACCGGCAATGCCGCCAATAATCACAATAGTTTTCTCACCGCTTCGCAAAATGGAGAAAATGCCACCGAGCAGCGCGACCTGCTGTGGGACCCGGTGAACGTGAACCTTCATAAAATAGGCGATTACCTGAAAAACCTGTTTGTCACCAACCCGAAAAAGCTGGGCGATTGGGGCTTCACGGTTGACCACAGCCCGCGCGCGCCCAAAGAGCGCACCAGCAAGGTGCTGCCGGGCGACCAGGTCACCATCACCAGCGTGGTTATTGGCGGCACTTTCACCAACATCGGCACGGTGAAGCTGGATGTGTACCAGGGCAAAACAACGGTAGGCAAGCCGACCTCTGTTGCAGCAGGCGGCACATTGGGCATGCCGAAAGGATTCAGCACGATTACGGTGATGAACACGTCAACCGATGTAACAGGTAAGTTTAAGGTGCTGGTGCACAAATAACAGGTTAAACAGGTGATAAAATAGGTAGAATTACCGCCTAAAAGTGGTAAAAAACAGGAAATTAGTGGTGAAATATTAAAAAATGGTGGTAAAATATTGATGATTAGTGGTAAAAATCATAAAAACAGTGGTGGAATATTAATGATTAGTGGTGAAAAATTTGAAGATAGTGGTTAAATTAGTTGTAAAAGTGGTAAAATAAAGAGGGAAATGGGTGTTATGCCTCTGGTCGGTTCTTCTTGTGCCGTCAGATGCTTCCATCTGACGGAGGCTGTGCCAAACTTCTTCTAACCAAAAAATTTCACCAGAAAACAAAAGGGCTCTTCTCTCTTTTCTTTGTAACACCCTGCTCTAATTCCGACAGCAACTGGGCGATAGTTTTTTTGCCCGGGTCGGGGGAGTCGGTTACCAGGTCGAGCAGTTCGAGGACTTCATTAGCTTTGGTCCATTCACACAATCCCTCGTACCACACTAAGGTGTTTTTCGTAATCCTTTGATTTTTGAGTTCCTCAAAGGTAAAAGGTCCGATTCTTTCGTTCCTGTGTCTTAGAAAGTACCTCATGATTTTCACAAAATAGCAATTTTCACAATTCCAAACAAATAATGTGGAAAATTATTTTGGGAGGGGGACCGAGGGCGGGATGCGCCTCTTTTAAATTATTCATTTCTTGTTTTGTCCGCCTTAGGCGGATTCATTCCTCAGCCGGCAGGATTAATAATCATTAACACAAAACAAAAAATGATTAATGCTTAAGGTTTATTTTATTGTGCGGTTAGATGTGCATTTACTCCAAAAAAAAGGGAGCACCCTCAGAAAACGGGGTGAGCGTTCCTGACTCTGAGGGAGTCCCAAAAAAACTTACCGGGAATTATTTGAAAAAATCAGGATTAATCAAACAACACCTTGTGCTTCGACAGCCAGCCGGAATGCTCAATGATGACAAAGTAGATTCCGCTCCCCAGCCCGGCAGGCAGGTGAACGGAAAATGCCTGGGCGCCACCGGTTTCAAACTTTTGACGATGAACCACCCTGCCGCTCATATCGGTGATGCTGACGGAGCCTGATGATTGCACCGGCTCTGAATCTTTAGAAATAATATAAACACTGCCGTCATTAATGAGATTGCCCATCACGGTAAACCGGGATGGTTGCACTGACTGAACCGGCTGAACGAACACCGATACAATATCAGAAACCACTGCCGATGTGAAGTCCAAATCCGTTTGCCGGAGGCGATAATAAGAGACGCCTGAGAAAGGATGCGCGTCTTCAGCAAAATATTCCCTCATCGCCATGCTGTTTCCAGCGCCTTTCACCGTTGCAAGTGTTTCAAAGTTCTGACCGTCAGCGGAGCGCTCGATGGTGAAAAAGTCATTGTTGGTTTCGGTGGCGGTGGTCCATTCCAATTCAACGCGCCCGTTTTTGGCTTCCGCATTAAAGCTCACCAGCTCGATGGGCAGCCCCGAGCCTGAACTGCTTCCTCCGCCACCCCCGAATTCAGAAAAGGCGGTAAGCCCGCTGCGCTGCATGTATCCGCTGGCAACGGTTCTTCCATCGCTGTCATTATTATTCAGCGTTCCGCCCCCGGTGCTCCAGTCTGCGCCCGTAGTGCTTCCCACCGGTCGCTTCAGCGGACCGAAATTATTATCGGTAAGCCCCGACATATTAGCGGTGTAAAGCTTGACGCTGTAAGTGCCCGCTGAAGGAGCAGCGTTGGGTTCCAATTCCCAAACTCCGGCAGTATTCATCGTAGTGTAAGTGAGATGCCCGTTCTCCCAGTTGTCCCAAACATCCATCTGGCTGTCGCTATGACCGCTGAGCGCCTTGAACTTTGAATCAATATAGGTGATGCCGGTGAGGCTGCCATTAATCATATCAGCCCGGTAGTAATTCGCAGTTCCGGTGCCGTTGCCCACGGGAAAAACATACGTGTCGGTGTTGCTGGCGATGTTGCGCCTCAAATTTCCGTTTACAAAGCTTCCTGAACTATAGCCCCCGATGGAGGTGGATGAGGTGGATGAAACAATCACCCTGTAGGAGGCTGAGGTGGTTATGACGCCATCGGTGAGCGTGAGCAGGTTGGTGACGGTGAGATTATCATTGAGCGAAACCTGCGTGGCGGTGTTGGCGATGGTTACATTGTAAAAACTATTTCCATTGGAAGTGATTTGCTGGTTGGAGGAGCCGCTGAAGGTCACCGCCCCGCTCCTTGCCTGGAAAGTGCCGCCAGAATTCACCCAGTTGCCTTTTACCGTAATGCTGTAATTGTTGGTAGCATGAGCATCGAGGGTGCCTGCGCTGATGGTGATATTGCCGTTGCAGGTGATGGCTGCCGACAGCGTTTTTGTTCCGGAGCCGGAAAGGGCGAGGTTGTGAAAGTCCTGGTCGCCCGCGCCAATGTTGTTGGTTCCCGTATATTGAACGATGGAGCCGCTGTTGAAAAAATCATCCATATTGGTGGGCAACACGGATGAGCCGCTGAGAATCAGGGAAGCCCCGGTTTTGATGGTAAAATCTTTTCCTGCAACGCCCGCGATGGAAAAGCCTCCGTTAGCCAGATTGCCGTTTTCTATGGTGAGGTCGCCAAAGAAATCCGATGCGGCAAGCGCGGCACCCAGCGTAATGGTGCCACCGCTGCTCTTGTCAATGATGATACTGTAGAACTCGAGATTTGTATTAACGGGAAGCGTTTTGGAAGAGGAGCCGGTCATTTTAAAAGTGGTAGCCGCAGCGCTCGATGCGTTGAGGAATCCACCGCCATCCTCCAGAATGATGGTGCCGGAAAGTTCGACAATGCCGCCAGCGGTGGTCATTCTTACTTCAGCGTCAGTGCTCAATCCGTCAACGTCTGTTTTCAGGTAAAGGTCTTTCCCAATGGTGAGAGTTCCTCTTACGTCTATCCTGCTAATCGGGTTGATGCTGGGGTCATCGCTTTGCGCCCTGACATAATCCGTCACGGTGAGGGTGTAGGTGGCGTTTAACCTTAAAAGGGCGGTGGTGGCGTCAGTTGCATTATAAACACAAAGGCTTTTGACGGTTCCGTTGGCGACTACCGTCACCGTGTGTCCGCTCAGAATGACTGCGCTGTCGCTGGAGCCGGGAGCCGTACCGCCCACCCATGTGGAGCCTGCATCAAAGTTGCCCGATGTGGTTGAAACAATAGTGGCGGCAAGCAAAGATGAATTGACGAAAAAAGAAGCTGAAAATAAAATCAGGGCGAATATCCGTACGTTGGTTCCCATAGCTATCGCGATTAAGTGACTCCGGTTCAAGACACTTGTTACGCAGTTGATAGCTTCAATGTTTCAAAGACTTTGGCAAGTAAATCCGGAAGAAGACAACGTATTACGTGATGCCACGTAGCCTTGTTTCATCATGCTCGAAGGGACGAGCGTCCCTCCCAAATGAAAAATTTGGATTTAATCCGTTGTTTGAAAAGCAGAGTGTACAATCAAGCTATCGCTGTTCTGCGATGCGATGTAAAGAGCATTTTCAAAATGATTGACTTTAATGATTCTCCGGGCATCGCCATCCACCACGAAACCGCTTTCAGTCAAACTCACGGGATAAAAATTTCCTTTGCCATCACCGGTTAAATACAGACCTTTAAAACTATCGTACCGTCCGCGCTCCACTTCAGCGTAATAGAAATTTCCCACCAGCAGGAGGTCTAAGCTGCCGTCATGATTCACATCATCGGCAAGAATATCATTGACCGGAGCCAACTGCGCCTCGATGGGCAGGCGGCTGATGGCAAATGACTTTCCATTGTTCTGAAGGTAGCAGGAGGCGGTTTCATAAGCGTAAAGATGAATTGCCCTGCTGAGCTGGATGAGATTGAATACGATGCCTATCGTTGCGTTTCCGTACAGCTTGGTTTTGTAAAATTTTTTGGCAAGCCCGTTGATTCTCGGAGTCAGCGTGCGAAGCTGCTTGCACGGATAAACTTTGCCGTCTTCGTTGAAACAGGAGACAACATCCATCGAGCCGTTTTCGTCAAAATCGCCTGCAAAAAGCTCAAGAGGCGCATCCTGCCTTGCCTTGAACCGGGTGTTCAAGCCGAGATTTCCGAGAACATAATCAGCATCACCATCCTTGTCAAAATCGCCTTCGGTGATGCAATTCCAAAAGCCGTTTGTTTTTTGCCCTATCATCATTTGCTTTGTCACATTCTCAAACTTTCCTCCTGTGTTCTTGAAAAAACTTACCGGCATGTATTCGCCAACAAGAACTAAATCGGGTTGGTTGTCATTGTCGAAATCGCTCCACACCGCGTCAGTTATCATTCCCGCAAAGCGCAGCGCGGGAGCGTCACGAGCCGTCACGTCAATGAATTTTCCTTTCTCGTTTTTCAGCAAATAACTTCTTGGAGCGAGCGGATATTTTTGTGATTTCACTCTTCCGCCAACCAACAAATCGAGGTCGCCATCCTTGTCGCAGTCAGCAGCGACCACGCATTTTGAACTGGTTGCAATGAACGGAATCGCATCCTCATTGCGGGTGAAATTCCCTTTGCCGCTGTTGAGGTAAAACCTGTGCCTTAGATTTTCGGAGGAATCGGGATACTCGTATCCGCCCGTGGCGATGTAAACATCATTATCCCCGTCATTATCCGCATCAAAAATTAAAACAGCACCGTCTTCATACTTAATGTCTTTGGTAATGGCATTTTCGGTTTTCGTGAAGGTTCCGTTTTTATTTTGAAGAAAACAAGCGCGCGATTTTTTGACCGAACCTCCGACTAACACATCCTCAAGCCCATCACCGTTAATGTCACCCGATGCGAGCGCGGGACCGTCTTTTGAAAACATTTGCGGCAACAAGGGGTCAATGCCAAAATCAATGAAGTCATCCTCCTGGTGCTTGTATTCAAGACCCATTTTATGTTCACGCTTAAAAATGGCGGAAGTTCCGGCAATGGCTTCCTGACGAGGCGGAGACGAGTCGCGGTAATTCACTTTCAGCGTTTGATTGCACGCGACATTTTTCAATACCTGAACATTTCCATCAGACCACTTGATGAAAACAGAATCAATGGTTTTGTTTTCTCCGGTTCCGAAGTGAAAAACATTTTCCGACTGGGAAAGAAAACCCTTCACGGGCTGCAACTCGGAAAACTGTTTTGTCTTTCCGGTGAAAATTGTTGCGCTGCTCCCCTGCGCGGGATAGTGCCGCTCATCCACTAATTGTATTCGAAGCCAATTGTTTTTACCGGAATCGTTTAAAAGATTTTCATAGATGAATGAAAGGCTGGCGTTATTGTTCACCACGATATCGAGGTCGCCATCATTGTCAAAGTCCGCATAAGCAGCGCCCGTAGAATTTTCAGACTTACCCATCCCCCATTCGCGCTGCATGTTTTTGAAAGTGAGGTCGCCATTGTTTTTGTAAATGTAATTGATGAACCAGGGGTTGTCATCCGGAGTTTTTATAAGCCGTAAATAATCTTGCTCAGAAAAACCGGGGTTCGCCCGTTTGATGGAGTCCACATCAAGGGCAAGGTCAATATTGAACGCGCGGTCAATCACATTTCCATTTGAAATGAAAATGTCTTTCAGCCCGTCATTGTCAAAATCAGCTATCAGGGGGCTCCAGCTCCACTCCGTGGCTTCAATGCCGGCAAGCTCCGATATCTGACTGTAAGTGCCGTTGCCCCTGTTGAGCTGCAAAACATTTTTCACCTGCTGGCTTTGAAGCCGCTTTTGCTTTTCGGTCATCAGGCGGTTCCAGTCGTAGGGCGTTTCCCACCAGCTTGTTTTCTGGCGGTAATTTTTATCAGAGCGCATGTCAACCGCAACCATGTCATTCAAGCCATCGTTGTTGAGGTCGCCTACATCAATGCCCATGGTGTAGAATGATGTTTGCGGCATCACGCTTTCATCAGCCTCAAAAAATTTTCCTTTCCCGTTGTTGTAATACAAATGGTCGGGAATATCATAGTCGTTGCACAGGTAAAGGTCAACCCATCCGTCATTATTGAAATCGGAAGCATAAGGAGTGAATCCATACCTGAACTTGGTGTTGAAGGTGATGCCCGATGTTTTGATTACGTTTTCAAACTTTCCTCCCCCCCTGTTTTGAAAAAGAAAATCAGGATAGTAATCTTCCGGCTCCCAATCGCTCACGCTCTGCAGCGCGTGTGATTGCAGCTTGGAATTGAAGTTGGCGTTGATGTAGATGTCAATAAAATTGTCTTTGTTGAAATCTAAAAAGACCGCATGGCGCATGGGTCCTTTCGTAATAACACCGAGCTGCCTTGCCTGCTCCGTGAAAGTTGAATTTCCATTGTTGATGTAAAGAAGCACATTCAGCGTGTCTTTGAAAGTTTTGTCTTCTGATGAAAATGGCTCATCCTGCTCGCGCGTCACCAGCAAGTCAATGAAGCCGTCATTATTCACGTCAGCCATTGCCGCCCCGTCACTCCATTTTTCTCCGCTCAACCCCGCCTTTGAAGTGATATCCTCAAACACCAAGCTTCCTTTATTAAGGTAAAGCGCATTGAAGCTGTCGGCTGCAAAAAAAATATCCGTCAACCCATCGTTGTTGATGTCTCCCGCTGCCACTCCCCCTCCGATGATGGGCGGATGTTCGATGTGACCATTGAAATGGATGTTGGAATGGGATGCCGGGACAATTCTGAATAAAGGGGCTGCCGTTTTTTTCTCCGCTACATCCGTTTCTTTCTTATCAGCGCACGATGCGAAGAGCAAGAAAAAAAATATGAGCAGATAACTTGGCATGGTCATTTTTTATTGAACAAATCAATCACCCGGTTGCCGGCTTTAACGCCTTGCTGCTGCCCGCCCCTGATTCCGGTCAGGTAATGAATGCCCGCGTAAAACCTGCTCATTCCGGCTTGTTCCGCAGCTTCCAAGAATGAGTTGAACGACCTTTCCCCTTCGCCATATTGAACAAGGCTGTTGTCTGTAAAATGAAAATCGCTGCCGAAGAATTCGGTGAGCACCGTTGCCGAAGAAAAGGATACGGATGCGTGCCCGCTGGTGTGCTCCGGGAAAGGCGGTGTCGCAATCATCGGCATCCATTCCTGGTCAATGCCTTCGCGGATGCAGGTAACAGGGCGCACAAGGTTTGTGCTGTATTTTTCTTTCCAGCAGCAAATCAGCGCATCGGCAATTGCAATGGAAACCATCGTGTAGCATCTGGATGTTTCGGTGAGGCTTAGCTTTTTGCTTTTGCAAGCCAGCCCTGCTATTCCCATCCAATGTGCCGTTGGACTAATTCTTCTGCGCGTAGTAGGAACATGCCCCCGAAAAGTCATCTGGTCAGGATTATCATCCCAGTAAAGAGCAATCGCCTTTTCCTCCTCAGTCAGGGTTTTCGATTTATCATACACTTCCATTACCAATTGATAAAACCCGCTTCCTTTTTCTTTACTGAAAGGGATTTCAAATGGAACCGAGTTTTCCTCCGGTTTGATTCCGGAAAAAGTTCTCAGCGTTCCCCAATAAGGCTCGAGCGCGCTCCTGAATTCGGGCGGTGTGGGTATCCATTCACCCGGCACTTCCGAAAAAAGATATTTGGGTTTGGCTTTCGTTTGCGCATAATGATCCGCCTTCAGCCATTCTATGATTTTTCCGCCTACGGCATTTCCATATTCTATTGACCGATTCAGCACGTCTTCATCCACCCC
>Ga0247727_10007497_pt1 | contig 20748 bp, 14 predicted proteins | sample WisWelCaveWW1625_FD_202498 | JGI IMG/M metagenome (GOLD analysis project Ga0247727, IMG submission 202498) | Biofilm microbial communities from Wishing Well Cave, Virginia, United States - WW16-25 | ecosystem: Environmental > Aquatic > Deep subsurface > Groundwater > Cave microbial mat | place... | reverse complement strand
TCAAAGCCGAATTGCTCGTCGGCATGCAGGATATGGGCGCAGCCGGCATTACGTGTTCGACTGCGGAGATGTCGGCGCATGGCAAGCACGGCATGGAAATCGATCTCGAAAAAGTGCCGCTGCGCGAGCCGGGAATGACGCCGTATGAAATCATGCTTTCGGAATCGCAGGAGCGCATGCTGGTGATCAGCAAACCAGGCAAGGAAAAGGAAATCGAAGCGATCTGCCGGAAATGGGATTTGCACGCGGCGACGATCGGGCGCGTCACGAGTGGAAATCTGTTGCGCGTTCGGATGAACGGCAGAATCGTCGCGGAAATTCCGACGGATAGTCTCGTGGTCGGCGGCGGCGCGCCGGTTTATCTTCGCGAAACGCAAGAGCCGGACTATCTCAAAACTACACGGGCGTTCGACGCGACCAAATTGCCGCGCGTTGAAAATTTGAAAGAAGCTCTGCTCAAACTGTTATCATCGCCGAATATCGCCAGCAAGCAATGGATGTATCAACAATATGATCACACCGTGCGGAGCAATACGGTGATTGCGCCCGGCGGCGATGCGGCGGTGTTGCGCATCAAAGGAACGAACAAAGGCATTGCCCTGAAAACGGATTGCAACGGCCGCTACGTTTATCTCAATCCCCGTCGCGGCGCGGCCATCGCCGTTGCGGAAGCAGCGCGCAACGTCGTCGTGAGCGGCGGCCGGCCGGTCGCAATCACCAACTGTTTGAATTTTGGCAATCCGTACAAGCCGGAAATTTACTGGCAATTCCAGGAAGCGATTGCCGGAATTTCCGAAGCGTGTCGCGTGCTCGAAACGCCGGTGACGGGCGGCAATGTGAGCTTTTATAATGAAAGCCCCGGACGCGCGGTTTATCCGACGCCGACGATCGGCATGCTCGGTATTTTAGATGATATTCGCCATGCGACGGCCGCCTTCTTTAAACAGAACGGCGATGAGATTGCGTTGCTCGGCGCGAATCTCGAAGAGGTCGGCGGCAGCGAATTTTTAAAAATGCTTCACGGGCAAGTTTCCGGCGATTGCCCTTTTCTGGATTTGCCGGAAGAAAAATCCATTCAGGCCGCGTGTCTGGAGGCGATTCAGGCTGGCTTGTTGCATTCGGCGCACGATGTGAGTGACGGCGGGCTGGGTGTGGCGCTGGCGGAATGTTGCGTCATGAATCACGAAAATCCCATTGGCGCAACGTTCGAGCTGTGGCCGTATCATCGCGCCGATTTTGCGCTGTTCGGTGAAAGCCAATCGAGAATTATCGTTTCCTACAAACCCTCGTATCGCGGGGCAGTGGCGCAAATTTGCCAAAAGCACGATGCGCCGTTTACCGTGCTCGGTTACACGGGCGGAACGACGTTGCAGATTCCCGAACTCCTGGAAGTTTCGCTTGCAGAAATGATGGAAAGATATTATTTTGCAATTGAGCGGATGATGGAGAAGATGTAATCCGTAAAACACAATTCGTAAAATTTACGTTTTCCGAATTATTCATGACCAACCATTTTAAACGATGCCGTGAATATCGCTAAAGTCCAAAAACAGAATTTGGACATCGCGTGCTTACACCGTTGGGCAAATGATTTGAAAGTCGGCGATCTTCTCGATAAACTTATGCAGGAGCTGCAAAACGTTGCTTGATGATGCAACCACTGAACTTTTTCGAGGAGTGCAAAGCTAAAGCTTTGCACTCCGGTTTTAAAAAAACAACCCCACGCCCGCCGTCGGCACGTGCAAGACTTCGTATAATTTGCCAAACGGGAAATACAGCGCGTCGTAATCGACCAGCAATGCCAGCCGGTTTTTGCTCAAATAAAATTCCAACTGACCCCCGCCTAAAAAATTTATTTTAGTCTCTTTGAATTTGACGCCGATCAAATCGCCGGCGCGGATTTGATAGACGCCGGCGCCCAAATTGATATTCAAAAACAAATTGCCGAGATGAATCAGATTGTATTGAAACTGCAAACCGGCGTTGTACACGTCGGCTTTCACGCGGTTGCCGTCGCTCTGCGTGTAATCGTCAAACACGTAAATGCCGGAGAGTTTGAATTGGCGGCGATGCGACAACTGATACGAATAGTGGCCCTTGTAAGTCCGGCCGTAGGTTGCTCCCAACGTGCTCGAATGAATCGTGTGATAATAAAATGAATCCTGCGCCCACAGGCCGGCGGGCCATAATAGCGGCAAAAATAACAGAATTTTTTTCATGGCTCTTTCCACTGTTATAAAGGCAATTGACTTGCTACGTCACAAAAAAATTTAGCGCGCCACTCGGTTTATGGCTCGCGCCGCGCGGTTTCTTCGTCGCCCCGCCGCTTGATCCCCGGCAACCCCGCCGGTATCACTTTCTCCGCCCGGCTGGTCAGGTTGCGATTGTTCGTCACTTCGAGCGCGATGAGATAATTCGCCGGCGCCGTTAAAGTCGTGGTGACGGAGTCTTGCGGAAAAACCTGCAGCGTGTTGTTGGCGAGATTGGTGAGGGTAATGCGATATGCCGTGATGCTCCCGTCCGGATGAGGATCGCGCGAATCTTTGCCGCTCACCACCAATTTCAACGGTATGGGGCCGCCAGTGTCCGGGATGATTTTCAACACCGCGGTGGGCGGCGTCGAAACCCGCACCGTCACATTCGTCGTGTCGGCCAAACCCAAATTGTCTTTGACGATCAGGACCACCTGATAATTGGCGTCATTCTTAAACGTGTGCTTGCCGGTGGCGCTTTGCGAGGTTGCACCGTCGCCGAAAAAAACCTGATAAGAGGAGATCGTTCCATCCGGATCGAAACTGCCGGCGGCGGTGTAATCGATCTCGAACGGCACCTTGCCGCCGGTCGTCGGCGTGATCCGCAACGCGGCCTGCGGCGGTTGATTGGCCGTCGTCGCCAGTTGCTCGGTGCTGTCGGCTTTGCCTTCGTTGTCAATGATCTTCAAGCGCACGCGAAATTGGCCGGATTGCGTGTATTTGTGCGTGATGCTCGAATTGTTCAGCACCGTATCGGCTTTGGAATTGTCGCCAAACGTCCAGATAAATCTGGCGATCGTGCCGTCGCGGTCGAGGCTGCGCGCCGGATCAAATTCCGCTTCATAAGGATTGGTTTGATTGCGAAACCGGAAAGTGAATGCCGGAACCGGCTTCAAATTCTCAAAAAAAGTCGTGGAGGCCGGCAGCACGTCCGAGGTTTTGACGCCGTCCGAAAGCTGCAATTTTATCCGCACGACGCCGGGCGCGTTCGGCACGAAGAGCAGATCGCCGTCAAAACTTCCCGGCGCGGCGTCGAACGTCAGGCCGTCTCCGCCCGGTTCGCCCAATTGATCGTTGCTGATTTTGCCGCTGCCGCTTTCAAATGAAAAAGTCGCTTTCAATTTGCGGATGGTCGAGTTGCTGAATTCGCGATCGTCGTATTTCAATTGCAATTTGTAACTCGTTCCCGCTTTGAACTTCAACGAATCCGTCCGGCCCAGGGGCAATAAAACATTGTCCGGCTTGAATTGAAAAGCGGCGATCGCCGGCTTCACGTTCTGGGCGGAAAACGGATCTTTGTGTTTCTCGCAAGCGACGAATAAAACACCGGCTCCCATCAACACAAAGGCCACCAACAAAAGAGGGTTTTTCATTTTCACACTTTCCTGTATGATCGTGTTTTCTAAAAAATATTCGCAATCAGCGCATAAAATTCCAACCCTTCGTCCAGCGTCGTCACTTCGTCGTTGAACGGGTTCACGTCGGATTGATTCAAATACCGGCCGACGATCGGCACGCCGGCTGCCGCGCTTTTCAGTTCTTCCACCACCACTTGTTTGGCTTTGGCGCTCAACGGTAAATAAGGCAGGCCCGGCAGCGATTTCAAATCATACGCGCGCCCGCTGCACGTGTACGTCGCGCCGCCGATGCGGATCTCGCGGAAATCGATTTGCACACGGTTGTTTTGCAGATTGCAAATACCCAGCAACACGGAGCGCCGCGGAATGGCAACGTTGTTCCACGTCTCATCTTTCATCACGCGCGCTTCCAGCAAACTGCCGTTCGTTACCGGCGTCCGGTCCGGCAGAATGACTTTGAGGCGAAGCGTTTGCAAACCGGCCAACCCGCCAAAGGCGTTCGCGCTCGCCCCCGGTTGTTGATTGAGCGAGCTGACCACAATCATGCTGCCGCCGTCGCCGGTGGCGCCAAGGCGCGCCGACGCGGAGGAGGGCGGCGGCTCGACATCCTGGCGCCGGCGGCGAGTTGACGCGCTGCGTTCGGACGGCGAATAAGTCCGCGGCGCGTTCGCCGGCGCCGGCTCAATGACCGGCAGCGCCGGGTGGTTTAATGGAATCGTATCGACGCGCACGATCTGATAATCCAGATCTTTCTGCGGCGGCGCTTTGTGCATGACGATCGGCCCGGGCTTGCGGCTGCCCGACGCCGTCTGGCGTTGTGCAAATAGAAAAAAGAAAACGAAAATGGCGAGCAACCCGATGATGCCGATCATGATCATCTGCGGTTTCATGCGTTTGCGGCCGTTGATCATGCTATAAATGAAATCGTTTATGTTCATGTTATTCACCTTTATATAATTTTAAATTTGCAATCTTGAATTTTCACTTGAAAATTTAAAATTGCCTCACTGCACGCGCGATCCCGGCACGCTCAACAACAGATCGCGCCGGCCGCTCTCTTCGTTGCATTTGATCTCGACCGTGCTTTTATCGGAGAACCCTTGTTTGTCGAAAACAAACAACAGCCGGCCGGTGGAATTGGGTTTCACGGCGGTATTATAAAATTCCCGCACCGGCTCGATCTCGGTTTCCTTCACTTTTTTGCGGAACAGGCCCAACGCGCGATTATAATCGGCGAGTTTAAAACGCACGTAACCGATGTCGTAAGGAATCTTGGAGTTGTTGACGATCGAACAAATCATGTACAATTTATCCTCGATCTGCACCATATGATCGAGCGCCAGAATCACGCTGGAATTTTTCACGCTGTGCGTATAACGGCGCGGGGTCTTAAAATAGGAAGAAATAATCGAGCGCGCTTTCGGACTGATTTCTTCCAAAGTTTTAGCCTGGTTTGACGCGCCATTTTTAGGCGGAGTCGCGCCGTTTTTGCTGCCGCCTTTCTCCGGCGCAACCACGGGTGCCGGCCGATTCGGCGACGTCGGCAGCAGGCGAATCTCGAGATCGGGCGAATCCGCCACCAGCAGCAGGAGATTGTACGAATCCATCCCGGCTTTGATAAACATATTGGTCGAGCCGCTGCTCACGTTAGGCTTGACGAGAACATAGTTGCCGGAATTTTGCACGGTAAAATTTTGCGAGTTGCCGACGGAGACCAGCTCCGGCGGCACCGGGCAAACGATGACGGTGGCGAAACCCGGTTTGACTTTGACCGTGCGTTGTTGCGCCCGCACACTCACGCCAACAAGTAAAAACGCGGCGGCAAAAAAACAGACAATTTTTCTCATGCCTTGTCCTGTGTGTAATTAATGATTCGCAGCCCGAAAGGGTTATCCTGCGTTCTCGGCACGATGGTGATCTGCAACGTGAATTTGATCGGAATCGACGGCGAGCCTGGAAAAACCTGGCGCCCGGCAACGGCGGTTTCAAAGTCGTTGGCTTCGCGCACCTGAATGTCGGCGATTTCGAACTGAATATTGCCCGAAGTGTTTTGCACGATCTTGGGAATGTCGGAATTTTTAATGGCGTCGAACATGAAATACTCGAGCTCGCTCGTGCACATTTTCATCGCCGCGCGAAAATGCGTGTTGAAACTTTCGCGATTGTACTCCAGAAAGTTTTTAGAAAACTCCTGCGTGAATTTTCGCACCTCATGCAGCGAGCGGGTTTCCTTCGCCGGCTCGGTGGCGTAAGCATAGCCTTCTTTGATCACGTACGTTTCCACCGGCCGCGTGAAGCCGAGAAAACCCAAATATGCCAAAACAATATTCACCACCACCAGAAAAATCACGAGGCGTTTGAGAAAGAGATTGCTTTTAACCAGCTCGCCGTAAAATTCGTAGTATTGCGATTTTTCATTCATGTCATTTCTCCTGCACGACTGGCTTATTCTTATTTCCATTCCGCTAAAAAACGAGGATAAGAAAAATTTTGTTATTTACCCGCGCACGCTATTCGAACCGCCCGCCGGCTGCGCGGCGCCGCCGAACGGCCAATTCGCCATCGGCGTTTCGGCGCGGGCGATCGAATCCGCGGCGGTGTTGGTTGACGCTGCCGCCGGACTGGAAGAAAGCTTGCGCGCCCCGGAGATGATCGTGCTTGCCGTGGTGTTCGTTACATTTTGCGTGACTTTGCCGGAATAAGTTTGCAGCCGCTTCCACACTGTTGACACCACCACGCCGGCCGTGATGCCCGTGCCATACGTTCCCATATCCGCGCTGGCCGAGGCCAGCTTGAAAAACCCCGCAGAAATTTTGGGAATGAGAATGATGCAAATCGTGATGATCACGCCGAGAATGAACGAATCCCAGAGAATGCCCTTCTCGCCGTTTTGCACCGCGCTTTGAAACGCCGCCGAGCCGGTGAGCGTTTTAACGAGCCGGAACAAAATGGCCGCCAGCACCGACCAGAAATTCACGGCGCAAAAATTCGACAGCCAGATTTTGAAAATATCATGAAAGCCCGGAAACAGCGAGATCACCATCGCCACCGGGCCGAGCAGATAAAAAAAGATCTGCACGATCACCTGCACGACGACGAAAAGCTCGTAAACGATCATCACCAGCATGTACGACAGCGACGACAGCGTTTCGAGGCTCATGAGATTCAGCAGCGACAGCCGCAGCCCGCTGCCGTCTTCGGCCGCAAAAAATTTGGCGAGATAATCCGTCATGATGTTGCCGCCGTCGAGATCGAAGATCGCGCGCGCCAGCAGCACGAAAATTTTTCCCAGCCACACCGCCCAAAGGCGATACGTCGCCAGCCCGATCGCGGTGAAGACGACGAAGAAAATGCGGTACGTCGTGTCGTCGCCGTCTTTCGTGCTCAACCGGAACACCATGCCGATGAAATAGACCACCACGCCCAGCGTCAAAAAAATCGTCGCAATGCGGATGATCTCGTTCACCGTTTGATGCACCGAACTGAAGAAGGTTGGGCTGAAAAATACTTCTAACATGACTGCCTTGTCTCGGCAAAATTATCACACGCACCGAACAACGGGTCACTGAAAACTACTCACTCAATCACCGCCGGCGTTATATCAAAAAACCCGTAGCGTATCTTCGAGGTGCGATTGACCTGATTCTTCATCGCTTTCCAATTCGTTTTCGAGCGCAGCAAATCCATTTTTTGGTCGAACATGTTCAACTCGGTGCTGTGCGCGTCCTGCGCCTGCTTGAGGTATTTTTCGTAATACGAATTGGACAGCTCGCGCAGCTTGACGCTTTCGATCAAAAACTGCGTGCGCTCCGCTTCGGTAAATTTGCTGCGCCGGTCTTTCACCTGCCGGTACAGCTCCACCGCCATCGAGTCGTACGTTTTGGCCAATTGCTGATTGCGCAGCGATTGCTCGAACAGCGCTTTGGAAAAAGCTTCCTGCCCGATGATCGCATTCGCGCGGCGCGTTTCCGCGTCCTGCGGCGCGTCGGCGTCCTGCGTGGACAGCGCAAAACTTTCATACGTCCGGCGCAGCTCGTCGGCATTGCCCAACAACGCCTGCGTGTCCATCGCCGTGCGGCTGACGTCCTGCGACATGCCGGGCAGCCAATAATTCAGCCGGTCGGCATTGAGAATAAAATTGGAAACGGCAAACGTGTTGTTCAACCGCATGTTGTCGATCGCCTTGAAATCGCGATACAAGCTTTGGGTAAACTCCGCATCCTGCCGGAGCAGCGTGTAGGTGTCATAAAACTGTTTGAGCTGTTGCACCATCTTCGCCGTCTGCATGCGCTGCTCCTCCAGACCCAGTTGATTCTTGAGCGAAATCTCGCGCAGCACGCTGATGATCACGCCGTTCTGCGGATCGAGAAACTGCGCGCGGCCGGGAAAGGCAAAAGGCAAAAAGCAAAAGGCAAAAAGCAAAAAGCGAGTGCTAAGAGGCAAGCCGCAAATTGCTTTTTGCTCTTTGCTTTTTGCTCTTTGCTTAAAGCAGGTACGGCGACAGCTCATGCTCGCTCTCCTTTTCGCGGGCGATCTCGGTGATGGCTTTCAACAAGTCGCCTTTGTTCTTGTCCAGCTTCGCTTCCAGCCAATTGTTCTCCTGGCGGTTCGTAGTAAAGAGATAATGATCGAAAACGCTCATATCGACTTTGAGCACGGTCATGCGGCCGTCGCGGTCGAGAAAGAATTCGCCTCGTTGTAAGCTGGAGATCAGCGAAAGTTCCCGCTCGCCGTAGCCGAAGGCGCGGCTGAGCGAGTCCATCTGCTTGGGCTTGTGCGCGAGAATGAAATGATTCAGCGCATTGTCTTTGATCGGCGAGGAGAAACTGACTTTCTCGATGTCTTCAATCGACTGCGAGATCGCAAAAATGCCGGCACCCATTTTCCGTGCGGTGCGGAACAGCTCGACGACGAGATGGCCGATGGTGCTGTTGTCGCCGAGCACCTTCCACAGCTCGTCGGCGAAAATCACTTTGTGGTCGGCGAGGTGGCGTTCCAACAATTCCCACAACAGGCCGGTGATGATGATCGCAATAATGCCCTGCAAATCCGGATGCGACTCGAGGCCTTTAAGATCGAAGCACACGAGATCTTCGCGAATGTCGATCATCTCGTCGGCGCAGAGAAAGCGGCTGTACTCGCCGTGGGTGTACATGTACATTTTGCGCGCCAGCAATTTCACCTCGACATAACCTTCGGGGTCGCTCAATTGCGCAAAGAAATCAACGAACGTTTTGAGATTGCGCCGGCCGCGAAATTCGGTAACGTATTTCTCCAGCGCTTTGCTGATGAAGGCCTGCTCGACCTTGGAAATCGAAGTTTGCTCGCGCTCCAAAATCAGCTTCTCGATGAAGGCGCGGAGAAAAAGCTGTTTCTTGGTGTCAAAATTCTGGCCGATGAGCGCGAACGGATTGAGCGGAATCGGATGGTCGATATTCAGCTCGAAGTAACGGCCTTTCAGCAGGGTGATCATTTTTTTATACGAGCCGCCGGTGTCGCCGACGCCGCCGACGTCGAGGCCGAAAATTTTGACGCCCTGTTCGAGCATTTGCAGCAGCAGCGCCTGCATTAAATAACTTTTGCCGGTGCCGGTCGGACCGACGATGATGCTGTTCCACGAATTGAGTTGCGGCTCGAAATAATCGAACAGGATCGGCTCGCTGTTGCGATTTTTCAGCACGATGCCGTGATGATAACCGCGGTTGAAATTGGTGAGATTGACGAATTGCGCCGCGTTGGAAGTTTTGACGATCAGCCGGTGATAATTCTCCGACGAATTGCCCGGCAAACAACTCACGAAAATCGGCAGCACGTCGAGCGTTTCCAAAACCGCCTGCGCTTTGTCGATCGCGCTGAACGCGAGATTCGCGTGATTGATTTTCTGATTGAGCCGCTCGATGTCGGTGTCGTAAATGATGACGTTCAAGCTGAGGCTCGCCAGTTTTTTGTGCTGGTGATAAATCTCGTCGAGCAGCTCGTTGAGCTGGCGATAGCGCACTTCGCTCTTGCGGCCTTCGCGATTGCGCGAGAAGCCCATAATGAAGCGGGTGAAATTCAACTGCCGGGACAGCGACGCGGTTTCTTTTTCCATGTTCAAATTCTGCGTCGAGAGCGCGACGCGATGCGGAAACGGCAGGTTGTGCAGCAGCGGAAAGATGTACGGCAACGGTATGCCGTTGAAGCTCGAATGCGGGCGCGTCATTTCCGGCAACAGGCTGAGCGAAAGGCAGGCGACGTGCTGTTGGCCGATTTTCAAATAGCCTTTTTCAATTTGATAATCGCGGTTGGCCAATTCGTTGTTGATCGCCCGGCCCGACAATTGGCCGGTGAAATCTTCCGCGGTCAAGTTCAACGCTTGGTGCAGCACGTTGGCCAGCTCGACATTTTTCAGGCGCTTCAAGCCGATGCCGGTGTTCTCGATGTTGGTTTTGAGTGTTTTGAGATCCTGATTTTTTTCGGTAACGAGTTTGGCGTGTTCCCGCTGTAAACGTTGCGCCGCGGTCGTCGCGTTCATCAAAATATTGTAAGGCATGCGCAGCCCCTGGCCGGCGTCGAAATCCACGAACAAATACATCCGGCAGGCGAGGTATTTGTAAAACGAAAAATATTGGTGCCGCCGGAATTTGAAAAAATCCAGCACGTGATCGTCGGTGTAAACGAAATCGTTTTTATACGGATAATAATCGAAGTCGTACAGGAATTGCAGGTTGACGCCTTCCGCCACCTGGTTCAACACGTTTTCCAGCCGCGTGCCGAGCGTGAGATAATCATCCGCCGACATGCCCATGTTGTCGAGCGGCAAAATCTCGAAGCCGGCGACGAAGTTGCCGTTTTTCTTGATCACGAAATCGTCGAGCAGATCGAGATACGGCAGCGCTTTCGCCAGCGCCGGCCGCTCCGGCGGGAGATGGCGTTCGGTTAGTTTGATAAAGGCCATAAAATGAGCATGTCAATAACGACAAATGAGCATCGGGAGAAATCAACGGCAAAAGCGTAACGGGATATATAATTTGAACAATTATAAATTTTACCCGCGGATTGAAGAAGCCCACGGATAAAGCTTTTCATCAGCGTCCCGCCGCGGCGGGATTCAATCCGCGGGAGGGCGTTTATTCGAATTCGCTGGCTCAGAGAATGCGCTCTTTTTAATTTCCCTGTTTCTGCTGCACCAAATACTCCCGCTCCTCCAAGCGATACGCCGATAATTTTCGCGGCCAGATAAAATTGAAATAGACATACGACAACAAGCCGTGCTCGAAGGGCGAAACGCGGTTGCCCTGCCGGAACACGAAAAACAAGATCAACTCGAGAATCAAAATGTAAAAAAAGCTCACGTCGAGCAACGTGAAAACCGGAAAGAGCGCGATGGGCACGCCCAGCAGCGCGAACAGGGCGAAAAGGCCGACGCCGGCAATCTCGCCCCGGCTCTGCAAGTCACGATAGCATTTTTCTTCCATGTCGTAGTCCTGCCCCCTGGTGGGGCACTTTGACTAAATCAAAAGCTGTGATTGCAACAGCCGCCCACAAGGGGCGGGGACTACTAAAATGCCGTAGCACTGGCGCCGGGCACCAGTTGAATGATCGCCGGCACGATAAGTCTCGCACCAAAAATCAGGATGGCTGCGACGACGATGCCGATGATTTGCTTTTTCGCTTTCTCCTGCCGCCCGCCGTCCGCGCTCGCCATGTTGAGGCCGGCATTAATCAAGGCAATGACCAAAATCACTCCGGCGATCACGATCACCGCGTCCGTGACGTTACGCAATGCTTGAATAATTGTTTGCATATTTCCTCCGTGAAGTATGAAGGGATTGGGGAAACGTGGTTTTAAACAATTGCAACATCGCCCGGACGCTTTAGTTCTGTGCCAGGCGATAAATTCAAAATGAGCGCCCGGGCGATACTGCAAATTTATTGCACAACTCGCGCTGCGTGAATGAGACCTCTGGTGAGGCGATAACTCTTGCAAGCAAAATGCCAACGACAACAACAACAAACGGCGCCGGTAAATCCATAATTAGCAGAAACACTAAAGGCTTGCCGCGCCGATTTTGCTCAAAATCAAACATCGCCGCTCAAAAATGGGCAATACATATTCAACTATTTCACCGCCTGGGCGCTCATCAGATCATCAAGTGGAATGAAGCGCCGGGCAGTACTACATAGTTACAACGAGCAAGGCGTTTATCGTTTCACAGATTTCGTTTCGCCATCACGCCGGACGTACGGCAGCAGTTTGTCGAATTTGAAATAGCCGGTTTTCAAAACGCCCAGCACCCGTGGCTGGCGCACAAAGGCGACGCAACGGCCGACTTCGAGGTGCCGGAGAAATTTCGGATCGATGACGATTTCTTTGTTCGCAGTTGGCGTTTCTTCTTTTTTATCCTGCTTGCCGGTTTTATCCGGTTTATCTTTTTTACCGGCTTTATCCGGCGGCGGGCTGGCGGCTTCGATCTTTCGCTCGGGGCCGATGCGGTTCAAAATCGCGTCGATGCTCTCCGGGCTGCCGAGATGAAAACAAAACATGGCATTGGTGTGATCGACGAGCTGATCGACAAACGCGCGCGTGAGATGCAGCGCTGGATTTTCCAATTCGGCGAGCGATTGATTGGTGTAACAAACGCTGACGCCGATATTCCGGCTGGCGCGCAACAACTCGATAAATTGCGGATTGAGAAATTTTACCACTTCATCGATGACGAGCAAGCCGTCGCCGGTTTTGATCGCCGCCTCCCGCCCGGCGGGACCCTGCATACCGAGCTGATGAAACGTCGCGAGAATATCGCCGAGAATAAGCTGGCCGAGAAAATTCATCGCCGTGTCGCCGGGGCCGATCGGCAGCGTGAAGTAGCAATCTTTGCGTTTCTGATAAACCTCGAGAATATCCAAATCCGGCTCGGCGGTATCAAGCAGCCAGGCATATTCGGATTGATCGATCTCGCGCAGCAGCTCGGCGAAGAGCGCGGTTTCGGTTTGAAAGGCCGGATAATTTTTCAGCCAGTCCGACACGCCGTCGTGCACGTAGCGATCGTTGAGCAGGCGCAGTTGATCGTGCACGTGCGTCTTGGAGAGAAAATATTGCGCCAGCTCGTGCAGCGTCAGCACCGCGCCGGTTTCTTTGATGGCGCGCAGCGCGAGATTGAGATAGTAATCCAGCCGCTCGCGCGTGGCCGCGGAAATATTGGTCGCGCTCAAACTTCCGAGCAGGCGGTTTTTGATTTCCGCCATGTTGCCGCGGCGCAAAGGGTTGTAAGTGGCGGAACGATCCGGATCGGCCGGGTTAAAATAGATAATCTCATGGCCCTGCGCGAGCGAGCTGGCAATCGTATATAACCGGTCGATGTTTTGCCCGGCGGCCTTGCCGTCCAGCACGATCGTCGGCACGTTGCGCCGCACGGCTTGAAACCACAACGGCTGAATGATGCTCTCGGTTTTGCCGCTGCCCGGCGAACCAATCACCTGCACGTGTCCCTGCAGCCATTTGGTTTTGGCGTAAAACGGCGCGCCCTGCCGATTGATATCGATGCCGAAAAAAATCTCATCGTCTTTGGCCGTCTCGGCAAATCGGACGATATTGACGTCGCGGATCGCTTGATTGCGCAATTTGACGGCCTGCTTCAGCGAACGCGTGGTGGCGAACCAGCGAAAGCCGATGTTGCCCACAAACAGCAGGGGGAGAAATAAAACGTAAAACGAAAAGAGCAATAAGGTCCAGCCGACTTCGCCGCCCTGCCGGTAAATCAAAACCGTATTCAACGGCTGCAGCAATTTAGTCAGCAGCCGCATCGCATCGTTATAAACCATAATGAGCAAATCAACGCCGTGCAACGCGGCAAGTTGGAGCGAGCCTTTGCTCAGGTAAAAGGCGTAGGAGGTTTTGATCAAATAAAAGGCGAGCCAAACCAGCGGCAGCAGTGCAAGCAGCCACGCGACGAGCTTTTTGCGCTTGCCGATCTCAAGGCGGTATTTGCGAAACACCAACGGCTGCACGAGATACTCGAACAGTTTTTCCGAGAGGTACCACGGCAGCAACAGCGGCAGCACCGCGAGGCTGAGGATGAATTGGATAAATTTCTTCAAGCTTCCATCCTTAAAATAAACCTATCAACGCCTCCGAAACGAAAACACGCCGGAATTAAAAATAAGATACCGTTGGAGCACAGAACATCTACTTGTTCACAGCCCTTCAACAGCCGAGAAATGCAGTTGCTGCAATAAACTGGAGTCGTCAAAGTCGCGCGCAAAAATACACCCACACGCGACAATACAACACCTTGAGGTGAGGTTGCTTTTATTTTGGCGAACCCTTTGACTTTGCCAAAACGCCAGCAATTAAAAAGGATGGAGAGCTGAGTTCTCCTCCGCTCTTTCGCGCTGCATTTTCTTCCGAGGGTTACTCGCGAACCTACCCGGTTCTTCCATGCGTGGGAGAAAATGCAAGAGTAGAGCAATATACAAAGCTAATTCAAAATAGTCAATAGCAATTTGTAACTAAAATGTGACGACGTGGCCTGCTTTTTGATACAGAAAAATTCCCGTCTCGTTGTTGGGGGTGAGCTAAATTTTAAAATCATCCTAAAACTTAATTAAATTAAGCATTTCATAAAATTTTCGTTCTTTTTTAATTTTAAATAAAAATTTTACTTGCTTATTAAGATTTTTGTATTATATTTTAACCTTATCGCTTTTCAGTTGAACACGAAAATTAACCAATTAACCTGTTTCAAATCGGCTGCGCCTGAGGAGCAGTGAACGGATGATGGCGACCGGATTTGACGTGCTTACTTACCCTAATTTTAGGAGGATTTGCCATGTCTAAAAACAATCGGCGTTACGATGTGATTGCGGCGGCAAAAAGCTGGTCGTTGCACGACACCCCCGCGCAACAATTGACCGCGGACATCAACGAGATTTTCGGCGAACACACCTTCAATATGGAGGTGATGCGCGAAAAATTGCCGAAAGAAATTTTTCAATCGCTGCTCGAAACCATCGACAAAGGCAAGCAACTCGATCCGAAACTCGCGGACGTTGTCGCGTTGGCGATGAAGGAATGGGCCGTGGAACATGGCGCAACGCATTTCACCCATTGGTTTCAGCCGCTCACCGGCAGTACCGCCGAGAAACACGACAGTTTCATCACGCCAAATGCGGGCGGCGGCGCGGTAGCAAAATTTTCCGGCAAGGATTTGATTCAGGGCGAGCCGGATGCCTCGTCGTTTCCGAGCGGCGGCATTCGCGCCACGTTCGAAGCGCGCGGCTACACGGCGTGGGATCCGACCTCGCCGGCGTTCATCATGAAAAATCATCACGGCGCGACGCTGTGCATTCCGACGGCGTTTGCCGCGTGGACCGGCGAGGCGCTGGACAACAAAACGCCGCTGCTGCGCTCGATGGAAGCGCTCAACCAACAGGCCTTGCGGGCTTTAGCCTTGTTCGGCGTGAAAAACGTGCATAAAGTTTATACGACGGTCGGCTCGGAGCAGGAATATTTTCTGATCGACGAAGAATTTTTCTTTCGCCGGCCGGATTTGGTGACGACGGGTCGCACGCTGTTTGGCGCGAAGCCGGCGCGCGGGCAGGAGTTGGAAGATCATTATTTCGGCTCGATTCCGGAGCGCGTGCTGGCGTACATGACCGACGTGGAATATCAGCTTTATCGTCTCGGCGTGCCGATCAAAACGCGGCACAATGAAGTGGCGCCGGGCCAATACGAATTCGCGCCGATCTTTGAGAACAGCAATCTCGCTGCCGATCATCAGCAAATGATGATGCAAATTATGAAAAACACCGCCCGCAAATACGGGCTGGTTTGCATTCTGCACGAGAAACCGTTCGCGGGCATCAACGGCAGCGGCAAGCACAACAACTGGTCGATGTCCACCGACAGCGGCATGAATTTGCTGGAGCCGGGCGAAACGCCGCACGACAACATGCAGTTTCTCTTTTTCTGCGCCGCGGTGATCAAGGCTGTGGATGATTATCAGGATCTGTTGCGCGCCAGCGTCGCCGCAGCGCCGAATGATCATCGCCTCGGCGCCAACGAAGCGCCGCCGGCGATCATGTCGATTTTCCTCGGCGATCAGCTCACCGATATTTTCGAACAAATCGAAAAGGGCAAGCCGGAAAGCAGCAAGTCCAAAGATTTGCTCGGCCTCGGCTCGCCGGTGTTGCCGCATCTGCCGCGCCACGCGGGCGATCGCAACCGCACCTCGCCGTTTGCGTTCACCGGCAACAAGTTTGAATTCCGCGCGGTCGGCTCGAGCCAGTCGATCTCGTTTCCCAACGTCGTGCTCAACACCATCGCCGCCGCCGCCATCGATGAATTGACGACGAGGGTGGAAAAACATCTCAACAGCAATATGCCCTTCGAGCAAGCGCTGCACGCGGTGCTGAAGGACGTGATGGGCAAGCACAAGCGCATCATCTTCAATGGCGACGGCTATACCGCCGAGTGGCATCAAGAGGCGGAAAAACGCGGCTTGTTCAATTTGCGCAATACGCTGGACGCCATTGAGCGTTTGCACGACGCCAAAAATCAAAAACTGCTCGAGAAATATCACGTGCTCAACGCCCGCGAGTTGGAAGCGCGCGCGGAGATCATGTTCGATCAGTATTTCAAAACCGTGAACATCGAAGCCGAAACCTCGGCAACGATGGCGCAGACCATGATTTTGCCGGCGGCGGTGCGCCATCTGCACGATCTCGCGGCGACGGTGAACGAGCTGAAGCAGGGCGGCGTCAATCCGACCGGCGTCACCAAAATCCTGAACGAAGTCAACAGTTTGATCGACGAGTTCAAAACCGGGTTGGATAAATTGCTGGCGGTCAATGCCGATCTCGGCGGCGACACCGTGCATCAAAAAGCCTATCACATGCGCGACAAAGTCCTGCCGGCGATGAACGCGGTGCGCGCGATCGCCGCCAAATTGGAAAAGGCGCTGCCGGACGATTACTGGCCGCTGCCGGTTTATAGTGAAATGTTATTTGTGAAATAGAGGCCGGATGGTCCGAAGTGCGAAGTCGTTTGATCCGAATTGAAAGCAACACGCGAAGTTTTATGAAACGCCGCTTGTGGATTAAGAACAAGCGGCATTTTGCTTTTGAGAAATACAGTTTTTGCTTTTCAGCTGTTGTCCCGCCACGGCGGAATTTCTATCCCTGTAAAATTTTGAGCAGCGGCAGCAAAATCTTCCAAACATTATTCGCCACGATGCGATGCCCGGCCGCGGTCGGGTGAATGCTGTCGGGCAGATTCAATTTGGGATCGCCGCCGACGCCTTCCAGCAAAAACGGAATCAAGCGCGCATTATTCTTTTTGGCCAGCTCCACATAAAGCGCGCGAAATTGCGCAACATATTCCCCACCCAGATTGGGCGGCACTTGCATGCCCGCAATGACGATCTTCACGTCGGGATACTTCGCCTTCACGCGATCGACAATGGCTTGCAAATTCTTCTTCGTCAAATCCAGCGCGATGCCGCGCAAGCCGTCATTGCCTCCCAACTCAAGCACGAAAACCTCGACGTGGTTTTTCAGCAGCCAATCGACGCGGCGCAAGCCGCCCGCCGAGGTTTCGCCGCTCAAGCCGGCATTCACCACGCGAAAATTCCACTTTAAAGAATCAATCTTTTCCTGAATGCGTGCTGGAAAAGCTTGCTCCGGATCAAGGCCGTAACCGGCGGACAGGCTATTCCCGAAAAAAAGAATCGTCTTCATCGCCGCGGCTTTCTTGGCGCCCGTTTGTATTGCCGTCTGGGCGAAGCCATTTCCGGCAACCGCCGTCAACAGAATAACTTCAAAAATGCAAATCAACCGTCGCATTTTATCTCCGATTTTTGTAAATTGAAACTTGTCGAGGTTGTTGTCGTTTGCCTTTAATTATTGCAACTATTCAGCTAGCATCGCAACTGTCATTCCGGAAGAATCCTGTTTCAAACCAGCACAGCGCTTGAAATGAAAAGAGATTCCTACGAATGACAGGCTCTTCTTTACACCTGAAGCGCTGCAAAATTTTTGAATTTTATTCTAAGCTTTATTTTTAACCAACTCCAACTCACTATGCCTGCTTCTCCGGTTTTATCCGTTAAAAATTTAAGCAAAAGCTACAACAGCGGTGAGCATACGCTCATCGTCTTGAACGAAGTTTCTTTTTCATTGCAAGAAGCCGCCACCTGCGCCATTGTCGGGCCTTCGGGCAGCGGCAAAACCACGTTGCTCGGTTTGTGCGCCGGCTTGGATCGCCCGAGCACGGGTTCGGTGGCCATCAATGGCATCGAGCTTGGCCAGTTAAACGAAGATGAGCGGGCCAAAGTTCGCAATGACCAGGTTGGATTTGTTTTTCAAAATTTTCAATTACTGCCGACCTTGACCGCGTTGGAGAATGTGATGGTGCCGCTTGAATTGCGGCGCGAAAACAATATTAAAGCCCGCGCCACCGATTTGCTGCATCGCGTCGGTTTGGAAAAACGCCTACAGCACTATCCGGCGCAGCTTTCCGGCGGTGAACAGCAGCGCGTGGCGCTGGCGCGCGCTTTTATCAATCGCCCGAAAATTCTTTTTGCCGACGAACCCACCGGCAACCTCGACGCCGAAACCAGCGAGCGCATCGTCCATCTGCTCTTCGCTTTGAATCGCGAAGCCCGTACAACGCTCGTGCTGGTGACACATAACCTGGAATTGGCGCAAAGAACGCAGCGCATCATCCGTTTGAAGGGCGGCAGCGTTATTGCAGATGAACGCACCAACAACAAATATAGTGAAAATGTGCTTGCAGAAGCAATTTAAAATTTGTGGCGGTTCAACCGCACAAAGAAGCGCCCACGGATTTAAATACTCTTCATCTGTGGGCCGTTTTTATCCGTGGGGCAAATTTTTTTGAGTCTACTGTTGCTCATAGAATTCTATTTTTTCGTTCGCCTGGAAATGTGGCGCCATTTTTTTTGTTAGAATTATGACAATCAAACTTTCCTTTTTCGATCCCTGGATTTGGCGAATGGCCGCACGCGACAGCCGCAATCATCGCCGACGGTTGTTGCTGTTCATGTCGTCCATTGCGCTGGGAATTGCCGCGTTGGTTGCCATCAGCTCGCTGGGCAAAAATCTTGACGCCGCCGTCAACGAACAAGCGAAGTCACTGTTAGGCGCGGATTTATTCATTCGCAGCCGGCAACCTTTTGCCGCGGCAACCGAAGCCCTGTTCGATTCACTCGGCGGCGAGCAATCGCGCGAGGTGGGTTTTGCGTCGATGGTTTATTTTCCCGAGAGCAACGGCACGCGGCTCGCGCGCATTCGCGGCCTGGCCGGTGATTTTCCGTTTTATGGTGATTTCGAAACGGCGCCGAAAGAAGCCACGCGCTTGTTTCGAAACGGGCAAAACGCGTTGGTCGAAGAGGCGCTGATGCTGCAATACGGCGGGGCAGTCGGCGACTCCATCAAAGTCGGCGCCGTGCAGTTTCGCATCGTTGGCCGTCTTAAAAAAATGCCCGGTGAATCCGCGGCGAACGCTTTTATCGGACCGCGCGTTTATTTTCCCTTGAGCTATCTCGAGCAAACGCAGTTGGTGCAACGCGGCAGCCAAATTTCTTACGGCATTTATTTTAAATTCAATCGCGACGTTGACACGAAAAAATTGGTCGCCGCCATCAAACCGCATCTCGATCAATTTCGGTTAGGCAACGAGACGGTCGAGAGCCGAAAAGAAGCATTGGGCAAAGCGATGCAGAACCTGACGAATTTTCTCAACCTCGTCGGTTTCATCGCGTTGTTGCTCGGCGGCGTCGGCGTGGCAAGCGCGGTGCATGTTTACATCAAACAAAAACTGGGCGCGATTGCCGTGCTGCGCTGCCTCGGCGCGGCGACGCGGCAGACCTTCAATATCTTTCTGATCCAAGCGGTGGCGCTGGGCGTGATCGGCTCGCTGGCCGGCGCGCTGATCGGCGTTTATATTCAAACATTGTTGCCGCGCGTGCTCAGCGATTTTCTGCCCGTCCAGCTCGAAGCTTCCATCTCATGGTTGGCGATTGGCGAAGGCATACTCGTCGGTTTGATCATGGCCCTGCTCTTTGCGCTGTTGCCGTTGATTGCCATCCGCAATATTTCGCCGTTGCTGACGTTGCGTTCGGATTACGAAGCCGCGGCCATTCATAAAGATTCGTGGCGCTGGGTTTTGTATGCGCTCATCGCCGCGGCGATCAGCGGTTTCGCGATGCGGCAAATGCGCGGCTGGCTGCAGGGAATAATCTTTGCGCTGGCGGTCGGCGCGGCTTTCGGCTTGCTCAGTGCGGCGGCAAAATTATTGACGGTCTTGACGCGAAAATTTTTCCCGGAAACCTGGAGCTACACGTGGCGGCAGGGATTGGCGAATCTTTTTCGCCCGCATAATCAAACGCTGATGATGATGCTTGCCGTCGGCTTCGGCGCTTTTTTGATCGCGACGCTTTATCTCACGCAACACGCACTGCTGCGGCAGGTGTCGTTAACCGGCGCGGATCAACAGCCCAATCTCGTTTTTTTCGATATTCAACCGGATCAGCAGGAGGAGGTGGCGACGCTCATTCGCGCCGAAGGCTTGCCGGTGCTGCAACACGTTCCGATTGTAACCATGCGTTTGGAGGCGATGAACGGCAGGGATGTGCGCGAGCTGCAAAATGATTCGACCACGGGAATTTCCCGTTGGGCTTTGCGCCGCGAATATCGCTCATCTTATCGCGACAGCCTGAATGACAATGAAACGATCGTTGCCGGAAAATTTCAAAAGCGCCTCGACGAGCCGCAGGATACCGTTTATGTTTCGTTGGAAAAGGACATTGCCGAAGAATTAAAAGCAAAGGTTGGCGATGAATTGGTGTTCGACGTGCAAGGCGTACCGATGACGACGCGCCTCGGCAGCGTGCGCGAAGTCAACTGGCAGCGCATGATGCCGAGCTTTTACGTGCTCTTTCCGCAGGGCGTGCTGGAAAGCGCGCCGCAATTTCACGTGATGGTGACGCGCGCCGCGTCGAACGAGCAGTCGGCGCGCTTGCAGCGAACGATGGTGCAGCGCTTTCCCAATGTTTCCGGCATCGACCTCGCGCTCATTCTCAACACGGTTGACGCGGTGTTGAATAAAGTGTCCTTCGTGATTCGTTTCATGGCCC
>Ga0247727_10007496_pt1 | contig 20749 bp, 20 predicted proteins | sample WisWelCaveWW1625_FD_202498 | JGI IMG/M metagenome (GOLD analysis project Ga0247727, IMG submission 202498) | Biofilm microbial communities from Wishing Well Cave, Virginia, United States - WW16-25 | ecosystem: Environmental > Aquatic > Deep subsurface > Groundwater > Cave microbial mat | place... | reverse complement strand
AGGGCGGTCCGATACGACCCCCTGGATCTACGGGCCTGGATCGAGAAAAAGAAGGGAGGCCGGAAGTCATGACCGACTCTGAGCCCCCCAACGCTTCTCGAAACGGTAGACAGGATACTCCCTCACCTTCCCCCTCGTCCATCGCCCTCAGGCACGAGTTCATCTCGGATCTTGATCCCGAAGAGAGCCTCAGGGTCTTCGAAGCGAATCGATCGGAAGCTCTGGAGAAGGATGTCCTCGGGTCGATGTTGCTTGACCCAGAGTGTGTCGGCTCCGTCTCGAGCGAGCTGTGTCCCGATTACTTCTCGTCAAGGGGCCGCATGGAGCTGTTCAGGGCGATCGTCGACTTCCAGCAAGAGCACGGCAGCAGGATGGACGTCACTCTCGTCGCCGAGAAGCTGAAACAGCGAGGTGTATTCGATCTAGTTGGTGGAGAGCTGGAGCTGATGCGACTCATGGATCGTGTTCCGTCCAGCGCGCTCGTCCTGGAGAAGGCCCGGCTCGTACGGGAGCACGCTGTTCGACGACGGTATGCCGAGCTGCAGTCGGAGGCCCTTGGCCTGTTGAAAGGGCAAGACGACATCAGTTCGATCAACGAGCAATTCCAGGCAAAGGTCAGCAGCCTCCTCGAGCGCCGCGGAGACCCCGATCGGCTCTACTCGCTCGACGAATTCCTGTCGTTGGACTTTCCGGAAGAACGGAGCTTTCTTGGAGATCAGCTCCTCGTCGAAGGCACTCTCGCGGTGGCTGCAGGGAAGCCTGGTGTGGGAAAGACCTGGCTCGGTCTCCAGCTCGGCCTCTCGATCTCGGCAGGAGTCCCCTTCCTCGGGCTGAGGACGAACAAGGCCCGCGCTGGAATGCTGGCTCTCGAGCTCCCGCCCCTCCGCGCCCAGGATCGAATTCACAAGATCCTGGAGGGCCAAACCGAAACGGGAGAGTTCTTCTTCCTCCCTCGAGGCTCACATTTCGACCTCAGCAGCTCCCAGGAAAGGGAGAGGTTGCGGTCGGTCATCAAGCGCTATGGCCTTCAGGTGCTGATCCTCGATCCTTGGAGCCGCTTCCACACGGCGGACGAAAACGACAACCAGCAAATGGGAGAGGTCCTGAGCCAACTGGCAGGGATCGCGGGCGAAACGCGATGTTGCATTGTCCTTGTCCACCACGAGCGCAAGGGTTTGCAGGGCACCCACGGACGCGAAGATGCCGTGGACTGCCTCAGAGGGAGCTCCCGTCTCGCCTCCGATCCGAACTTGATCCTGCGCCTCCACGAGAAGAGCGGTTCCCTGTGGCTCACCTGCCTGAAGTGCAACTTCGGGAGCATGGATCCGATCTGCCTCTCTCGGTCCGAGAAGGGTCCTCTCGTGGCCAGGGAGCCTCCCGTGGCGGGAAGTGAAGTCAGGGCCACGAACCGCGCCAAGGTCATCGAGGTGATGCGGTCGGCGGGAATGCCCATGAGACGAAAGGACGTCCAGGAGAAGGTCAGCCTCAGTCAGAACTGTGTGCTCGGACTGCTCAACGACGTGGCGGAGAAGAGCGGAGGAAACTCGTGGAAACTCAGGGCCGAGTTTCAGTCTCCCACGTGACCTCCCACGCACCTCCCATGACCTCCCAAGGTGGTGATGTGCCGTCGTCTGAGTTACCGTCAAACCTCTCACACCTCCCCCGCTCATATAAGGGGAGGTTGGGAGATGAGGTAGCTGGGCCGTGGGAGGAGATCTCCCACGACGAGCTCCCATGGGAACGCAGGAGCGTGGGAGGTTTGCCTGCTACTTGATTACCTGAACAGTAAAGCGTAGGGTTTCCTCATGGCCAGACGAACAAAGCTCTCCGAGCAGCTTCGAGAAGTCATCCGGACCTGCGGGCTCACCCGTTACCGGATCTCCAAGGAATTGGGCTTCTCCGAGGCCACCTTGTCGCGGTTCATGCACCGCAAGGCAGGGTTGAGCATGGAGACGCTGGACCGACTGGGCGAGCTGCTTAGGCTCCGCCTGGTCTGCGAGAAAAGGTCGATTGCAAGGGAGAAGTGACCCATGGCCTCCATTTTCAAGCACGGCGACCGCGGCAAGTACGTGATCGAGTACCGAGACCACTCCGGGAAGGTCCGGAGGAAGTCCAGCGGAACGACGGACCGGCGCGCGGCCTTGTTGATCGCCGGAAAGCTGGAAACCGATGCAGCGCTGCGCCGCAAGGGAGTGATCGACCCCTACCAGGACCAGTTTCAATCGCAGAACGAGAAGCCTCTGGAGCAGCACATCGCGGACTTCGAGGCGCACCTCCTGCACGCGGACCGGTCGCCGAAGCACGTCGCGTCCGTGATCAAGCACCTCCAGGACCTCAGCTCCCTCAATGTGGATCGTCTGAGCGACCTTTCCCAAGACGTCGTGCAGAATCTCCTTCAGGCGCTCAAGGAGAGCGGCCTCTCGGCGCGGACGATCAACTGGCAGCGGCAGAGCATCTCGGCGTTTTTGAGCTGGGCGGTCCGGCGGAACCGTCTCCGACACAATCCCCTGCTCTCGATCCCGCGCCAAAACGAGCGCAAGGACGTCCGCAGGAAGCGCCGGGCGCTGACGCCCGAAGAACTCTCGAGGTTGTTCGACGCGGTCTCAGTGCACGGCAGAAGGCCCTTCTACGCCGCCGCCTACTTCGCCGGGCTTCGTCGTTCCGAGATCGGGAAGCTCGCTTGGGGGGACCTGGACTTCGACTCCAAGACCCTGACGGTGCGCGACGGAAAGGCCAAGGGGCGGGTGGACGTGATCCCCCTCCATGACGCACTGGCCGCGGACCTGTTGTCGATGCGACCGACATCCTGCCACCCGTCCGCGCGAGTGTTTGCGACCATCCCCACTAACCGGAGGCGAAAGGCAGACTTCCTGCGAGCAGGGATCTCTACCGAGGATGAGGCCGGAAGGGTCGCGGACCTGCACAGCTTGAGAGTCACCCTGGCCACGGACCTGGCGCGAGCAGGTGTCCCGGTCCAGGTCGCGAAGGCGATGATGCGCCACAGCACGGTCGACCTGACGCTGCGCGTCTACACGAAGCTGCAGACGATCGACCTTGCGAAGGGACTGGCCTCCATCCCGACGCCGGTATCGACTACTGCGGCCGAAGCAGAGCAGCGGACTGGCACCGATGACCAGTCGATCGCCCGTTCCGGGAGTCAGTGGATTGGTCAGTGTCCAGCGCACGAAACAGCGCAACGTGGCGCGCGACCCAGCGACGGAAGACTCTTGATCGCTGCTTCCGGCAGCGTTTCCAAAGTCGCCGCTGCCAACACCTTAAGCGACACTGCGCGTCAACATGCAGCATTGCGCGTTGGTGGATCCGGCAGGAATCGAACCTGCGACCTACCGATTATGAGTCGGCTGCTCTTACCGATTGAGCTACGGATCCATCGGCTGCCATGGTAGCGCGCGAGGCGCAGGGCAGGGAGCGCCGCGGCGCATGATCGTGAAGGTGCGGCTCACACGCGCTGCAAGAACTGTTCAGAAGCTCGGGCGCTGGCTCCTGCCGATGGGCGACGCCTGAAGCTTGCGGCGCAGAGAGTCTGAGCGGCAGGAGAGCCTCTTCCACCGACTCGATGGGATCCTCGAGTCAGGCAGTGCCTCACTGCTTGCTGGCGGCGCGCAGGTCGGCGAGAAGTTTCTCGAGGAGGGCGCGCAGGTCGCTGCGCGGGAGCCTTTCGTCCTCGGCGGGCAGGATGGCGAGGGCGTGCTCGAGATGGGCGCAGGGGAGATCGACCTCGCCGTTCGCCGCCTCGAGCAGTCCGAGGTTGCACAGGGCCCGCAGATGGTCGGGCGCCAGAGCGAGAACCTGGCGGCAATCGAAGCGTGCAGAGACCTTGTCCGCGAGGGCTCGGCGGCGAGGGCGCGATGGTAGTACAGCTCCGGCTGCTGGGCATGCTCGCTCAGGCCCTCCGTCAGGATCTCCCGAGCCCGCGAGGCGTCGCCGTCCTTGCCGCGCTCCAGCAGCGCGCCGCCCTCTCCCACCGCACATAGGGTCGAACCCGGATGCGGGCCCCGCCTTCAAAGCGTTTGTACCGGTCCGCGGTCGCGGGACGGATGAGCGAATGATCCGCCCGCTGCTCGAATGCCTGCAGCGATTGAATCTCGCCGATCGAACGATCGTGGCTTTTGTGTCCGACCACGGCGAGCAGTTCCAGAAGCACGGCGGCCTGTTCCACGGTTATCGGCTCTTGTCCGAGCTGACGCGGGTGGCATGGATTCTTCGCGGCCCGGAAATTCCTCGGCGCGTACGTCGTGCGGATCCAGTTTCCTTGATCGATCTGGCGCCAACGCTCACGGGCCTGCTCCGGCTGCCGGCGGACCCGTGATCGTCAGGCCGAAACTTGAGTCTTCACAGTCCGATCGATTCGCCTCCCATCGTGCTGTTCATCGAGGACAATGGGCAGCACGAGCTGCATCACTGGGACGGGCTGGTCGACGGGCCCTGGACTCTGCTTGGGCGTTGCACCGCGGAGGACGGTTCACCCATGCCGCTTCTGTTTCATCATGAGTCCGATCGTGGACAGACACGAGATCTGGCGGAATCGCGACTCGACGAAGTATCCAAGTTGACGCAGCGCCTGAACGACGAGCTCTCGAGGCTCGCCGCGCAAGCGGAGGACACTGAGGGTCGCGGAACACGCGGCCGAGACGTCGACCCCGAGCTTGCGGAGCAACTCCGAGCTCTTGGCTACACGGGCGAGTGAGCTCAACGACCCCCTACGCCGCCGGTCAGTCGGCCTGCAGTCGCCCGTCGCGATCGACACGCAGGGCGAAATGGATTGCGAGCGCGCGCCAGGCCGCATCCCGCAGCAGCACCTCCCGCCCATCATTGGCTTGGACGTCGAGCAGGATGCGCCGGCATTCGACGCGCAAGCTCACTTCATGCGGCGCCGCGCGCGCCGCTTCGACGAGCGCTTCTTGGACGACTCCAAGGTCGAGGTGCGCGTCACCGATCATGGACATCAGCGAACCGAACGCCTCGTCCCTTCGAACTCCGATCGCGAGCAACGCCGCCGCGAGTTGCACGCGTGGTTCGGGTTCGATCGTCGCGTCGAACGCGGTGCAGAGGGGATCGGCTGCCGCTTGACCGATTTGGGCCAGGTCGCTCGCGATGCTCGCCAGACTCCTCCTTTCTTGGTAGCAGCGCTCGACGATCGGTCCGACCCACGGCGAGGCCGCCTCGCCCGCCAGCGCGATGACGGCGACGGTCTCGCGCCACTCGTGACCTGCGAGCCAACCGCTCACGGTCGGGAGGACTTCGCTCACGACTGCCGGATGCCCCTTAAGCGCTCGCAAGAGTTCGTGACGGTTTTCGTCCCCGTGCTTGGTGACCAGCTCCAACAAGACCGCGTCGCCGACCGGCGATGCGCCGAACGAGAAGTCACTGCGCTCGAGATACGACGCAACCTCATGGCGCTCCTCCGCTCCGCCCTCGCGCACAAGGACGTGCAGTACGGATTCGGCCGCGGCCCCGCGCATCACGATCGTGGGGACCAGCCTCCCGGGGATTTCCAGGCGCATTTCCGCCGCTGCGCGGAAACGCCAGTTCCGCCAGAGGTCCGCCAGCGGCGCGGGATCGGCATCGAGCGCGCAACGATCGATCTGCTCGAGTGCACGCCCGTAGGCCGTCACCGGAATCCGCCGCGCGAACTCGACCAGCGGGGCAAGCAGCGATGCCGGCAGACGATGGTCGAAAGGAATACGTTCCAACTCGTTGAAGGCCGCGGCGGCAACGCCTTTTTCGAGCGATCGCAGCCGCATCATCATGTCGTCGGAGACCTCGGCCAGCGGCGCCTCCGACGGCAGCGAAGACTTGCTCCCTTCGTCGACTTCCAGTCTTCGCCGTACCCCGAGAGGCTCTGCACGCGCAGCCTCGGATACCTGCGAGTACAGGATCGTCTCCGCGAGCGCGAGCAGAGAAGGCGACAACGCCGGCGTCTCGCGTTTGCGTTCCGCCTGCACGGCGTCAAGCATGGCGTCGATGGGCCATCGGTCGTTGGCGTGGGCAAGGGCATCCGCGGCGGCGCGCGCGAACGCCGAATCCGGTGCGACCCTCGTGGCCCAGCGTGCGACCACATCGGCGGGCGCGCCGACGGGGAGGATGACGTCGGGGAGCACCTGCATCGCCGCCGCGACGACGTCGCAATCGGGGTCGAGCGCCGCGTCTGCGAGCGCCGTCACCAGTCGCCGGTCGAGGGGGTCGATGCCATCGAACCGTGCGTAGCGCGCGGAGTTGCGCGGTCGCGTCGAGCCCATCTGCAAGACCGCTTCGCGGCGAACCGACTTCTCACTGCTCTGCAGCAGCGGCAACAACTCGACGGCGGCATCGAGGGGAAGCTCTACTTCCTGCATTCGCGCGCAGACCAAGCGAGTCGTGCCGACGAGCAACGTCGCGGTGATCGCGACGCGAAGTGACGTCGTGAGTCTTCGATCCTTGAAGGCAGCGCGAACTTCGTCCATGGCGATTCACTCCCTCATCATCAACGTCTCGGTCCGACCCATCGCTCGCATCAGCGCCCGGTGCTCGACGATCACGAGGCGATCCCCAGGCTTCGCCTGGGCCCGGAAAGAGGCGGCGAGCGCATGGTACGTTCCCGGCAGGAAGACGCTGAGCTCGGGCAGATCGCGCAGATGGGTGACGGCGCCATCCTCATGGAGCCATGTCGCGTGGGGGGTGCTCATGCAGTAAAGCGCGTGAGCGAAAGGGGCGGGGACGAGGTCTGCCTCGTAGCCGGCGGGTGCGATCAACTCGACCACGACGAGAGCGCGCGCCCATCCTGGCGAGGCGCGCCACTGCTCCGAGAAGCGCGGCACGTCCGGCGCGAGCAGCACCCACGCGACGTAGGCGAGCGCGACGTTCCACGGCAGTACCGATTCGTTCCAGTCAAGGATGAACGGCGAAAGCCAGACGACCACCGCCAGGTGTGTCGCCGCGCCGACTACGCGCGCAATCGGCCGCGTGCGCTTGAGGCAGGCCAGGACGCCAATCCCAATCTCGATCGCCGCAAGAAGGATTGCAAGCCCGCGGGCCAGACTCTCCGGACAGCTGTCGAACCGTTGCGTCAAGAGCACGCCGCCGTGGGCGAGGTACTCCGGGCTAAGGATCTTGTGCAGTCCCGACCAGAGCCACAGCGCGACGAGATGCGCGAGCCCGATGAAGCGCGCGCCGCGTCCCGGGAGCGTCGCCACCAAGAGCAGCGGGAGGGAGAGCACCTGGGGTTGCAGGCGCGTCTCGTCCTGCGCGATGGCGAAGGCGAGCGCGGTGAAGTGCGCGGCGATACCGGCACGCGGAAACCGGAACACGACCACGAGCGTCGCAAGCAGCAGCACGCCGCAGCCAAACTGCGGCACGAAACCGACGAGAGGCAGGAGCGGCGGACTCGCCCGCACCTGCCAGAGCGGCCAGGTGAGCGCGATCGTCTGCGCTTGGCAGGCGATGACGACGGCACGCAGGACGGGCAGATAGTCCCTGCTCATGCTCACCGTCTTGTCTGATCAACGGCCGTGCTTTTCGAGGTGGCCGACCTCGAGCTGCAGTTGATCGGGGTCGATCTTCAGTCCGCGATGATCGGCGCGCGCCATCATCTCCTCAACCAGTCTCTTCCACCGGCTCTTCGGATACAGGCGAGGGGGTGTCAGGTGTAAGAAAACTCCTTCGCTCGCCTCCTGGATCCCCTCACGAGGGGAAAGGAGGAGCAATGAAGAAGCGGAAGCCAGACGAACTCGGATGCGAGCATCTACCGCCGAGAGGGGAGCCGCACCGGGCAGAGCCCTTGAGCGGAGCCCCTGGTGGAGCTCGAGCGAGGTGCGGCGCGAGGTCTGTTCAGAAGCTCGGGCGCTGGCTCCTGCCGATGGGCGACGCCTGATGGTTGCGGCGCAGAGAGTCTGAGCGACAGGCGAACCTGCTCCACCCGCTCGATGGGATCCTCGAGCAAGGCATTGCCTCACTGCTTGCTGGCTGCGCGAAGGTCCGCGAGGCGTTGCTCGAGGAGGGCGCGCAGGTCGCGGCGCGGGAGTTTTGAGTTCTCGGCGGGCAGGACGGCGAGGGCGTGCTCGAAGTGGCTGCACGCGGGATCGACCTCGCCCTGCGCTGCTTCGAGGAGTCCGAGGTTCACCAGCGCCGGCACGTGGTCGGGCGCGAGCGCGAGCACCTTGCAGTAATCGGCGCGCGCTGCGGCCTCGTCCTGGAGGGCCTCGCAGGCGAGCGCGCGATGGAAGTAGAGCTCGGGCTCTTGTGCATGCCGGCTGAGGCTCTCCGTCAGGATCTCCCGGGCCCTGGTGGCGTCGCCGTCCTTGCCGCGTTCCAGCAACGCGCCGGCCTCCCCCACCGCGCATTCCCACGCCTCTGGCAGTCGCGCCCGCGCCTTGCCGAAATGCTCGACTGCGGCGTCGATCTCCTTGAGCTCAACGAGGTGCAACAGGAGCTCTCCCATCTCGTAGTTTCGCCAGGGATTCTCCGGATCGACCTCGATCAGCACTTCGAGAGCCCGCTTCGCGGCGCGCTCTTCTCCGAGCCGCCGGTGCAGTCGAACCTTGGAGTCGAGGAGCAGAACATCGCGAGGATGGAGCCCGAGGCTCCGCTCGCAGACCTCGACCGCCGTCCGGTACCTCCCCTCGAGCTCCAACGCCGCGATCTCGATCAGCACTGCCTCCACGTCTTCAGGACGCACCGACGTGACTCGCTGGATCTGCTCCAGCGCAAGCGCGCCCTGGCCCGCCTCGAGCTGAGCACGCACCTGCGCCTTGCGCTGGTCCACCTGCTCGTCCGAGGCGACGGACGATTCTTCGCCCGCACAAGCAGGAATGCTCAGCAACACCACGAGCACGGACGCGCTCGTCCATAGCCTCCTGCAAGCCCGTTCGCGCTTCGCTCCTGTCCTCGACATCCTGAAGCCCCACGATCGAATGCGGGTCCGCCGCCCTCGAGGCGACCTTCACCCGCTGCGCGCGGCATGGTACCTCGGCCGCTGCCGTGCACCCATGGTCGCCCTCGCTCCCGACGCGAGCCGCCGACAAGAGTGACCTGGGCCGTCAGGACGTACTCCTGGACGGATCGAGTACAACTGGTGCAACACCCCGGAAGTTCCGATACACCTGTGGTTTCCACGGCGTCATTCCCGCGAAAGCGGGAATCCAGGTCCCTTGCGGCGGGCGGGCGCACAACCCTGGATTCCCGCTTTCGCGGGAATGACGGCCAGAGATCAGGTCGGTTCGAGAATGGCCGATCCCCGAGGGCTCTGCACTTGCAGACACGAAGAACCAGAGCGGTCTTCTTCGACGCCGGCAACACTCTCTTCACGGAACGCCGGCCGCGCGCGCAGGTCTACGCCGAGGTCGCCCGGCTGCACGGCTTGGTCGTTTCCGCCGAGGAGCTGGCAGAGGCGATGCGCGCCGCGCATCAGACCCTCCCTCGGCTCGTCGATGGCGCCTTTCGCTACACCGAGCCTTGGTTCCGCCGTTTCATCGAGACCGTTTTTCAGTCGCTGGGCCATCGGTCGCTGCCGATCGGGCTGGTGGAAGAGCTTTTCAGGCGCTTTCGCGACGCAGGCACCTTCGCGGTCTTCCCGGACGTTTCTCCGACGCTCGTGGAGCTGCGCGCCCGCGGGCTCGTGCTCGGAGTAATCAGCAACTGGACCGACGACCTGCCAAGTCTCCTTCAGCAGACAGGCCTGCTTCCATCGTTCGCATTCGTCCTCGTCTCCGCAGTCGAGCGGGTCGAGAAACCCGACCCGGAGATGTTCCGGCGTGCGCTGAAGCGCGCTGGCGTGGTGGCAACTGATGCGTGCGTCGTCGGCGACCGGATCGATCACGACATCCTGCCCGCGACGGAGCTTGGGATTGGCGGCTTCCTCCTCGACCGTGATGGCAGGCACGAGAGTGCGCCTGCTGCAATTCTGCGCTCACTTGGTGAGCTGCCGGGGTGTTTGTGACGTGGACTTTGCATCCCTGCCTGGATTCCCGCTTTCGCGGGAATGACGGGAACGCGGGAATGACGGGTTATGTCGGCTGCGGCAGGTCTTCGAGGAACCGGGCGACGAGGTTTGCGAACTTCTCTGGTTGATCGATGAACGGCCAGTGGCCGGAGGGCTCCACAGTTGCAACTGGCACTCCGGCCTCGTGCAACAGCTCGTGCGAGCGCGGCGCGGCGCCTCCCGGACTGCCTGCGACGTACAGCATCGGCAAGGAGAGCGCCTTCATCCGCCGGGCGAGCCGTTCCTCCCTGGAGAGCTGCACCAGCTCGCGCGAGTTCAAGTGGAAGGCGCGCGGATCGCAGAAGCGCATGCTCGCGTAGTAGCCGCGCAGCGGCCGCGATTCCCCGCCTCCCTTCCAGACGATGTCCAGCATCCGCGCAAACCCGTCCCGCAGGAACTGTTCGAGAGTCGACGGTTCCGCGCGACGGCTGAACGCGCAGTCGCCGAAGGATTGATTGCCGTCGATGTTGAGCATGGCGCGCAGCTTTTGCGGGTGTCGCTCGCCAAGGAGCGTCGCGATCACCCCTCCCATCGAATGGCCGGCGAGCACCACGGGTCGCCCCAGGGACGTGAGCCAGCTCGCCAGACGGTCGGCCTGTTCGGTGAGGGTCAACGGCTCCTTCGACCAGGCGCTCCGCCCGTACGAGGCAAGGTCCGGAATCAGGTGACAGTACGGAGCGAGGATCGGAAGCTTGACCACCTCCTCGAAACCCAGGCCCGACTCCCCCAGCCCGTGGATCCACACGACCCACTCGCGGGCGCCGTCGATGGCACCCGACCGCCGGACGAACATCCCTTCGCGGACGAAATGTTCAAAGCTCATTGCCACCCAGCCCCTCTCGACAGGATTCCGGGAGACTCGCGACCGACGCTGTTTGTGCCGAGGCCGTCAGGGACTCCGGCAGAGCCCGCAGATCGCCCTTGCATACGACCTTCGTCTCCGCGGTTCTCCGGCTCAAGTTTCGCAGATCCTCGACGCTCCGTGGAAAAGTAGGAGAACGCGTCGACGCCACGGACCAGAAACGTCCGCCCTTTCTGCCGCTATTGTTCCGGTTTCTTTCGCCTGGATCGATGGATCCTGGATGATGTATCTCACTCAGTCGCTGCCGGGATCCTCGGGGCGCCTCAAGAGCGTTCCCGAGGACTTTCGCGTCGAGGAGATTCCCCAGTTCGATTGCACCGGCGACGGGACCTGGCTCCATCTCCTGATCCGGAAGCGCGACCTGTCCACCTTCGAGGTCGTCGAGCGGCTGGCGAGCGCCTTGAACCTGAGGAAAGGAGACATCGGCTACGCCGGAATCAAGGACAAGCGCGCGGTCACGGTGCAGTGGATGTCCGTTCCGCGGTGGGTCGAGCCGCGCCTCGAGTCCCTGGAGTTGTGCGACGTCGAGATCCTCGATCAGAGGCCGCATCGACATCGACTCCGGGCCGGCGATCTCGCCGGAAATCGCTTCGACATCGTGATCCGTGAGACGGTCCCCGAGGCCCTCGATCGCGCCCGTGCGATCCTCGCGGTCCTGTCGAGGCGCGGCGTGCCCAATCTCTTCGGACCGCAGCGCTTCGGCACTCGCGAGAATTCCGATCTGCTCGGTCGCGCCCTGCTCAAGGGAGACTGGGACGAGGTGCTCCGCCAGCTCCTGGGCTCGCCTTCGCCCCTCGAGCGTGACCCCCGCGTCCTCGCCGCCCGCCGTCTGTTCGACGAGGGTCGAACCGAACAGGCCGAGTCGACGTTTCCCGCCGAGTTCCGGGTCGAGCGCGCCGTTCTGCGCCGGCTGACCGAGACCGCCGACGCGCGCCTCGCGGTCACGCGGATCCCGCGTCCGCTGCGCTTTCTGTTCGTCTCGGCGTTCCAGTCGCGCGTGTTCAACGACTGTCTCGCGAAGCGCCTCGACACGCTCGACGACGTGATCGACGGCGACGTGCTGTTCGACCACCGCTTCGAGTCGTGCTTCAGCGTGCAGGAAGCGGAGAGCGAGCGTTCCGACGTGCACGCCTTCCGGCGAAGTGCCGCCGGCCCCGTCTTCGGCAAAGGGATGATGCGCGCCAGAGGTGCGGCGGAGGCGCTCGAGGCGCGGGTCTTCGAGCAGCGTGACGTCGATCCAGCGTCCCCCGGGAATCCCGAGGCCGGCGTTTCGCTGCGCGGCGAGAGGCGCAGCTATCGGGCCCGCCTCGAGGACTGTCAGGTGGACGCGGCTCAGGAAGGACTGCGCCTCAAGTTCGAGCTTCGCCGCGGCAGTTACGCCACCGCAGTTCTCAAGGAGATCATGAAGTCACCCGATGCGCTCGCCGACGAGTCTCCCCCCGAGTGATCGTGCGGCGCCGTTCCACGACTTCACCACAGAGACGCATCCCCCGTCATTCCCGCGAAAGCGGGAATCCAGGGATGGACAGTGAGCCTGCATCACGGCCTGGATTCCCGCTTTCGCGGGAATGACGGGGTTGTTGGCGGGATCCCGCTTTCGCGGGAATGACGGGGCTCAAACGAAGAACAGAAAGGTCACGAGCACGAAGGTCGGGATGAGGATGGCGATGCTCCAGACCATGTAGCCGAAGAACGAGGGCATCCTGACGCCGCCGCTCTCGGCGATCGCCTTGACCATGAAGTTGGGACCGTTGCCGATGTAGGTGTTCGCGCCCATGAACACCGAGCCGCAGGAGATCGCGGCCAGGATCGCTGGTCCGGACGCCGTCGCCAGCAGCTCTGCAAGGTAGTGCGTTCCGGACACCGAGATCCCGGCGGTTCCGGCACCGACGGCTGCGAAGGCGAGGTACGTCGGGGCGTTGTCGAGGAACGAGGACAAGGATCCCGAAGCCCAGAAGAACTGCCACGGCTGAGTGATGCCCAGGCTCTGACCCTCCTGGTTGAGGATCCGGAGCGCCGGGATCATCGTCAGGAAGATTCCCAAGAACAGCGCCGCGACCTCGAGGATCGGTCCGAAGTTGAATTGGTTGCGCTCGCGCAAGGCCTTGGGAGTGACGACGATCGAGACCAGCGCGAGGGCGAGCATCGCGCCTTCCTGCACGCCCATCGGCCAGGCGTACTTCCCGGAGCCGTAGATGGTCGCGACGACGCCCGCGAGCAGGAGGACGTTGATCAGTCCCTCGATGCCGAATCTCTCTCCGGAGGGTGCGGCGCCGGCGCTCGCGCGCACTTCATCCTTCTGCGAGAGGCAGGTGTCCACCAGGCAGAAGAGCGCGAGCAGCACGACCTGGACCAGCAGCCATTCCTTCCAGAGCTGGAACGTCCAGGTGAACGGCACACCCTTGAGGAATCCCAGGAACAGCGGCGGATCGCCGAGCGGCGTCAAGAGGCCGCCAGTGTTCGACACGATGAAGATGAAGAACACCACCAGGTGGACGAGATTCCTGCGTCCCCGATTGGCGCGCAGCAGCGGTCGGATCAGCAGCATCGACGCTCCCGTCGTGCCGATGAACGACGCGAGGAGTGCTCCGACGCCGAGGAAAGCGGTGTTGACCGCCGGCTTCCCCCGAAAAGAGCCGCGCACGTACACGCCTCCCGAGATCACGAACAGCGAGAACAGGAGCAGGATGAACGCGACGTACTCGTGCAGGGCGGTGAAGATCGGATGATGGTGATCGAACGGCATCTGTGCGGCGAATGCATGGTGCCAGACGAACGCGCCGACCGGGACGCCCAGGATCAGGGACAGGATCAGCTTGTTGCGGTTGTGCTCCCAGAAGTGCGGTGCGGTCAGCGGCAGGATCGCGATCGACAGGAGCAGCACGACGAACGGGATCACGCTCCACAGGGGAAGATCCAGCGTGTGGCCCTCGGTCGCGACCGTCAGCGGCAACATGGAGAGCCAGCTCAGGCGGATCATTCAGGAGCTCCTGCAGGACGCTCGCGGGCCAGCAAAGAAGCCGGGCACGATCGCGGGGAAAGGTCCGCATACCTGCACCGCCGCGACCAGTAACAGCGGCAGACCAGTCGCGAGAGTGCCCGTGGGGCGCCCGCAAAAACCCTTGGCGCTCAGCTCCGACCCTTGTCGAACACCACTCTCTGCAGCTCCGGCCCCCATTGCACGATCAGTGCGAACCAGCCATCGACGGTCGGGGTGAGCGTCATCGAGAGATAGGGAAACTCCGCGTCCCCTTCCGAGACCTCCGTCGGCAGCAGGATCCATTCCTGGTCCTTGAGCACCAGGAGCTCCCACCCCCCGAGGTCGTTCATGCGCGGCGCCAGCCTAAAGGTTCCCGCAGGCAGCAGCACACTGCCCGAGCGCAGCGGGGCGGGAGTCGTGAGCTCGGCGCGCACGAACAGAGGCAGCAAGGCGTTCTGCTCGGCGCGCTTCTCCTTGTCCCTGCGCATGTCGCGAAACGAGGTGGAAGAATAGGCGCGCGCCATGTACTGAAGACCGACCGTCTTGCCATGCAGATCCAGGGTCGCGCCGGCCGGGCACTCGCGCGCCGGGTCCGCGGCCGATTGGGGCAGGGACGCCGCGCAGCACAGGAAGAGCCCCAGGAGACCATGACGCCGCCACCCAGGCTTCCAGTAGGTGGGGGTCGCCTTTCGTGGAAGCCGCTCGCTCCCTGATTCACAAGTGGGTCCGATCATCGTCCGATCCATGATTGCGTCTGCCTCACCCGGAGAATCCATCAATCAGCCCTGTTCACCCGTCATTCCCTGTAGGGCGAGGGTCTTTGCCATGACTGCCCTGCTTCTGGATTCCCGCTTTCGCGGGAATGACGAGGCGCGAATCATGCCAACGCCCCTACCCGTCTTCCCGCGAAGGCGAAATCGAGGGTCTTTGCCATCACTGCCCTGCTTCTGGATTCCCGCTTTCGCGGGAATGACGGGGACGGAGTAGAGCATCCTCGCTCCAAGCAGCGGGTCGATCAGGATTCGGGATCCACGGAGTGACGTTTTTTTCCGGGCGGGAGATCCTCGGCCGTGATGCCCAGTGCGGCGGCGGCCAGATCCGAGCGATCGACGATGGCCGCGGCATTGACTCCCAGAGTGATCGCGATGGTCTCGCTGATCTCGCCGCGAGTCGCGCCGGACTTGATCGCCTTCTTGAGGTGCCCTTCGAGGCACCCCTTGCATCCGGACACGAGGGAGGCGGCGATCGCCACCAGCTCCTTGGTCTTTCGGTCGAGATAACCGCGCTCGTACGTCGCTTTGTAGAAGCGCATGTAGGGCTGCATGATCTCGGACTCGAGCAGAGCGTAGGACCTGACCTCGCTCTGCGGCTCGCGGCCGTCGACCGAAGGTTTTTGTTCCTCACGCCGGCGATCGTCATCCATGGCAAAAGCTCCCGAATCGAGTCCGCTATTCAAGCGCGGAACCGGCCGCTACGTTACCGACTTCTCCTGCGCGCGCTCCCCTTCCGGCACCGACGGGCATGCCAGAGTCACTCCGGGTTCTTTGAGAACCGCCGCCGATAGCAGCGCCGCGAGCAGCGTCGCGCCTGCGGAAGACCACGCGATCGCCTTGAAGCCCGGATCCGTGTCGAAGAGGGCGCTTCCTGCGATCTGACCGGCCGCGGTTCCGATCGCGCCGGCACCGAGCACGACGCTCGAGAACGCACCGCGAGCGCTCCTTCCCGTCGCGCTCAACGCGAGGGCCTGGAACGGACCCTGACGCATGGCCGAGAACAGACTCAGCAACCCTGAGACCAGCCAGAACTGCATCGGAGTGGCCCAGGGCAGGATCCACAGCATCGCCGCGAACAGGATCTGGGCGACCAGCAGGAACCGCAGCTTTCCGCAGGCATCGGCGTACACCCCCGACAGCACTCCGCCGGCGACTCCGGAAAGTCCGAGCACGAGGAACAGATGGCCGATCGTGAGCTCGCTCCAGTGAAACTCGCCTTTGACGTGGTCCGCCACGGTCGCGAGGAGCTGCAGGACGGCGAACGGCATCAGGAAGGAGATGACCGGCGCGCCGATCCACACCGGCTTGGTCGACGCTCGCTCCGGAATGTCCGTCGCTCGGGACGCGGCCGCATGGAACGCGCCTCCCATCCGACGCACGAGAAACAGCGAGACCAGGGAAACGACCAGCGCGAGCGGGGCGTAGGGCTCACTAACCCAATACTGAAAACCCGCCGACCGCTGGTTGTGCCAGCGATCCAGATAGGAAGTCAGCGGCACACCGACGACCAGGGCCGCGGGAATCCCGAGCCAGACGATGCTCATGGCGCGGGCCCGCCTCCGTGCCGGGAACACATCGCCCGCGAGGGCGTTGGCGACGACGAAGATCATTCCGCCGAAGACCCCGGCCATCAGGCGCAGCATCAGGAAGGCCGCGGAGTCGCTGAGATCCAGCGCTTGTCCCAGAGGCCGGCACAGCATCAGCAGCAGATGGGAGAACGCAAAGCCAAGGATTCCGATCGAAAGAACTCGTCCCCGGCCGTGGCGATCGCTGAGCGGACCGGCGAACACGTAGCCCAGGAGCGCCGCCAGCGGAAAGGAGGCCATCAACAGACCCTTGCTCAGGCCCGTGGCACTGAGCGCCCCCGTCGCGTTGAGACCGTGGGTCGCGAACGGTGGCAGGAACACCGCCGTTCCCAGCGCAAAGGCCATCCACCCGCTCGAAGGAGGGTCGCGTGGGTCCGGGGAGATGGTCATCGATAGCGGATGTCCATGCTGATTCTGATCGGTACGCTCACCCATCGGGATCGTGAGGCAGATTCCTGGCTGCCCCCTCGCAACGAAGTCTCCCTTGACGCAGACTTTTCGGGCGCCTTCTGCCCGCGGTCTCGATCATCCGAAGACCCAGGAGGTGCCCGGCCCTTCCGAGCCGGGAATCGCTCTCAAGCGAATGCGGCAACCGTTTCTCATGGAGGACAATATGCCCGTCGCCATCCTCGGCGCAGGCATCTCGGGACTGGTGGCGGCACAGCGGCTGATTCAGCGAGGAGTCGACGTCGAGATCCTCGAGATGAACGACCGGCCGGGAGGGCTGTGCCAGAGCGACGTCGTCGACGGCTACGTCATGGACCACGCCGGTGGTCACATCATCTTCTCCAAGGACTCGCGGGCGATGCAGTTCTACCACGCCCTTTTCGAGGACGAGCCGCTGGTGCGCAACGAACGTCACACGCGAATCCTGTTCAAGGGTCGCGCGATTCCCTATCCGTTCGAGAACGGCATCGGCGAGCTGGATCCGGCCGACCGGCGCGAGTGCCTCCAGGGATTCCTGGCGGCCGCCCTCCGGCGCGCTGACGGCGCCTTGAAGCCCGACAACTTCCGCGACTGGATCCGCCATCACGTCGGCGACGGGATCTTCGAGATGTTCATGCAGCCGTACAACCGCAAGATCTGGGAAATCCAGGACCTGCGCCAGATGGGAGTGAGCTGGGTGGACGGGCGCATTCCCGAGGCCCCGCTCGGCGACATCATCAAGTCCGCCCTCGGCACCCGCACGGTGGGCTATGCCCACCAGGCGATCTTCTTCTATCCACAGCGCGGCGGCTTCCAGTCGCTCACGGATCGCGTGGCCCGCAAGGTCAAGGGCTCGCTGCGCCTGTCGACCCGAGTCACCGACATCGCGCGCAGCGGAGACCGCTTCCGGGTGAACGGGAGACTCTACGACAGCGTCGTCTCGACCATTCCCCTGCCGATCCTCTCGAACCTGGTTTCGACGATCGATTCGACGACCCGGGAAGCGGCGGCCGGGCTGGGCTACATCTCGCTCGCCTGCTTCATGTTCGGAGTCGCGGCAGAGGACGTAAAGCCGCTCTCCTGGGTCTACCTGCCCCATCCGGAGCAGGGACCGGCCAATCGCATCACCTACCTGTCGAACTACAGCCCGAACAACGCCCCGGCGGGTCGCGGGTCGGTGCTGGCGGAGGTGACCTATCGAGGAGCCTGTCCGGTCGATCATGAGATGGTCCGGGTCGTCCGCCACAGCCTGACACGACAGGGATTGTTCCGGGACGACCACGTGACCGTCGAGGAATGGCGCGACAACAAGTTTGCCTACCTCCATTTCGGCCACGATTTCGTGCAGCGCCGGCAGGCGGCCATCGACGGGTTCGAGAGCCACGGCATCTTCCCCCTCGGCCGCTTCGGCCGTTACAACTACTACAACACCGACCTGTGCATCCTCGAGGCGCTGGCGATGGCGGACAAGGTGGCGGAGCGCCTGGGCGCGGCCCGACCGTGACCGCTCAAAGCGTCACCGACGTCTCCGTCGTCATCCCGACGCGCAACGGCGGACCGCGCCTGCTCCAGGTGTTCGACGCCCTGCTGCGTCAGAAGACCGGTCTTCGCCACGACGTGATCGTGATCGATTCCGGTTCACAGGACGGCTCCGAGCAAGCGGCACGCGCACGAGGATTCCGCACGCTCTCGATCGACCCCGGGGACTTCAATCACGGGGAGACTCGCGACCGCGCGATCGCCGCGAGCCGGGCGCCGGCGGTCGCGCTGCTGGTGCAGGACGCCGTTCCGGCCGACGAGCGCTGGCTCGATCGCCTGGCGGCGCCCCTCCTCGAGGACGACGAGGCCGCGGGCAGCTTCAGCCGGCAGGTCCCGATCCCGGGCGGCAACCCGATCCTGGAACAGCGACTGCGAAACTGGATTGCCGGGCAGGAGGTCGCGCGCCGCGCGCGTCTTGAACCTCCAGAGAGCTGGGAGTCGCTGTCGCCGATCGAGCGCCTCAACCTGGTCGCGTTCGACAACGTCGCCGCGTGCATCAAACGATCCTGCTGGATCCAGCATCCGTTCGGTCGAAGGCCGTTCGGCGAAGACATCGCCTGGGCCACCTGGGCGATCCGGTCCGGGCACGTCATCCGCTTTCATCCCGACTCGATCGTCGAGCATTCCCACGACCGCAGCGCCTGGCATGAGGCACGGCGGATCTACAGCGACCATCGCAATCTCAATCTGCTCCTTGGGCTGGTGACCGTGCCCGACCTCAAGACGGCAAGACGCGGCCGGGAGGCGGCCCTGAGCCACTACCTCGAGGTTCTCGAGAAGGCGCCGCTCGTGGAGACCGAACGCGACCGTCGCCGGGCGTGGGCGCGCGCCTACTCGTGGGGTGAAGCGCTGGCGCAGTGGCTGGCACCGAAAGTGAACCAGGCGCGCGGGAATCTCCTGCTCGACTGGATCGACCGGCGCCTGCGCCGCGGCATCTGAGAACGCGGCCGGCGATCAGACGAATCCAGCGAGACGCTGGATCAGGCTGGGTCTCTGGAGCTTGCGGATCGCCCGCACCTGCAGCTGCCGGATCCGTTCGCGCGACACGTTCATCTTGCGCCCGACCTCCTCCAGCGTCAGAGGCGACGAGCCGTTGAGTCCGTAGCGGAGCTCGAGGATCTCGCGCTCCAGCTCGCTCAAGTTGTTCAGGACCTCGGAAAGGCGCGTGCACAGAAGCGTGAACTCGATCTTCGAGCTCTCGTGCGACTCTGTGTTGTCGGGCAGGACGGAGGCGAAGGTCTCGCCGTCCTCGTCGATCGTCATGTCCAGGGAAAAGTGGGTGCGCTCGGTCTGCAGGAGGTGGTTGGCGACCTCGGGCTTGACGTCGAACACCACGGAGACCTCGTTGATGCTGACGTCCCGGTCCCGGCGCGGCAGGATTCCTTCGCGGCGCAGCCGGCGCATCTTCTGCTGGAGGTAATTGGGGACGCGCACGATGCCCTTGTTGAAGGCGATCGAGCGTTCCACCGCCTGGCGGATCCAGAAGGTGGCATACGTCTGGAAACGGACGTCTTTTCGCCAGTCGAACTTCTCGACCGCACGGATCAGGGCCCCGTTGCCCTCCTGGATCAGATCCATCAACGGCACGCCGTAGGTCCGATAGGCCATCGCGATGTCGACCGCCAGGCCAAGATTGCGCTCGACGAAGATCGATCGCAGTCGATTGAGCTCCGCGGCACGGGTTCGGATCTTCTGGCGGCGCGACTCCGCCAGATGCAGCACCCGGGAGTCGTCCTTGCAAAGAGCGAGGTCACGGGCGTAGGTCCGCGAGTACTCAACACCGAGAACCTGGCGCAGGAGGACGTTGGAAAGTTGTGCCGCGCGCACCGAGAATTCGAACCGCCGGCGGGCAAACTCGATCCGGCGCGCGAAGCGCACCTCCTCGGCCTTGTCCATGCGCTTGCGCTCGCCGACCTGCCTCAGGTAACGACGCAGGTTGTCGTCCGGCAACAAGGGGGAAAGACGCGGCCGGTCATTGAGAAGGACCGGGGCCAACTCGACGTCGGCGAGGGGAAGATCCCCGGAGAGCTGCACGAACAGCTCGAGCCGGTGCAGGTAGTTCTTCTTGCCGTCGAGAAACTGGTCGAGCTGCGAGTAGCTGAGGACACCCGACTTGGTCGCTTCCCCGATCAGCAGCCGAGCAAGTTTTGCATCTTTGGAGCTGCAGGCGGGGACCGATCGAGCCTTGCCGTAATCCACAGGTGAAGATCCCAGTTAGAGAAAATCTCAGTTGATGGCGCCGCGCGGGGTGGGTGGATCTCCTTCCCGGACGAATCCACGTCACCCGATTGCATAGAGCCAGAACGGCGGGGCTCCTCGCGACGATTCCCCGAAGACCGGACGGGCCGCCACGACTTTCACAGACCGAGGAACAAGGGGCGTGCTCGGTGAGGAAAAGCTGTGGATGAAGGTGGAGAACGCGGCTGAACAGGTTCGGGGAGGAACGCGAGAGGCTCTCGCGACCCTGGCTCACAGGAGCGGAGCCAGGCAGGCGGATGGGCTCGTCTGCGTCGGAAGCATACAAGCAAGCGGTAGAGCGTCAAGCTGACCGACCGAGTTCCCTGCCGGCCCGGGGGGTGATGGGTGGGATTCCCGGCCTGCCAAGTC
>Ga0247727_10007495_pt1 | contig 20749 bp, 17 predicted proteins | sample WisWelCaveWW1625_FD_202498 | JGI IMG/M metagenome (GOLD analysis project Ga0247727, IMG submission 202498) | Biofilm microbial communities from Wishing Well Cave, Virginia, United States - WW16-25 | ecosystem: Environmental > Aquatic > Deep subsurface > Groundwater > Cave microbial mat | place... | reverse complement strand
TGCCCGCGGCTGATGGAACTGCTGCGCGACAAGGGAATGAACGACGTGGTCGTGCTGGTCGGCGGCATCATCCCCGAGCCGGACATCCCCGGCCTCAAGAAAGCCGGCATCGCGGAGATTTTTCTTCCCGGCGCGTCCACGCTCGACATCGTGGCTTACATACGCAAGCGGTTCAGCGCCGCTTCTGCCGGGGCCTGAGCATTCGTGGCCCGCGCTGTCCTCCTCCGTCATCATTCCAGTGCGAGTTTCCATGGCTGAGCCAGGCATCGCCGGGACGCGGGCGTGCCCCCTGTGCGGGGAAACGCGGAAAATTCTGCGGTACGCGCGCGCCCCGCATGAAGTGGTTGAATGCCCCGATTGCGGGATGGTCTTTCTCTCGGCAGAAATGTCGTACACAAAGCAGGTGGCCGAGCACGATTTCCTGGACAGTTACCAGGTGGAACGCGACCGGCGGCAGGCCACGCATCCGATCTTGGCGTTCATCAGCTCCTGGACGCGCCGGCTGAAGCCGGAAATCGGATTGCGCCTGCTGGCGCAAACCTTGCGCTGGAGGCCCGCCGCGCAAGGCGGACGGCTGGTGGACTTCGGCTGCGGCGACGGAAAGTTTCTGGCCGAGGCCGCCCGGTATTTTTTGGTCTCAGGTGTGGAGATCAGCTCGCGGCTGGCTGCCGGGGCGCGCGAACGCGTCCCTGGAGTGAAGATCCACGTGGGTCCGGTGACGGAAGCGCAGTTGGACGAGGCCGCCTTCGACGTTGTGACGCAGTTCAGCGTGCTCGAGCACGAATGGCACCCGCGCGCAGCTCTGGCCGCCGCCCAGCGCGCGCTGGCGCCCGGCGGCATCACGGTGATCAAAGTCCCGAACTACGCGAGCTGGAACCGGCGGGTGATGGGACTGGACTGGTGCGGGTTCCGCCTGCCGGACCACTGCAATTACTTCACACCAGCGACGCTGGCGAAGATGCTGCGGGGGACGGGATTTCAGCCGCTTCCCGGCTCGCCGCTCGACCGCCTGCCCACCAGCGACAGCCTGTGGATGGCCGCGCAGAAATAGCCTTCACATCTCGCCGGTGAAGTCCACCGCGCCGCCGCGCAGACGTGAGGCTTGCCCGCTCTGCGCCTGTCGCTGGGAATTCCGCGCTACGATTTCCGTTTTGCGGTGGCCTGTTCCGCCTGCCAGAGATGGCGCCGCTGGTGCGCGAGGATGGTCTTCAGCGTCGAATAAAAATTGAACTTGAGTTTCTCGTTGAACGGCGAAGTCAGAAGGATTTTGTCCAGGGCCAGGCCGTCGGCATAGCGCAGCACTCCTGCCAGCGCCTCCTGGCCCTTTTCGAATTCGGCAAGGACTGCGGCAGCGGGTTCCACGCTGGCGGGAGCAAATTTTGCTCCCGTTTTCGCCTTGACCCGGTAGGGCGGCTCCAGAAACCAGGAGAGCAGCCGGCCCCAGAAATCCATCTTGAACGGCCCGCTGCTCTGTTGATGCTTCTCCCGGCCGCGGCCCGCAGCGCTGTGCAGCAGGGGAAGGTATTCGCGCGTGGTGATGTTGAGGTGCATCAGGCATTCGCAGGGTGACCACCTGCCTGCCGCCGGTTGTGTGCGCCATTGCGCGTCGTCGAGGGCGGCGACAAGCTGGCGGGCGCGCGAAGTGGCGGCCTCCAGTTCGGCCTGGATTTCAGCCAGTTGCGGGTGAAGCGCCAGCTTCCCTGCGGTTCCTGCGGCCATAGGCATTCTCCATTCAGAATGATACGCCCGCTGCTGCTGGCCTGCTATCGCGAGTTGTAAAACTCCTTTGCCGCCTTGTGAAGCTGCTTCCAGCGGCGTTTTTGCTCCGCACGAGCCGCGGCGTCGTTCTTCGTTTCCTGGAACCGCATCTCCCGCCGCAGTTTCTGATACCCGGCCAGCCGGGCGGCGCCGAGTTGACCGGTCTCCACCGCGAGAGCCAGCGCGCAGCCTGGCTCGCCCTGGTGCGCGCAATCGCGGAAACGGCACTCGGCTGCAAGGCTTTCGATTTCCGCAAATGCGCTCCCCACGGCATCGCCGGCGTCCCAGGGCTCGAGTTCGCGCATTCCGGGCGTGTCTATCAACAGCGCGCCGCCCGGCAGGGCCACCAGATGGCGGGACGTGGTGGTGTGCCTGCCACGGCCTGTGTCCTGGAGTATGGGCTGCACACTAAATCGATCCTCGCCCAGCAGCTGGTTGATGAGCGAAGATTTCCCCACGCCGGAGGAGCCCACGAAGGCGAGGGTTTCGCCCGGCTTGAGATAGGACTCCAGGCACTCGATTCCCTGCCCCGTCGCTGCGCTCACCAGGAACACATCCACGCCGGGCGCGGCCGATTGCGCCTGCGCCAGGCGGTTTTTGGCATCGCTGGCAAGGTCTGCTTTGTTCAGCAAGACGGCGCTGCGGGCGCCGCTGGCCGCGATCATGGCCAGATATCGCTCGATGCGCCGCGGGTTGAAGTCGCGGTCCAGCGCGGTGACGTGGAAGATGGTGTCCACGTTCGCAGCCAGCACTTGCTCTTCGTTGCGCCGCCCGGCGACCTTGCGCGAGAGCTTGGTCCGCCGGGGAAGCGCGGCAGTCACGATGCCCCGCAGACCGTCCGGAGACACGCGCACGGCCACCCAGTCACCCACCGCGGGCAGGTCTTCCCGGCGCGCGGCCTCGTAATGCAGCCGGCCGGAAAGCTCCGCCCAGATTTCCGCGCACTCCGTGCGCACGCGGAACATATCCTTTTGCTCTTCCACCACTCGCGCCGGCACTTCGCCGGAGCGCCCCGCCCTCTGCCATTGCGATTCAAAGTGAGAATTCCAACCCCAACTGTGCAGACTCATTTCAGAAAACTCCCGCTGTCGGCGGACAGCAATCAACGCCGCTGGCAGCCGAACTGGCAGCCGGCGGGAAGAAATTACGGCGGCGAAAAGCCGTCGCTTTTCAAGGATTGGGGTTGAGTGAAAGGCGGGAGTGCGGGGACCTAGAAGCGCGGCCCGGAGGCACACCCACCGCTGCGAACAATGACCATCGTTGTCACAGGCGCCTCCCGGCCAGAAATTGCGGGCTCAAAACCCCGCATTCATAGTGTACTGAGCGCAGTCAGGCCCGTCAAACTAAATTTCAGCCGCCCCCGGTTCGTCTGCCTCGCCGAAACCGCCTGAAACCGCTATACTGATGCCTTCGCACGGATTTGCAGCACGCGCCGCGAGGTCGCCGCATTGTCCAATCCGACGACGCAAACTACGCTGGACCGGGAATCGCCCGCCTTTCAGAAAAACCTCCGCTGCATGGTGGATTTGATCGCTGAAATCAAGAATGAAGAGGAAAAAATCCGCCTGGGCGGCGGGACTAAGGCCATCCACGCGCAGCACAAGAAGAACCGGCTCACGGCGCGGGAACGCCTGGGGATGCTGGTGGACCCCGGCAGCGAGTTTTTCGAGCTGGGAATCTATTCGGCGCACGAGATGTACACGGAATGGGGCGGCGCGCCCGCGGCGGGAGTTATCACCGGCCTGGGCCGCTTGCAGGGGCGTCTGGTGATGGTGATCGCCAACGACGCCACGGTGAAAGCCGGGGCGTTTTTCCCGATGACCGCGAAGAAGGTGATCCGCGCCCAGAAGATTGCGCTGGAGAACCGCATCCCCACTATCTACCTGGTGGATTCCGCGGGCGTGTTCCTGCCGTTGCAGGAGGACGTGTTTCCGGACATCGATGATTTCGGCCGCGTGTTTCGCAACAACGCGGTGATGAGTGCGGAGCGCATCCCGCAGATCACCGCCATCATGGGGATGTGCGTGGCCGGCGGCGCGTATCTCCCGGTGATGTGCGACCACATCCTGATGACCGATGGCAGCGGACTGTTTCTTGCCGGCCCCGCGCTGGTGCAGGCGGCCATCGGGCAGAAGGTGAGCGCCGAGGAGCTGGGCGGCGCAAAGATGCACGCCGAAGTCAGCGGCACGGTGGACTTCCGCGAGCCGGACGACGCATCCTGCATCGTGCGCATCCGCAGCCTGGTGGACAAAATGGGCCATCCGCCGGGCGCGCCGTTCGACCATCGCGAGCCCGAGCCGCCCGCCTTCCCCGCCGACGATATCTACGGCATTTTCGAGTCCGACCCCTCGCGCCAGTACGATATGCGGGACATTATCGCCCGCATTGTGGACGGCAGCCGCTTCGAGGAATACCGCGCCGAATACGGCGAGACTCTCCTGTGCGGCTATTCGCGGGTTGGCGGATGGGCCGTGGGCATCGTCGCCAACCAGAAGAAACACGTGCGCGTCACCGTCCCGGGCACGGATCAGAAACGCATCGAGTTCGGCGGCGTCATCTACAGCGAATCGGCGGACAAGGCTGCGCGGTTCATTCTGGACTGCAACCAGCACCTGATTCCCCTGGTTTTCCTGCACGACGTGAACGGTTTCATGGTCGGAAAGGAAGCCGAATGGAGCGGCATCATCCGCAGCGGTGCCAAAATGGTGAACGCCGTGGCCAACAGCGTGGTGCCCAAGATTTCCGTGATCCTGGGGGGTAGCTTCGGCGCCGGGCACTATGCGATGTGCGGCAAGGCGCACGACCCGCGGTTTCTATTCGCGTGGCCGACGGCCCGCTATGCGGTGATGAGCGGCGATTCCGCCGCCGACACCCTGGTGGAAATCAAAATCAAGCAGCTCGAGCGCGAGGGCAAACAGCTCACCGACGCGGACCGCAAACAGCTTTACGAAAGCGTTCGTGCCACATACGAGCATCAGACCGATCCGCGCTACGCCGCCGCGCGCCTCTGGGTGGACGCCATCATTGACCCGGCGCACACGCGCGAAGCGCTCATCTGGGCGCTGGAAGCCGCGGCGCTGAACCCCGAAGTTGCGGAGTTCAAGACCGGCGTGCTGCAGACATAGTTGATAGTCAATAGTTGATAGTTCATAGTTCCCCTGTCAACGATGAACTCTGTGAAGCTCATCGAATGCCCCCGCGACGCCTGGCAGGGCCTGCCCAACCTGATTCCCACCGAGGTCAAGGCGGACTACGTTCGTGCGCTTATCCAGGCCGGGTTCCGGCACATTGACGCCGTCAGCTTTGTTTCGCCAAAGCACGTCAAGCAGATGGCCGATAGCGAAGAGGTGATGCGGCTGCTGACGGCGGCACCGCCACGCGCGAGTCAGGCGCCGGAAATCATCGGCATCGTGGTCAACGAGCGAGGATTGGATCGCGCGCTGGCCGCGCCGGGAGTTACCACCGTCGGATATCCGTACTCGATTTCCGCGCATTTCCGGCGCAGCAACGCGAATATGTCCCGTGCGGAATCCCGCGCGCTGGTGGAGACTCTGCGACGCCGCACGGAGGCGATGGGCCGCGGACTGGTGGTGTACATCTCGATGGCCTTCGGAAACCCGTACGACGAGCCGTGGGGGCCGGAAATCGTCATCGAGACGCTGGACTGGCTGAAAGAAATCGGCGTGGGGCAGGTTTCGCTGGCCGACACAGTGGGAAGGGCCAGCCCGCCGCTGCTGCACGATGTGTTCGCTGCGGCTGCGAAAGCTGCGGCGGGGATTGAGCTCGGCGTGCACCTGCACAGCCGGCCGGGCAACGCCGCTGAAAAAGTGCTGGCCGCCTATGAGGCGGGCTGCCGCCGTTTCGACAGCGCCCTGACCGGACTGGGCGGTTGTCCCTTCGCGGGCGATGACCTGGTGGGCAATATCCCCACAGAGATTGTCCTGCACACGCTGGCGCATCGCGGCGCGGCGCTGGGCATCAGCCCCGAAGCGCTCGATGAACTGCTGTCCCGCACCCGCGACCTGTCCTCGAAATACGCCTACGCCTCGCCGGTGAATTAACTCCGCGGCGTTCCAGGTTTCTCTGTGCTCTCTGTGTTCTCCACGCGCTCTGTACTACTATTCCCGGAATTCTTCGCGTCCCGCGCTGTTTTTTTGCTCCCGAAGCTTCGGGCCTCTGTGCCCTCTGTGCCTTTGTGACCTCTGTGTAATTCTGAGCTTTTTGGTTGCGGCACTGCCGCGCTGTGTTAACTTCTTGCCCTTCGTATGCCCTATCAGACGCTTACGCTGGCGCGGGAGGAGCAGGTCGCGCTGGTCACGCTGAACCGGCCAGAGAAGCGCAACGCTATCTCCGCGCAGATGATCGAGGAGCTGCTGGCGGCGCTCGAGGAGTGCGAGAAGCGCACGGCCCGGGTGGTCATCCTCACCGGCGCGGGAAAGGCTTTCTGCTCCGGAATGGACCTCGACGCTCTGCGGGCCCTTTCCAGCCAGTCGCGCGAGCAGAACCTGGAAGACTCGCGGCGGATGGCGAGGCTTTTTCGCCGCCTCTACGAGTTTCCGGTGCCGCTCATTGCCGCAGTGAACGGCGCGGCCATTGCCGGCGGCACGGGCATCGCCACGCTCTGCGATTTCACGCTGGCCGTGCCGGAGGCGAAGTTCGGCTATACGGAAGTGAAGATTGGGTTCGTCCCGGCCATAGTTTCAGTTTTCCTTCTCCGCCAGGTCGGGGAGAAGCGCGCGCGTGACCTCCTGCTCACGGGCCGCATCCTGGACGCCGCAGAGGCCCAGGCGCTTGGTTTGGTGAGCGAGATTGTTCCGCCGGAACGGCTGCTCGCCCGCGCCCGCGAGCTGGCAGCTTCTCTTCTGGCGGCGAGCCCAACCAGCCTGCGGCGCACCAAGGCCCTGCTAGGCAGTTACGCCGCAGCGCAGCTCGACCGCGAGATCGAGCTAGCCATCGCTGCGAATGCCGACGTTCGCTCGACCGCCAATTTCCGCGAGGGGTTGTCCGCGTTCCTTGAAAAACGCGCGCCGGATTGGAAGGCGGAGGACTGACAGCCGGGGCACCTGTGAACATGGCGGGTTCCAGAAGGCGGAACCCGCCGCTACACGGCGCCCGCACCGTCTGCTACACTTTCCGCCCGTGAAACACATTTTCGAAACCACCGTCCGCGTGCGCTACGCCGAGACCGACCAGCTCGGCGTGGTCTATCATTCGAATTTTTTCATCTGGTTCGAAGTGGGCCGCGTCGAGCTGTTGCGCCAGGCGGGTTTCAGCTACAAGGAGATGGAGCAGAAGGACGACAGCCACATCGTGGTGGCCGAGGCGCGCTGCACGTACAAAAAGCCCGCGCGTTATGACGACGTCTTGCGCATACGCACGCGCGTCGCTGGAATCCGCACGCGTTCGATCCGCTTCGCCTACGAAGTCCTGAACCAGGAGAGCGGCAACCTGCTGGCCACCGCGAGACCGTGCACGTCATTTGCGACCGCCACGGCCGGCCCAAGACGCTGCCGGAAAAATACCGGCGGCCATTCCAGACTGGCGGGGCGCATTCTGCTCATCCGGCCCATCCCCGCCACGGCTGACCCGCCATGATCGAACTCACCGGCAACAACCTGACGCTGGCAGACCTGGAGGCGGTGGTGCTGCGCGGCGAGCAGACCTCGCTCGCTGTCGCCGCGCGCAAACAGATGGAAGCGTCGCGCGCTGTAGTTGAAAACCTGGTGGCGTCAAACACGACAGCCTACGGCGTCAACACCGGCTTCGGCGAGCTGGCCCAGGTGCGCATTTCCGCCGACCAAATGCGGCAATTGCAGGTCAATCTGGTGCGCAGCCATGCCTGCGGCGTGGGCGCACCGCTGACCGAGGCCGAGACGCGCGCGATGCTGCTGCTCCGCGCGAATGTGCTGGCCAAAGGCTTCAGCGGCGTGCGTCCGGTGATTGTCGAGGTGCTGTGCGCGATGCTCAACCGCGGCGTGCACCCGGTCATCCCTGCACAAGGGTCGGTGGGCGCCTCCGGGGACCTGGCCCCTCTGGCGCATCTGGCCCTGGTCGTGATTGGCGAGGGCCAGGCCATCCTCAGCGGCGAAAAACTTTCCGGTGATGAAGCCCTTCGCCGCGCCGGAATTGCCCCGCAGGTGCTCGAGGCCAAGGAAGGTCTCTCGCTGCTCAACGGCACGCAGGGGATGCTGGCGCTTGGCGCGCTGGCCCTGCAGGAAGCGCAAATCCTGGCCGACACCGCCGACGTGGCCGCGGCGCTTTCCCTCGACGCCCTGCGCGGCAGCCCGGCGGCGTTTGACGAGCGTATCGCTCGCGTGCGCCCCTACGCAGGCCACGCCACCAGCGCGCGCAACCTCACGCGGCTGAATGCCGGGAGCGAAATCCGCGAGTCCCACCGCAGCGCGGAGAGCGACCCGCGCGTCCAGGATGCTTACAGCCTGCGCTGTTCTCCGCAGGTGCACGGCAGTTTCCGCGAGGCGCTTGGCCAGGTGCGCGCCGTCCTGGAAATCGAGCTAAACAGCGCAACGGACAATCCCCTGGTGTTTGCCGAGACTGCCGACGTGCTGAGCGGCGGCAATTTCCACGGCCAGCCGCTGGCACAGGCTGCCGACCAGCTGGCGATTGCACTGGCCACGCTGGGCGGCATCGCCGAACGGCGCATCGAGCATATGACCAACCCGCACACCAGCCTGCTGCCGGCGTTTCTCACTGCCGACGCCGGGCTCAATTCCGGGTTCATGCTGGCGCAGGTGACTGCGGCAGCGCTGGCCGCCGAAAACAAGGCGCTGGCCGCGCCGCATTCGGTGCAGTCCATTCCCACTTCCGGGGACAAGGAAGACTTCGTTTCCATGGGGATGAGCGCCGCGCGGCGTTTGCGACCGATGCTGGACAATTTGCGCCACATCCTGGCCATCGAGCTGCTCGCCGCATGCCAGGGGATAGACCTGCTCGCGCCCCTGCGCACGGGAATCGAGGCGCGGCGCGCGCACCGCCTGGTCCGCGGCGTTTCACCGCAGGTCAGCGTGGACCGCTCGCTCGCACGGGACATCGCTGCTGTAGGGGAACTAGTCTTGTCAGGCGAGTTTCAGAAGCTGCTGGCCTGAGAGACTCAGGCCCGGTGTCTAGGTCAGCGTTTGCAGGAAGAACATCCCGAAGCGTCCGCCCACCAGCCATTTGAATGGCGCCTCGCCCAGCGAGTAATGCCCGCAGGGAAGCTGGAGCGATTCGTGGTCCACATCGTGTTTGCGCAGGCCGGCCAGGGCCTGCTGCGAAAGCTCGGGAAGAAATGTGGGATCGTAGTCGCCAGTGATCACCAGGCAGCGTGGTTTTGGCGCGTGACCCTTCGCGCCGTTTGAGGCATTGCGTCCCGCGCGCGGAACGTAGGGCACGGGGCTGATGGGTTCCCAGAACCGCCGAAGCTCTTCCCCGGTTACTTTGCCGCGCAATCCTTCCCACACGTGCGCCGTAGTCATTCCCATCCGCACCACGTCCCCGAAATACGTCGAGCAGTGCAGAAACGCCGCGGCGCGCACAGCCGGGTCGTGGGCCATGGCGATAAACGCGATGGACGACCCGATACTTGTGCCCAGCAGGCCGAGCTTGTGGTAGCCGCGCAGCTCAAGCCAGCGCAGGCAGCGGCGCACGTCCTGCACCGCCTGCCGGTTGGCTTGCAGTGTCAGACCAATGTTGGTGCCCACGAGCTGGTCGGCGCGCTCGTGGCCGGGGGCGGTGCGCGAGTCGTGGTACGGCAGGCTGAGCCGCAGGGCCGAAATCCCCAGCGTGTTCAGCCACCGGCAGATGTCCATCTGCGCGTGCGGCTTGGCATTCCACTGCGGGAGTACCACTACGGCGGGGCCGGATTTCTTGGCCGGGAAAAATCGCGCCGCAACGACGTTGTTGTTAGCAACCGGAGACTCAATAGAACTGGTGAACTGCAACTCCAGCGCCGGGCGCCCGCGTTCGTCGGTGATTTCTTCCAGCCGGTAGTCGCTGGCCGATGTGCAGGCATACCATGCGTCGCTGCGGGCAATCGTCTCCGGGACCCATTTTTCGAGAAAGGCTCGCGCGCGGGCATCCTCGCCGCCGGGGTCTGCGGGAGGGGCCGGTCGGCTGCTGTTTAGAACGGGAGGCAGTCCGGGGACAAGCGCGGACGCGCTTGGAGTGGCATTCTGCGCAGACGGCCCGCCAATGTGCTCCAGCCCCCAGGAGAAGGGGATGACGCGGCGGTTGTTGTCCACCGTCCAGCGGCCATGCTCGTAGCGGCGGATTCTTTGTTCCAGCCAGCGCATCGGTTTCAAACTTTCTATTATAAGGTGGCCCGCCGGGGCTGTCCAATCGCGCTCACGTGATGGTTTTTTGGCGAAATGTCTGCCGAATCCCGCTTGGCATCTTGCCGGTGCTTATGTCAGATTGCTTTCGTGCCCCTCTCCGACATGGCTGCGTATCCGCCGGCCCTGCTCGCCACCGTTATTTTTCTTTTCGGGCTGTGTATCGGGAGTTTCCTGAATGTCTGCATCCTGCGCATTCCTTCGGCAGAGGGTCTTTCGATTGTCCGTCCGCCTTCGCACTGCCCCAAGTGCAAGACTCCCATCAAGGCGTACGACAACATCCCGGTCATCAGTTTCTTGTTGCTACGCGGCAAGTGTCGCGCCTGCCGGGCGGCCATCTCGCCGATGTACCCGGCAGTGGAATTGCTTACGGGGGCGATGTTCGTCGCTTGCCTTCTCGAATTCGGACTCAGCATCGAGGCTGCAAAGTGGGCTTCCTTTGCCGCCATTCTCATCATCCTGGTGTGTACTGATATCCTCCAGCGCATCCTCCCGGACGTGGTCAACTTCACGGGAATCGCGGCCGGGCTGGTGTGGAGTCTTTTCACCGCGCCGGTGGACACGGCCGCAGCGCGCCTCTGCCTCTGGCTGTTCGAATTCCCTCCTCCGCAGCCGGCGCTCAACCTGGCGGACGCGCTGCTCGGAGCTGCGGCCGGGAGCGGTTTGCTGTGGCTGGTTGCGGAAGGATATTTCCGCTTGCGCGGGCGCGAGGGTATGGGGTTGGGCGACGTGAAAATGATGGCCATGGTCGGCGCGTTCCTGGGACCGCAGCGCGCGCTGCTGACCATCCTGGCCGGGTCCCTGCTGGGAAGCCTTCTCGGCGGGCTGTTTATTCTTTTGCGGCGCAAAGGCACGGAGTACGAACTTCCCTTCGGCACTTTTCTCGGCGTGGCGGCGCTGCTGGTGCTCTTCCAGGGACGCCCCCTGCTGGATTGGTACTTGCGCGTCTCCGGCCTGGCCTGATTCGCGGTACCATTTTCCAGAGATGCTTCCGGCCATGCAGATTCAGCTTCCCGGCGAGCCGCGCGATTGGCTCTTCTACGGGATGTTGTTTGTGTTGATCATTATCGCGGGGGCGCTGCTGCTCGCCTGGGCGCTGCGAAGAATTCTTCGCCGCAGGGACGAGTCCGGCAAACCGGCCGACGAATTCGCGCCGCCCTCGGCTCCGGTCGAAAACCAGGCCGCCTTTGCCGCCGCCTCGATGCAGGCGGTCATCAAGCGACTCCGCGACCAGGAAAAGGAACTCGAGCGCCTGCATCGCCTGGAGAAGGAGCGCGCCGAGCAGACAGAGCGGCTCTCCGACGCCGTGACCCGGAGCATGCCCACCGGCCTCCTGCTCGTGAATGCCGCTGGTTTGATCACCAACGCCAATCCGGCAGCACAGGCGGTCCTCGGCGGCAGCGCGCTGGCCTACCACAGTTATTCAGAAGCCCTCGGCACCGGCTCCGCGCTGGCCGGCCTGCTTTCGCGCTGCTTGCGCGAAAGTGCGACATTTCAACGCGAGGAGATTGAGCACGCCACAACGGACGGGCGCGCGAGGACCCTGGGCGTGACGATCTCGCCTATCTTCGCTACCTCGCCACCTGGGCCACCTGCCGCAGGGGAGGCACCGGGCCGCGTCTCCGGCGCGCTGTGCCTGCTGAGCGACTTGACCGAGCTGACCGCGCTGCAAAAACAGGTGCGCTTGAAGGAAAACCTGGCCGCACTCGGCGAGATGTCCGCGGGAATTGCCCACGAATTCAAAAACGCCCTGGCCACTATCTCCGGCTATGCGCAGATGATCCGCAGCGAAGCTTCCGGACCCGACCTGGCGGAGAACGCAGACAAGATTTTGCAGGAGTCGCGGACGCTGACGCACGTGGTCACCGAATTCCTGCGCTTTGCGCGGCCCGTCGAGCTGGCCAGCGAGATCGTGCCGCTGGCGCCGCTGGTGGAGCGCGTGGCGGCCGACGTCTCGCAGGCCCTCCCGTCTGTACGCATCACCACGGACGGCGAATTCGCAGAGGTAACCGGCGACGAGGGCCTGCTGCGCCAGGCCTTGCTGAATCTGACGCGGAATGCGGCCGAGGCCGCCTGCTCGATTTCGGCTTCCGGAGGCGGCGATTCTCGCGAAGGCAGCGTGCGCCTGCAGGGCGCCATTGAAACCGATCCCGCGCACGGGCGATGGGTGGCGCAGCGAATCTCCATATCAGACGATGGGGCCGGAATCCAGCCAGAAGACCTGCCCAAGGTCTTTCTGCCCTTTTACACCACAAAATCCAACGGCACCGGCCTGGGGCTGGCGATTGTCCAGAAGATTGTGCTCCAGCACGGCGGGAGCATCCAGGCGCGCAACCGGCCGGAGGGGGGCGCCGAGTTTATCCTTTGGCTACCCATCCAGCCTCGTGCAACCTGGGCAGTTGATTCGCCCCCTGCCCGCATCTAAACTTGGGAGGAGACCCCGCCCCCGGGGGCTCCCGAAAGGCGGTCATTATGCGCATCCGATTTTTCGTTCTGCTGATCCTGCTGATTTTTTGTGGCGCGGCAGGAGCCCAGGCGCAGTCTGTGGCCGAAGCGGCACGGAAAGCCCGCGAGAAGAAAGGGCAGCCGGCCAAGGCCGGGCGAGTCTTTACCAACGACAACGTCGGCGCGGGCAAGGGCACGGTAAGCTCCGTTGGCGCGGAGTCTGCTCCTGCGGACGCCGCGCAGGCTGCCGACAAACCCAAGGGCGAGGAAAAGGAAGACCCCAACAGCGAAAAGGTGTGGCGCGCAAAATTCGTGGAAGCACGCAAGAAGCTCAGCGAAGCAGAGAAAGAGCTGGACCTGCTGCAACGCGAGCTGAACTTGAACCAGGTGCAGTATTACGACGACCCCACCAAAGCCCTGAACGAACAGTTCCAGCGCTCCGAAGTCAACGAGCAGCGTAAGAAAATCGCGGATAAGCGCAAGGAAGTGGCGAGTATCAAGCAGGAGATTTCCGCGCTGGAAGAAGACCTTCGCCGCAATGGTCTGCCCGCGTCTTGGAGCCGGGAATAGGCCTTCTCACTCTATTCTTCTCCGTGCCCTCTGTGTTTCTGTGAACTCTGTGTCAGTTTTTTCTTTTTTCGACGCTTTCCCGCTGCCACCAGTAAATTCCCATTGCTCATGCAGCCATACCCGTCTGGTCACAGACCTTCCCTGACTCCACGACGCCGGCGGCAACCTGTGGTAGAAGCCTTGTGATGGATCCTCTGCTCCTGGTCGAAGACAAAGCGGAGCTCCGCGCCATGCTGCGCAAGGCGCTGGAGAAGGCCGGCTACGCCGTGGACGAAGCCGCCGACGGCTCTGCGGCGCTGGCCAAAATCCGCGCCCGGCGATATCTGCTGGTGCTGACGGACTTGAAAATGCCCGGGGCCACGGGACTGGACGTGCTCCGCGCCGTGAAAGAGGCAGACAGCGACGTCCCGGTGATCTTGATGACCGCGTTTGGCTCGATTGACGAGGCCGTGGCGGCGATGAAAGACGGCGCCTTCGACTTTATCCAGAAGCCGCTGGACCTTGAGCACCTGAAGCTGCTGGTCGAACGCGCGGCGCGGCAGCAGGAGTTGATGCGTGAAGCCTTGCTCCTGCGCGAGGAGTACTCCGCGCGCTACGGCTTCCCGCGCATCGTGGCCGAATCTGCGGCGATGCAGGAAATCAGCCGGATGGTGCAGCGCGTGGCTGCGGCGCCGTCCACGGTCCTGCTGCTCGGCGAAAGCGGGACCGGCAAGGAATTGTTTGCGCGCGCCATCCATCACCTGAGCCCGCGGCGCGAGCACCCTTTTGTGGCTCTGAACTGTGCGGCCATTCCCGAAGGGCTGGTGGAAAACGAGCTCTTCGGCCACGAGCGCGGCGCCTACACCGGCGCCGGGGCGCGAAAAATTGGGAAGTTTGAGCTGGCGCAGGGCGGGACGGTCTTCCTCGACGAAATTGGCGAACTGCCGCTCGCCGTCCAGGGCAAGCTGCTCCGCGTTCTCGAAGAGCGCTGCTTTGAACGCGTGGGCGGGACGCACACCATTGAAGTGGACGTGCGCATCCTGGCGGCAACCAACAAAGATTTGCGCGCCGCAGTAGCATCCAAAACTTTCCGCGAGGACCTCTACTTCCGCTTGGCTGCCGTGCCCATCACCATCCCGGCTTTGCGCGACCGCGGCGACGACGTTCTGCTGCTGGCCGAACATTTCCTGGCGTACTACAGCCGGGAGCTGGCCAAGCCCTCCCTGCGCCTGACACCGGCAGCGCGAAAGCGGCTGGTGGATTATGCCTGGCCCGGAAACGTCCGTGAGCTGCAAAACACCATCGAGCGCGCGGTCATCCTCTCCGATGGGGCGGAGATAGACGCCCCGGCGCTGCATCTTGCGGCCCCGATGGCCGCGCCCGGCCAAGTTCCCAGTGGGATGCTCCCGGACGATTTCAAGTGGGAAGGGTCGCTCGAAGAAGTCACTGCGCGGGCCGTGGCGCACGCGGAGCGCGCAAAAATCGAGGCCGCCCTGCGCGAATGCAAATGGAACAAGACCCGCGCCGCGGAAGTTTTGGGGATTTCCGCGAAAACCCTGCTGTCAAAAATGCGCGCCCTGGGGCTGGAATCCTGACCCGCATCTGACGCCACGTTTGTACCGCCGGCATTTTGCCGGCCTCTTCTGCCGGCAAGATGCCGGCGATACAAAAAAACACACTATGGCGTCGGAATTACGGCGCGCCGGCGCGTGTTTCGTGGCAGCGGGGATCGCCGAGCTTGCACGCGAGAGACACGGTGCGCAGCACCGTGCGGTAGTCGCAGCCCGGCGCAACGAACTGGTTGCAATGCACGTTGAGGCGCAGCGTGTAGTTCTGCGCGTCAGTCCAGGCCACGGAAGCGCCGTCGAGCATCACCTGTTCTTCCGCAGCGCCCCACTGGTTCAGGCCCGAGCGCAACGCCTGCGGCGCGGTCCAGCCGCCGCGCGAAAGTTCCCGCGTGCGGCCGGATTCCAACTGCACCAGCAGCAGGCGATGCAGCCCCTCGCCGGAACTGGTAACCAGCGCGTGTGTGCCGTCCGGAGACCAGCTCACCCATTTCCCCGGCACATTGAAGACGTCCACGGCGCGGCCCTTTTTCTGCTGACTATCGAACAGGTGCAGCACCGACGTGCCCGGGTCGTCTATCGCCAGCAGGTGATACCGCCCGCCCGTGCTGGCAGGGGAAACATAGGCCGTGTTGACATAGGGGTCGGTCTTGAACACGTCGAGGGGCGGGCCGGTGGGCTCGCCCATATAGCGCAGAACGTCCAACTGGCGCTCGAAAAAGAACAGCTCCGTCCCCTGCCCTCGCCCCAGCTCTGCCCAGCGGGAAAGCGTGGCCTCAGAAACCGGAACATAGTCCAGCACTCTCTTGGCCGGGGGAGGCGGAGGAGGAGTATCAGCAGGGGCAGTTTGTTCTGCGGATTGCGAATCCGTGCGCGCGGACCCCGGTCCGAAAAACTGCACGACGAAGGCTACGACAACCACGAGCAGAAAAATCCCGGCCCCGAGTACGTGAATGCGCCGGATGCGAAAGCCCGCCGAGGGCCTCGACGGCGGTGGCTCCACCTTTGCGGCCGCGGGAGGCGCCGCTGGCTTCTTCGGACGAACAGGCCCCTTCGGAGCAGGCGGCTTCACTGTGGCTGGAGCAGCCGTATCAAGCTTTGCTGCGGATGGTTTTTCCGGCGTTGCCGGGGGTGCTGCAACAGGCTGAGACGTTTCCGCAGGCGGCGGAGCACTGGAAGTGGGAGCGGATGCTGGCGGCGGCTCGTCCTGCTTGGTCACAGCCGGGGGTGCTGGCAGCGGCTGGTCAGTTTTGGTCACCGCCGGTGTGGCTTCCGCGGGACGCGCCATGGGCGCGCCACAGTTGCGGCAGAACTTACGCCCCTGCATCCCTGTCGCGCCGCAGGATTGGCAGGTTCCCCCGACGGCGGGCGCTGGAGGCGTTGGCGGCGCATAGCGCACAGATGCCGGAACACCTTCGATGGGTTTCCCCGTTGTCGCGCCGCAGTGCGGGCAGGAGGCAGCAGCCTCCGGCACCTCTGCGTGGCACTGGGGGCAATCCATAATCCCTCCGTTCCAGGGGTCGGGGATTCTCGGCTATCGTCTGGCGCAAGTATAGCGAACCGGGTAGGCAGGACAAAGCGGAATGCTATTTGACCCCCCTGTGGAGGGCCACGATGCCCCCGGTCCAGCGCTCGAAGGTCACCGTCCTGAAGCCGGCGCGCCGCATCTGCTCGGAAAGGTCTTCCGGCTCCGGGAAGCGAGCCACCGATGACGGCAGATATTGATAGGCTGCGGCATCGCCGGAAATGGCCCCGCCAATCCGCGGCAGCAGATGACGGAAATAAAAGCGGTAGAGCGGGCCCATCACGGCGCCGCGCGGCTCGCAGAATTCCAGGATTCCCGCTTCCCCGCCGGGTGCCAGCAGCCGGTGAATCTCCGCAAGCCCGCGCTGGTAGTTCGCCAGGTTGCGGAAGCCAAAGGCGGAGGTCACCAAGTCAAAGCTGGCAGCGGGAAAGGGCATGGCCAGCGCATCGGCTTCGACATAGGACGCACGGCTGCCGCTGCGCGACGACTTCTCCGCCGCCCGCGTCAGCATCCCGTGGACGAAATCCGCGCCAGTGATGCGGCTGGCCTGCGCCGCGCGCGCCAGGGCCAGCGTCAAGTCGCCGGTGCCGCAGCACAAGTCCAGTACGCGGACGCCCGGGCGGCGGAGCAGCTTTGCAACTGCGTGCGCGGTGCGCGCGCGCCACAGGCGGTCGAAAGAAGCAGACAGCAGGTGGTTCAACAGGTCGTAGCGCGGGGCAATGCGGCCGAACATCTCGCGCACTTGGCGCGCGGCTTCGCCTTCGGAGCGCGCGCCTGGCGGAGCGGCGCCGCAGGCGGGCTTCCCTTCTGGTTCCTGCGGGTTCATCGGGTCAAGGGGGGATTCCCGGCTGCCTACGCTTCCTTGCTGCTGGCCTGCTCCCACTTCCAGTCTTTGTAGGTTTCGCGCAGCGCCGTTTTCTGAAACTTTCCCACGGTCGTCTTGGGAATGGCGTCCACAAAAACGATGGCGTCCGGGAGCTGCCATTTGGCGAATTTGGAGGATAGATACGCGCGCAATTCCTCCTCCGTCGTGGCTGTGCCATCTTTTCGCACCACCACAGCCAGAGGGCGTTCGGTCCACTTGGGGTGCGGGACTGCGATGACGGCCGCTTCCTTCACGTCCGGGTGATTCATCAGCGTGGTCTCCAGGTCCACCGAGCTGATCCATTCGCCGCCGGATTTCACCAGGTCCTTGGTGCGGTCGGCGATTTTGATGTAGCCCTCCGGGTCTATGGTCACCACGTCGCCGGTCGCGAACCAGCCGTCCGGCGTCCAGCGCCCGGACTCCTCGGGCGCGTTGAAATAGCTGGCGGCGATCCATGGCCCGCGGACGTGCAGTTCACCCAGCGACTCGCCGTCCCAGGGAACCTCTCCGCCGGCAGCCACCGCCCGCACTTCCACAAAGGGGAACGGGAGCCCCTGCTTGGCCCGCAGCTTGTATTGTTCGTCTTCGGAGAGATGCAGCAGGGTGCTCTTCACGCGGCTGGTGCATCCCGCGGGGCTCATCTCCGTCATTCCCCAGCTATGCCGCACTTCGATGCCGTGGCGGTCCAGTCCGCGGATCAACGCCTCCGGCGCGGCGGCGCCGCCGCAGATGCAGCGGATTTGGGGCGCCAGTTTCCAGCGTCCGGGATGCTTGTCCAGCGCCTCGAGCATTCCCAGCCACACCGTGGGCACACCCGCGCTCACAGTCACCTGCTCGGACTCGAACAAATCCAGCAGGCTTTCGGGGTCCAGGTAGGGACCCGGCATCACCAGCTTCACACCAAGCATCGCGGTCATATAGGGCACGCCCCAGGCATTGGCGTGGAACATGGGCACCACGGGCAGGAAGACGTCGCGCTGCCCCACGCCGAAGCAGTCCTGCAAGGCGATGCCGAAGGCGTGGAGCACCTGCGCGCGGTGCGAGTACAGCACGCCCTTGGGCATCCCCGTGGTGCCGGAGGTGTAGCACATCGCGGCGGCTTCGTCCTCGTCCAGCTTTGGATATGCGAAGTTCCCGCCGGCCTGGGCGAGAAATGTTTCGTAATCTTCGATGCCCGGCGCAAGCGGTTTGCCGGTCTGCGAAACGACTACTACACGCTCCAGCCGCACCTGCGCGGCGAATTTTTCGTAGAGGGGAAGCAGGACGTCATCCACAAACAGCCAACGGTCGCCCGCGTGGTTCACGATCTGCGCGATGTCGCCGGGGTGCAGCCGCAGATTGAGCGTATGCACCACGCCGCCCATTGCCGGAATCCCCAGGTACGCCTCCAGGTGCGCTGCATGGTTCCACATCAGCGTGGCAATGCGGTCCCCCCGGCGCATTCCGGCCTTGACCAGAGCCTCTGCCAGCGCGCGGGCCCGCCCGTACACTTCACCATAGGTAGTGCGGTGCACGGTGCGGTCCGGCCGCCGCGAAACGACTTCGACTTTCGGAAACAGCTTCCCCGCGCGCTCCAGGATGGTTTGGAGCGTGAGCGGAAAATCCATCATTGTGCCGCGGAGCATTGTGCCCTCATCCCTCCGCTGCGGACCTGGCATCTTTTCGCTTGCCGTCCGCCTCTGAGTCCCACTTCCAGTCCTGGAAATCTTCGCGCAGTTTTCTTTTGAGGACCTTCCCGACCGAAGTTCGCGGAAGCGCTTTGACGTACACGAACGCGTCGGGCACCTGCCACTTGGCGAAGCTTTTCAGCAAGAATTCCCGAAGGGCGGAGGGATCGGCCTGCGCGCCATCGCGCAGCACAACGACCGCCAGCGGCCGCTCCTGCCATTTGGGGTGCGGGACTCCAATCACCCCGGCTTCCTTCACCGCCGGATGCGCCATCAATGCGTTCTCCACGTCCACGGAGCTGATCCATTCGCCGCCGGACTTGATGAGGTCTTTGCTGCGGTCGGCGATGCGTATGGAGCCCCGCGCGTCAATGCTGACCACGTCGCCGGTGCGGAACCAGCCGTCTATTGTCCAGCGGTCATCCGCCTCGGGCATTTCGAAATACTGCCCCGCCACCCAGGGCCCGCGCACCTGCAGTTCGCCGAGAGTGCGGTCGTCCCAGGCAATTTCCTGCTCCTCATCATCGGTGGCGCGGATTTCGACGAAAGGCAGAGTGCGGCCCTGGCGCACGCGCGCGGCATAGCGCTGCTCTTCGTCCCGCCGCGCCGTATCAGGCGACAGGTTGGCAATGGTAGCAATCGGGGAGGTTTCGGTCATTCCCCAGGCCTGCACGACCCGGACGCCGTGTGCATCCAGCCTGCGGAACAGGAATTCCGGCACCGCTGAACCGGCGGAAATGATGCGCAGTCTCGGGGCCAGTTTCCACCGTCCGGGATTTTTATCCAGGGCATCGAGCACGGCCACCCAGAGGGTCGGAACGCCGCTGGCAAACGTGACCTGCTCGCCCTCGAGCAGGTTCAGGAGGCTCTCGCCATCCACGTGCGGCCCGGGCAGCACCTGCTTGCTGCCGGCCATGGTTGCCGCATAGGGGAATCCCCATCCGTTGGCGTGGAACATCGAGCCTACGGTCATCACCACGTCGTGTTCGCTGAACGCAAATGCGTCGGCCAGACAAGCAGCAAAGGAGTGCAGCACCAGGGCGCGATGAGAATACAGCACGCCCTTGGGCTTCCCGGTGGTCCCCGAGGTATAACACATCGATGCGCCTTGCGCTTCCGCGATTTCCGGGTACGCGAATTTGTCCGGCGCGGAGCGCAAGAATTCTTCGTAGCCCGACTCCCAGGGCGCCGCCGTAGCTCGCGGCTGGCCGGGGAACGGCACCACGAGGATGCGTTCGAACGCGCAGTCCGCGCGGAACGTCTCCAGCACAGGGAGTAGCACATCATCCACGATCAGGAAACGGTCGCGCGCGTGGTTGGCGATGTAGGCCAGTTCTGCGGGGTGAAGCCTGAGGTTGAGCGTGTGCAGCACTGCTCCGCACGCCGGCACGCCGAAGTACGCCTCCAGGTGCGTGCTGTGGTTCCACATCAGCGTGGCAACGCGGTCGCCGGCGCGAATCCCGGCATTTTGGAGCGCCGCGGCCAGTTGCCGGGCCCGCCGGTAAATGTCCCCGTAGGTGTGGCGGACAAGACTTTTGTCCGGACGCCCGGAAACCACCTCGACGTGCGCGAATAATTTACCGGCGCGCTCCAGGATGGCCGGGAGCGTAAGGGGAAAATCCATCATTCCGCCGGGGAGCATCAGCGCGCCTCCCGCTGAAGGGTAGCCCAGACGGCGGCAAATTCATCCTCCGGCGCGTGGTCCACAGCCCGCACGCGTCCGATGGCCACGGGGAGGATCATCCGGATGCTTCCGCCGCGCGCCTTCTTGTCGGCGCGCATGCGTTCGAGCAGCTTTCCCGCCGCGAGGCGCGGAAGGACCGGCAAGGTTTTCACGCGGCGGGCCATTTTCTCGATCCGCTTCCCATCCGCTTGCGCCAGCATTCCGAGCCGCACGGCCAGCCGCGCGGCGGCAATCATCCCCCAGCCCACGGCCTCGCCGTGCAGGAAGCGGCGGTATCGCGTGATGGCTTCCAGAGCGTGGCCCGTGGTGTGTCCGAAGTTGAGAATCATTCGCAAGCCGCTCTCCCGTTCGTCGCGGCTCACCA
>Ga0247727_10007494_pt1 | contig 20753 bp, 16 predicted proteins | sample WisWelCaveWW1625_FD_202498 | JGI IMG/M metagenome (GOLD analysis project Ga0247727, IMG submission 202498) | Biofilm microbial communities from Wishing Well Cave, Virginia, United States - WW16-25 | ecosystem: Environmental > Aquatic > Deep subsurface > Groundwater > Cave microbial mat | place... | reverse complement strand
GCAGAGCGCGCCGTGGCCCGGCATGTGTTTTCGAAATCCCGCCTTCCCGGGCTTTCTGCAGCGAGCGTAAATCCGCCAACAACTCATCCGTTTTTTGATAACGCTCATCGGGATTTTTCGCCAGCGCCTTCTGCACCATTTTCTGCAAAGCTTCTGGCACTTCGGGACGTAAAGCCAAGATCGATGGCGGCTCCACGTTCAAAATCGAATACACCACCGCCTGCTCGTACTCGCCTTTGAAGGGCAACAGGCCGGTGAGCATCTCGTAGCACACGACTCCCCAAGCCCAGATGTCCGCGCGTTGATCGACTTCTTCGCCACGCGCTTGTTCGGGCGACATGTAGGCCACCGTACCGACCGTCATACCGGCCTTGGTGAGTCGCGACATCCCAGCAAGCTTGGCAAGGCCGAAATCGACAATCTTGACTTCACCGCGATTCGTGATCATGAGGTTCGCCGGTTTAATATCGCGATGCGTGATGCCGGCTTCGTGCGCCCGCGCCAATCCCTGCGCCATTTGAGTGGCAATGTCGATCACACTGTCCACTGGCAACCCGCCTGCCATAACGAAGGGTGAAGAGCGAGGAGCGATGGGCGCACGCTCTTCGCCCTTCTCCCTTCGCTCCTCGCCTTTCGCTATTCGCTTCTTCAGCGTTTCCCCCTCATAATATGCCATGCAAATGAAGATTTGCCCATCCTCAGTCTCGTCGATTTCATGAATGACGCAAATGTTAGGATGATCAAGCGCCGAGGCCGCCTGCGCCTCGTGGACGAAGCGCTCTTTCGCCTCTTCATCGCGAGTCAAATCCGGCGGCAGGAACTTGAGAGCGACTGGACGTTTGAGCTTGGTGTCTTCGGCTTTGTAAACGACGCCCATGCCGCCCCCGCCGAGTTTTTCGAAAATTTTGTAATGTGAAATCGTTTTACCAAGCATAATCTATCTCTCCGGCTTCTTCGATTTCGAGGCGAGTGTGCTAATCCCGTTAGGGATGAAATGTTTATAGCTCAAGATCTACCACCGAGCCAAAACTCCATAGGAGTGGCATGTTGTTGCGGCGCGAAATTCCAAAATCAATCTTTCTCTTCATCAATCCATTTAATCGCCCTCCTTCACATCCATCACCCAGATATCTCCAATTTCCTCTTCCCAGGCAAAGTACAGGTATCGGCCATCTGTGGCCAAGGCGAAAAAGCCCATATCTCCATAACGCCCTCTGAAATCAGTCAGTTGTTTTTCAGAGCCATCGGCAACGTTTACACCCCAGATGTTTCTCGCACGAATATCCTGTTTGATAAAAAGCATATATCTGTGGTCAACAGACCATATCAGATTATTATAGAGAAAATTCGATGGTTGCCTGGTGAGAAATTCGATGGAACCGCCGGCTGCAGATATTCGACCTATTTGAGAAGTCCCGTCATCGAAGTCGAAGATCGCAGACAACCATTTCCCATCAGGCCACCACAGAGATGTCATTTCATGAAGATTATATTTGGTTGTTAGATGCCTGGCCTCCCCGCCTTCTGCCGAGATAACCCACAATTCCTTTTTTCCAGAATGCACAGAACCGAACGCTATTTCCAAGCCATCGGGTGACCAGGCAGGGCCAAAATCTTCAGAAGGATTTCGGGTAAGCTGCCGGGCCGGGCCGCCAGTGGCCGGCATCACCCAGATGTCCCTCTTGCCGCTGCGATAGGAATAAAAAGCAATCTTACGGCCATCGGGCGACAACACCGGATCGAAGTCCGCCGCCGGATCCGTAGTCAATTGCCGGAGTTCGCTTCCGCCAACCGGCGCCGACCACAAATCCTGATTCCCGGCACGATCTGAGCTAAACAACATGAGACTTGCATCCGGCGAGATCGTCACATCTTCGACATAAGCCTGATCAAATGTCATTCTCTCAGCGTTTGACCAGGTTGCCGGAGGCTCGTTTGATTTGGGGATCGGTACACGCCAAATGTTTGCGATTTTTCGTCCCTTGGAATACGCCAGCTTCGTGCCGTCTGGAGAAAAGATTGCACTGCGAATAGCAAGTCCGGTTGTTACCTGCTGCAACTCATCCGCTGGCTTACCGTTTTTATCCAAACTTATCTGCCATAAGTCTGTGGTTCCCCCCCGATTGGAAATAAAGTACAACTTCCGGCAGCCAGCCGGCCAACTCGGATAAAAGGCATAATGCTCCCGATCCGTTACCTTCCATCTTGCAACATCAACTACCCGAAAAATCCATAACTCTGCTGCTTGAGCAACTGGGTAAACGTTCACGGCATCCACATAGGCAAAAGTCCGCCCATCGGGAGCCCAGTTAAGGTACAGTCTCCGCTCCTGGGTGCCGGGCAGGCGGACTCTCTGCGTCGCGCCGGTCTCTCTCATGAAAATCTCCAGAGTCGAATCACTCGCCATACGGGCCAGTTTCTTCCCGTCCTGTGACCATCTGATGTGGTCCGGCCAATCTGGAACCAGTGGTTTATGCGCCGAGACATACCGCGGTGCGCCTCCTATGGCTGGGATCACAAAGATCGCTCCGCCATCCCGTTCGGACCAAAACGCGATCTCACTGCCATCCGGCGACCAGCTTGGCATCCTGTCTTTCCCGGAATGACTGCTCGTAAGATTGACCGGCTCCCCACCGGATATCTGCTTTACCCAGATGTCCCAGTTGCCACTTTGATTCGATTCATATGCTATTCTGCCCCCATCAGGTGACCAAGAAGGACTGTCTTCCAACCCAATAGCCGAAGTGATCTGCCGGGGATTCGTAAGGCGAGGCACACTTGTGCGTGCGTTGAAAAAAACGCCGAGTTTTGAGATAAGGAAGGCGACTAGAAGAATGGCAGCAAGCCCGAGTACAGCACCTGTGAACTTTCGCAACTTGATAGGCTCCGCAACGGCCGGTGAACGAATCACTGAGTGGATTGAACCGTATGCGCTAACCGATTTCTGTTTCTGTAAGTCCACCAGCAACTCGTTGGCATTCTGATAGCGATTCTCACGCATCTTTTCCAAACATTTATTGACCACTGATTCCAGTTCAGGAGGCACGTCGGCGCGCAAACCGGTAATCATCTTCGGTTCTTCATTTAGAATTGAATATGCGACTGCCGCCTCATATTCACCTCGAAATGGCAATTGCCCCGCGAGCATTTCGTACAACACGACGCCCAATGCCCAAATATCAGTGCGATAATCCACCGGCTCGCCGCGCGCCTGTTCGGGGGACATATAAGCCGCCGTGCCGAGGGTGCTGCCAGGCTTGGTCAGGTCGACGTGCGCCATCTTCGCCAGGCCGAAATCGACGATCTTCACTTCGCCGCGATTGGTCACCATGAGGTTCGCCGGCTTGATATCGCGATGGGTGATACCGGCCTCGTGCGCTCGCGCCAATCCTTGTACGACTTGTGCGGCAATATCAATGGCCCGGTCCACCGGCTGCGGGCCAGCGGCGATTTTCTTTTTCAAAGTTTCGCCGTCATAAAAGGCCATCGCGATAAACAACTCGCCCTCCTCGGTTTCGCCGATTTCGTAAATCACGGCGATATTGGGATGGTCGAGCGCCGAGGCGGCCTGGGCCTCGTTGATGAAACGCTGCTTGGCTTCCTCATCGCGGGTGAGATCCGGCGGCAGAAACTTGAGAGCGACAGGACGTTTGAGCTTGATGTCTTCGGCTTTGTAAACGACGCCCATGCCACCGCCGCCGAGTTTTTCGAGGATTTTGTAATGCGATACGGTTTTGCCAATCATACCTGACCTCAGTTGAGTGGGATGCCGGACTTACCGATAAGATCGATCTTGTTGTGCAAGTGGCAAGAAGTTGCGCAGATAAGTCAATATAAAAACATTTGTGCATGGCGCAAGGAGTTTTTGTTATGATTAATATGATTATTGAATAAAGGCGTCCTGCTGCCGCCTTTTGTTTTTTGACGCCCATTAAAATTTTCGCCAGAAATTTTTTCTCGAAAATCTTATTGACATTTCCAAGCGACTTGTCTATATTGTTTGGTTGCGTTGATGTAACATTTTCGGAACAAAACCACGGATGTTCATCAATCTCACTCAACTGAGGAGGGAGGAAACATGTTGCAAGATAGGCAAAGTGCTCGTTTTTCGAATCGACGATTCTCGTTGGTTTGGTTCGCGCTCGCGGGCGGCTTGATTCTGGCTTGGCCGGCGGTGGCGCAGGCGCTGTTTCAGCAATCCATGGTTTCAGATCCGCTCGATGTCAATCCGTTTCTGAACATGCTGGCCATGGCCCTGGTGATCGAACGCCTGCTGGAAATCGGCGTGACGTATTTTCCCGGACTCGAAGACAAGAAAGCGGCGCTGAAAGATCAGCCGGAAGCGCTCGAGCAGCTCAAGCTGAAGATCATGCGCCTCACCATGCTGATCGGCATGGCGATGGGCATAGTGGCCTGCGCGCTTTGGAAGTTCGGCGTTCTTGACGAAATTTTTAACAACAACATCAGCCCGGAAAATTTCTTTAATTACCTGGTCACCGGCATCATCGCTGGCGCGGGCGCCGACCCGATCCACCAAATGGTGCTGATTTTGGTGAGCCTGCGGGAGCGCTTGCGGGGTTGACGGTATTGAGATTTGCGTAATTATAGTATTACTCCGGAAAAACTATCACGCCCGCGAAGATTTTTTAACGAACCGCTAATTCACGCCAATGCACGCTAATTTCTATTCGCGGTGATTAGCGTTAATTCGCGGTTGAGACATTTGGGTGCGGCAATGCCGCGCTAGGGGAATTAAATTTGATGTCATTCAGGATGAAGCCTTTTAAAATTCCAGGTAACTGCTTGGAACAAAAAAGATTCATTCTGAATGACCTCGTCATATTTTTGAAGTTTTGAATGCATGGCTGGGAAGCTGACCGAAAAGCTCTTGCCAGCGGCGCTGCAGGTTTATTTCAAACAGACTCGTTCGCACTTCTTCGGGCTGTTGTCGATTTTGTTTCTGCTGGTCATCTATGAGAGCAGCAGTGCCACGATTTATGCGGATCAACAAATCCAAATCCGCAACAGCGCCGAGGTGATGATCGAGCGCGTGCTGTGGTTCGCAGGCATCCGCAACAACATGCTGCTGTGGGTGGTGTATCTTCTGATTCTCGTGTGGGCTTTCTGGCTGGCCAAAAAGCAGAACCTGCTCAGCTTCAAATTCGTGTACATTCCGTACAGCATTTTTGAGAGCACGGTGTATGCGCTGCTGTTGGGCCTGATCGCCGGAAAACTAACCGAGCGCACCAGCTTCTTGATGCTGCAAAGCCAGGAAGAGCTGACCACGATGGGCGCTAAAGCGACACTGGCTTTGGGCGCCGGCATCTACGAAGAGTTGCTCTTTCGTTTTATTTTGATCTCGCTGTTCAGCTTGATTTTTGAAAAACTTGTCGGCGGCAAGCGCACCGTTTACGATCTCCTGGCCGTGGCGATTGCGGCGATGTTGTTTTCGGGATTTCATTACCTCGGCGGCCGCGAGGCGTTTACGTTTGAGTCGTTCCTCTTTCGCTTCTACGCGGGCGTCATTTTAGGAATGCTCTTTGTGTTGCGCGGCATCGGCGTCACGTCGTATACCCATGCGATTTATAATTTGCTGCTGATTTTTCGGTGAAAAAAATCGTCTTAATCGTTTTCAGCTTTTTTCTCATCGTGCTGGCAGGAGTCGGCGTTGCAGCTTACGTGCTGTTCTGGGCGCCCGTCGTGCCGGAAAATTTGTCGGAGAAAGCGTTCGTCATTCGCCGCGGCATGTCATTGCCGCAAATTGCCGACAGCCTCATGCAGCAGGGGTTCATTAAAAATCGCGACCGCTTTATTTTGGCCAACAAGATTTTGAAATGGGGCAACCAGCTCAAAGCCGGCAAATATTTTCTGCCGCCGCGCGCCTCGACGCTCGCGCTCTACAAGCTTTTCCGCTCCGGCAAAGCTGCGCAACAGCGCGTTACCCTGCCGGAAGGAAAAACCAGCGCCGATTTCGCGGGAATTTTTCGCCGCAATATGGAGATCGACTCGGCCGCTTTCGTGCGGCTGGCCGGAGATTCGTCCGTCGCCAAAGAGCTGGGGGTGAATGCCTCCAATTTGGAAGGTTATCTTTATCCGAATACTTACAGTTTTTTTGGGGGTGTTTCACTGCCGGAGATCGTTCGCACTTTGGTGCAACAATTCCATCGCCACGTCGATGACTCGCTGCGGCAACGCGCGGCCGCGCTCAACCTCTCGTTGCACCAAGTCGTGACGCTGGCTTCAATCATCGAAGGCGAGGCGGTGGTGGACAGCGAACGCGCCGTCATCTCCGCGGTTTATCACAACCGGCTGCGGCAGGGTATTTTGTTGCAAGCCGATCCGACGATTCAATACATCGTGCCCGGACCGCCGCGGCGCCTGCTCAATCGCCATCTCGCGATCGATTCGCCGTACAACACGTATCGTTATCCCGGCTTGCCGCCCGGCCCGGTGAACAATCCCGGCATCGCCTCGATTCGCGCGGCACTGTATCCGGCGCCGGTGAAATATATTTACTTCGTCGCGCGCGGCGACGGCTCGCACGTTTTCAGCCGCACACTCGAAGAGCATCTGCGCGCCAAACGCGATTTCGACCGCGTGCGCGCCAAAGTCCGGCGGGAAAAAGCCGCCAATGCAGCCGGTAAACAGTGATCAGTAATCAGTTTTCCAGTGATCAGTATGACGTGTAATAATTCAGCAACAAGCAACCAGTCGAAGTGCAGCGAAGATCCCGCCTTAGCGGGACAACCAGCAACCAGCAACCAGTGAGCGGGAAGAAATACGACTATCTCTTAGAGACGCTCAACGCGGCCCAGCGCCAAGCGGTTGCCAGTGGCGCCGGCCCGATACTTGTTTTGTCCGGCGCCGGCAGCGGCAAGACCCGTGTGCTCACGTACCGCATCGCCTATTTGATCGAACGCGGCGGCATTCGTGCCGAGAACATACTCGCCGTCACGTTCACTAATAAAGCCGCGCACGAAATGCAAGAGCGTCTCTCTCGTCTTGTTCCTCATGGCGCGTCGCGATTCAATTATCACGACGGCCTATGGGTGGGGACTTTTCATTCCATTTGCGCCCGCATTCTTCGCCTCCACGCCGACCGCCTCGGTTTTTCCAGACAGTTTTCCATTTACGACAGCGAAGACCAGCTCGGCCTCATCCGCCAGATCGTTGCCGAGCTGAACGTTCCCACCGACAAGCTCTCGCCAGGTTCGATCCATCATCGCATCTCCCGCGCCAAAAACGGCTTGCAGACGGCGAGTCAATTCGCCGAAGCCGGCGGCGACTTTCGCGACGAAATCATCGCGCGGGTTTATGCGCTTTATCAGCAGCGCCTGCGCGAAAACAATGCCATGGATTTCGACGACCTGCTGATCTATCCGCTCGAGTTGTTTCGCCAGAATGCCGAAATTCTCGCCAACTACACGCAGCGCTTTCGGCACATTTTGGTGGACGAGTTTCAAGACACCAATCGCACGCAATATCTTTTTCTGCGCGCGCTGGCCGCCCGCGACCGCAACGTTTTCGCGGTGGGTGACGACGACCAATCCATTTATCGCTGGCGCGGCGCCGAAGTGCGCAACATTCTCGATTTCGAGCAGGATTTTCCCGATTGCAAAGTCTTTCGGCTCGAACAAAATTACCGCTCGACGAGCAACATTCTCGAAGCGGCCCATTCCGTCATCGTTAAGAATCACAATCGCCTGCCGAAAAAGCTTTGGACGGAGCGCGAGGCCGGCGAGCCTGTCGCCCTGCTCGAAGCGGGAAACGAATTTCACGAAGCGCAAATCATTCTCGATAAAATAACCGAGGAAATCAGCCATCACAACGGCGGCACGTACAGCCGCAGCTTTCGTGATTTCGCCATTCTCTATCGCACCAACGCGCAGTCCCGCGTCATTGAAGACACCCTGCGCCGCGCCGGCATTCCGTATATCATCGTCGGCGGCTTGCGTTTTTACGAGCGCAAAGAAGTCAAAGATGTGCTCGCTTACATGCGGCTCGCGGCAAATCCGGCCGACGCGGTGAGCTTGCGGCGCATCATCAATTATCCTTTGCGCGGCATCGGCGAGACCACCATCAAAAAGCTCGAAGAATTTGCCCGCGCCAACAATCTCACCCTGTTGAAAGCGCTGGGGAGAGTTGGCGAGATACCCACGATCAAGGCGGGATCACGCGACAAAGTTCTCGCCTTTTACAGCTTCATCGATCGCTACGTCAGCCTCAAAAACGAGTTGTCGCTTTTGGAATGGGCTAACGCCGTGGTCGACGCCACCGGCATCGTGCGCCTGCTCAAAAGTGAGAACGCGTTGGAGCGAGTGGAAAATATCAACGAAGTGCTGCGTTCCATTCACGAATATGCCGGCCAATTTCGTGACGCCACCATCGAAGGCTATCTCGAGCGGGTATCGCTGATCACCGACATCGACAGGTGGGATGAAAAGAGCAACGCCGTCACGCTGATGACGCTGCATAGCGCCAAAGGCCTGGAGTTTCCCATCGTTTTCATTTCCGGATTGGAAGAAGGACTTTTTCCTCTCATTCGCACCGGCGACGTTGATTCCGATCTCGAGGAAGAGCGCCGCCTTTTTTACGTCGGTACCACACGCGCCAAAGAAAAACTCTTTCTTTCTTATGCCGCAACGCGCAGCCGTTTTACCGGCAACGCCAAAGGCCTGACCTATAACAATAATTTGCCGTCGCGATTTTTAGCCGAACTTGATCAGCGTTTCGTGCAGCATGAAAGCGTGCGCCGGCCCCGCACCTTCGAGACACGCGAGGCGGACGGAGAAAAATATTTTGGCCACGAGCAAATCATGCCGGATTATGAAAATGAATCGCAGGAGAAAGAAATTCAAGTTGGCAAAATGGTCAAGCATCCGCAATTCGGCCTGGGCGAGATTCTCGCCGTCGACGGCAAAGGCGAGAATTTGAAGCTCACTATCGCATTTGAAAACGTCGGAACGAAAAAAATACTCGTGCAGTATGGAAACTTGCAAATTTTGTGATCTAAATGCCGTTCGAAGTTTGGTGTTTGAAGATTTCATCATCGAACAGTGGCAAAAAGGGAATATCAGCCTGGGCCGCGCGGCAGAATTGCTTGGCAGGACATATACGGAATTTTTCGAGCTTTTAGGGCAAAAGGGACTTTCATTATGAACCGTGAACGCCGTTCCAGCTATTCAATGGGGTTGCCCGAATAAACTTGCCATTTTCCACCACTGTCGTTTAAAAGTCATCTATTCTCCCGCTTCCTGCCGTTGACTTCCCGTCTTTTTTTGATTATATTGCCGCATCATCCCTTATCGAAAAGGAGAAGCAAGCATGAAAAACACCGCCGAGAAAGTAACCAAACTGCTCATTGGTGAAAAGGTCAAGCGGCTGCGCAACACTCACGCCCTGACAAAAGAAAGGTTGGCCGAAAAAGCAGAAGTCGATGTCAAAACGATTCACCGCTTGGAAAAGGGCGAGGGCGCAAGCCCCGACACGCTACAGCGGGTCGCTGAAGCATTTGGGGGGTCTGTGATGGAATTCACGATGTTGAATCTTGATTATGGCAGTCTTGCTCAAAGAAGTTCGCAGGAATTGAGCAGCATAAAAGGAGCTTTGTATGAACTTTTAGAAATTAAGAAAATCAATTCAGACGAACATCACGAAATGCGCGAACTCATTGAAAAGCTGAAGGTTGAGTTTACTTTGCCGCCGTTGCCTCCGCCGCCGGAAGGCGAAGTTGACTCACAAAATGACCCAACGCAACCATTGGAAAAGCTTGACCTTGGTGGCGCAATAATTCGCGTTTTGAAAGAAACCAAGCCTTGGGTAAAATACGCGCCCGTCGATAAAAACAAACCAGCGTTAGCACACCGTCTTCACGATTACGGTTTTAAACACCAACCATATTTTTGCGATTTAGGACAATGGCGTCTTGGCTTATTCAAGCACCCACATCTTTATTTCTCAGATTTCGCGAATAAAGACTACGGCAAAAGCAAAATTCCAGGGGTCTTATATTTGGCACTCTGCTCGAACCAAAGTAAGGAAGGCTTGGTTGTTAGATTATGGGATTCGCCATATTATGCAATGAACAGCTCCACTCCCGCTCGCGGAGCTGCGGATCCGTTTATTTGTTTGGCTTATCGTTCTGAAAAACTAAATACACGACATTTTGTTATTAATTTGGAGAAGTTTGAAATCGATGAAGATGAGGCAGCGAGACGATCACATTTTGCTGGATCACTTTTATTGGATGCGACTCAAGAGTATACAGCAAACTTCGAGCTCATTGGTGGAGGGCGAATCAGTAACGCATATGAGCCTTATTCTGATGATAAAAGATCGGGAAAGATTCTTAAATATAACCCAGGGAAGTTGATTAAAGAAAATGATCTACCGCCCGTTTATATTCCTTGGAACATAAGCTTAAAAGAAGGCCTCGGAATTGTTCTGCAGTATTTTCATCCGATACCTATATGGTTTAGAAGCCGTCTCGAATTAAGCGCGATTCAATTAGGACTTGGCCCTCATATTGAATATAGCGGAAAGAGTCATGATGATTCATGTTTGTCGGTATCTTGGCCACGTATTAACAGGTTTGAAGCAATGGTTCTACTGTTTAATTACTACCCATGGTTTAGGAGATGCGTGAATAAAGAAAGCATTGATCTAATCGCAAAAACGGATGAACCGATTGCAAAAACTCCCCAATAACCTTCTTATCGAATATTTGCTTGAGATTACCAATGCAAAGACAAGCGAGGAATTGTCATGAATCAATGTTTCTTTTGTACTGCAAAAATCCATGAATATGCAAAGACCTGCGGACATTGCGGAAATTCGCAGCCGAGTCAAAAAGAAATCGATCGTGAATACAAAAAAATTGCAGCTAGCTATGCTCGTGGCAGCATGTTAGTCAATCCATCTCTTCTGGTAATGATAATGTTTTGGCTAGTGGTGATAACGTTATTTTTTTCGGTTGCATTATTCACAAATGCATTATTCACAAACTTGTGGGACAGGCTGCCAAGCCTGTCACCGGTTCGGGATTTTTTACAGCGCATAAATAGTGCAGGTTCAGAATATTTTGTTTTAATAATACTCTTCGTTCCGCTTTTCATAATTTTTTGGATCAAAACAAACGTATTTGGAAAATATTTAGCTAAAACCGTATTTGAAAATGCAGTTTAAATTGATCATGATCTACATGAGAACCTGAAAAACCGAAAGGGCAAGACTTTAATTCGGCCGTTAGTGGTCTTGGGTATTCTTATTATTTTGGCAATCTCCAATCCTTCCACGCAAGAATTTCAAGCGTATTATGCACAAAAGCAAGAAGCTACTATTGAGCTAAAAAATTTGAATAGAACCAACTTGGTTATATTTTCGCGCTATCAAGTCTTTGGTACTGATAAGACATATTGGGGCGTTTTAGGAAATTTCTTTCCGTGAAAACAGCTTCTTGACTATCGTCAAAGAGTATGCTACAACTGCAAAAAAGCTTTGCTCTTCGGATAATCACAAACCAGGCGGGCATTCGTCAGCAGATCTTCGATGCCAAGTAGGAGGGGAACAGAATCGTCTTCCGCAAGATATGCCTTGATGGTGCGCTCAACGATTTCTTTTTGCGTGCTCAAAAATGCAAGCTCAACTTTGGCCAAACGTGCCAACACCGTGCCACTTCCAATGCCTCCCAAAGGAACCGCTTCAGACAAAAAACTCGCAACATGAATCGTTTCCCACACCGGCTTGGGCAGCAGGGTCATAGGGCTGCCAGTATCCATGATGTCAAGCCATGGACGTGACCAGCCGTCCGGTTCTTTGAAGGAAACGCGAGCGAAGAGACGAATCAATCGAACTTGAAGCCCACGGGCCAAATGCATTTGATCGAGGCTGGTTCGCCAATCCAGATGAATTTTAGTAGACATAGACGTCTCGTTCGATGAAGGTGACCACTGGCTGGCCCAAGCCTAATTCGTCCGCTTTTCGCCACATTGTCCAGACGCCATCACCGTGCGCAATTACTTCGCCGTTATAAACCATAATCCACTGGTTGGGGTATTTTTCAATGAGTTCCTGAATATGATCGGAAATCCATTGCTCGTCACGAAGAAATTGTCGTGATAGCCGCGGTGGGCGATCTTTGGCAGGTTTGGTTTTCGCTTTTACCATTTTTTGCTCCTTGTCAATTTGGCCAAGTGCAATGCTTCGCCTGCAAAACGATGATGAATTAAAGATAATCAATTTGAAATTCAATTGCAACTTCGAAACCTAAAATACCTTGCAGAGAAACTTGACTTTTGGCGGAATACGGCGTATCTTTTTAACATAAGTTAAAATGCAGTCATAAGTACCCCGATTTCGCATCGTATAGATAAAACTGCCACCCAATTGATTTCAACAACTGAAGGGAAATCCTACGGACGCAGTCGGGGTTTGACTTTTATAGTAAAAATTTAAGGAAGTAAATTGGTGTCAAATGGAAATTCATAATCTTACAAGCGCAAGGAAGCGCCATAAGCTGATAGAAGTGCTGACTTGCTTTTTGCTGTTTGCTTTTTGCGGTTTTGCTCCCGCGCAAAACACCCCGGCTACCGACGATTTTCTTTATGCCCAAAAACTTTTTAACGAGGGCTATTACGACCTTTGCATTTCGCAACTGCGGCTGTTCATGCAGCGCTATCCGGATACGCAGCAAGCAGCGGAAGCATGGCGGCTGTTGGGCGAGTCGAATTTCGCGTTAAAAAAAATCGCTTCCGCTCGTGAAGCCTTCGAGATGTATGAAGTTCGCTATCCGGCTTTTCCGGCCATCGAGCCGGTGCGCTTGCGTCTCGCCGAATGTTTTGAAAAGCAGAACGAGCCGCAAAATGCCGCGTTGAGTTATCAGCGCTTCGTGCTTCTTCACCCCAAAAGTGAAAAAGCGCCGGAAGCCCAATATCGCTGCGCTCAAATGTGGCTTCGCGCCGGCGAGCACGAAAAGGGGAGGGAGGCGCTTTATAAGTTGTTGGACGATTACGCCGGCAGCGATTATCGCCTGCCCGCTCATCTTTTGCTCGTCCAATCTTTTGAAAGCGCCGGCGATACCAAACGCGCATTGGACGAAGCCGAACGTCTCATGCGCAGCTTGCCGCCAAGTGATTTGACCGCGCAGGCTTATTTCGTGCGCGCCCGCTTGCAAGAAGCCGTCGGCCAATTCCAGCTTGCCGAAACGAGTTATCAAGAATTGGTGGCGCATTTTGCCCTTGCGGAAGAAGGCAAGAAAACCACCGCAGGCAAAACGCGTGCTTCAGTGTCGCCAGCGCAAAACGAGTGGACGAGTCAAGCCTTTGCGCGACTCGCTGAGCTGACCAACGCTCGCGGCGATCTCGCCAGCGCGATTTCGTTTTTAGATAAAGCCGAAGCGCAAGCTCCCAATATCGGCGCAAAAAATGCAATCGTGTTGCGCCGCGCTGAAATGCTGGCGGAAATGCGTGACTACAACCGCGCTTTGCAGTCATTGGAAAAATTCGACCGCGCCGATACCGCCGCGACGCACAAGTTGATTTATCTCTACACCATCGGTCACTTGCAGGAAAATTTGCAAAACGACGGTGCAGCCGCCGAAGCGTATCGCCAAGCCACCCAATTGCCGTTAGCAGTTGAAACGCGCAGCGACAGCACGAATACAAATCCATTTTACCGTCGCCAACGCAGCTTTTGGCGCGGCGCCACTCTGCTCTTGCGTTCGCAAAAATATAATGACGCTCTCACACTTTGTCGAGCCTATCGCGACGAATATCCCGCCGGCACATTTCGCGACGCGGTTTTGTTGCTAGAAGCGGATATTCAATCACAAGGCTTGAATGACTATCCGGTGGCGCTGCGGCTTTATCGCGAACTGCTCGAAAACTTTCCCAACAGCGCGCTTGTCGATGAGGCGCAATGGGCGATAGCCGATACTTACGAAAAAATCGGCGAGATGCGCCTGGCCAGTTTGGAGTGGCAGCGCTTGCTGAAATCTTATTTCGCCAGCGAGCGTTTTGTCGCCGCGCAAAATCGGCTGCGTCTTTTGGAAGAATTTGAGCCGCTCAACACGCCGGAAAGCATGGCCAAGCTCACACAGTTGATTCTCTCGCTGAGCCGCAGCACCAACGGCGCCGAAGCGGCTACCGAGCTGGCGTTGCAATTGGCGCGGCTCCATTTTGAACGGCGCGAGTTTGAACAAGCGATCAACTTTTGCAAGGAAGCCTTGCAGCAACCTGACAGCAGCAGAGTTTCTCGCGAGGCGCTGTTGCTTTTGGGGACTTGCTATTTCAAGCTGGGGGAGAAAGCAAAAGCAGAGACCAACTCGGACTCGCAAGTTGCGTGGTTCGATAGCGCCGCGATCAATCTGCGCCAACTGGTGAAAAATTCCGATGCCGCCGAGAACAATGATTTGACCAAACGCGCCGGTGTTCTGCTCGCGCAAATCACCTTTCCACCGGCGACAGCGGTGTTTGGAGAAAACGGTGCCACACCTCGCACGCCGGCAATGCTGGCGCGTACAGATTCGACGCTCGCGTTGTTGGGTGATGAACCTGCTCTCGATTATCTCCGCCTGTGGACAGCGCAAACGCGCAAACAATTGCAAGCCGCAAACATGGCTTCGCCTTCCACGTCGAGGAAAATTCTCCTCGCCGAGGTCGATTCACTCGAGAACGAGCGCATTGTTCTTGCATTGCAAAAAATAGCAACTCGAAAAAGTTCGCCGCTAAGAAATCTCGCGCAGTTGGAATTGGCGGATTGGCACTGGCTGCGCGGCGATTCTGCCAACGCCGTGCGCGCGATGGCGCAGTTGCAAAATTCGCCGTTGAAAGATCCCAACCTCGCCATCGGGCAATTGCTGCTCGCCAAATGGCTGGCGCAACGAAAAAATTTCGACCTCGCGCTCGATCAACTGGCGACGATTCAAAAACGATATTTCTACAGCACGCTCACGGATTCGGCGTCGCTGTTGCGCGTGCGCTTGTTGATGGCGGCGAATCGATACAGCGAAGCGCTCAATGAAATGCAGAGGGCAGAGGGCGGAGCGCAGAGGGCAAATCTCGCAAACGGTGAAGCACCTGGAAACGATGGGTTGGAGCTTGTTCGCGCGCGTGCCGCAGAAGCAACTTCGGATTATCCGCTGGCGATTCGATCATATTTGCGCTTTCTGCAAACGCATCCGCAAGCGCCGGAAGCGGCGAGGGTTTTGCTCAACGCGGCGCGCTTGACGCGACAAGTGGGCGCCACGCAGCTTGCCACGAGCTACTACGAAGAATGCCTCCAACGCTTCCCGGAAACACCGGAAGCGCGCGAAGCCAAAATGAATTTGGCCGGCATGCGTTACGATGCCGGCGAGTTTGAGTCGGCGCTCGCGCTTTATATGGAAGTGCTCGGTGAAGCGCCAACCGGCGATAAAGTCGCGCCCGCATCTTGGGAACTGCCGGTGCGAAAGCAGGCCGTGCTCTGTCTTTACAAATTGAACAAAGCCGCCTTTGCTGAAAATGAAAGCAAAATTTTCAAAATGCGCTTTCCGGATGATCGCAACAGCATGGCCGAAATGCAATATGCCTCGGGCGAGCTGGCGGTAACGGGAAAAAATTTCCCCGAGGCGGAAAAGATTTTCAAAAAGCTGCGCGGTGATTATCGCGACACGCCCTCGGCCATCTACGGCGATTACGGACTTGGCAAGGCGCTGCTCATTCAAAACAAAACCGAGGAAGCGCTCGAGGTACTCACCGATATTCCGCGCCGCTATCCCAAGCATCCATTTTTGTCGACGGTTTATATCGGCCTCGGCGATTTTTATCAGGCCAATCAGCAGTGGGACAATGCGATAACGGCCTTCACCAAAGTGATGCAGGATTCGGCGTTCGACAGCAATTATCGGGCGGCGGCGCGTTATCTGATCAACGCCTACGATCTGATTGGCATGCACGATCGCGCGCTCGCGTTGTGCCGCCACTATATTGCGCGTTTTCCGGACGATGCGCTGACTTTCAATTTGCGCGTCAAGATCGGCATTTTGCTGATGAACCTGATGCTGTATGACGATGCGATTGCGCACTTCCGCGCGTTGAAACCTTTTGCCGATGCCGAAACCGAGCCGGAGATTCAATATTATATCGGCAAAAGTTATTTGAACGCCGGCAAATTCGAGCAAGCCATCGCCGAGCTGCTGCGCGTCAAATTTTTCTCGAAGCCGACCAAGCTGCCATGGGACGTGACGGCGCTGTACGAATCCGCGCTATGTTACGTGCGTTTAAAAAATTACGACCGCGCCCGCCAGCTTTTTGAGCAGATCGTTCGCGAACAAGGCTCGGAAAGTGAGTTTGGGCGTTTCGCCAAAGTGAAGCTCGTGGAGCTTGAAGCAATGGGGAAGAATGAGTAGGTGGATCCGTTATACTCGTTAAGGGATAAAATTACAGTCATTGCGAGGCGTTTTTTGCCGAAGCAATCTCTTGGTTTGCAAAGGATTGCTTCGCTGAGAAACGCTCCCAATGACAGTTACAAAACAACCTTTAACGAATATAAACTCAACCACAAAGCACAAAAGTTGTTTGGTTTTCCTTATTTGATCTTTGTGTCTTGGTGGTTTTAAAACCTTTTCCTTAAAAACAAGGAGCATATCATGGAAGACAAAAAATCTTTTCTGCAAATGCTGGCGACGCAACTGCAAGAATGGGACACCGAAATCGACGAGCTGAAAGTAAAAGCCCATCTGGCCAAGGCCGATGCCAAAGACGAGTTGCTCAAACAGATCGAGGAGTTGCGCGCCAAAAAGGAAACGGCGCAGAATACGCTGAAACAACTGCAAGAAGCCGGCGACGAAGCGTGGGATGACATCAAAACCGGCCTCGAAAAAAGCTGGACGGAGCTGACCGGAGCCTTCAGAAGCGCGATGGCAAAATTCAAAGATGAAAAAAAATGAATTGCCGAACGTTTCAGTTTATTCGGCAGAATCGCGGCGCGCGAGCATGAAAAAACACCCGTCTTTGCTTCTGTCAGCCGGCGTTGCGCTCCTGCTCGGTTTAGTCGCCTGCGGCGGTTTGCAGCAAAATGAAATCATGTTGAAAGTGAATACCGCCAAACCTGAGGCGCGAATCAAAGTCGAAGCCGATAACGAAATCGCGGTGATTGAGATTTTCAGCGAAAGCGGCATCGGCAGCGCGACCATCGAAATGGCTTCCGAAGCTTTGCCCAAGAAAATCATCATGCGCTTCCATCTGCGCGGTTTGGAAGAGTTGCGTTTCAGCTATGATGAAACCGCCATCACCGCCTCGCTCTCGAGCACCAACGCGCCGCAAATTCGCCAAAGCTTCAGCAGGACGGGAGAGATGCCCATTAAAGAAACTACCATCGCGGCAGACAGCCCGTATTGGATGAAGATGCGCGCCGTTTCCTCGGACGGCGCGCACGACAAGATTCCGCTGCAAAACGGCTATATCGAAGTCGAAGCGCCGGAACATTTTCTCAAAGGCAGGCATCGCCAAGCGACGATTCACTGGATTGATTTTTACCGATAAACCGGAGGAGGAGCTTTATGTTCACACCAGCACGCGGAAAAAAAATTGGCGCCGCAGCTTTACTCATTTTCATTGCCGGTTGCGCCGCCGGCTCGAGAGTCAAAATCGACGAGCTGACCGCCAACCCCCAAAAGTATAATGAAAAGATCGTGACCGTGTCGGGGAAAGTGACGCAAACTTTTTCGATACCGCTCTTGTCCATCGGTGTTGCCGAAATCGACGACGGCACCGGCGATATTTGGGTCAAACCGAATAATCGCACTTTCTTCGAAGGGCAAAAGGTTACCGTCAAGGGCACACTCAAAATCGGTTTCGCGCTCGGCACGAGATCGTTCGGATACATCGTGGTCGAACAGGAAGAAGGCCGTAAGAAAAAATAATCGCCGTTGCTTAATTCGGATTTTCTGCTATATTCAAGAAGGCTTGCTCAGAACAGGAGGGGAGGAACCAACCGAGCAGACAACAATTTCGAGGCTTTTTTCGTTGCGGTTCTCTTTTCGTTGCAAGCTATTAGGATTGCAAAAGTCAGTTGCGGGGAATATTTTCCGATCTCATTAGTAAATTATAATGACGGCCTTGGGCCGAGGCAGTACCCGATGCGCTCAAATTCTGACAATGGACGATATAACGCGCCATCCGGCAATGTCACTGTGATGGCCGGCGAAGAAGACTCGTCGTGGATTGAAGCCGTCTTGCACGGCGAGCGCGAGGCGTTCAGCCGGTTGGTGGCGAAGTACCAACGGCCTTTGTACGCGGCGTTGCGGCGGCTGGTGCGCAATCATGCTGACACCGATGATTTGCTGCAAGAGGCTTTCGTGCGCGCGTACCAGCATCTGAAAGATTTCGATCGTGGCCGGCCGTTTTATCCCTGGCTGCACCGCATCGCGGTGAATTTGGCGATCACATTTATGCAGCGTCGCAGCCGCCAAACGACTTTCAGCGGCTTGAGCACGGAAGAAATTTTTCCCGCCGCGCCGGAAAGCGACAATCCGGACGTGAAAGCCGAGCGGCACGAGTTGCTGACGGCGCTGGAAAAAGCCATCGAGCGCCTGCCGGCGGAACAGCGCGTGGTCCTGCTCTTGCGCACCCGCGAAGACCTGAGTTACCAGGAATTGAGCGAGCGCCTCGGCATCGAAATGGGCACGGTCATGTCGCGCCTGGCGCGCGCCCGAGAAAAACTCCGCGCCTGGTTACGCCCGTATTTGGAATCATCTGCAATTGAAAAAAAACGCTAGCCCGCGAAATACACAGAATACGCGAAATGTAAATTTAGTGGATTAGTTAAACACGGTGAAAGTTTTTTTCGTTGCGGTTCCATTTTCGTTGCAAAACTTAAAACATGCTGAAAGCTTTTTTCGTTGCAGTTCTCTTTTCGTTGCGGAACTTAAAACATGCTGAAAGCTTTTTTCGTTGCGGTTCTCTTTTCGTTGCAAAACTTAAAACATGCTGAAAGCTTTTTTCGTTGCGGTTCTCTTTTCGTTGCAACACTTAAAACATGTTGAAAGCCTTTTTCGTTGCAGTTCTCTTTTCGTTGCAACACTTAAAACATGTTGAAAGCCTTTTTCGTTGCAGTTCTCTTTTTGTTGCAACACTTAAAACATGTTGAAAGCCTTTTTCGTTGCAGTTCTCTTTTTGTTGCAAAACCCAAGACCTCATGTCAGTAAGTCATCAAAAAAATGTTGATTGCGTTGCCGCCGCCGAGCGTATGCACGAGTTTCTCGACGGCGAATTGGAATTCGACCTGCGCCTGGCGATGGAGCGCCATCTCGCGGGCTGCGCGGATTGCGCTAAAACCTTTGCGCAATTGCGCCAGATCGAAAACGCGCACCGGCAATTGGATGCGCAACTCGAGCCGCCGGCGGAAGATTATTGGCAAGCCCTGCCGCAGCGCGTGATGGAACGCGTGAAAGCTTCGGAGAGACGGCGCTTGCTGGCGCTGCCGAAACTGCCGCGCTTTAAATCCGCTGCCCACCGCGCACCCGCTGCCGAGAAACCGCCAACGAGTGACTTGCTGCACCTGCCGCCGGCGGTGCAAAAGTTTTTGCGCGGCCCCGCCAAGTACGTTTTGCCGCTTGCCGCCATGGCGACGTTTTGCTTCTTTATGATTCGCGAACTGCGCGAAAAACCGGCGGCCTCGGTCATGACAGAATCCGCGCCGATGACCACCGCGCAAGCAGAGCGCGATGAAGCGTTGCAACAACCGGCGCCAACGACAACGGCGGAAGCGCCGGCGGAAAAATCTGCCACTGTTCCAAATGAGTTGGCAACGGCGCCTCAAACACCAATTTCTCTACAAAATGCTCCGCTAACGGCGACTGGACAAGCTGGGGCAGGAGGTGGGCGTAGCGCTGAGATTTTAACCGGAAAATCCTCGGGCGCGGTAGCTCCTCCCGTGGTGAGCACGAAAGCCGGTGAATCGCTGTTGGGCCTCGCTTCGACTGCGCCGCCCGCTGAAGTCAAAATAGAACGGGACTCTTTGCCGGCTCTCACCTTTCGCGAAGCCAAGCCCGCTCCTCAACTCGTGGTGTCATCCGAGAAAGCCAAAGATCAGCCTGCCGTCGCGGTGGAACAAGCGGACTTATCTGTTGATAAACTGGAAGCGGAGAAACGTGCCGAGGCCGTCAGCGCCGAAGAATCTCGTGCGCGCGATGACGATGCCCGCACGCGCTCATTGCAGCGTTACTCGCGGCAGCCTTCCACCTCCGGTCGCGCCGGCGTCTCGACTTTGCAAAAAAGCGCCGCGTCTGATCCGGGCGGCTCCGGCTTTGCCGAAACCTTGCAGCGCGCGCAGCAAACTACGGACTTAAAAAAGCGCGAAAAGATTTGGCGCGACTTCCTCAAATCCGACCCCGATTCGTCGTATCGCGCGTTGGCAGTTTCGCATCTCGCGCAAACTCTCGCCGCCGCGAGCGACAGCACTACCAAGCTCGACCAGCTCGAAAAAAATCTCGCTTACTTCCAAGAGCAAACGGCGACGCTTCGCCCGCTGATGGGCGCGCAACAATTCGAGCGCGAGCTGGCGCGCTTGCAAATGCTGGTGAACCGCCGCAAAGCTTCGCTTAAACCATGAGCACGGAGAATTTTTTCTTGACATTTACGTAGTTTTTTAATACCTGAATTTTGCACGGAAATTCCAAGATTTTTTTCCTATACACCATCAAATAGGCGTACCTCTGCATCGACGACTAATCTAATGACTCCAAACGGCGCGCCACTCAATCTACCGCGCTGAAC
>Ga0247727_10007493_pt1 | contig 20755 bp, 19 predicted proteins | sample WisWelCaveWW1625_FD_202498 | JGI IMG/M metagenome (GOLD analysis project Ga0247727, IMG submission 202498) | Biofilm microbial communities from Wishing Well Cave, Virginia, United States - WW16-25 | ecosystem: Environmental > Aquatic > Deep subsurface > Groundwater > Cave microbial mat | place... | reverse complement strand
GCATGGTGGTATGTTGCAAATGCCAATGATATCCTGGCGCTGCGTTGTGCGAAGTATAACGGTACCTTCGACCGGCTGTTTCAAAAAAAATTTCAAAGCCGTCTGTAAAAAACACGTAATGCTCCCGCCCGAAGGGTTCCAGTTTCAGCTTATCTGAAAACTGGTGTAGATTGTAATCGAATGAAGTTCATAACAGCTCAGCAACTTTAACGATCAACACCGTTGCCGGCAGCAAAATAATTTGCGCCACGATCGTTCCCGCCAGGCGGCTGCCGACGAGCCAGACAATCACGCGCCGAAAAGCGGAGTCACTCATCTTGCCTTCGACAAGGTCATCGGTCAGCACGGAGAGATAGGGATCAATAAAAATGAACATGAGAATCGTCGCCACGCCGTTGACAATCGCCGACAAATTGCTGGAGGTCAAACGCAAGTCGGGATTGAGGTAGCCGGCGTAGAGCGGGGCAAAAACGCCGACGGTCCAGATGGCCATCGCGATAATATTGAAAAGCAAAATTTTTATTGGAAGCGGTCTGGCCGACGTGAAGTTGTTGATGTTCTCTCTGGCAGGGATGCGCATCGAATCGCGAATGTGAGCAACGCCGGATTTTGAAAAAGCGTGGAAGAGCAGACGCGGCACGGAACGATAAATGCTGAACGCCGCGACAGCCTTGCCGAATAATCGCTGAAAGGTTGGAATCAGCAGCGCGCCGGCGATGGTTGCGAGACTCGCAGCCAACAACAACCAGCGAAAATCGGTTTCGGCTGCCGCCGTCATACCGGCGTGCAGATTCTCTTCAATTCTTTTCGCCAACAACGGGCTTTGAAAAGAATTGGAAGTTCGTGAAATCAGAATAAGGATGTTGAACAGAGCAAATGAAACGGCGATGCGACCGGTGCGTGCCCCCGCAATTCTGGCGGCGTAGGCGAGCGTCCCGACGAGGTGAATCAAAAACGTCAGGATGAAAATAACGGCGAGCTGCATGTCCATCGTACTGCAACATTCATGTTGCATGTCTACTTTTACGGGAAGGTCATCTTTCCTGAGCGCATCAACGTACTCGTTAATATATACTTTCACTCCTTGAAGCGCAATTCTATTCATTACCCGTTGTGGAATACTAAATTTAACGGACAGCGCTTTTACAAGGAATACTAAGCAAAAAATTTAAAAAATTTTATCGTGAAAAACAACAAACATTTCGTGCCCGCACGGGCGAGCATAAACCGTGTGTTCATTGCGGCAGCAACGCGTATGAGACAAATGCGCATGGGGCAGAGGACGGAGGGCAAAGCGCAGAGACACGACTTGCTCTATGCCCTCTGCTCCATGCCCTCTGCCCTCACTTCCCGCCAATCGCATAAAGCGCTTTGTAACTCCGCAAATAAATCGTCCCGCCCGAAATCGCCGGCGAGGCCGACAGACGTTCGGCAATCGTGTTCTGCGCGATCATCTCGAATTGCTTTCCCGCCTTCACCACCGTCACCGTTCCGTCCGTCGCCGTGAGATAAATTTTTCCATCCGCATAAACCGGCGAAGCGCGATGGCGCTGATTGTGCGTGCGTTCCATATAATACTCCTTCCCGGTTTTCGCATCCAGACAGAGCAGCGCGCCGTTCTCGCGGCAAAGATAAACCAGCCCCTCGTGAATGAGCGGCGAGGGCACATCCGGCGTATTTTGCGCCAACTTCCAATGAAAATTCGCCGGCACATTGGTGATGTCGCCCGTCGCCTGCTTCGGGTTAATGCCGAGAACCGGCCCATTCTTCGCCGAGGGCGCGACGATGAGCCCGGCAGCCGCAACCGGCGACGTCACAAATCGAAAATAGAGATTGTAGTTATTCGGATTATTCAAGCCGCCGCTGCGCCAAAGCTCCAGGCCGTCTTTGAGGTCGTGCGCCGTAATGTAATCCGCGCCGTGGATGAGCAGAAATTCCTGATTGCCAAAACGATACATGAACGGCGACGCGTATGAATGCAGGCTCTCTTCACGCGCATCGGTTTTGCGCGCGTGCTGCCAGATTTCGTTGCCGGTGTTTTTATCCAGCGCGAGAACGATTTGCTCATTGGTGTGCAGAAGCTGCAAATAAAGCCGGTCGCCGTCGAGCAGCGGGGAAGACGACATGCCGTGATACATGCTGAACGGTTTGTATCTTTTTTGCAGATCGAAACGCCACATTTCTTTTCCCGCAAAATTATAACAGGCGAGCAGGCCGCTGCCGAGTTTGACCCAGACATGTTCGCCATCGGTTGACGGCGAGGGTGAGGCCGCATTGCTCTCGTCTTCCCGAATATTGTAATTCGTGCTGCCGAGCGGATTTTTCCACAGAATCTTTCCGGCCGTGTTGGCGCTCAACAAAACCAGCGACGAGCCTTCAGCAGCGGTGAGAAAAATTTTGTCCTGCCAGATGATCGGCGTCGACGGCGCAGGCCCTGGCAGCTCCAAGCGCCATTTCACATTTTCAGTCTGGCTCCATTTCGCCGCAATGCCCTTTTCTGCGCTCGTGCCGTCACTGCGCGGCCCACGCCAGCGCGGCCAGTTTTCGGTTTGGGCATTCACCGGAATAGTCCAGCCGAAAACCAGATAGAATCCCAATAACTGCAAAGCTAAATATCGTCGTTTCATTTTACCGATTCCATCCAATTGAATTGAAGTCTCGTTGGCGGTAGCTCACAACTATTTACAAGACGGCCGATTTTAAAATCAGTTCAACCTAAACCAATCAAATAACGCTTGACAATTTCACGCGACGGCGTTATCATTTCGAGCCATCTTTTTCAGGCTATTGCACACCATAAATAAAGAGGAATGCGATGATAAAAACAAGAACTATTCGGGCGATGGCGCTTCTGCTCATCGGTTATGTTTTGCCGCTCGCGGCGCAGACACCCGATTCAACACTGCTCACCCTGGAGCGAATTTTCAGCACCCGCGAATTTGCCTCGGAGAGATTCGGCCCGGCACGCTGGATCGATGGCGGCGCCGGTTATACCACGCTTGAGCCGTCAAAAGAAATGCAAGGCGGCACCGACATCGTGCGTTATGAGACGGCAACCGGTCGCCGCGAAATTTTGATCCCCGCCAAACGTCTCGTGCTGTCCGGTGAATCGGCGGCGCTGGCGATTGACGATTACGAATGGTCGCCGGATCGCCAACGCCTGCTCATTTTCACCAACACGCAGCGGGTCTGGCGGCTCAACACCCGCGGCGATTACTGGACGCTCGATCTCACCACGTGGCAACTGCGCAAGCTCGGCGGCGAGGCGAAACCGTCGACGTTGATGTTTGCGAAATTCTCGCCGGATAATCGCGCTGTTGGTTACGTGCGCGAGAATAATATTTACGTTGAAGATTTGAGCACAGGCAAAATTACGCAGCTCACGCACGACGGCTCGCGCACGATTATTAATGGAACGTTCGATTGGGTGTATGAAGAAGAATTTGGTTTGCGCGACGGCTTTCGCTGGAGCCCCGATAGCAAGTCCATCGCGTACTGGCAGCTTGATGCCGCGGGCGTGCGCGATTTTCTGATGATCAACAACACCGACTCGCTTTATTCGTTCGTCATTCCCGTGCAATATCCGAAAGTTGGCACGACCAATTCCTCGTGTCGCGTCGGCGTGATGAGCGCGAGCGGCGGAGAGACGCGCTGGATCGACCTGCCCAGCGATACTCGCAACAATTATATCGCGCGGATGGATTGGGCCGCGAGCTCCGAAGAAATTGTGTTGCAGCACGTCAATCGTTTGCAAAACACGAATGCCGTGATGCTCGGCAATGCCCGCACCGGCAGTGTTCGCACGATCATCACCGAAAGCGACAGCGCGTGGGTTGATGTCGGCGATGATTTGAATTGGCTCGGCAACGGCAAACAATTCACCTGGGTGAGCGAGCGCGACGGCTGGCGGCATGTTTATTTAATCTCGCGTGATGGCGCGAAAACGCAGTTGATTACACCCGGCGCTTACGATGTCGAAAGCGTGCAGAATATCGATGAAAAAAGCGGCTGGCTTTATTTCATTGCCTCGCCGGATAATGCGACGCAGCGTTATCTTTATCGCGTCCGTATGGATGGCAAAGGCAAAATGGCGCGCCTGACGCCACAGGATTTGCGCGGCACGAATTCATACAACATTTCACCGGAGGCGAAATGGGCATTCCATAATTACTCGACGATTGATTTGCCGCGCGCGACCGTGCTGGTGAATTTGCCGGAACACAAAGTCGTGCGCGAGCTGGCGAGCAACAAAACTTTGCGCGCGAAAATTCGGGCGCTCAAACAAAAGCCGGTGGAATTTTTTCGCGTGAATATTGGCAGCGGCGTCGAGCTGGATGGTTGGATGATCAAGCCGTATAATTTTGATCCGAATAAAAAATATCCCGTGTTCTTTCATGTTTATGGCGAGCCGGCCGGACAAACAGTTCTCGATAACTGGGGCGGCAGCGGCAAGCTCTGGCATCTCATGCTCGCGCAGCAAGGTTACATTGTGATCAGCGTCGATAATCGCGGGACGCCGGCGCCGCGCGGCCGGTATTGGCGCAAAGTCGTTTATCGCCAGATTGGCATTCTCGCTTCGCAGGATCAGGCCGCAGCGTGTCGCGTGATCCGGCGCTGGCCGTTTGTGGATTCGACGCGCATCGGCATCTGGGGCTGGAGCGGCGGCGGCTCGATGACGCTCAATATGATGTTTCGCGCGCCGGAGTTGTATCACACCGGCATCTCCGTTGCGCCGGTCGGCGATCAGCGTTTTTACGATACGATTTATCAAGAACGCTACATGGGCTTGCCGAAAGACAATTCCGACGGTTTCAAGAACGGCTCGCCGGTCACGTTCGCGCACCAATTAAAAGGCAATCTCTTGCTCATTCACGGCACCGGCGACGACAATGTGCATTATCAAAACGCCGAAACGGTGATCAACGCCCTTGTCAAAGCCAACAGGCCGTTCTCGATGATGTCGTATCCGAATCGCTCCCACGGAATTTTTGAAGGACAAGGCACGACGCGGCATCTGTATGAATTGATGACGCGCTATCTGCGCGAGCATCTGCCGCCCGGGCCGCGAACGAATGACATGTCGTTTTAGTTGTGTGGCGCAACATTGATGTTGCGTCAAAGTTTTCAGGCGTAATGCGCCAGCCGCGCGAGCCTCTGCCGGTCGGGCCGCGAACAAATGAACTGTCATTGCAGTGGCGTGGCTCAACATAAATGTTGAGCCACAATGCGTGGTGGTGAGCAAAAAGCGCTTGCGAGAAAGATTGCGATTGGCTATTTTATAGTTATTGTCAATACTATAAAGGTGAAATCGTATGAGCACAATCCAACAGGCAGAAAAACTCCTGTCTGATATGACGCGGGCCAAAAAAGCGCAACTACTCCAATGGGTTGTTCGCGACCTCGGAGAGTCTTTTCCCGGTATTGAGAGCACACCCGGAGTGTGCGGCGGAGAACCATGCATTGTACGCACTCGAATTCCGGTCTGGGTATTGGAGCAAGCGCGAAGATTGCGTGTTAGCGAAGCGGATTTATTGCACGCTTATCCGACTTTGCGCGCCGAAGACTTAGCGAACGCCTGGGCCTATGTTCGGGCGCACCGCGAGGAAATCGAACGGCAGATTCGCGAGAATGAGGAAGCATAAAAATTTACAACGCGAAACGATGCAATCATGTCAACGCTCATCATAACCAAGCCGAAAATACCGCTGCCGCAAAATATCGTCAATACGATTTTAAAGCGTATCCAACCGCGACGCATTTTCCTGTTTGGCTCACGCGCCCGCGGCGACGCGCAGGAACGCGCGGATTATGACATTGCCATCGACGACGAAACCCTGACGCCCGCCACTCTCGCGCAAATTCGCGCCGATGCGGAGGAACTGCCGACTCTGCTCGCAATTGATATCGTTTGGATGAACCGCGCCAATGCAATTTTACAGGAGCGCATTTTGAATGAAGGCAAAATAATTTATGCAAAATAAAAAACTCGCCCAATTTCTGCGCGCCAGATATCAGCCGTAATTTCGCCGTGTAACTTTCGTGCATCAACAACCTCCCGCCGAACTTCACGTTATTTTTCTCTCCGCAGCCTCGCGTCCATCTGGTATAATCTTTGTAAGACTTATTCCGAATTATACGGTTACGATCACACGGCGATAAGGATTGTCGCACATTATCGCGTTCGTCGTTGATCGTTCCAATTTGACACAATGCGTCCGTTTGGCTCCTATCTGCATAATTTATTATGAAAAGGAATCAAGGACGGCTTTTGACAATTTTTTCATCACGGATTGATTTCAGCTTTGCATATGCATCTCAGACGCGCAGCACAAGCAACACCCCAGGTATTCACCCAGCCGCCGGTCATACAAATTGGGAATTCAGGTCAGAGTTTTCGGGCCAATGCCTCGCTGAAGAAATGCTCCCAATTCGATAAAAAAAGTCCATCGCAATTGGCGGCGGGTTGGAATCTTGTCGAGGTTATGAAAACTTCATTATCGTATTATTTTCTTCATTTGTGGCTCGTGCTTTTTATAATCACGCCAGCCTGGTCACGGGCAGAAGGGACTTTGCAAAATGTTCTACTGGTTCCCCAAAATGATACGGTTGGCGTGGCGACCACGTATTTACTTTCCTTCCGGGCCCCAAGCGGCTTGCCCCGCAATGGAAAGATTTTAATTTATTTTCCAGCCGAATTTGATATTTCCCGTGTTTCGGTCGCAAGCAATGTCACTAATTTGAACGGCGGTTTTAATGTTAACATTGATTTGGATAACGGCGATCGGGTCGTCATACTCCACCGCGACAACACAGGGGCGGATCTTCCTATAAATAGCACGGGGACGGTGAAATTTTCTATCGTTGACAACCCGATTACAGCAGGTTCTTATTCATTTCCTCGCATTGCAACGCAGGACAATAATGGAAATGACCTCGACGAAAAGACTTCCGGCATTTCGGTTACAATCATGGTGGGAGCGTTCGACCATTTTGATTTTCTTTCGCCTATCGGCAACAACCAAATCGCCGGTCAAAATTTTAATTTCACCATCCTCGGCAAAGATGCGCTCAATAATAATGTCGCTGTAAATGATTCGATTATTTTCTCTGACCTGACCGGTATGCTTACTCCGAAACGGGTTAAGATGAATAACTCGGAGTTGCCCGTTACAGCTAATGTCACCAAGGCGCAAAACGGTGTGGTGATCACGGCGACGGCGAAGACTCTCGGAAAGAATGGCCTGTCAAACAGTTTCAATGTTGTGCCGGGCAATGTGGCCAAATTTGCTCTCTCTAATGTGCCGAACCCGTCAACGGCCGGCGCGCCGTTTACGCTTAATATCACCGCGCAGGATGCTTCCGGCAACACGGTAACATCTTTTAATGGCTCAGTTAATTTCGCGCCATCCGGCAAAATTATGCCGGCGACGAGCGGAAATTTTTCGAACGGCGTACGCAATGAAACGATTGCTTATTTGGAAAGCGGGAACAACAAAACAGTAACGGTAAATAGCGGTAGTGTCATTAGTTTTTCCAATTCTTTCACCGTTAACCCCGGCAAACCAAGCGGCACAATTGCATTCTCGGCGAATTCGAAATCAATTCCGGCAGACCGCAATACGACAACACAAGTTAACTCGACCGGACCGGTTCAAGATGCGCAAGGCAATAATGTTGGCGGCGGTAAATTTTTCACGGTAAGCGTCAATGACACGATTTTTGGTACGATCACAACGTCTGACGCTGATCTAGCAACTCCCGGCATACAGATCACAACAAACAGCTCCAGTGGTTCACTTGGCCGGCTCAATTTTGCTTTCAAAGCCGGCGGCAAGGGCGGCACGGCAACTATTTTTGTATCGAGTGTCGATGGCACCGCTTCAGGCAGCGTGAGCATCAGCGTCAATCAAGTTAGAATTCTTTCCACCACGACAACGCCGGCGACGGTGAGCCAGGGGCAACGTAATATTCCGGTCCAGATGCGCGTACAGAATTCGGGCGCCGATACGGTGAGTCTTGATGAAGCCAATCTCAGTTTTGCCGACCTTTCGTCGGATTATTCGGTCAAGAAACCGTCGCCGTTGCCCAAAATTCCCGGCAACGACGCGATTCGAACCTTGACTTTTTCCGTTAATGTTTCGCCGAATGCGCAGACCGGCTCGGTGCCGATTAGCGGCCAAATTGCCGGAGAATTATCAAGCGGCCAATTTTTTAGCGACGTGGGAGCAGATACCGTTGATACGTGGATCGTGCAAACGCCGGCCGCTCTGAGCCTCGCCATGCGCACGTCACAGGCCACGGTAACGGCAGGCCAGACGAAACGGTGGAACATCTTCATGAAGGCGAAAAACGCCGGCGAGTCGGCGGCCAAAGTTATCTTCGATGAAAATAATCCCAACCGGACGACGCGCCCGATTTTGCCAGCGGGATATATTATTGCGCCGGCGGAAACGGATATTATTATTTCGGGCAATGATTCTACTGATATCGTTTTTAATGTGGACAGCACCGGCGCAGCAGAAGACACATTTTTTAACGGCCAGCTTTTTGCGCAAGAATTGAACAGTGATTCGGTGCATTCCGCTTCCGGCAGCGCCCGCATTAATGTGCAACAGCCGGCGCACGTCAGAGTCGAATCGATGAAGTTGGCCACGGTCTTTAATCCTGACACGGTGAATGCCGGCCAGGAATTTTTTGTCGATGTCAGTGTTAAACAGACGGTACCGGCGGGCGCAGAAAAAATTGACTCCGTCAAAGTCCAATTAACCGCGGGCAATGCTGCAGTTTTGACCAATGATCTAACGTTGACCGATTTGACGAAACCCGTGTCGTTCAAGGTTAAAGCCGGCACGCAGACGCAAGTGCGGGCTGGATTCGACGCAAGTATTTCGGCGGCTTATTCCGCCAACACCGGCGCGAACACGGTTAATATTGTTGACAATCCTATTTTACAAAAACCCTCAGCTTATATTCAAAAGCCCGGTTCTCTCGTTATTGATTCGCTCAAAACTTCCGAGAGTCGGGTTCGCTTCGGGCGCACGTTGCCGTGGTCGATTTTTCTGTTCGCTAAAAATCCGGCCGCGGCGAGTGACGGCGGCATTGTCGTGATCGATTCGACGCGCCTCACTTTTAAAGTCGGGCAAGCCGTTCAGAATGATTACACGATCATCAACACGAATCCTGCCGATTCGCTTTTCACGGCGAATCGCCGGGCGAGGTTGACTTTCAACGTCACGAAAACCGGCACGACCGGCGGCACGGTGACGATTACCGCGACGGTGTATTTTCATGACCGCAACAGCCTCACGAAACGCTCGGTGAGCCGGACAACGACGATTATCGTTGAGAGCACGGCGTTGGTGACGATTGCGAAAACTTCATTTCCGCCGGCGGTGAATCGTCTAACGGGAACGGAAATCGCGCTGGTGGACACCGGGCAGGTTTTTCCGATCAACGTGACTGTGCGCAATACCGGTTTTGAACGAGTTAAAAATGTTGTGGTCTCGCTGCGATCAACCGCCGCAACCAATCCCTCGTCCATTACGCCGAAAAAAGTTCGCATTGGCCCCATCGACACAGAGAGCGGAACAGCAGCGGCAACTTTCACGATTCGTGCGGCTGCCACGACCAACAGCATTGGTGAAGCGTTCACCGCGCGTATTGATTCCGCTTATACTTTTGGCGGCCTCGCCAGTATTGCGCCGGCTCTTGACACGAAAGATACCACCGCGGTCGCGCGCCTCGAGCTGCCGGCGCGGTTGCAATTGAGTTTGACGACTACTGACGGCGCGACGGCTTATGGCGTCGACCAACCGTTTACAATTCGCGCGCGGGTCAAGAATCTCGGCGAAGCGCAGATTGATAATAGCGGCCGTTTAACCCTGAGCCTGCCGCCGGAAAAATCGTATCGTCTGGCTGACAATGAACCGGCGCAAAAGAGTTTTGCCGCGAACGATTCGGTGGAATGGAATGTCTTCGCGCACAAAGATGAGAGCCTCAATGATCGATTCCTCGCAACGATGTCCGCGCCTTTAGATAAAAATTCCGGCAAATTAGCTGCAACCGTGGGAACCCCCGCGCAAATCACGGTCAGCACCCTGCGCAATTCGCTCAGAATTGCCGACAAATTCATTCTCGCTCCCGCCGGCGCGCGCGACCGCACGATCTCCACGGAACAAATTTTTATTGCCGGCGTCAAGATTCAAGCCAGCTCCAACTTGACGAATAAAACCGTCACCCTCACGTTGCCCATCGGGTCAGGCTTTAGTTTTGTGAATGGCGAGGTGGCAACAAAAGAGGTGACCGCCGACACCATCCGCTGGCAGTTGCAGGCGCCGCGCATTGAAAATTTGAATCCGGTCACGCTGCTCATCGACGCCAATGCTTTCAACGGACCAATACGGGTTTCCAGCCAGGACGGTCTGGTGATTCTCCGTACCGAGAATCGCGCGATTTTATATCTTGATCCCGGCATCAAAGAAACGACGAATCAAAACGGCCGGGTCGCGGTCAATCAAACTTTTACGCTCGTCGCCAGGTTGCGCAATACCGGTCTGGCATTTGTGAAAGATACGGCCAAAGTCACGATTGACGTTTCCCAAACCGGCATAACACTTTTGGGGGTTCCGGGAAAAACTTCGACAAAATTTGTGGTGTTTCAGCCCGGAGAAAATTCCAAAGAAATCTCCTGGCAAGCTAAAGCGTCGAGCCAATCGGCGCTGCCGGAGACGATTACTTTTGAAATCACGCAGCGGCCGCGCGATGTGAACACCGGGCTTGAAGTGCTCACCTCGAATGATCCGGCCACATTTAAGGTGCAGACAGCTGTGCTCGGCACTTTGCGGGTTGCGAACTTTCGTATTACGGGGCCGGTTGGAGCGCAGGATAATGTCTTGAGCACGGACCAGGAATTTACGGTGAGCGACTCGGTTTACTGGTCGAATGCAACCAACGTGCATGCCCAATTGATTTTGCCGCCCGGTTTTGAAACGGTCAATGAAATTCAACCTCTCATTGGCGCCGGAATAATCAGTTCGGCGAGGCCTCTGTGGCGTGTGCGCACTCACGAGCAGCCGGCGTCAAATGCCGAACTCAAAGTGATCGTGACGGCGAAAGATGCGAACGATACGACGGCCGCGTTGCCGCAGGTCTTTAACACCATGTTGGTGCAGGTCGAAAAGCGCGCTGATCCTCGCTTGCGTGCCGATGTCACCTCTCCGCCCGCAGCTACCGATGGCAAGGTTAGTGCGGGGCAGCTTTTTGAGGTGACGGTGCGCGTCGAGAATCAAGGCCAGGCTTTGCTGACGCGGGCGGCAAGCGTCCGCGTTGATTTAAGCGGCGCTCGCGGTTATAAATTGGTTAACGCTTCCGACTCGATCCAGACTTCGACCAATTCACTGTTCAACTGGAGAATTCGCGCTCGCGAAGATATTTCCGATGAAACGGATTTAATTATTTTCAAGCTGCAATCGGCGCCGTTTGACACCAATACGAATCAACCGGCCATGAGCACGCTGAGCCAGGCGCCACTGATTTTGCGGACGGAAGCCAAGAAATTGCTGGTTGAAAAAGTTGGCAAGAGCGGCGGGCCGGTAGCCAACGGCCAAAAAGATTTGCCGCTGCTGCGTTTAATATTAACCAACCCCGGCGGCACGGGCTCGAGCAATTTAGTTCTGCGCCAACTCAGTTTTAAATTGTATAATCGTGATCGGCAGGAAGTGGCGCCGCCGAACAAGGCCTTGCAAACCATTCGTGTCGTCCACGATACCAAGCGCGACACACTCTACGGCGAGTTGCAAAACTTGCAAGCGGCGCCCCTGCGCATTGATTTTGCAAAGAATGTCATAGTCGCGCCGAATAAACCCGATACCATCGCGATCCTGGGCAATATCGTCGACAATCCAACTGCGAGCAGTTTTCGGATTGCCTTTGAGAGCGGACAAGATTTTGACGTCGTTGACCAGGACTCCGGCAGCGTGGTGATTGTTGAGAATAAAGAGGGCAATAGCGGCAGCGCCTTTCGTCTTGATTCCGATTTGACCGTGCTCTTCGCCGCCGATCCGGAAAAATCATTTTTTAACTATCCGAATCCGTTTCAACCCGGCAATAATATAGCCAACGGTCAAGGCACGCACTTCGCATATAACTTGCGCGAAGCTTCCAGCGGCGTGTTGAAAATCGTTACGCTGCTTGGCGAGTTAGTGTGGGAAACCTCCTTCACTGAAATCGATCCGGCCGGACGCATTGGCCCGCACACCACGGATATTTTCTGGGACGGCCACAACGGCGCCGGCCAACGCGTGTTAAACGGAGTTTATGTCGCGATCTTAAAAACGAAAGATGGTAAAATGTTAACGACGAAAGTGGCGGTGTTGAAGAAGTAGCAGCGCCAAGAGCGTAGGGCGACGGGAGATCGGCGAGGGAATCCCGGATTGAGTCCATTTCTTGATGAAGGCGAAAAAAACTTGCTTTTTTAAAACGATTTCGCCATACTGGCCTGTGGGTTTTTACCGGCTTTTCAATTACAACCCATTAACGCCATAGCCCAATCTACGGGAGAGCGTGGATATCGGCTAAAATTCAAAAAGGAGGACCGCAATGCGAAAACTTATGGCTTTAGTTTTGATCCTATCTCTATCTCTTTGCACGGGATGCTACACGATGAAGTATACCGCGCCGCCTGCCAGCTCGGTATCGACACTATCCGATGGACAAGCAACGACGGTCAAGAAGAGTGTCAAGGTGTGGTATGCACTCTGGGGCCTGGTGCCAATCTCCGACAACACCTCGGGAAAAATCATCGCCGCGAACAATTTAAAATCCGCCCGCGTGACCACCCAGATTCAGTTTGTCGATTTTGTCATCGGCATTTTTACCGGCCTGGTCAGTATTGTTCCCGCAACCATGACGGTCGAGGGAAATCCCTAAGTCTTCTCAAAATGGATTGCTCGGCGGGTGCTCTCCCACTCGCCGATTTTTACTCGCCGATAATTTTCACAATGACTCGCTTCTTCCGCCGCCCATCGAACTCGCCGTAAAAAATCTGCTCCCACGGGCCGAAGTCGAGCTTGCCGCTGGTGATGGCGACCACGACTTCACGCCCCATAATCTGGCGCTTGAGATGCGCATCTGCATTGTCCTCGCCCGTGCGGTTATGGCGATATTTGGAGGTCGGCGCATGCGGCGCCAAGCCTTCCAGCCACTCATCATAATCTTGAATCAATCCCGGCTCGTCGTCATTGATAAAAACCGACGCGGTGATGTGCATCGCCGCGACGAGAACCAGCCCTTCTTTGACGCCGCTTTTTTCAACCAACGCTTCGATTTTATCCGTGATGTTGAGGTAATCACGACGATGCGGCGTTTCGAACCAGAGATATTCGGTGAGAGATTTCATGGTGTTCTCCTCAAACGTAATGCGTAAAACGTAATACAAGAATTCGTGGTTGCCCCATCAATCCAAAACTCCAACAATCCATCAATCCAGTTATCCACCAATCCCGGTTTTACAACTCCGCCCACTTGCCTTTTCCCTCCCAAACACGAATTGTAAAATTAAAACTCCATCTCTCGCGAAAGCGCTGGTGCAGCATCTCGCAAATATTTTCCACCGAAGGATATTCGAGAAAATCATTGAGCGAGCGATGATCATACTCCGCCAGCACGGCGCGAATCGTTTGCTTCATGTCGGCGAAGTCCATAATCATGCCGGTTTTATTTTCGCCTTCGATGATGACTTCGACTTTGTATGTGTGTCCGTGCAGCACGCCGCATTTCTGATGGCCCGGCAGAAAATGGGCGCAGTCCATGTGTTCGATGTAGCCGAGTTTCATTGCTATCTCCAAAAAATTTGCAGTTGCGAAAAAGGATCGCATCCTTAGTGAGTTTGAATGGCCTATTAAAAAGCAATTTTTATTCGGGATGAAAAAGTGGTGGGCGGCGGCCATCGACAATGGCATGAATCGTGATGTGCTCGCCTTCGATTTCATAGAAAATTTGATGCAAATAGTCACAGATCCCTTTTAATTGGGCGAGGAATTTGGGCGAGAACGAGAAGTGAACCACGAGTCGAGCTCCTTTCGCGCTTCTGCAAGTGACAAGCCTTTCCCTTCAGCGATTTGCCTGCGACTCTCGATGATGCTGGCGCGCACATAAAGCTGCAGCATGATTTCTTCCAAAGTACAATCATCGGACAACTCATCCAAAACGTCCCGCACGATCGCTTTGGCGCTACGTTTGAATTCAATGAGCGGCGTCGTTAAAACTGGACTTGTCATATTTGCCATTCCATGCTAATTCATAAGAAAAATACAAACCAAGATGGTTGAATGGATACTTACTGAAACATATATGCGAATTTATTTGATAAAATGCAACAGTAAAATCACATAATCAAGAGCCCGCAAACTTTTCTCTTGTTTTTGCGATGAGATTTTGACATATTGCGCAAAACCTGATAGGAAATTTGGCCATGAACTTAAATGCCCCGATTATCTCTTTTGCCGGCTGTTTTATCAGCGATCCCCAAAAGCAAGACACGGCGCGACTCGTGTTCGTCGGCCTGCCGGACGCCTCGCAATCATCTTTTCATCGCGGCAGCGCGCATGCGCCGCAGCGCATTCGTTCGGCCTACGACGGGAATTGTTATAACTCGACGACTGAATCCGGCGTCGATCTCGCTGGCGCTGTTGCTGATCTCGGCGATTTGCCTTCCAAAAGTTCATGGGAATTAACCGCGCGTTCATATCAGGAATTTGCCGCGTGGCTTTTTCAAATTCGCCAGATTCCCTTTTTTGCCGGCGGCGATCACGCCGTGACCGTGCCGCTCATCGCCGCGCTCGCGGAAATCGGCGCGCCGGTCCATATCATTCAAATCGACGCGCATCCGGATTTGTATTTAGATTATGAAGGCAGCCGCAGCTCGCATGCCTGCACGATTTCTCGCGCGCTGGAAATGAGTCACGTCGCGTCGGTGACGCAACTCGGCATTCGCACCATGAATGCGAGTCAAAGGCCGCAGTTCGAGCGTTATCGCGAGCGCGGTCATATTTTTCACGCGCGCGATTTAATTGGCGAGTTACCGGAGTTATCTCACATTCCCAATGGCGCTCCGGTTTATATGACGGTCGATCTCGACGGCTTCGATCCGGCTTTCGCGCCCGGTGTTGCTCATCCCGTTCCCGGCGGTTTGACGTCGCGGCAAGTGCTCAATTTTGTTCAGAACGCGCATTGGAAATTGGTCGGCATGGATGCAGTGGAAGTCAATCCGGATTTGGATGTCAATGATCAAACGGCGATACTTGCCGCGAGGGTGTTGCACGAGGGGATGGGATACGCGGCGCGACAGATTTTATTATAAATTTAAAATTGTAAATTTTCAATTGTCAATTAAAAATTTAAAATTGACGGAGGAAGATATGGGCATCATTCACGATTTACGTTGCTGGCTCTTTGCTATTGTGTTGTTCCCGTTTGTCGTGCAGGCACAAGACACCATCCGCTTCACCCCCAAAATCGGCTATCAAGCCTTCAAAGTGCGCGAGCCGGTGTTGCGCCTGAAGCCCGGACAGGTGCTCGTCAGTGAAACTTTGATGGGTGGCTATTACACCGAAGAAGGCGGCGCGTGGCCCGGCGAAGTCGGGCCGATTTATATCGAAGGCGCCACGCCGAAAGACCAGCTCGTTATCAAGCTGCTGAAAGTGCGGCCCAATCGCGATCTCGCGCCAGCGCGCGTCAATCCCAATTTCGGCGGCCTCGCGAGCGATGTGCGCGTGCGCCTGCTGAATCCGCCGATACCGGATATTCGCTTTCTCTGGTGGCTCGACCGCAAGCGCAATCTCGGCGTGCTCGAATTGCCCAAAAGCCGCCTCGGGAAAATCGAAGCGCCGCTCGCGCCGATGCTCGGCCGCGTCGCCGTTGCGCCGAAGAATGAAGAATCATTCCCCGGACTCTGGCCCGGCGATTTTGGCGGCAACATGGACGCGCCGGAAATTCGCGAAGGCGTCACCGTGTACCTGCCGATCTTTCACGACGGCGCATATTTTTATTTCGGCGACGGCCACGCGCTGCAAGGCCACGGCGAGATTGCCGGCACCGGCCTGGAAGCGACGATGGACGTGATCCTGCAATTCGACCTCATCAAAAACAAACCCATCGACTGGCCGCGCATCGAAGACGAGAGCTATCTCATGGTCGCCGGCAGCGGCCGCCCGCTCATCGACGCCTTCCGCCTCGCGCACGTCGAATTGATTGAATGGCTGGAGCAAGATTACGGTTTTGATCGCTGGGAAGCCTATCAAGTGCTCTCGCAAGTCGGCACGAGCACCGTCGCCAATATTGTGGATCCGCAGTACACCGTGGTGGCGAAATTTCCGAAGAAGTATTTGCCAAGATAGCTCGGGCAGCTTATCTGCAACTTGCTACGATTTATCAAATCGAGTGATTACAATGAAGCCTATTCCCAAAAGCTTTCTGGAAGAATATTTGAAGTCGTTTTTCGATTTTTCAAAAACCCAAAAGGCGAAATGGCAGGCCAGGGCGAAAGCCGATTTCAAGAAAACTTTGCCGCAAACTTTCGAAGCCTTTTTAGACGGGGTGAGAGTTTTAAGCGGGCTTGACGAACCAATGGCGGAATTGACGGAGGAAATGGGCCTTTTCATGTTCGCCATTTATCGCGCTTATTATGGCCGCTTCTCTCGAACGGAACGCGAAGATCTCTGGGAGGAGAAAACTCGGAAAATTATCGAGATCATGCTGGCGGAGGATACGAAAAACGGCGTCGGCGATGGCACGAAGAAACGGCAGGTGCGCGGTTACGTCAAGCAGAATACCTTGATGGCCTTTCTTTTAGCCCAAATGAGTCTTGCCCTTCCGGACTATCCCGAAGGAGAATCGCACTATAGCCAAGTGTTTGTGATACTGGCGATTCTCGCGGCGCAGTTGAACGAGCTGGTGGGGTTGTCAAAGAAGCATGAAAAGTAAAATCAAGCTAACGCGGAGTAAAATAAAAATGGAAACGATTTCCGAAGATTTTTTAGAGACCTATTTAAAGCCGCAAACCGGCGTCCCCTGGGTGGAGAGCTTGAGACGGATTCTGCAATTGTCCAAAGATTTTCGGCAGACGCTTCCCCTCACCCACAAAGCCTACTTTGCGAGATTGATGGCCGTGGCGGAGCAAAATCAATTGCTCTACCAACTGGCCTTCGAGCTTGGCGGGACGATGTTCGATATTTATCGCCGGTTTTACGGAGGCTTTTCTCAATCGGAGCAAGAAGGAAGCTGGGAAAAAAGTTCCCAAAAAGTTCGGCAGTTTTTGCAGCCGCAAAGCGGCATGAGCGAGGAGAAAGCCGTCGAGAATATTCGCGGCTTCGTGCAACAAGATTCCCTCATGGCTCTGTTCATGCTCAAAGTCGAGGCTTTTATTTTTAAATATCCCGAGACGAAATCGCTTCGGGCCATCGTCTTCGCGGACCTGGCCGCGCTGGCCGCACAATTGAACGAGCTGGTGGGATTGGCGAACGAAGAGTAGAAACGCATCTTTATTAGAAAACTCAAATAACGCAGACGAACGATGGAACTCATCACCCGAGAATTTTTGGACGACTATCTGAAGCCGCACCGGGTCTTTTCCAAAAAACTAAGCTCGCAATGGAGCTTTGAGATTGCAAAAGAGTTTGAGCAAACCCTGCCGATCACGCACAAAGCTTTCACCTCCGGCCCGTCGTTATTGAAGAAAATGAGCCCGGACATGATGGTGCTTACGCTCGAACTCGGCATGCTGATGTTCGACGTCTATCGCCGTTTTTACGGCGGCTTTGCCAAACCGGAACGCGAGGGCATGGCGGATGAAAAATGCGGTGACGCGTTGCAAATTATGATGACCTGGGAACCGGAAAGCGGCGTCAGCCGCGCCAAACAAACAGAACTGCTGCACGGCTTCTTCAAACAAAGCATGCTCATGGGTTTTTTCACGCTCAAGATCCGGAATTTTACCGATGAAAATCCCAAAGAGAAGCCCTATCTCACCGCGGGGCTCATGCATCTGGCCGTGCTCGCGGCGCAACTGAACGAGCTGGTGGGCGCGCCCAAAAAGGAACCCGAAGCCGACCAATTCATCGCGCCGGATTTTCAAAAAAAAGACCGGCGTCGTGAAACCATTCCCGATGATTTTCTGCAAGCGTATCTCAAACTGCAAACGAATTTTACCGCCGCCGACAGGCTGCTCTGGCAGGCACGCCGGGAGGCGGAGTTTCGGCGAACCCTACCAAGAACCCAAAGAACCTTTGTTGCGAGCTTGACGGTGTTGCAACGCCGGAACAAGGACCTGGCGTTTGCCACGCAACAGCTTGGCAACTTCATGTTCGATATTTATCATAAATTTTACGGCAGTTTTTTGCTGCCGGAGCGGAAAGGGCTTTGGGAGGAAAACAATCACAAAGCGTCGAATATCATGCGCACTTTGCACCCGGCGAACAAGACGCGCGATGAAAAAGCGGCGCAAAACCTCCAGGCCTTCGTCAGGCAGAATATCCTCCTCGGCCGGCTTATGTATAGCGCCGAAAAGATGGCCGAAGCAAATCCCGAGCGCGAACTCTGCCTATATGAAATCTGTTTGCGATTGGCGACGCTCGCTGCGCAACTGAATACGCTGGTGGGACTGGCGAAAGCGAAATAAAATACGGGCTTTCAGCCCGCCTGCAATCAAATGCATTAGCTCGGAGGAACGATGGAACCCATCACCAAAGATTTTTTGGAAGAATATCTGAAGCCGCACCTCCTGCTTTCCAAAAAGCAAAGCTCGCAATGGAGCCTGGATATTTCAAAAGAGTTTGCGCAAACCCTGCCGATCACGCACAAAGATTTCAACGTCAGCCTGGGATTATTAAGCAAACAAGATCAGGCAATGAATCTGCTGACGCTCAAGCTCGGCTTCATGATGTTTGATATGTATCGCCGGTTTTATGGCGGCTTTGCCAGGCCGGAGCGCGAAGGCGTGTGGCTGGAAAAAAGCCGCGCCGCGTTGCAAATGATGCTGACCTGGGATCCGGAAAGCGGCGTCAGCCAGGACAGGCAGGTGGAGATGATGCGCGGCTTCGTCCAACAAAACATGCTCATGGCGCTGCTCATGCTCAAAGTCGAGGCCGAGACCAAAGACGATCCATGGAGTCGGAATTTCGGCAAACCCTGCCGCGAACCTTCAGGGCTTTTGCCGCGAGCTTGACGGTGTTGCAGCGCCAAAACAAAAAGCTGGCGGAGGCGACGCAACAGCTTGGCAACATTATGTTCGACGCCTATCGTGAATTTTATGGCGGCTTCATGGCGCCGGAACGCAAGGGACTCTGGGAGGAAAGCAATCGTATCGCGATGAAAATCATGCGCACGTTTAATCCAGCCAGCAAGGCGAGCGGGGAAAAAGTGTCAAAAGAAATGCAAGCCTTCGCCCGCCAGAATCTTCTGCTCGCCCTGTTAATGTACCGCGTCGAGACCATTGTGGAAGAGCGTCCCGAGCAGGTGCTTGGGATGTATGAAGTCTATTTGCGGCTGGTGGTGCTCGCCGCACAATTGAATACGCTGGTCGGATTGACAAAGGAGAAATGATATGAAAAATTTGCATTTTGCCGTGTTCGTTCTGCTCATTTTTGCCGCCTGCTGCTTCAACAATGCGGCGGCACAGGAACAAACGCCCGAAGCCCATTCGCTTTTTCGAGTGCCGCTTTATCCCCTTGCCATTGCTCCGGCAGAGAAAGCGAAGCTGGATTCCAACCTCGCCGTTGCGCAGGCCGGCTACGATAAAAATCCCAATGCTCCTGAAAACATCATCTGGCTGGGCCGGCGGTTTGCTTATCTGTGGCGCTATCGCGAGGCCATTGAAGTTTATTCCAAAGGCATCGCGCAACATCCGAATTACGCCAAACTCTATCGCCACCGCGGCCATCGTTACATTTCGATCCGCGAGTTTGACAAAGCGATTGCCGATCTCGAAAAAGCCGCGAAGCTGATTCAGGGCGTGCCCGATGAAATCGAGCCGGACGGCGCGCCGAACCAGTACAACATTCCGACGAGCACTTCGCACTCGAATATCTGGTATCATCTCGGCCTCGCCTATTATCTCAAAGGCGATTTTAAGAATGCGCTACGCTGTTATCTCGAATGCATGAACTTTTCTCAAACGAATGACGACATGCTTTGTGCGACGAGCGATTGGCTCTACATGACGTACCGCCGGCTGGGAAAAACCGAAGAAGCCCAAAAAGTTCTCGCACCGATTACGGCGAACATGAAGATCATCGAGAATTTTTCTTATCACAAGCGCTTGTTGATGTACAAAGGTCTGGTCGCGCCGGACTCTTTGCTTGATGCAAAAAATGCAACTGACCTCGATATTGCGACGCAAGGCTATGGCGTGGGGAATTGGTATTTTTATAATGGCCAAACGGAAAAAGCGCGCGCGATTTTTGAGAGAGTGGTCAAAGGAAAATACTGGGCGGCGTTTGGGTATATTGCGGCGGAGGCGGAGTTGATGCGAATGCAGAAAAGATAAGTCAAGATGGGCAAGAGCAATTTACTCACCGGCGGCATGGAGCAATTTCGCGTAGAGCGGATCAGCGATCCAGAAATGGGCGTCGCGGCGCAACTTATCCATCTCTACTTTCAATGAGGAGATCACCCCTTGCTTTTTGGCATTGAGCAGGACGCCTAGAATGCCGGTTTTGGTGAGGCCGTACTGTTCCGCAATTCGCCGACCTTCAAACTCATC
>Ga0247727_10007492_pt1 | contig 20755 bp, 13 predicted proteins | sample WisWelCaveWW1625_FD_202498 | JGI IMG/M metagenome (GOLD analysis project Ga0247727, IMG submission 202498) | Biofilm microbial communities from Wishing Well Cave, Virginia, United States - WW16-25 | ecosystem: Environmental > Aquatic > Deep subsurface > Groundwater > Cave microbial mat | place... | reverse complement strand
CGCGTCCAGCACGATTTGCGCTTTGAGACTGACCGAAGTTCGTTTTCCTTTGGGCATGGCTTTCTCCAGAAAGTACACCTTTATTATGCCCGCTTTCGTGTCTAAATTCCCTTATCCACTTAAGTTCTGTATCTTGGAATGCTTTTCTTTACGATGTAACATAGTAACCCATAACCTCGAGGATCACCACCTTTCCCATCATCAATAATATCTCCCCATGGTGTAGATATTTCTTTATTAGTAATTTGAGCTGGTCCATACCCATCATAGGGATCATTGTTTGGTACGCTTACTGCCCAGCATTGAACAGCGATACCGGCGGCAGTATATGTATCCAACCAATTCGATTTGCTTAGAAACGAACCTGCATTTTTTTCAATATATTTAATGTTATCGGCTGGAAGGGAAGAACATTCGCCAGAAGGATCAGTGTAGTTCGTAGGATTCGAAAGGGTGTAATTCCACTTATTGAACGACATCGGACTATTCGCATCCCCTCCCCACGTATCCCGCGTCAGGAAGCGACCTGTGCCACTTGCATAGTAGCGAGACCGCAAATACACCAACCCTTGACTGGTGTATTCACTCGTGTACCCATACGCCGATTGCGATGTTCCAGCGGCGGCGGTCACTACCCCATACGGATCATAGACTTTAGCATAGGTGATCGAACCGCTTGGGTTTGTCAGTTGACGCACTGAGCCCAACGCATCGCCCAGGAAGTACTCAGTAGTGGTATTCACCTGCGCGATACGACCGTTGCCGTAAATATAAGCGTTCGCGCCATCGCTCAAAGCTTGAGTCAGTCCAGCATTCAAGCCTGCACTGAGCCCAGTCGAAGTGTCCATCGTGAAGGTAGTTGTACTGCCATTCACGGTTTCCTGCAAGCGTTGTCCTGAGCTTGCCGAAGGGCGGTCACCCAAGCCATTGTACTGATAACTGCTCACCGATGACTGATTACTCAATGTCTTCAAGCGATTGGCGGAATCCCTTCCGCGGGCTCAGGGTAAACTCCGGTATAGGCGGTCACGCCATCGTTGAGCAGGCGGTGCACTGAGCTTGTCGAAGTGTTGTCGTTGTTGTCATAGGTGTAATTAACGCCGTTTACGTCCGTAAGCCGATTGGCATGATCATACTGATAACTGGTCACTGATGACTGACCACCGAGGAAGGTTTCCTGCGATAGACGATTACCAACGGCATCATACGTGTAATCGGTCTGTTCCCCCATTTCATCCACGACAAAATCCACATTCCTGTAAGTTGAGTTTATATCGCGTTGCGGTGAAGCGTTATGATTCCATAAGGATTTGAGGCGCAAATCGTTGTAAAATAAGACCACCTCATCAGGAATCATTACCATGATCAAAACCGGGTTTTGGAAAATCACGCTTGCGATTCTTTTGACCATGTTTCTTGCGGCAGGCTGCGCGGGGACGACGCCGACTTCAACGGTTGAGATTCCGCCCACCGTCACGCGCTTCCCGCCGAGCGCGACGCCTACGCCGTTGATCCTCAACACCGCGACGACCATCCCGTCGTTTACGCCGACGTCCGCTTCGAGTTCGGTCTACTACATGATCGCGCTGGACGCTTCGGCGCGGATGAACGGACCGTTTGACGGCAAAACCAAATGGGACGCGGCGCGCGCAGCGTTGCAGACCATTCTCGATGGATTGGAACCCGGCGCGAATTACGGATTGACAGTGATCGGCGCTTCGACCGCAGGCGAGGGAGTCGATCCGTGCAATGAGCCTTCGGTCGCGCAGACGCCTTTTTCAGCCCGAAGCGCAGTGGGCAATCAGATTGACCGACTTCAACCGGCGGAGGGCGGCTCGCTCTATGCCGCCTTCTCCCTTGCCCGCCGGCAATTCGAGGGCCTGCCGCGCGATACCGTCAAGGCGCTGATCGTGATCACGGACAGCGCGGACGAATGTCGCAGTCAGGACGAGTGGAAGGGTCTGGAGAATCTTTACAAGGTCGTGGATGAGACGGGGCTTGAATTCCGCACCGAGATCATTGTCCTGGATGAAACAGTCAATCCCACTGCCAGCGCCGCGGCGAATCGGATCGTCCGCCTATCCACTGAAGTTAATCTGCATTTCCCGACCGACAACGCTTTGTTGGCGGAAGTCAACGAAACCGTTGTGGGGGGCGTAACGGATTATGTGGAGTCTGCCATTGCGGCGCGTCCCACTCAAACGCCGGAGAGCCTGCGGTTCACCTTTACGCCCGAATCGGGTCTGCCCACCAATACGCTTGGCGCGTCGTCCTACACGTTGACTCCCAAGCCCGGCACCGCGACCTTTACCCCCACGATCACATTGACGCCCGCGCCCGTCACTTTTACCGCGACCCTGACGCCGACGATCACGCGCACGCCCACCGCCACGCGCCCGCCGTTTGTGGAGTTGATATCCGCCACCCCGATCACGACCAGGATCGGATGCCAGATGGATATTGTAGTGAAAGTTTCAGGCAGTCCCGCAGCCGGATCGTTCCACGTGTTGAACGCAAGCAACGGACCGAATGGCGACGTGTACCCTGAGGTTATCCTGCCGGTCGGCACGTATGGCAACAACGCGGTGACGTTGAACGGCGACCAGCCTGAGAGTTATATCCATGAGGTGTGGTTTGAGTTCAACGGGATCGAATCGAATCGCTTGAAGGGACTTGTCTGTCCGTTGTTGCCCAAAGCGACGGCTACACAGTAATAAAAAGAATCCTCCCCCGAATAACCGGGGGAGGATTGATTAACGGACGGGATAAAGCGCGGAGCTTATTTTGCTTCACATCCCGGCAATTTGAAACTGGCAATGCGCGTCTGCCAGCCTGCTGTGCTGGAGAGTTGCCCGGCGAGTGTGTAGTACTCGTTGACATACCAGAACGTGCAGTCGTCCACAGGGTCAACGTTGAGCGAGGTGTAATCGCCCCAGCGGGAGTTGGTGGTGCGTTGTACGCCTGTCCCGTTGATGATGATACCTTCACCAAGAGTCATCGCGCCAAGCGGGTCACTGACAAGGCGTCCGGTATAGCGGATGCCGGGGTAAACATTTACACCGTTGACTACACTGTAGCCAAGGGCAATGTTGCCTTGCCAGTCCATCGCGGCGCTACCCATCCAGCGATGCACGCCGTCGCCAGGAGCATAAGTGCCTTGCTGGTAAACAGAATACTGGCCGTTGACGCGCCTGATCTCGTACCAGCGTACGCCAGCCACGCCAGGCGCCGCTTCAACCGATTGATTCGTCACATAAGATTCGTATGTGCCGAAGTTGCGATAGGCGAGGCGGTAGGTGGGACGCTGGCGGTAGGAGAGGATGTCAATGTATTGACTTCCATTGGTTATACCTGGTTGAGGCAGGCAGTCTCGACTGCTCGGTGGCAGTGTGCCTGGAACAACACCGCACGGAAAGATTGAGTCGAACGCGGCGACCGGCAATTGCGCCGCAAGGCTGAACGATGCAGTCGGCTTGGAGTTCCACTGCACCTGCAACTCGAAGATGTTTAGCGCATCGAATGATGCGCCGTAGGGATGATCGTCATCCTGTGTACCCACGATCGGCGCGGGCGCGTCGGTCTTGGGTTTGGTCTTCCCGTCTACGTCTGGTGGAAGCAGGCCGTCGCCCATCAAAGCAATGTCAACGACATTTGAATCAAGGAAGAACTGAACGGCGCGGGCTTTGGCTTGTCCATTGACCATCTTGTTCTTCTCGAGCGCGTACACGCTAATGCCATACTGATCTATGAGGCCGAAATCCCGTGTGGTCATAATATAGGAATCCTTCCACACTCCATACTTTGGATAGTCGGGGAAGAAGTACCCTCCGTCTACCGTATCCGGTTGCGTGATGAACGCGTACCGGTAGTATGCCCCAGTAGGATCGCCCGTCTGCGATATCGCGACACAATTGTAGAAGGGCAGGCTCGGATCATCAAAGCCGCGGGTCGTGAATTGCGAGAGTAGCCAGCGGTCGGCGAATTGATCATAGACCACGATCGGGTCGCCGGAGGGGTCGGTGCAGTCCTCTACTGCAAAACCAGCCCAGAGTGTGCCGGTGTCCGCGGGTTCAAGCAGGACATTGCCTTGTTTGTCGTAGACGGCGAATGCCAGGTTCACCATTTCTACGTAATGGTTCGGTCCCACGTCGCCGACCGGATCGGGCGGGTTGACGCGGAAGCCAAACAGGTTGAAATTATCCTGGTTGCTGAGACCTTCAAAGTTTGCGATTGTCCCAGACAGGGTTGCAGTGGAATTCGCGGTCAGTTTTGCCGCCAGACCCGCGCTTGCCGTCGCTCCATCCCCCGAAAAGCCATTATCCAATACCTCAGGACCGCGATCCGGTCGAATATCAACCGGTTCAGCCTCGGGGTTATCTGTTGCGTTAGCCCCGCCTTTTTTCGCCATGTCGCGCAAGGCTGGCGAAACGTCGAACGCAACGTTGTCTGAAAACTTCGCTTTGGGCGCCTTGAAGCCTTGCGGCGCGGTTGCGCCGGTGGGCGACGCCGCGGCGGGAAATATGCCCAGTAAACTTACGATCATCACGAATGTCGCAATTACCGGAAGGGCCTTTCGTTTCATAACATCTCCTCTGTGTTGAATGTGAAAGTCTTTCTTCTTGTACAACTTGCCTTACATGATGATTTGTCGCAAATAGGGTACCCCGATAAGAACCACCTCCTTTGAGTGAAATGGATTGCCAGCTTTCCAATACAGGAACATTGTATAAAAAAACGAGGCGAAAAGCAAGTGTTTTACTTTCAAAAGGTTACAAGCCAAATGGATGTACAATTTAGACATGTCCAGGCGGCGCATCTTTTCCCGTCGAAGCGCGGCTCCGCGTTTTCGATTGCCGATCGGGTTGATTTTTGTGGCGGCGGCGATCGGATTGTGTTTGTTGATTCCGACCAACGCGGTCAACACCACGCTTCGGGATCAAACCTTCGAGCGGAGTTTGCCCTCGCCCCTGCCCACGTTGACCATGCCTCCGCCGCCGACGCAGGAACACATCGGACGGCTCATCTTTACCTGCACGCGCGGCGATTACAACCAGTTGTGCCAGATCAACGCCGACGGCACAGACTACCAGCAACTCACAAATGAGGAAGCGAACAATTATTATCCCGTCTATTCGCCATCGGGCAAGACCATCGTCTACGCTTCGAATAAAAATGGGGGAGTGTTCGATCTCTTTTTATCTGTCCTGGAGGGCGCGCCCCCTCAGCGGCTGACGAATTTTATCGGCAACGTCGTCTCGCCAACCTTCTCCCCGGATGGAAAAAAAATTCTGTTCGCCAACCGCGCCGGGGAAGGTCCCACATCCTTATGGACGGTGGATGTCATTGGCGAAAACGCCAACCTGTTATATGCGGGGCCCAATACCATCGTCGCCGCGGACTGGTCCCCCGATGGAACGACAATCGCTTTCGCCATGGCGGTGGATAAACCGGACGAATATCAGATCTTCCTGATGAACGCGGACGGCACGAACGCCCAACAATTGACCAACGGCCTGCCCGGCATCGGCGGCAGTATTGACTGGTCGCCGGATGGAAGATACATCCTCATCCATGCCGGCCCGCAGGGCGACAAAAACATCTTCAAGATTGACGTGCAAGCCAGGACCGCCGCGCAACTCACCAGCGGCGGCAATAACGCCTCCGCGGCTTTCTCCCCCGATGGTCAGTGGATCGCCTTCAACTCGTTGCGGAATAACAATCAGGCTGATATATTTATCATGCGCCCCGATGGAAGCGATCTGCGCCAGGCGACCGACAACCCCGAACCCGACTGGCAGCCCCAATGGAAGCCGTAGCGCAAGACTTGTCCTGAGCGGCGCAGCCGTATCGAAGGATGCCATCTTGCGCCTCAAAACGGATACAATTGATAAACGCCAATCCTCAAGACAAGCCGGCGCTGATCTATCAACGAGGAATACATGAAAAGGATCGTTCTTGTAACGTTATTACTCATGCTCGCGGGCTGTTCGGGCCTGCCCAATCTTCCCTTTCTGCAAGCGCCCGCGTCCCCGCCTCCCGCAAACACGCCCCAACCCACAGTCACCTTGATCGGGGCTGGAAGTTCAAACACGCCAGACCTGTTCGTGATCAATACACAGGGTCCTACATCCACGCCTCCCTCCGGCACGCCGCTTATCGCCAATACGCCCATCCCGACTTTCACAAGGACCACGCGTCCCACGATCACGTTGGAACCGGTGAATATAACCCTCTTTACGCCGGGACCGAATCCCTTTACATTGCTTTCCATATCCGCGTCGCAACTGGTGTGGGGAAGTTCCTGCGAAGGCGCGCGTTCCATCAAATTTGTCGTGCAGATCACCGCTCCCATCAGACGTTTGAAGTACGTGACCCTCTGGTATCGCCTGCAGGATAAATACAGCGGGCGCCACAACGAATGGGGCGGCGGCGCCATCATGTCCGATAACGATCGCGGCACGTATTTCTATACCGTCGAACTCAGTCAGATAGACGACTATAAATCCTACGAAGACGCCTGGTTACAATATCAATTCGTGGCTTCGAATGTCTATCTCACGCGGCTCGGCAGTTCCGTGGTGGATCGCGACACCGTCTCCCTCACGCATTGCACGGTCTTCAATCCCTGAACCGTAAAGGTCTCTTATGAAAAAATTCATTCCAATACTTTTATTCGGGCTGATCCTCTCAAGCTGCGCCGGTGGATTGCCGAACTTCGCAAGCCTGATCGCCACCCCAACTCCTCCCATTCCAGCGGACACGCCCACGATTCAGCCTACCGTGACGCTGGTCCCCACCCTCGACCTTTTCGCCGCCTCGACCGCGACGCCTCTCACCTTCACGCCGACCTCAACCTCCCTCATCCCCGATCTGCCGCCCACCTCGACGCCGATTCCGCTCCCCACCTTTTCCGAGGAATTCATCAACGACGTCGCCAGCACCACGTTTTTTTCCCAGACTGTCGGGTTCCGGGGCGTCCTGTACTCCGACCCCGTCCTATATTGGAACCAGGGGCCCTGCGTAACGCGCAGCATCAAGATCACCGCCTTTGTCGAGGACCCACTCCGCACCGATCGCGTCTTCCTGTTCCTGCGCCTGCGCGATAAGAAGAACACGCTCAATTTGGGCGAATGGAGCGCGGGTGCCGAGATGATCAAGATCGAAGACGGCTCCTTCAATTACAAGGTCGAAACGCATCATCTCCGGCGCTACCAGTATTACAAGGAAGCCTGGATCGAATATCAGCTGGTGTCGGTGAATGAAAACCGCGAGATTCTTGGGCGCACCCAGATCTTTGACCGTAACATTTCATTGATCAAGTGCGGCGCCCCTTCGTCGTGAGCTTTCCCGCCGATCTCATCGCGCTTCTTCGAAGAGATCAGTTAAACCTGGTCGCGCTCACCGGCGCCGGAGTCTCACAGGAGAGCGGACTCCGCACCTTCCGCGATTCTCAAACTGGACTCTGGGCGCAATACAAACCCGAAGATTTAGCCTCACCCGAAGCCTTTGCGCGCAATCCCAAACTGGTCTGGGACTGGTACGCCTGGCGGCGCGAAGCCGTCAAAAGCGTGCGACCCAACGCGGGGCATTACGCGCTCGTCGAAATCGAGAAACGAATTCCAAACTTCACATTGATCACCCAAAACGTGGACGGCTTGCATCAAATGGCGGCGCAGACCCTAATGGTCTCTGAGACCTTTAGGGTCTTACCCAGAATTATTGAATTGCACGGCAACGTTCAACGCGTGCGTTGTTCCGAATGTTATACGATCGCCGAAACCTGGGGCGACGATTCAGAATCGGTTCCTCAATGTTCAATCTGTGGGGGAGCGCTCAGACCGGATGTCGTCTGGTTTGGGGAGGCGCTGCCGCGCGACCAACTCGAAGCCGCGGTCGAAGCGGCGCGTTCCTGCGATATCTTTTTTTCGATTGGCACATCCGGCATTGTGCAACCCGCCGCGTCGTTGGCGCATGCCGCGCGGAATCGCGGCGCGGCGTTGGTCGAGATTAATCTCGACCCTACGCCGTTGACTCCCAAAGTAGATTATTTTTTTCACGGCAAATCGGGCGAGATATTGCCGGAGTTGGTGAAGGCGGTGTGGAGTTGAGAGCGAGTTGATTAAGGAGATGATGTTGGCGTTGACTGTATACTATAAGCAAAAATATTGTCGGCAACCATGTCGAATTTTCCTTCGTTCACTATAAAGCCTGATTTCCTGCACTGGAAGGGCTCGCTATCTTTATATGAATGTACGAGCGTATTGTTAATATACAGGTTTATTTCACCGCGGTTGAAATGTATTCCAAGCGTATTGGTAATCGGATAATTATTGATTGCGGGGGAATATTTGCTGGGCAGCAATGTTTCCCAGCCTTTGGCGCTGTGTTTGTAAAGATCAAAAGCGCCGGTTCTGGAATTGATCTGGAATGTGTAAAAATCTGAGCCATACCCGCGTGAACAAAACGCCAGCCCGTATGATTCGGCGGTATCAATCAGGATGGATACCTCAGCCTGAAAATAAAATGTATCAGTCGAGACAGGACAGACGCTGCAGAATACCATGCCAATGAACCCCTTTTTTTCTGATCGGACGATCAACCTGCCGTCTTTGACCAATGCCGTACTGCCATCATAATACCCATTCCAATTTCTATCGTTTGAATTGAACGTTTCTTCAAAAACGATTTCTCCCTGCGGTGGCGTTATCAGTACATGAGGTGTGGGAGTGATTGTTGGCGTTAGGGTCATTGTCGGTGTTGGGGTTTTTGTTGACGTTGGGGTAATGGTAGGTGTTGGCGTTGGCGTTCTTGTAAAGGTCGCGGTGGGGGATGGAAAGTACCTGTCCACCAGGGATCTTGCGTCTGGCTGAAACAGGAAGAATAAAGCCGCGAAAAGTACGCCGCATCCCAGCGCGACAACTCCGAGAAGCGCCCATACCAGCGGACGCCCGCCGCCATCCCCTTCAATGGGTTGCATATCGCTGTTGTCGAAGGAGTTGTCATCCACGTCATTCTCCCAACACGATCTTGCGGATCGATTCCCAGGCGGGACTCAATGTCGCGCCGATGGGGATGACGACGAACGCGCAGGCGACTGCCCAGGCGGCGATCAGGCGTCTCGAAACAGTAACAGGCATCGGGTCGGGTTGAACGTTTTGGGAGAGTCCGATCACGATCTTGCGGAGCGTCCACCACAATCCAATGGAGAGCAGGACAAGATATCCGATCAAAAGAACGTTGAGCGTTTCGCCGTAAAAAGATAATTCCACGCCTTCGTAGGCGAAGTATTCCAGGCCGGTGAGGTAGACGAGCGGTTCGAAGCCGCCGTTCCATAATGTGTGCAAGCCGACGGAGAGCAGATAGGCTTTGATAAGTTTGCCCGCGCCGCCGTCTCGCATACGGAACCAGCCGAGCGCGATGATGGCGGTGCAGAGCGGATGCAGGACCGAACCGATGGAGCGCAATAATGTGATGCCGCCCCATGTCCAGCCGTTGTGTTGCGCGTAGAGTCCCTCGTAGAGCATGTTCTCGAGGATGACAAAACCCGCGCCGCTGGCGAGACCGATGGCGAAGGCTTGACGTTCGTTTGTGATGCGTTTGCGCCCGAACATGGGAATGCCCAGGGCTTTGGCGAATTCTTCGGGGAGCGGCGCTTCGAAGGCGGTGAAGACCAGGTACACAATCACGAGCGGCGAGGCAAATAACCTTTCGATGAATCCCGGCGCGCCCCAGCCGATATCGGCGAATGCCTCCGCGAAATACCAGAACGGCTCGACCAGCAGGTAGGCGAGGAATGGGAGCGTCGTTTCAAGGATGATCGCGACGATGACGGAGAGCGTGCTTCCGCACAGGAAAGCGAGGGCGGCTTGTCGCCAGGTGATGGGGAAGCCCATGGCGCGGAATGCCCAACCCAGCGCGGCGAATGTGGACAATGCCGCGCCCAATACGAAGATCGGCGGGAAGAGATAATCCGTCGCGATATCTTCGTTGAGAATTAAATTGCCCAATCCCAATACGAGCGCGAGGACGATCCAAAAGACGTGGAAGGTTGGGAGTTTGAAGCTGCTTGAGGCGCGGCCAATGATCGAACTCATCCCATGATAGACCGCCAGCGCGCCGCCGAACAAACCGAGGTAGAGCGCGGCGATGTTGCCCAGTTCATACGAGAGCGCGTCCTCGAAGGGGAGCGCCAACGGTAAAGCGAGGTAGCCAACCGCGGCGGCGATGCCGCTCAATAGCAGGAAGATGCCGGCGATGACGGCGATGTATGCCCAGAATTTTGAAGGTTTTGATTGCATGGTTTTGTTCTCCAGACCTCCGAGTTCTCCGAGAACTCGGAGGTCTTGCTTGTTTAAAACTTCTCCACTTCGCCCAGCGATGATAAAACAGCCAGCGCGCGCTTCCTGACATTCGGCGTTCCGGCGCGGAAGGCTGTGATTGATTTTTCGTAGGCGATCTGCCGATCTTTCAGGGTCATGGATTGCAGGAGTTCATCCAGTTCCTTGTTCACGGCATGATCGTCAGATATTTGAGATTCAGGCGCGAGGATCGTTTCGCCTTTGCGATTCATCAGCCAACATTCCTTGCGGACGGCTTGGTTGCGTCCCCAGATTGTGCCGAAGAGCCATAACGATCCATTGCCGAGCAAAAATAGCCATGCTCCGCCTCCGAGTCCGCCGATGCTCATTGCCAGCGACGCCATGCCGGCGCGCAGGGCGACCAGATAAATGGCTTGCTGTGTGTGACGATACATAAACTGGCTTTTCGCGTTGAGGAGAAATAACAACGGTATATGAAAGAGGCATGGGATCAATACCGCCAGAACGCGCTCGTTGATCGACGCGTAATATGAAAGACTGCCCATGGAAGCGATCATGGCTGGGATGGTGAAAATCGGCGAGAGGAATAGCCAGGTGTATCTGCCTTTGACTGTGTCTCTTTCAAGATCGGTAGGATATGGAATTTCCCACGCATGGAATTTGGGATCCCAACGCATGATCCAAACGATGAGGAGGAAAAACAGCGCGCCATACATTGTCCAAAAGGAGAGGATGAGCGCGGCGATGATATATGGAATCCAGCTTTTCCAATTCTTTTGGCGCGCGGGTCGCGTGGAAGCGCTCGGCGCGTCTTTGGATTTGTCCTTTCGTTCCTTATCCAACAGCAGGACGATCGCCACAATCGCCGCGACGACGATCATGCCGACGCAGATCAGCGCTAAAAATATGGTTGTGTTCATCGCTCACTCCCACTTCTCGAGCGTTTCGCTCAGTTCCTGGGCGCGGGCGCGCAGTTGTTCGCGCGAGCGTTCGATGTAAATTGCCATCGCCATGATGATCAAGCCGACGCCAAAAGCCACCAGCCATCTGTTGATATCGTACACGCTGATCAACACGATCACCTGCGCCGCGATATTGATCGCGCTCGCGCCGATGCCGGTGAAGAATGGAATCTTTCTCTTTTGATACACGCCCCACCAGATCACGAGCAATCCCTCCGCGATCAGCAGGATGAAATATGGGAAGCCCTCCGCGCCGTTCAACGATTGCGCGAGCGACGTGACCAGCAAAACGCCAAGCCCCAAAACCTCAAGCCCGACCGCGTACCGGCTTTTACTGCGCGTCCATTCCAGATAACCCAGCCCCATAAAATACAACCCGCCGGGGATGGCATACCATTGCGGTTCAGCCACGTCGTTGATGACCAACGCCAACACCCACGCCAATTCCAACAGCGCCATGCCCACATAACCGAGCCGGTGATATTTGCCGCGGTAGGCGATGGTCACATATAACGCGCCCGCGAATGCAAACGTCGCGGCGGCGGCGGTCATATTATTTGCGATGAATGGGAGATTGATCAAGACCGCCGCGCCCGTCAACGCGATGGACCAATACGTGAGCGGAGTCAGCCACACGGTCAGCGCTTTGAGACGGGATGAAAGCGCTTCAAGGATTCGACCGACGAGATAGAGTCCGAATCCGATTCCGCCGAAGACTGCCACCCCCGCCGCAAACCCGACCTCAGCCTGCTTCAACGACGCCCCGGCCGCCAGCAAGCTGAATCCGACCGCGCCGTAGACGAGCGCGCCTTCCACCCATAAGATCGAGAACAGCGCGAACAGTAACGCGTATCCAATGCCGCTGATGATCGTGGTGTCTGTGCCGGTCAGAGCCAGCGATTGCCAGATGATCATTTCAACAATCGCGAACGCAAAGAACGGTCGCGCCCATGCATGCCCGAAGAGATGTTCGAGGATGGAGTAACGATAGGTTCGTTTTTCGCTCGCTTCATCCTCACTCGCTTCGTCTACACTCAGCGCGGGATATGTTCTTCTCTCAAACGCATACCCGATCAATGATGTCAACCACGTCATCGCGAGGAAGGGGATCGTGATGTAGCGAGGTTCTCCGCCGGAGGGGTTGATGGTGAAATACGCCAGCGCGGTCATGTGCGCGGCGAACAAGCCTGCGTAAATCCATGCCGGTTTCTTGAAGAGATATGAGGATGTGAAATAGATGACTGCCGCGACGCCGAAGGCGATTGTCAATGCCAGCGGGTTCACATACGAAAGCGAGATCATGCTGACGCTTAACGCGTATGCGAGTAAATAGAACGGCACGGCGGGATGAGTCAACCAATCAGCGAGGAAACCGCGTCCAAGCGGGACCAGTTTACGGGTGTGGAAGACGAAGCGTCCGAGTCCGATATAGAGCAGGATGAGGGGCAGCCAGGCGAGTCCGTACCAGCGCGTCTCCAACGAGGTCAATGTGACGCCGAGGAAATATGGCACGGCGGCAAGCCACGCGGCGGGATAGTAGAACAATGTCTCGCGCAAGAGGAGGCTGGAGAGCGCGTATAAAATCACGCCCGCCGAATACACTTGAATTGCCAACGTTCGTTCATTGCTGGCAAGGGCGAGGGAGATCGCGCTGAGTAAAAACCCGGGCGCATAGAACGGCGCGGCAAAAGGATGTACGGCGATATTCATATCGCCAGCGCCTGCGGGCGAGATAAATCTCGCGGCACGAATACGATCAAACAGTTGCCCAATGGCGAGATAGAGGAACGCGAAGCCCATGAAGATCCACGCGACGAGATTCGTTTTGAGTTGATCGGCGTTGTGCAGAGTCAACAGGACGATGATCGGCGTCAAGATCGTTGTGAGATATAACCAGAACGATTGACGGAAGAGATACGCCGACACCGCGTACACAACCGCGTCGAGCGTGAGGACATAGATCGCCATGCGTTCATCTTCAAACGCGACCATCGCGCCGATGGCAGTGAGCGCGTATGCCGCGCTGTATAACGCCCAGGTGGGAACGGTGGGGATGCCGCGCGGCTTCGAGTTGCCGATCGCGATGCCGATGGTAATGTAGATCGGGGCGATCAGCGCCAGCCCCATGCCGCGCCAGGCGAGCGAATATTCATTGTGGGTGAGGACTTGCGCCACGAAGATTGGGAACGCGTACGCCGCGAAGAACAGGAAGATCGTGGACGCGATTTGCCGCGCGGTTTCATCGGCTTTTTTCCAGAAGGCGTTGATGAAATCCTCGAAGGTGTGATGCCATCCAAAATGTACGACCAGGTAGGAGATCACGGCGAGCAGGATCGAGATGGCGAGCGCGTAGATGTTGCTGACGCGATTCGCGGTGGAGAGCGCGAGCGCGTACGTCATCAGCGCGTAACCGGCGAGATAAGGTCCGTGTGAGTAGCGGGTTTGATTTTTATCGAGCACGAATCCAACCGCCAGCAAAACCGCCGACCAGATCAGCCACGGCACGATCAGGATGATGGGCGTGAGTTCGACTCCGTATGCCTGCCATGCGACGCTGAACGCGCTGACGCTTAACCAAGCCGCGATGTGCGCGAACTTGCGCGTCTTCGACATCCACGCGGAGGTTGCGTAGAAGACGACGGCTACTGATTGCAGAATCAGCGCGGCGAGCAATGTGTCTTTACCCTCGACAGGGATGTTGTAATTGACGAGGAAATCAAATGTGACGGGCGCGCTGACGATCAAGCCGATGACTGTGTAAAACTGCGCGGCGCTGTACAGGGGCGCGGCATACGAGGAGGCAAAGGTTCGGAGCCACAGGGCAAGCCCGAGGTACGCGAGAGATGGGACGACCAATCCAAGCCAGGAGAATGAGTCGAGGACGTTAATCTCGCGCAGGAAGATCACGCACCAGATCGGGAACGTCCACGCGGCGAGCCATTGGAAGAGGTTGCGCGTCGTTGTTGGAATCAAGCCTTGTGATTTTCCAAAGAGGAGATGGATGAGATCGCTCCAGGTTTGATGTTTGTTGAAGTGGACCAACAACGCGGAGGCGATAGAGGCGAGAATCCATAAGCCGAGAGTCCATGCGAGGGTGGGGCGATCAATCAGCGACCAGAGGACCGCCCATGATGCGAGGGTGTATCCGCCGAGGTACAGTCCGTGCGCGTAACGCTCTTTGCTGTGATCGGTGAGAATGCCCGCGAGGATGTGCGCGATGCCGAGACCCGCCCATGCGAGCGCGTATTGCGGTGTGGTAAGCGCTTGACCGAAAAGTTGTTCGCCGTAGCCGATAAAGAACAATGTGACGGGCAGGAACGCCAGCGCGGGTTCGATGTATAACGGGACGCGGGTACGATACAAGCGCGCGCTGGCGATGACGAGAATCACGAGGGTTGTTTGCGCGAGGATGACAGGGAAATGGAATTTCAAATTGGCGCCGCTGAATGCCGCCAGCGTTCCGGGCAGGTTGAGGGCGAGGCTGAGAACGGCGATTGCAATGAAGCCTGTGACGAGAGGCATACGGAATTTGTCGAACCAGAATCTTTTTTGGAGGTTGGTTTCAGGGATGCGCGCCAGCAGGCGTTCGAGGATCATATACAGCGCGGCGAACATGACCCAGGCGAACGCGTCGTGTTGCGGCGGCGCTTCAAAGAGTGTGAGCGTTTGCCGGAACGTGATCGCAAGTGTGAAGACCGATAGCCACGCCCAACCCATGGAGTAGGATTCGTTCCTGAAATAGTATTCGCTGAAAACGTACAAGGCGGTCGCGATCAATGGCGCGAGCGCGCTGATCCACGGCGTGGTAGTGTTGGCGATGCTCCACATCACGGAATTGAAGACCGCGTACACGCTTAACGCGTAGCCTATGATAAAGATTGGTATCGGATGGAAACGCTCGCGACTCTTTTGCTTGTTGTTGAGATACACGCCGACAGGCGTATAGATCAAGCAAGCCAGTAAAATGAACGCGAGTCCGTGCGCCTGGGGGGGAACCTTGAGCAAGTCCAATACGGTTGTGAATAACCAGACGGTTAATAAACTGGCGAGCGTCGTTTCGACGGCGCGGTTGTAGAAGTAGGCGATCAATCCCAGCGCAGCGATTGTGATTGATAACGCGACGAGCAGCGCGTATTGATTTGACATCGCAAGCGGAATGCCGATGAGGAAGAAGAAGTAGGGATAGATGTGCAACGGCAGGCGATATTCACTGGCGCGTTTGAATAATCCCTGACCGATTCCAATGTATGCGGCGCCGAAGCCGGTGAGCGCCGCGCCGAACCATTCCGGTATAAGGTTGGTTCCATACCATCCCACCGCGATCCAGATCGGGAAGAGCAGACCTGCCGGGAAGAAGAAGATGGACTTGCCCAAACCGAACGGAAGCCACTTGACTAATTTTGACAGCGCGGCATGTCCTCCGTTATCGCGCAGGACGATCGAGAGTAAATAGAATACAGCCGACAAGCCAAGCGTCGTAGAGGTTGGGATGTACTTCCATTCATCGCTGCGCGCAAGATATTCAAACGGCAGGACGATCAATGCCAGCGGCGTGATGAAGTGCGCGACGGCATACAACCGACTCGCGTGATCTTCGATTTTGCGGAGCAGGACTGCAAGCAGCGTGTATGCCAGCGCCAAGCCCAGCCATGCCACAGTCAGCCAGGCGAAGGGTTGGTAAAGTTTCGCGTCGGCGAACCATTGCCAGAACGCAAAACTAAATGGGACGATAAACAAGGCGGATGCGAATAATGTATAGCGCGCCTGTTTGAAGAAGTACGCGCACAGGACCAAATCGAACGCGGCGATGGTCAACGCGAGGACGCCCGCCCAGGTTTCTGAAAACGCGACGATGAATCCGCCGACGCTGGCGACGCCGATCAGGATCAAGCCTGTGACGTTGAGCGCGCGGATGTAACGTTGGATGATCGCGGCTTCGAGTTTTGCCTTGTCCACGCGTTGACCGATCAGGATGTACGCCAGCGCGAGGATCGACGCGGTCATGGCGTACCATTCAGGTTGAACGTCCGCATAGCGCAGGCTGTAGATGACTGTTCCGATGGACGCTATCAGCGCGGCGTAGGCGAAGACAATTGTTGGGAAGCGCCACGCGAGTATGCCGTAGCCGATAGTCGCAAACAGGAAGGCGATCCCGATCGGTAGATCGTTGAACGAGAAGAATATATAAAACAAGCTGGCGGGAATCAGAATCTGCGAAAGAATACGCGCGACGCGCGCGAACCTGCGCCACGCGTCGCTTGAATCTTTGAACCTGCCCGCGAGCGCGGCCACAATCACGCCTGAAAGCGTAACTGACGCCACCGTCCATTCGAGGCCGGGTTTCGGCGTGGGGATGCGCGTAAGCGCCACGATCACGCCCGCGCCGCTGAGGAGCGTAATGGCGTCGAAGAATTCGCCTTGCAGACGCCGGGCGGTGAACGTGTACAGCGCGGTACAGAAGATCGCGACGACCAGCCAATACACGGGTCCATTGACGCGCTGCGCCAATCCGCCGAATTGATAGATCGCCGCGAAATCCACCGCGACCAGAATCGCGCCGATGCCAGTCAGCACAGTCCCTGCCTGGGCGAGTTTGAGCCGCGAGCGTACCAGCCAGCCGCCGGAATAAAACATCAACGGCACGGAGGCGATGAAGAGCAATTGCAAAACAGCGTTGAACTGATTCCAAAAACGGATCACCAGCACGGAGGCGGAGATCACGATCATGAACGCGCCGAGATATAACAGCGCGCGCAGGAGCGCGCCGCTTGTCACCGCGTCGGCGAGTTGCCCGCGGACCTTTTTCCAATCCGTGGGCGGGCGTTGGGGTTTGGGAGGCGCGGGCGGTTTGGGAGGGGCAATTGGTTTGGGCAGGGCGGCGGGAATAACTTTCGGCGTGGGAACTGCCGGGGGTTGAGGGGCAACTGCCGATATAGGCGGTGAAGCGGGCGCGGGTGAAACAACTGTTTGGGCGACAGGAGAAGGCGCGGGTGTGGGAGCTATCGGTTTGGGAACTGCAACGGGTTCATGAGAAATTGTTGTAGTTGAAACCGCTGGCGTTTCCTGCCTCGGTCTTATCTGTTGAAGCAGTTCGCCCACTCGGGCAGTCGCCCTTGTCAAAATAAAGTCAAACGCCGCCTTCCCGATCTGGTTCTCATTTTTTTTCGCCCAGTCTTGCAGATAATCGAGATGGGAAAGTTCCTCGAGAGGGCCGCGCTCAAACGCCTCGCCGCAATGCGAGCATTGCAGGATGGCTTTATCGCTGGCAACGTGTTGGCAGTTCGGACATTTCATCTTTACCTCGCTGATCGGCGCTGCGAACGCCTGATCGATTCAATTTCTATAACCCCATCATGCCAGAACCGGACTGCCAAAGCCAGATAATTAACCGCCAAAAACCGCCAGGTTTAAAAACGTAGCGCAAGATGCCATCTTGCGCTACGAACCTACTTCAACACCACTCCGCTTCTGGGCGGGACGGTGAACTTCAGCCGATCATCATCGAGGGAGATTTCGGACGGTTCGCCAAAGGCAGGCTTGGGACTCCGCTTCGCTTCATACGTGACGTGGACCTGCTGAGGCGACTCTGAGACGTTCAACGCCACGACGAACGTTTTGCCGTCGTGTGTGCGCGAGTAGGCGTACACTCCGTCCGCCGACCACAGGCGCTTGAAGTCGCCTCTGCGCAACGCGGGATTCTTCGTCCTCAACTCGATCACATCCTTTGCATACTGGAGCAGATCCTTGTCCCACTTGCGTTCGTCCCATGGGAAGGCTTTGCGGCAATGGGGATCATGCTCGCCGTCCAGGCCGATCTCGTCTCCATAGTAAATGCACGGCGCGCCGACGATGGTCATAATGAACAGCCAGGCCAGTTTGAGGGAGTCCTTGTCGCCGTGCGCGATGGAGAGGAAGCGCGGCGTGTCGTGACTGTCGAGCAGGTTCAATTGCGAGCGCGTGATCTCGGGTCTGTACAAACCCATGATGTGATCGATCCGGTTTGCGAACTCGTGCGGGTCAATGGGATGGTGGATATTGTGAAAATTCATCTGTTGATGCGCCACCCGTATATTGAGATGACGCGCCGGGAAGAACGCCACGCAGGCGTTTGTGCAAACGTAATTCATCACCGCGTCGAACTGATCGCCCTGCAGCCAGCGCTGCGCCTCGGTCCAAATCTCGCCGACGATGTACGCCTGCGAGTTGACCTGCCGCACACGGTAACGAAATTCCTGCCAGAACGAATCGTCGTCAATGTCGCCCGGCACGTCCAGCCGCCAGCCGTCCGCGCCGAAATTGATCCAGTGTTTCGCCACATCGAAAAGGAACTTCCGCACGGCTGGCGTGTTCGTGTTGAATTTTGGAAGCGCGGGGTTATGCCACCAGCCGCGATAGCCGAATGCCTTGAGGCTGTCCTCTCCGCTTTCCTGGGCGCGTAACTCGCTGGCGCTGGGGTAGGCGCCCCAATTGCGGCGTCCCTGCAAGCGCGCCGTATCGAAAAAGAACCAGTCCTTATACGGCGAGCCCATCCGATTCTCCAGCACGTGATGGAACTGCCAGAAGCCGCGCGAAGCGTGGTTGAATACGCCGTCGAGGATCACGCGCAGGTCGCGTTTGTGCGCTTCGTCAAGCAGCAAGCGGAAGGCGTCGTTGCCGCCGAGCAATGGATCAACATGGTAATAATCGTAGGTGTGGTAGCGGTGATTCGAAGCCGAGGTAAAGATCGGGTTGAGATAAATGGCGGTGATCCCCAAATCCTTCAGATGGTCAAGCCGTTCGGCGGCCCCGTATAAATCGCCGCCTTTGAAGCCGTGAAAGGACGGCGGCGTGTCCCAGGGATCAAAGCCGATGTCGGGCATGCGCTTACTGCGCGCGAAACGATCGGGGAAGATTTGATAGAAGACGGCGTCCTGCACCCAGGCTGGAGTGGTCATGGCGATACCTCGTGTTGTATAGTAGGATACCGTGATTCTAATTCATTCGCGAAGACTCTGTAATGCGATCTTCCCACCGCCTTTGGATTGCGGAATGAATTCCGCGTTACGCAATTACAACGATACAACCCTCATTGGCGCGCAGGTTGAAGTCGGAGAGATTCGCTGCGCCTTCGCGATCCATTGTTGTGGAGAGGACGACCGCGCCTTTTCCGAATCCGGGCAGGCTCAACTTTTGTTCCTGCGCGGAGAAATTCAACGCAATTACCAGACGTTGATCGTCGGCTTTTCTCTCGAAGACGAAACAATTCTTCTGCGCTTCGGCTGATCCTGTGTCGAGCGAGCGATAACTGCCCCACTTCAGCGCCGATGAACCTTTGCGGTACGCCAGCAGTTTTCGATAGTAGTTGAGGAACGAACGCGGATCATTTAACTCGCTTGCCACGTTGACTTCCTTGTAGTTCGGAGCGAGCGGAAGCCAGAGTTCCTTCACGTCCGGCGCGGCAAAACCGGCGTTGGGCGAAGCGTCCCATTGCATGGGCGTGCGTTCCGGGTCGCGTCCCACGATGTGAGCAATCTCTGGCTGGTTGACTGCGGGCGGATCTTGAATCTTCTCTGATGGGATCGGGACGTTTTCCATTCCAATTTCATCGCCGTAATAACAAGTCGGCGTGCCGCGCAATGTAAGTAACAGCATATTGGCGACGCGCGCTTGATCCGGTCCGACGCGCGTCGCGAGGCGATGTTGATCGTGATTGCCCAATACCCAGTTGGGCCACGCGTCTGTCGGCAACGCGGCTTCGTAATCGTCAACCATCTTCCGCACGCCCGTTGCATCCCACTTTGCGGTGATAAGTTGGAAATTGAACGGCAGGTGACATTCCAATTTTCCGGGCGCGCCGTAATACCTCATCAACATATCGTTCGGCAGGTAGGTCTCGCCGACCATCATGCGATCGTCATAGGCATCCAACACCGCGCGCATTTGGAGAATCAGATCGTGGACCTCCGGCAGGTTGGCGGTGTAAATATGTTTGAGGCTGTCGAACGGTTTGACTCCGTTCCAATCCGGATTGGGCGGCTCGTCGCGAAAGAGCGGGTCTTTCATCATCAACCCGATCACGTCCACGCGGAAACCGTCCACGCCGCGCTCCAGCCAGAAACGCATGATGTCGAGCATGGCGTTGATCACGTCTGGATTGCGGTAGTTCAGATCCGGTTGCTGCTTGACGAACTGATGCAGGTAATATTGTCCGGTCTTCTCGTCGAACGTCCACGCGGGACCTCCGAAATGACTCAGCCAATTATTCGGAGGCGCGCCCTCGCCCCCAACCCCTCTCCCGCCTGCGGGCGAGGGGAGACCATCGCGCCAGATGTACCAGTCGCGCTTGGGGTTATCGCGGCTGGAGCGACTCTCGAGGAACCAGGGATGTTCGTCGGAGGTGTGATTCGGCACGAGGTCGAGGATCAACTTCAAGCCGCGGCGATGCGTCTCTTCCAACAAATGATCAAAGTCCGCCAGCGATCCGAACAGCGGATG
>Ga0247727_10007491_pt1 | contig 20755 bp, 16 predicted proteins | sample WisWelCaveWW1625_FD_202498 | JGI IMG/M metagenome (GOLD analysis project Ga0247727, IMG submission 202498) | Biofilm microbial communities from Wishing Well Cave, Virginia, United States - WW16-25 | ecosystem: Environmental > Aquatic > Deep subsurface > Groundwater > Cave microbial mat | place... | reverse complement strand
AACGCGCGGCGAGGATGATGCAGCCCGCGGTCACGCGCGCCGGAATAAAATTCAGCGCGTCGTCGAGCCGCGCCGCGAATTTGCCGAGATATTCATTCGGTCCGCGATAGCCGATCATCGCGTCCAGGGTGTTCACCGCGCGATACGCGCTCGCGCCGGCGAGACCGAAGAGCGTGTAATAAAATAACGGAGCGACAAAAGAATCGCTGGCATTTTCGGCGAGCGATTCAATCGTCGCGGCGGCGACGCGCGACGCGTCGAGTGGCATCGGGTCGCGGCTCACCAGCGCGCGCAGATTCGCGCGCGCCGCGTCGAGGTCTCCCGTTTCCAAATCGCCGCGCACGGCTGCGCCCGCGCGGATGAGCGCGCGCCAGGCAAAAGTTGTTTTCAAAAACGCGGCGAGCAAGATCGCGCCGAGCGCGCCGCGTTTTCGCAAAAATTTTTCGAGCACGACCGCTGGCAACACCGCGCCGGCAACGCCGCTCGCGACAATACCCACGCCATAAATAAATTCGGCGGCGGGACGCGAAGCGTCGCGCGGCGCGCGCGTTTCGAGCGCGCCGATAAATTTGCCAAGCCACGCGACCGGATGAAACGCGTTGGGCGGATCGCCCATAAGCCAATCGAGCGCGACGGCGAGCGCGAGCATCAACGCGCCCATCGTGCCGCCAATCCTTGTTGAACCGCGCGGCGCATCGCGCGCGCCATTAATGCGCCTAAAGGCGAAATCGGTCCCGCATATTCAAAAGACGCGCCACGTTCGGTTGAGGCAACAACCATCGCGTCCGTGCCGGTGCCGCTCGCGCGTTCGCCGTGCGGCGCGCGCAGGTCGGCTTCCAACAGCGCGAGCGTTTTCGCTTCGGTCGCCGTAATGATCGCGTTGACGCGCGCGGCGCGCGAGAGACCCGCGTCGGCAAGTAGAATAATGTTGATCGTGCCCGCCGGCGCGCGGTGCGCCTCCGTAATGCCGGCGGCAACCGGATGACTCACGCCGACCGTAACGATCGCGGCAACTGTCGCGTCCGCATTGCGCTCGACGACGACCTGAACGCGTTCCATCGGCACGCCCGTCATCATCCCGACAAACGGCTCGGCAATACTGAAAGTATTTTCAATATTCAACGCGCGCGCGAGCGCATGCAAATCGGCGGCAGGGTCTTTGCAATCATAACCGCGCGCGACATGCATATTGACGATGTGCCGCGTCTGTTCCAGTTCCGCGCCGACAACTGCCGAACTCACGACCGCGAGCGGCTCATCACTCCACAAATGAATTGCGCGCGCGTCGCGGCGCCAATACAAACCTGCGATCGGCAATGATTCAATCGTCATTCTTTGTCGCTCACGCCCGCTTGCGCAAACGTCGCCATTTCGTCCAAAATTTTTGCCGCGGCAAGGCACAGCGAAATGCCGAGCGCCGCGCCGGTGCCTTCGCCTAAACGCAAATCGAGATCAAGTAGCGGCTCGACGCGCAGATGCTCCATCACCGCGCGGTGTCCGATTTCGACGGAACGATGCGCGGCGATCAAGTACGGCTGCACCGCTGGCGCGAGTCCGTACGCGATCAACGCCGCCGCGCCGGAAATGAATCCGTCCATCACGACCGGCACGCGGCACGCCGCCGCGCCAATGATCACGCCGGCAATTCCACCGATTTCAAAACCGCCGACCTTGCTTAGCACGTCGAGCGCGTCGGCGCGATTCGGTTGTCGCGCTTGGAGCGCGCGCTCAATCACTTGAATCTTGCGTTTCAATCCCGCGTCGTCCACGCCGGTGCCGCGCCCGGTGACTTGTTCGACGGGCTGACACGTAATCGCCGCAACGATCGCGCTCGACGCGGTCGTGTTGCCGATGCCCATATCGCCGGTGCCGATGATGTCCGCGCCGCCCGTGATCGCGCGCGTCACGATTTCGATGCCGGCTTCCACCGCGCGCTGCGCCTCGTCGCGCGTCATCGCGGGTTCGATCGAAAAATCGCGCGTGCCGCGCGCGATTTTCGCGTTCACCAGATCGGGATGCGATTCCAAATCTGCCGCGACGCCCATATCCACGACGACGACGCGCGCTCCGACGTGCCGCGCCAACACATTGATTGCCGCGCCACCGCGCAAAAAGTTGAACACCATTTGCGGCGTCACTTCCGCCGGATACACGCTGACGCCTTGCCGCGCGATGCCGTGATCGCCGGCCATAGTGATGATCGCGGGCTGTTGGAAACGCGGGCGCGGCTGCGCGGTGATGCCGGCAAGTTGAATCGAAAGCGTTTCAAGCCGCCCGAGACTGCCGCGCGGTTTGGTGAGTTGATCTTGCCGCGTCCGCGCGCTTTGCATCGCGGTCTCGTGTAAGGGTTGAATCGCGCGAGCGATGTTGTTCAATTGGATCATATCCAAAAAATCACCCCGCCGCGCTCCGCGCCATCGCGCTCACATCGAGTACCAGCAGAACCGGCGCATCCAAAATTCGCGCGATGTGAGCGGTGCTGCCGGTGTCATCGCCGCCCGAAAATCCGTCGAACAATCCCATCACACCTTCGATCAGCGCGAGATCGGCATCTGGCGACGCGTGCGCGAAAAGTTGCGCGACGCGTTCTTCAGGCAGCATCCACGCGTCGAGATTGCGCGCCGCGCGCTTCGCCGCGAGTGCGTGATAGGTCGGGTCAATGTAATCGGGTCCAACTTTGAACGGCGCGACGCGCAGCCCACGAGCGACCAATGCGGCGATTAGCGCGGTCGTGATCGTCGTCTTGCCGCTGCCACTCATCGGCGCGGCGAGAATTATTCTTGGGATTCTCATACGGGGATGCGAACCGCGACGCGTCTGGCTGCGTTCGTCGCGGGCTCGCCAAAAATTTCGGGATTGAAAATTTTCGCGAGCAATTCGACGCCGTCAATGATGCGCGGGCCCGAACGACTGAAATATGAATTCGAATCCACGGCGATCACGTTTCCATTTCGCACTGCGGGCAAATCCCACCAGCCATCGGGCAGTGGCGTCTCTTCCAACAGAGGCGAACGACCTTCCGCATCAACAATGCCATCCAAATAATATCCGCACGGCATCAGTAAAATGTATTCGGGCTGCGACGCAATGATTTGATCCCAGGTCAAGCGCACCGAGGGCTTGCCGGCGAAACCGAGAATTTCGTTCGCGCCTGCCCTCGAAAACATTTCGGGTACCCAATGCCCCGCATTGTATGGCGGATTGAGCCACTCCATCGCGAACGCGCGCGGACGATTCGAAACGCCGCGCGTTTTTTCTTCGACGCGCGCCAATCGCGCTTGCAATGAAGCGCTCAGTTTTTCTGCGCACTCGGGCACGCGCGCGATTTCGCCGACGGTGCGAACGTTGTCGAGAATGCCGGCAATGCTCGTCGGCTCTAGCGATACGACGCGCGGGTCGGTGGACAATTTGCATGCGGCATTCACGACTGTCGAATAGGATACCGCGCACACGTCACACAATTCCTGGGTGAAGATGACATCCGGCGCGAGCTCTTCCAGCAGTTTTTCGTCGAGCAAATAAAGACTCTCGCCGCCCTTGATTCGCTGCGAGACGATTGCATCCAATTCGTATTGGCTCAGGTCTTTCGGCAGCGCGCTGCGCGTGAGTCGCGGTTTGCCCGCGACGGCTTGCGGCGGGTAATCACACTCGTGCGAAATCGCGACGAGTTGATCCGCGAGTCCAAGTGCAGCGACGATTTCCGTTGCGCTGGGAAGAAGTGAAACGATGCGCATGGTTGCCTCCTTCACGTTCGCTCAAACGATTTGTCTCAATCCCCATTCAGTCTCGGTTTGGTTGCGGGATTCCTGATTGAGGGCTTTCAAATCGGCTTCCAGTTCTTCGATTGTCGTGTCCGAATAATTTTCCCGAATAAAAGATTGTTGTTTCCAAGATTGGATATTCATGGAAAACATTTTTGCGGCATTGCGAGTCGATACTTGCAAACGACCGATGCGACTCATTCGTTTACGCAGCACATCCGAATCCTCTAGACGATCCAAGAGTAGACCCACATACAATGTGTTTGATTGATTCTCCAACATCGTCGCGACGATTTTCAAATATGTGTCGAACGTATTATTGTTGGTGTGAATCCACTCGACTTCTTCCATCAGCAAAAACCCTTGCGGTCGCAGCTGCGTCGCCCATTTCAAAATCGCGGAATGGGGTTCCTTCAAATGAGTCATTAGGAATCGGCAATAGAGGAGATCGGCGGGTTCCACTGGAAATGGAATGGCTGTAATGTCGTGAAGATAAAATGAGACGCTTTCTGTTTTGCTTTTTTTTGCAAGCGCGATGAAATGGTCGGAATTATCTAGACCGACAACCTGATGGCATGGAAGGACATCCGCAATAAAATGCGTCGAATAGCCCGGACCGCAGCCCAAATCGAGTGCGAGATGCGGCGCGCCGATCCCTGCGTCGAGAAGAAAGGACCTGCTCGATTCGGCAAACACATCCGCGAGAACGGCGAGTCGTTGCGCGGCCAGGTCGCTATCGCCAAACAAATATCGCATCGCGCGATCTCAAAACTCGATTCCCGCTTGCGCGAGAATGCCTTGATCGAATGGATGTTTTATTTTTTTCATTTCCGTCACCAGATCGGCAAACTCGATCAATTCGCGCGGCGCGGCGCGTCCGGTGATGATGAGGTGCAACATCGCCGGCTTTTGTTCGCGCAACCACGCGACGACCGCATTCACGTCGAGCCAGCCGTGGTGAAACGCGTACGTCATTTCGTCGAGGACGATCAGATCAAAATTGTTGCTGACGATTTTTTCCTGCGCGAGTTTCCACGCTTGCCGCGCCTTGTCCGCGGTCTTGGCAAGGTCTTTGGAAAGCCACGTAAAGCCGTCGCCTAACGAATGCCATTCGATTTGCAGTTTGCGTGCGGCTTGAATCTCACCGTAATTACTTGTTTCGGCTTTGATGAATTGAATCACGCCGACACGCATCCCGCGTCCCCACGCGCGCAACACGGTGCCGAACGCCGCCGTACTTTTTCCTTTGCCATCGCCGGTGTTGACGATCACTAAACCTTTTTTCACGCGATTCTGCCGCGCGGCGCGGCGTTGTTCTTCGCTCATTTGATTTTCTCCTCCCCGCGCAGAGTCACGAGCGGCAAGCCGGACAGCGGATGCCGCGCGAGGATCACCGGCGTGTCGTACGCGCGTTCAAGCAGAGATTCCGTCAGCACGCGCGCGGGCGTGTCGAGCGCGATCAATTCGCCCGCGCGCAACAACGCAAGCCGATCGGCGTAGAGCGCGGCGAGATTGAGATCGTGCATCGCGGCGATGACGATCAAACCGCGCGCGCGCGCCAATCGGCGCACGAGATTCAAAATGTCGGCTTGATGTTTGAGATCGAGATGCGCGGTCGCTTCGTCCAACAACAACACTTGCGGCTCTTGTGCGAGCGCGCGCGCGACGAGCGCGCGTTGTTGCTCACCGCCGGAGAGTTCGCCGATAAAACGATCGGCGAGCGCGAGTAGATCCGTTTGCGCCATCGCCTCGCGCGCGACGCGCCAATCTTCCGCGCGCTCCCGGCCCAACGCCGGCAGATAACACGTGCGTCCGATCATCACGACTTCGGAAACGGTGAACGCGTCCGGCAAACGCACGCCTTGCGGAACGACGGCGATCTTTTGCGCGCGGGCGCGCGGCGGCAGCCGCGTGATGAGCGCGCCATCGAGCGAAACGCTGCCAGTTTTTGGCGCGAGGACACCGCTGAGAACGCGGATCAGCGTGGACTTGCCCGCGCCGTTCGCGCCGATGATGCCGAGGAGTTCGCCGCGCGCGGCGCGGATCGAAATATCGCGCAGAACAATTTTGGGCGCGTAGCCGGCGGTGAGGGATTGGATTTCGAGAGTCATTTTTAGAAAAACGCGGCGCGCTTGGCGCGGCGAAGCAAATGCAAAAAAAATGGTGCGCCGGCAAATGCCGTGACAATACCCAACGGCAATTCTTGCGGCGCGGCAATCGTGCGCGCAAATAAATCGGCCAACATCAAAAATCCCGCGCCGCCGAGCGCGGCAAGCGGCAGGACGCGGCGATGATCGGGACCACGGAGCAAGCGCACCACGTGCGGCACAATCAAACCCACGAATCCAATCAAGCCGCTAAAGGAAACCGCCGCCGCGGTCGTGAGCGTCGCCGCGACGATGAGAATTATTTTAGTGCGCGGAACATCTATGCCCAATTGCTGCGCTTGCTCTTCATCGAACACGAACGCGTTGAGCGCGCGCGCATGCCAGCGAATCACGATGAAACCGATCAGGGCGAACGGCAGAATCGCGATCACGGCGTCCCAGCCCGCACCGCCATAACCGCCGAGCAAAAACGAAAGCACGCGCGCAGCTTGATTACTCTGCGCGACCAAAATAAATGTGGAGAGCGAAGTCGCGAGCGCGCCGACCGCGACGCCGGCAAGAATCAGCGTCGTCGTCGGCGTGTGGCCGTTGACGCGGCTCAATGCGTACACGAGCGCGACCGTCATCAACGCGCCGGCGAACGCGCCGAATGGAATGATCGCCGTACCCAACGGCGAGCGATGCCACTCGAACGCGATCGCGCTGATCGCGCCCAGTCCCGCGCCGGCGGCAACGCCGATGAGATATGGATCAGCCAGCGGATTGCGAAACAAACCTTGATACGCCGCGCCGGAAATTGCGAGCGACGCGCCGGTGAGCGCGATCAATAGCACGCGCGGCAAACGAATCTGCACGATGATCGATTCAAATGCCGGTTGCCAATCGCGCGGCAGGTTCAGGAACGGCAATTGCGCGGCGAGCACGCGCGCCACCGTCAGCGGCGGCACGGGCACACTGCCCAAGCCGACGCTGATGATCGCGATGACGAGAACGCCGAGCAACGCGAACGGAATCCAAAAGTCGCGGGTGGGTGATTGCATCGTCGTATTTAGACCTTCGAGGTTTTCGGAAACCTCGAAGGTCTAGCCGGCTTGCGCTTACGGGAACAGTTCCGGATGAATCAACTTGAGCGCGGCTTCGAGACCGTCCACGACGCGCGGACCGGGGCGGCTCACCAGATTGTCGTCAATCGGAAAAATCTTGTTGTTCTTGACCGCCGCGATCACATCCCAACCCTTGCGTGCCTTGACCGATTCCACCGTGATGCCGTACGCGAAATCGCTGAGGATGATCACATCCGGATTCGCGGCGACCACTTGCTCCGCGCTGACTTGCGGAAATTCTGTTGTTGCTTTGGAAAAAATATTTTCGCCGCCGGCAAGCGCGATGATGTCATTCACAAAATTGCCGGGTCCCACCGTGAAGGGTTTGTTCACGTCCGTCGCATCCAGTTCCCAAAAGACTTTTGGCTTGGTCTTGGCGGTCGCCGCTTTGGCTTTCAGCGCGTCAAGTTTCTTTTGCATCGCGTCCGTTACTTGCTGGGCTTGCGCCGGCGCGCCAATCACTTGACCCGTCAGCGCGATTTCTTTTAGCGCGCCTTCGATCGTCGTCTTGCGCGAGCCGATGATGACGACGGTGAGTTTGAGTTCCTCGAGTTTTTTCAAGTTGTCGGGCGCGGTCGTGCCCGCACCCAGCACAAGATCCGGATTGAGCGCGACGATTTGTTCGAAATTAAATTTACCGCTACTGCCGCCGATTTTGGGCAGAGATTTTGCTTCTGCCGGAAAGTCGGAAAACTGATCCACCGCCGCGATTTTATTTCCTTGTCCTAGCGCGAACACAATCTCGGTGACGCTGGGGGAAAGCAAAACGAGTTTCTTTGGCTCTTTGGCAATGGAAACTTGGCGACCCGCGCTGTCGGTAATCGTGAGCGGAAAAGCCGCGGGCATCGCCGTCGGTGCCACCGTCGGCGGCACTGGCGTGGGCGTCGGCGCGGGCGCGCAGGCGAAAAGCGCGAGCGCGATCAGCGCGGCAAGCGCGCTGGGAAAAATTTTTCGGGTGTTCAATTTGGGTCTCCTTTATTTTTGATACGTCATTGCGAGCCCGCGTCCTGAGCGAAGCGAAGGATCAGCGGGCGAAGCAATCCCCAACTCGCAAATGAAACTTGGATTGCTTCGGCGCGCTCCGCACCTCGCAATGACATGCTTAATGCGGAAAAACAAAAAATCCCCCAGTCGTTCAATGGGGGATTACGCTATGGATCTTTGTTGATCATCCTGCCCCCTTTCTCGCGAAGGTAGCTCGGAAATGCCAACGCGCGGCGTGTCGAAAATTTGCGCGATAGCAGACAGAGACAGGTTTTCTGGCTTGTTAGTCGAATAGTCGTATGGTCGAATAGTCTCATAGTCGTTTCGTTTTCGACTATCTGACTATCTGACTATTCGACTAACTCACAGTTGCGGGACAGCGCCGGATTTGCAATTACACGCGCACCGGACTTGCCCTGATCCTCTGCACCTCGTCAAGCGATGACGAGACCACGCCACCGAATTGGCGCGGATTTTTTTGTTTGGTAACGTGCGCTTCACTTATAGCATGATTTTATTGGCTGGTCAAATCCACGATCAATTCATTTGGGGCAACGCGGACATTGAAAATTTTTAGCCCCGTGCCTTTGAGCGAGTTTGTAATCAATGTGTTGATTTGCTCTTCCGCTTGCGCGCGCGCGGGTTCGAGCGTTCCGCCGATGAGCGCGAGCGGAATCGTGATGCCGCTCGCGTCAATTTTATCCACCGTCAGCGCGACGCGATTTTTTTGAACGGCGACGCGCAATGCGATCGTCGCGTTCGTCGAAACGCGCTGTCCGCCCAACGTGACGTCCAAAGTTCCGGTGAGTTGGATGATGTTCGGCGCGGCGAGCGCAAGGCTCGGCTGTTTGATCAAATTACTGCGCGCGATCAGCGGCTTGAGTTGCGCGCTCAGGTAGTTGGCGTGGATGCTGATCGAAACGTCGCTTTGTGTTGAATTGATTGGAGGCGCGGGTGTTACGGCAAAAGTCTTGCCGTCGGATGGCAAAAAGAAATTTGAACCCAACGTCAGCGCGATGCCGATGACGATTCCGAAAATTATTCCCAAACAGCCGATCGGAATGGATTTCATTTTAGATACACGTTACGAATTACGAATTACGAATTTTGAATTTACATCGTCTCCGGCGCGCGCACGCCCATCAGCCCGAGCGCGTTCGCCAGCGTTTGCTTCGCCGCGAGCGCGAGTTTCAAGCGGGCGCGCGAAATCGCAGCATCCGCCGGCTCAGACGAGACGACGCGGCATTGCTTGTAGAATGAATGAAAAACACCGGCGAGCTCTATCGCGTAATGCGGCAGATGATGCGGCTCGAGTTTCGCCGCCGCGATTTCAATAATTTCCGGATAGCGCAGGAGCGCGCGAATCAGTTCGAGTTCCGCGGGATGCGTGAGGAGCGCAACATCGCCGGCATCCGGCGCAAGGCTTGCTTCCGCGGCGCGCTTTACAATGCTGGCGATGCGCGCGTGCGCGTACTGCACGTAATAAACCGGATTCAGATCCGACTGCGCCTTGGCGATTTCCAAATCGAAATCAATCGTCGAGTTGATGGACTGGCTAATCAGCATAAAACGCACCGCGTCCGCGCCGACCTCGTCCAGCAATTCATCAAGCGTAACAAATTCGCCGGTGCGCTTGCTCATTTTCACCAACTCACCATTGCTTTTCAAATTCACAAACTGATAGATCAAAATTTTGATGCGCGCTTCATCCAGCCCCAACGCACGCGCGGCGGCGTACACGCGCGGCATATCGCCGTGATGATCCGCGCCCCACACATAAATCGCGCGATCAAATCCGCGCACCGCGATTTTATTCCATACATACGCGACGTCGCCCGCGAGGTAGGTGGGGCGTTCGTCCGGCTCGGCAATGATGTTTGGCGAGCGAATAATCACCGCGTCTTTTTCCAAGCCCAGCTCCGTCGCGGCAAACCACGTAGCGTCCTCTTTTTCGTAGATCAGTCCTTTGCTTTTGAGCGCGCCAAAAACTTGCGCGAACAATCCGCTTTCAAACAACGAGCGTTCCGAAAACCAATTGTCAAAGCGGACGTTCATCCGCTCGAGCGTCGCGCGCAATTCCGCGACGACGCGCTCAATCCCGATCCGCCCCAGCGCGCGCGCGGCTTGCACGCGCGGCATTTGCAAATATTTTTCGCCAAATTGCTGGGCGTACGCTTTGCCCAATTCGACCGCGTACGCGCCGTGATAGCCATCCTCCGGAAATTTTTCATCTTTGCCGAGCGCCTGCGCGTACCGCGCATACAGACTTTCGCCAAAGTGCCGCACCTGCGTCCCATTGTCGTTGATATAAAATTCGCGCTGAACGGCGTGCCCGGCGGCTTGCAAAATATTCGCGAGCGTGTCGCCAATCGCGCCGTTGCGCCCACTGCCAACGTGCATCGGTCCGGTCGGATTGATACTGACGTACTCGACTTGAACTTTTTCGCGCCGCGCCGGTTCGAGCATCCCAAAGCGCGCGCCGCGCGCGAGAATCTCGTCCACTTGCGCCGTGAGCCACGCGTCGCTCAAATGAATATTCACAAAGCCCGGCGGCGCGGCTTGTACTTTCGCGACGGCAGGGCTCGCTGGAAAATGCGCGGCGAGGATTTGAGCAATTTGCAACGGCGCGCGTTTCGCGTCGCGCGCGAGTTTGAGCGGTAGCGACGTCGCGTAATCGCCGTATTCCGCGCGTTGCGGGCGTTCGATGAACGCCTCGCTAATGTCGAACGCCGGCAAGGCGCCGGCGTTTTGCGCGTTCATAACGGCTTGCTTAACGAGTTCGCTTAGTTGATTTTTGATTTTCATTTTTCAATTGACGATAATCATTCTTGGGCGACCAGCTCAAGTACGCGTACAGCGGATATAATTGCTCGATGCGCATCAGCACTTGCGCAAAAATATTTTCTTGACTAAGGCGCGCGTCATTCGGTTGGTAGTACACGCCGAGCCGGAAATCGTGACCGCCCGGTTTATATTTTTCCATCGTCCCGTTCAACATACCAACGTTGACGAGGCGGCTCGCTTTCGCGCGCATTACCTCTTGATACGTGGCATAACCCTGCTCGTTCGGCGCCCAATGCGCGAGGCGCGCAGTATGCTCGCCGCCAAGCTCCGCAAGCAAATTGCGGAAATGCCCGCGCTGTTCCGCGCTCGCCGCGAGCCGGTTTTTGAAATTTTGCGCGTCCACCCACGCTTTTTCGCTGACGAGCAATTCGACGGCAAACCCTTCGCGATCAATGCGCGCGGCAATCATCGCGTTCGCGTAAAAATGACCGAAATCTTCGATGAATTGTTTTTTCATCAACTTGATCGTCGTTTCCGGCTTGCTGTAACGCACGGTCATGAAATCAATGCGCTTGGTCGCCGGCGATAGGCGCGCCGCGCTGATGAGCCATTGCGTCATCCAATGCGGGTGCAAATCCATTTTGCGTTTGCGAAATTCCGGATAGATGGCTTGATGCAACGCGATGAGTTTATTCCGCACGCGTTCGCGTTCGCCGTCGTAGTCGGCGTTTCTGGACAAGCCGTTTTCAAAAACCGCGTAATCGGTCGGGGCAAAGAAAAAGTTGTTGGGCATTGAGCAATCCGTAAGAGAGTGTTTAACAATCCACCACACACTTGCCCTGGCGGGAACGCAAGTGCCAGGGAAGGCACGAAGGCACAAAGCTTTTGGGCAAACAGCGGAAATATTGAAACAATCCTTCGTGTCTTTGTGTCTTCGTGGTAAAAAATTGTATTTATTCAACAACCTAAGGCGTAATGGCGTGATGCATGATACATGAAATTTATTTTTTCTTCCGCATCCAAAAAATGAATAGCACGATGAATGCGACGCTCGCCGCGCTCACCCACGCGCCGATGACGAGCGACGCGGGCTGATATTCAAAAATAATCGCGTGATCGCCGGCGTCCACCGGGACCGCGCGAAAAATTACGTCCGCGCGAACAATCGGCGTTTCCACTCCATCCACGCGCGCAATCCAACCGGGATAAAATGAATCCGCCAACACCAGATAGCCGGCGCGATCTGTGCTGACCGCGATTTCGACGCGCTCGGCGGAATAACGCGTAATGCGCGCAGATGAACGCGTGGGATCATTTGTACCCGCGCGCGGCTGACCTTCTGTCAATAATACCACACGTTCGGGCTGAAAGCCATGCGAACGCAAACGCGCGAACGCGGCATCATCCGAGACAACCTCTGTTGAATGCGCGATGAACGCGCGCGGCAACGCGTCCTCGTTGCGCCACACCGCGACCGTGTCGCTCAGATACGCGAGCGTGAAATTATTTTTGGTCGTGAGCGTGGCGAGCGATTGCGCGTTGCCGCTCTCGTCCAACAGAAAAATATTTTCGACGACGAGCCGCGTCGCCGGCAGATTCGACCGCGCGCTGACCGCGACGATTTCCTTTCCATCGAGTTCAATGTCGGCGCGATAGACATAGCCGTCAAACGCGCGCCCGAGCGCGCGCCAAAACGCCGGTACGACGCGCGCAGAAGGCGGACGGCTGTGCGCGACGCCTTCCATCGCGCGCGCGCGGTCGTAATCCCACGCCGCGGTTTCGACACCGACGCGCAAAGGCAGTGCGCGCGTTGCGCCGTCGGCATAACGCAAAATGATTTCGCCGGCGAGTGCACCGTCCGCGAGTTGCGCGGATTGTTCGAGAAACGAAGTGATTTGGATTTTTCGCGCGCGCAGCGGCTTGAGCGCGGCGGGCGTCGCGAGAATGTCGAGCGCGAGATGTTCGTACGGCGCGCTCGATTTGGTCAGCGGGCGCGGGTCGAGCGGGACCGCAAAATAGCGCGCGTTCAATAGATTCAGCATCGCCGGCGATAAATCGGAAACATAGTTTTCATTGCGCGCGAGCGCGAGCGAAGAATAAATCTGCGCGCCCTCTTTGCCGTAAACCAGCGCGAGGTTTGTGAACAAACTGCCGCGCAATGCCGGGATCGCCGGAAAATCGGAGAGGTCGGTAACGACGCGCGCCGGTTCAACGGACGCGTACGCCGCCAACGCGCGCGGCGGCGTGGTGACATATGCCGGCGTATTCATCCAAATATATTCGGTGAAGAACGGCGGCGCGAACGCGGTCAGCTCGATCAGCGTTAGCCCAATGAACGCCGCGCTCAGCATCGCGCGCGAAATTTTTTGTTTGAGCGCGAGCCATATCAGCGCGAGCGCGGCAATTGCCGCGCCGACCGGCAGAAATTTCCAAAGATCAAGCCAGAATTGCAATTTTTGAAACGTCGCGAGCCACATCATTGCGCTAACGCCGAGCGCGGCGCACAGCGCGACGCCGAATGCCGCGCGTTGATCGCGCGACTCGGGCGCGCGGCGCGTGAGTACGTCGAGCGCGCACGCGGCAAGCAGTGCGCCGGCAAAGGTAGCGAGCAAAAGATAACGCGCGGGCACGCGGAAAAAAGAAAAGCCTGGCAAGCGAAAAAGAATTTGATTAAGCGGGTTGAGCGGTCCGAGCGCGAGCGACAGCGCAACGAGCGCGAGCGCGGCGAAAAATATCGCGCGGCGGTTGCGTTTCAGAAACGGCGCGGCGGCGCACAGCATAAACGCGGCGACGCCGATAAAGCCCCAATATTCATTCGTGTCTTCGCCCGGATAATCGAGCGTGTACGGCGCGAGGAATTGCGCGAGAAAATGAAGCGGAAGTGAATAGCTCGCGAGAAAATTTTCGCCGAGTCCGCCGCCGCGCACGGAATAGCCGATCAATTCGGCAGTCGGGATGAGTTGCATCGCCGCGCTGCCGATGCCGAGCGCGAGGGGAAGCATTGTTGCGCGAAGAAAATTTATAACCCTAACCTTAATCCTCTCTGCCTTCCCTGCGGGGAGCGAGTCCGCCGGGGCGATATTCTCCCATTCATTGAATGCGCCGAAAATAATAAACGCGACGCTATTCAAAAACGCGATCTGCACCGAGCCAGCGAGATACATCACGCCGATGGAAAACGCGGCGAGGAGAAACCAGCGCGCGCGCGTTTCATTCGCGGCAAGCATTTTGTTTTGAAACAGAATAATCCACGGCAGCCACGCGCTCGCGGCGATAATCGTCGGGTGATTCAATTGTGACAGCGCAAAGCCGCCGAAAGAAAAAATTATGCCGGCGAGGAGCGCGGCAGTTGGCGCGAACGCGTACGAACGCGCGCAGAGATACATCCCCGCGCCGGCGAACGCGAGATGAATCAACGTGCTGTACGAGAGCGCGTAATGCGCGGGGAGAAATTTATAGAGCAAGAGGTTAAGCGGATAGAGCGCGGCGACCTGCCCTTCCGCGAAAAGCGGAAAGCCGGCAAGCGCGTACGGCGTCCAGAGCGGCAAGCGTCCTTCATTCAACGCGCGCGCGAGTTCGACGCCGAACGGATGAAAGAGGCGCATGGTGTCGTTCGCGTACCACACTTGCAAACCCAATGTGATTTGCCAAAAATAAACAAGGGGGAACGCGATGAGGAAGAGGAGCGCGCGGGCGTCGGGAGAGCGGAAGAGGCGAGGCATGGGAGATAGCTGATGGCTGATGGCAGATAGCAGATGGCGTATTGCGTAATGCGGGAGGAGTGAAACGCGATGATTGATGAATGAATTACGAATTACGAATTACGAATTACGAATTTTTCGAGAGCATCCCAATTCGGTCCGACGCCGACATCCACTTTCAAACGCGATTCCAACGCGTACGCGCCCTCCATAATTTCTTTCACGAGCGGCGCGACGATGCTCACTTCCGCGTCCGGACATTCGAGCACCAGCTCGTCGTGGACTTGGAGCGTCATCCGGCTTTGCAATTTTCTTTCCAGCAATTCGCGATGCAAGCGAATCATTGCGAGTTTGAGAATATCCGCGGCGCTGCCTTGAATCGGCATATTGATCGCTTCGCGTTCGGCTTGATTGCGCGCGACCTGATGCCCGCGCGCGGTGTTTTGCAATTCCGGAAAATAGCGGCGGCGGCCGAGAAGCGTTTGCACATAGCCGCGCGCGTGCGCCTCGCGTTTGGTCGTCTCGATGTACTCTTGAATGCGCGGGAATTGCGCGAAATAATTTTCGATCAGCGCGCGCGCGTCTTTTTTCGAGAGATCGGTGCGCGCGGAAATGCCGTAATCGGTGATGCCGTACGCGATGCCGAAATTGATCGCCTTGCCCCAGCGCCGTTGCTCGTCGCTGACGTGGTCAATCGCGATGCTGTACAATTTCGCGGCGGTCGCGGCGTGAATGTCTTGCGCGCGCGCGAACGCGTCGAGCAAGCCGGGATCGCGCGTGATGTGCGCGAGGATGCGGAGTTCGACTTGCGAATAATCCGCGCTGATCAATTGGCTTCCGCGCGGCGCGATAAACGCGCGCCGCACCTGCCGTCCCAACTCGGTGCGGATTGGAATATTTTGCAAATTTGGATTTGACGACGAGACGCGCCCGGTCACGGTGCCGGTTTGATTGTAATCCGTATGCACGCGCCCAGTTTTTGGATTGACGAGCGCGGGCAATGCTTCGACGTACGTGCCTTGCAATTTCGAAAGCTCGCGATGTTCCAGAATCAGCGTGATGACCGGATGCGCGTCGCGCAATGAATCTAAAACATCCGCCGCCGTTGAAATTTGCCCCGTCTTCGTCTTAGGTAATCCTGTTGTCGGCAATCCGAGTTTATTGAAGAGCGCGTCGCTCAATTGTTGCGGCGACGCGATATTGAGCGGCGCGCCGACGTCCGCTTGAATTTGCTTTACCAATTCTTGCAAACGCCGCGCGAGATCGCCGGACATTATTTTCAAGAAATCGAGATCGAGCAAAACGCCGACGCGTTCCATTTCCATCAGCGCCGGCACGAGCGGCATTTCGACATCGTAATAGAGTTTTTCCGCGTCATATTCAGCAAGCAACGGCTGGTATGTTTCGACGAGCCGAAACGTGTAATCCGCGTCGGCGCACGCGTACGGCGCGGCTTGCGCGACATCCACCTGCGCCATCGAAATTTGCTTTTTGCCCTTGCCGATCAGCGTTTTGATTTCGGTCATCTCGACGCCGAAATGCTTGAACGCGAGCGCCTTCAAGCCGATGCCCTGACCCGGCGGCTCGACGAGCGACGCGGCGATCATCGAATCGAACGCGAGCCCGCGCAAGTTGATGCCGGCTTGCGCAAGCACCGTCGCGTCGTATTTCGCGTTGTGCGCGTATTTTTTTATAGAATCATTTTCGAGAATGGGTTTGAGTTTCGCAAGAACGTGATCGCGGGCAAGTGACGACCGGTGATGGGCGACGGACGACGGAGCATTCTCAAAACCAAGTTGTCCTTGAATCTGACTTTTCGTTTTTCGTCCATCCTCCTCCGCCTGTTGTCTGTCGTCTGTTGTCTGCGGTCTATCATCTTCAACCGGAATGTAATACGCTTCGCCGTCGCCGACACCAATCGCAATGCCGACCAATTCCGCGATCATCGCATCCGTACCAGTCGTTTCGACATCAATCACAAATGCGGTGCGCGTTTGCAATTTCGCGACGAGCGCGGCGAGCGCGGCGTCGTCAAGAATCGCGTGATATTTTTCGGCGGAGGGCACGGCTTTTTCCGCTGGCGCGGACTCGGCAACAAGTTCGGCTTGCGCGCTTGGCGCGGTTTTCGATTTCGGCAAGCGCTCAATCAGCGCGCGAAAGCCCATCTGCCGGAAAAACGTAATCACGCGCTCGCGGTCGTAAGCGGCGACGCGGCATTTTTCCAGATCAAGTTGCGCCGGCGCGTCGGTCAGAATCGTAACGAGTTCCATGCCGACGCGGGCTTGCTCCGCGCCGGCGCGCAATTTCTCGCGCAGTTTCGGTTCGATGTCGTCGAGATGCGCGTAAATATTTTCGACGGAGGCGTATTGCGCGAGCAATTTCGCCGCGGTTTTTTCGCCGATGCCGCTGACGCCGGGAATATTATCGGACGCGTCGCCTTTCAGCGCTTTGAAATCAATCAGTTGTTTGGGGTCGAGCGCATAGCGTTCGCGCACTTTGGCTTGATCATACAAAACCGTTTCGCCGAACTGCCGCGAAAAAGTGAGCACGCACGTTTGCGCGTTGACGAGTTGAAACGCGTCGCTGTCGCCGGTAACGATCACGACATCAACGCCCTGCTCGTTCGCCTGCCGCGCGAGCGTGCCGAGCAAGTCATCCGCTTCGTATCCTTCGATGCCGAATGCCGGCACGCCGAACGCTTCAACCACATCGCGCGAACGATGCAACTGCACGCGCAAATCATCCGGCAACGGCGGGCGGTGCGCTTTGTATGCCGCGAATTTTTTTTCGCGGAACGGCGCGCCGATATCAAACGCGGCGGCGATATATTCCGGTCTTTCGTCCGCGAGAACTTTGAGCAACGTTGAAGTGAAACCAAAAGTTGCGTTCGTGGGTTCGCCGGTCGGGCTGGTGAGCGTGGGCGGAATCGCGTGATACGCGCGGTGGATGAGCGCGTTCGCGTCGAGGAGGACAAGTTTCATGGAGAATCACAATGTCATTGCGAGCCGCTTAGGCGGCGAAGCAATCTGCTTGAACCGCGGAGATTGCTTCGTCGCGCCCTTCGGGCACTCCTCGCAATGACACGGGCTATCCATCCAATCTTTGCAATTCTTTCGCGCCGCTGGATTCCAGTTGCGTAAAGCGCGCGGTGGCGTCTTGCGCGCGCCATTCGACGACGACGCCGTCCGCGTTTTGGTACGCCGCGAGCGCGCGATGTTTCAGCAAGCGTTCGAATGCTTCGAGCAATTTTTGATTCGGCTCTTTCGTTTTGAGCATCACGTATTGGCGCGGCTCCCATTCGATTTGGAAGGACGCGCCTTGCCACAAGCCGCCGCATTCGTACGGCGCATCGGCTTTGGTGCACGTGATCCACATTTGACCAAACCCCGCGCTCCACAGCGCGAGGCGCAATTCGTTTTCGATGGCGTGACGCGAGGGCGGAAAATTCATGGTGAACCAATTGGGCATAACGAGTTGCTCCTTTGCAGATGAATGACAATGACGCGCATTTTAGCACAAGAGCGAAAGAGGGTCAAAGAGAATTGGAGGTTGGAGATTAGAGATTGGAGATCTCCAATAGCGGCTGTTGCGCGAACACCATCAATTCCGCGAATTCGCTCGGCAAAAGTTTTTCGTATTCGGATTGCGGGACCTTGATGTACTGCCACTGTTCCGGTGAGGCGCGTTGCGTTCTCTGCCCATAGCATCGCGGCGCGGTCTTTGTTTTTCACGTCAACATCCTCGCGTCCTTTTGTTTCCACAAGAAAATGCGCGCTGTCATTTGCGACAACGACAAAGTCGGGTTCGTAGTAACGCAAGTTGTTGTTCGAGTCGGTATATTCAATCGCAAAGCCAAATTGCTCTGGGAGTTTAGAAAAACGCAACACATCGCCAGCGTTTTCAAGAAACTTGGCGAACGCTTTTTCAAACTCGTTGCCGCAAGGCACGAGGTTGAAAACCGTTTTGCTTGCTTCCAGCGTTGGGCGCGAGTACGGGAATGGCTGCGTTTCCGAAAGTTTGCGCCCGGTATTCAGCAATTGGGGCTTGAGTTCTTGCACAACGAGCGGGCGCAATGCTTTGGCGAACGTTTGCACCGTGACGTACTGCGCGACATTCGTCGCGATGGCTTTGATGATGAGTGAATCATCCAGATCAACTGGTTCACCAAAGGCGCGCAGTTGCAGAAACGCTTTCACTTTGGGCGCGAGCGCGGCAAACTGCGAAGGGAGTTTCACGTCACGCGCGATCCGCTTGGCGTAGTACGAGATCACTTCTTGCGACGTCTGAACTTCGGGCAAAACGTAATCACGCTCGACTAATTTCTGGAGCGTTATCAAATCATACCCATCGTAATGAAAAGTTTGCGCCGCTGAAACATCACCCTTGCGCGGCAAAATGTGTTCGAGCGGCAATTGCATCACGTCGAGCGCGGCGATTTCTTCAGAAAGAGTTTTCTTGCGGGCGAGCAGCGGGCTGAGCGTTGGCAATGCAATATCTTGCTCCATCTTGTTCGGATCGGGCGCGATGGTGACGATGGTGAGTTTGTCTTTGCCGATCTGAAAAGTTTCAAACGCAATATCTTCTTCCTTTTCCAATTGCTCGACGAACTGATTGAATGCTTTGTTGCCAATCACGTCCACGCGCTCGATATATTCGGTCGTCAGATCGCGGAACATCAGCCGCAAGCCGCGCCCAACCGTTTGCTCCGGCAAAATATTTGCTTTGGACGTGTACGGACGCAAGCCGACGATGACGGTAACATTCTGCACATCCCAACCCTCGCGCAACATCAAGACGCTGACAATCGCGTTGATTGGATTTTTCGGATCGTCCACTTCACGCGCCGCGCGGCGCGCTTTATCCAAATCTTTTTTGGAAACATCGCCCGACCGATCCGTATGAATCGTCAGCAATTTGTCGCCGCCAAATTCAGACGGATACTTTTTCTGGAGATACTCCTCAACATCATCCGCGTCTTCCGTTGTATTCATCATCACAAAGAACACCGGCTTCTTGCCGAGCGGCGCGAGTTGCTCGCGATATTCGCGCCAGCGCTCGACGCCGGCGGTCAGATATGCTTTGTAGCGCACGGATGCCACATCCGATTTCGCTTCTTGGATTTTCGTCGCGACGCCTTTGAGCGGACGCTTCACAATGTTATCAATGATCGCTTGCTTCAATGGATAATCGAAAATCGTCCATGTGAAGAGCGCGCCTTTGCTGTAACGCGGCGTCGCACTGAAATCGAGTTGAGCAGAGACCTTCGAGGTTTTAGAAACCTCGAAGGTCTTGACATTCAACCGGCGAATCACTTGATTCCATTCGCTCTCTTCGTCGTGCGTGTGATGCGCTTCGTCGTTGACGACCATCACGTTGTCCCCGCGCGCCGCGATGCGCTTATCGAAATCTTCAATTTCGATTTTCTGCGCTGGCGGCTTCGGTCCGAGCACTGCGGTCATCACATCCGGTTCGTCGTCGGCGTTGGCGTTGGCGCGTTCGTAAAATTGCTGAATGTTCGTGAGATACAGCGCGCCGAGTGACGACGCGCGTTCGCCGTCGCCGCGCATATAAAATGTCACGTCCCAAAAGATTTTCAGTTCGGGCGGAATAATTGGATCGGCGCGGAAAATTCTGCCGCCCGCAAAATCGAGTTGCAATCGTTCAAAGACAATTACGTTCGGGGCGAGAATCAGAAAGGTTTTAGCGTAATCGTCGCGCGCTTCCGCGACGGCGTTGAAATATTGCCATGCGATCACGAGCGACATCACTTTGGTTTTGCCGCTGCCGGTTGCCATCTTGATGCAATAGCGCGCGAAATCGTCATACTGTAATAGCCGCAAATCCTTGTTCGTGCCGGCGTAGCGTTCGACCAATTCTTTGTGACGGCGCACGCGCGCGACTTCGTAAATGTAAATGAGCGTTTCAACCGCGTGCCTCTGCGCGTCGAAATATCTGAACGCGCGACCATTCGGCAAGCGATGATCGGTCTTGAACCAATAGTTGAGGAGCGCGCGCGTCGTATCGGTGACGCCTTTGTAATTGTTCGCGCGCCATTCGTCCACCTCTTTGCGAATCGCCGGCACGCACGGCGCGGTCTTGACGCGCGCTTCGAGGAAATTTAGTTGACTGTCGGATTTTTTTTTGCGGCGGGGCATAGGCAATCCAGTGAAATTTTAATGAAATTGGTGGTTGGTGAGTTCAAGGTTGAAGTGCACCACCTAATTCAATACGATGGTGGGCATGAAACCTTATTCGCATCTAACCCAACAGGAACGCGAGTTCATCTACCTGCACACGCAACAAGCCGAGAGTTC
>Ga0247727_10007490_pt1 | contig 20756 bp, 17 predicted proteins | sample WisWelCaveWW1625_FD_202498 | JGI IMG/M metagenome (GOLD analysis project Ga0247727, IMG submission 202498) | Biofilm microbial communities from Wishing Well Cave, Virginia, United States - WW16-25 | ecosystem: Environmental > Aquatic > Deep subsurface > Groundwater > Cave microbial mat | place... | reverse complement strand
CGTGCAGCGGCGAGCTTCAGCTCGCCGAAGGGTGCGGGTGAAACCACGCAGCGTGGGCTGAAGCCCACGCCGGCACGCTGAAGCGTGCGCCACGTCGCCTCACAGCCCGGCGAAATCCACAAAACGGTTAAGCACCCCCGGGCTGGTTAGGCGGTGGGAAGAAGCCGATGACGTTCCCGCCGGCCGGATCCATCTGGGCGCGGGGGATGATGTTGCCGCGGACGGCGTCGCGCAGGAACCCGCCGGCGGGGTTGGCACGCGTCGTGAAGGGATCGAAGACCAGCACGGGCCTGCCGTCCCGTGTGAGCGTCTCCGAAAAGTTCCCCTGCCGCTGGGCCAGCGTTGGCACGGTGACCAGCCGGGTGCTCAGGCGGCGCTCCCGCAGGCCTTCATAGGAAGCCATAAAAAAGGTACTGCCCTTGCGAATCGGCCCGCTGAGCACCCCGCCGAACTGGTTCCGCCTGAAGCTGCCCAGTTTCTCGCCTCGCCGGTTGGCAAAGAAATCGTTGGCGTCGAAGACGGAGTTGCGCAGGAAGTCGTAAGCGCTGCCGTGGCAGTCGTTGGAACCCGACTTGTAGACCACGTTCAGAACCGTGCCGATACTGCGGCCGAACTCGGCCGGCACCCCGGCGCCCATGACCTTGAATTCCTGGATGGCGTCCACCGAAGGGAAGACCGTGATGGCCGAGTAGCCGGTGACGGTGGGGTGGGTGGCGGTGGCGCCATCTATGAGGATGTCCATGGACCGGCGCCGGGTTCCGTAGACCGCCCAGTTCATCCCGTCGAAGCGGCCCGTAATCGAGCCGCTGATGCCGGGGGTCAACCGCACCAGGTCGTAGACATTGCGGGTGTTGAGGGGCAGTTCCTGAATACGGCGGTTGTCCACCACCCGGCCCAGTGTCGAGGTCGTCGTCTCCAGTAGCGGTGCATCCCCAACCACCTCCACTCTCTCGGCTAACTCCCCCACCTCCAGGACGAAGTCGACTTGAGCGTTCTGCTGGACTTCCAGCTTGATGCCGCTGCGAACGGCCCGCTTGAAGCCGGATAGCGAGGCTTCCAGGCGATAGTTGCCGACGGAAAGCGGGAGGGAGACGTACTGGCCGCGGTCATTGGTGGCGGCGGTTATCTGACGATCCGTCTCCAGATGGGTGATCTGGATGGTGGCGTTGGGAATCACCGCGCCGGTGGAATCCCGGACGGCGCCGGAGATCAGCCCGGTGGAGGATTGGGCAGAGGCGCGGGAAGCCGCCAACAACACGATTGCGGTTGACAGCAAGAAGAGGATGGATCGTCGATTCATGACAACCTCCTGGCGCCCAGGGGCGCGTGCTTAAAACCTCAGCCGCATCCCGAGCTGGATGAACCGCGGCAGGCTGACGCTGCGAGCCCGGCCGAAGCTGGCGCTGCTGAAGTTGGTCTCGAAAGTGTGGAAGCGGTGTCGGTTGAAGATGTTGAAGAACTGGCCGTAGGTCTCCCACTGGACTCTCTCGGAGAGGCGGGTTTCCTTGGTCAGCGAGAGATCCTCGTTCAGAACGGGGAAGGTGCGCAACTCCTGGGAGGTGGGGGGCGCGGTGCCGATGCGGAAGGGCGCCGGGGCGGCAAGAGCGTTTAGGTTGACGCGCCGGTCGACGGCCGGGTCGAAGTCCCCGGTGCTGATGCCGGTGGCCAGCGTCTGGCCTGACACCACGTCGGGGCGCAGCCGCTGGCTGAAGATGCCCAGGGTGTTGTTCATAGAGAGCGGGATGGGGAATCCGCTCTGGTAACGCAGGATGCCCGAGAAGGCCCAGCCGCCCAGGAGCACCCCCGCCGCGCCCCGCCGGTTCCAGTAGCGCTTCCCGGGGCCGATGGGAAGATCGTAGTTGAAGTTCAGGGCGAAGGCGTGGGGCAGGTCGGTGGCCAGGATGGAGTGTTCGAGCTTTCGATTGTAATTATCCTGGCCCAGGACATCGACGGTGCTGGCGGCATAGCTGGCGTAGCCCAGCGCCTTGGACAGCGTGTAGTGGCCCTCCAGGGCGAAGCCGCCGGCAAACCGCTTTTGAAGCCTCAGGGTCATGGCGTGATACTTCGAGCTGCCCGCCTTGGCCTGGGTCGCCGAGAGGTCCAGATACTGCGGATAGGGGCGGAGAGCCTGGGCGACGGTGCCGGTGAACCCGGGGAAGGGGATAGGGATGCCGGCGGCGCGGGCTTCCGTAGAGGTTATGTTCCGCGTCAGCAGCGACCCCAGGGCGAGGTGCTTGGCCTCCACCTGGTTGATGCGCACCAGTTGCGGCGAGATGAGACGGGTACCACGCGTAGCGATGTAGGCGGCCTCGAACTGCACGTTGCTGGAAAACTCCCGCTGGATGCTGAAGCTCCAGTTTTGGGTCCGCGGCATAGCGGCAGCGGATTGCTCGACGTAGCTGCCGGCATTGCGGTTCAGGAAGGTAGGATCGATGGCCGGCTCCTGCCGGAAGCTTTGCGGAAAGCCGTCGCGCAGGCGGAAGGCAGGAGTGACCCCGTTGTCGAGCGACTGGAAAGCGCCGGTGATGTTGAACCCGGCGTTGCTCAGCTCCAGGTAGTTGTTCGAGTAGTAGATGCCGTAGCCGGTGCGCACGACGGTCTTGGGGGTGAGCTGGTAGGCCAGGCCGATGCGGGGTCCGTAGCCGGAAAGATCCGTATCGACGAAGGAGCGGCGACCGCTGCGTCCGACCCCGCTTCCCGCGAAGATCATGGCCCCAGGCAAGCCTCCGGCGCCGGGGTTGGCAGTGGTGAGGTCTATGGTGGAGGAGCGGTCACGGCGGTCCACCGGGGCTTGGATGAACTCAAACCGCAAACCCAGATTCAGGGTGAGGCGCGAGGTCATCCTGAGGTCATCCTGGAGGTAAAAACCGACGTAAGGACGGCGGGGCTCTCGGATGGAGGGGAAACTCAAGCTACCGGATTGGACGTCGCCGAGCAGAAAGCTGGCGAAGGCATTGCCGGTGTTGGCCACCTGGCTGGGGAGCGCGGTGCCAAGGTCGCTGAAGGCGAACGAGCCGCTCATGTTCCCGGTGCTGCGCAGGTTGGAACGAGTGACGCGCACTTCGGCGCCCAGCTTGAGGGAGTGCTGGCCCTTGAACCAGCTCACGCCGTCTTTCAGCACGTAGAGTTGCTCATCGTCGGAGGTCCCCGTGGTGGAGGCGAAGCCCGCGTAACCGCCGGTGAAGGTGACCACCGGGAAGGCTGTTCCCGGGACGCCCTTCAACCCCAGCTCCTCAGGCCAGCTTCCGGTCTTGCTGGGGTACACCCGCTTAGTCACGGTGAGGTTATTGTGGTCGAACAAGTTGTAGCCGAGGGTCAACTGGTTCAGCAAGGTCGGCCGGATCACGTAGTCGTAGGTCAGCCGCGCCGTGTAGCCCTTAATGATCTGGTCGGAAGCATCCGAAGGCAGCGGCGGCGGCAGGGGACTGCGGATCAGGAGCCTGGGAATCTTGGTGGTGTTGAGGGAACCGCCCACCCGATGCTGGGTGGCAAAACTGTGATCGAGCTTCAGGACAAAGGTATCGGGGTCCAGGACGATTTCGCCGATCTGGCCGCGATAGTTGAGGGTGCCGGCGGCGTTCGGAGGGGGCAGGAGGCCGGCGATTTTGGCGGTTACCGGATCGAAGCGGTCCCGGGGGATGCGATTGCCGGGGAAGGGCTCGCGCGCAAAACCAAGCTGCGCATCGGGGCGCGTGGTCGCAGGATCGTAGATGCGACGCAGGGCGCCCCGGTTGTCCAGCAGGTTGGAGAAGTCGCCCGCCAGGTTCTCCGGCGTGGGGATCTGGACGGCCGCGGTGTCGGTGGCGCCGCGTTTCCGGGAGCCGGCGTAAGAGACGAAGAAGAAAGTGCGGTCCTTGCCGTGATGGACTTTGGGGATCCAGACCGGGCCGCCCAGCGTGAAGCCGAATTCGTTCTGCCGGGTGATGGTGCGGGTAGAAGCCAGCCAGGAGCGGGCATCCAGCTTGTCGTTGCGCAGGTATTCGAAAGCGGTGCCGTGCAAGTCATTGGTTCCGGATTTGAGTTGAAGGTTGACCACGCCGATGCCGGTGTGGCCCCACTCGGCGGACATCAGGCTGTTAGTGACCTTGAACTCCCGCACGGCGTCCACCGGGGGCGCGGCCTCGGTGATGCTGCCAGTGAGCTGGGTCCGGCCGCCCACGATGCCATCGACGGTCACCTCGCTCTCAAACTGCTGGCCGCCTCCGAAGCGCATCTGGGTGGTGGCGCCCACGTGATCGGAGCCGTCGGGGAGCACGTTGCCCTGCACCCGGGGCGTCATGTAAATGAACCCCACCGGGTTGCGCATCCGGTTCTGCTGGATCAGCGGCAGGCGGTCGAACTGGGTCGTGACGATGACAGTGCTGCTTTCGGGCCGGTCAGTCTGGACCAGCGCCACGGCCTCCTGCACCACCACGGTCTGGGTGACGTCGCCCAGCTCCAGGGCGAGGTCCACGCGAGCCACCTGGTCCACGGTCAGGGTGATACCGCTGCGGGTGAGTTGCCGGAAGCCTTCCTTCTGGCACGTGATCCGGTAATTGCCCGGCTGCAACAGGGCGACCGTGTAGTAACCCAGCTCGTTGGACTGGACGGCGCGCTCCAGGCCGGTCTGCAGGTTGGTCACCGTAACTTGCGCGCCGGCGATGCTGGCGCCGCTGGGATCCTTGGCGACCCCGGTAATCTGGGAAGTCGTCGACTGCGAGAATGACGACCAGACCGCTACGAAGAAACAAACCGCTACTGCCGCTGCGTGGGACCTTTCTTGCCTCATGACTGTTTTCTCCCGAGCGCGCCTGTCGAACCGACGCCCAAGTTATCCTTGACAAACCCCGAAGCTGTCTTAAGCCGCCCAAGCGGCCATCGCACACCGACAGAATATCAAGGGAAACGGGGAAATGGGGGAATGCTGGCGGGCGGTCACGGGACTAGTAGACTGACAAGATGTCATCCGAGGCGCCCCAAGGCCACCCCGGCCTGGAAGCAGTTGTCTGCCGCGGCTGCGGGGGCGCTCAGGCCCAGCTGCTGTTTGAAGCCCAGGGCTATCCCATCCTGGAGTGCCACAGTTGCGGGTTGGCCTACACCGGCCAGTCATTTGACCAAGCCGCGGCGCGCGAGTACTACGGCCGGCAGTATTATTCGCAGGCAGGCGATTACGCCGACGCCATGAAGCGCGCCGCGCCTGCGGACAACGAGGGGGATCGCGAACGGGTGCGCCTGGCGGCCCGTTTGGCCAGCTGCGCCACCGGGCGGGTCCTGGATGTGGGCTGCGCAGCCGGGGGCCTGCTGGCCGCCTTTCGGCGGGCCGGGTGGCAGTGCTGGGGCGTGGAGCCTTCCGCAGAACTGGCGGCCGGCGCCCGAGAGCTGCTGGGTTGCCAGGTGTACGAGGGGTTGCTCGAGGAGGCGCCGCTCGGACCGGAATCCTTCGACGCCGTCACCGCGGTGCACGTGCTGGAGCACGTCCCGGCGCCCCGGCGCTTCCTGGAGTGCTGCCGCCGGTTGCTTCGTCCCGGCGGCGCCCTATTACTGGAAGTTCCTGACTTCGGCTGCCGGGCGGCCCGGCGCCGCCGCGCGGCCTGGCGCCCGCTCTACCCCGACACCCACCTCTGTCACTTCACCGGCGCCACCCTTTCCCGGTTTTTGGGAGAGTCCGGGTTTCGGGTCGCCCTCCTTCGCCGCTACGGGGGACTAGGCCCCCTGGCGCCTTCCCAGCGGGCCGATGAAATCAAGCGGCGGGTGTTCGAAGCACGCCGCCTGGCGTACCGTCTTCCTGGGTTCAAACACTTCGCGCGATACGTGTACTGGCAGTTGCTGGGAATGAACGATTACCTGAGCGCCGGAGCGGTTCGACAGTAAGCGGCGGGTGCGACGTGGCGCACGCTTCAGCGTGCAGCGGCGAGCTTCAGCTCGCCGAAGGGCGGCGGTGAAACCACGCAGCGTGGGCTGAAGCCCACGCCGGCACGCTGAAGCGTGCGCCACGACGGCTTCCCCAAAACGGTCAAGCACTGTGTTACTGGCCCGCCGCCAGCTGGAAAGCCCGCGGGCGATACAGGAACTCCACGATGTTGCCCTCGTGGGGCTGGAGCCAGTCGAGCTTGATGGTCGGAATGGCCCCCAGGTTCAGCCGGTCGATGTGCTGGGCATCCATCAACTGGCGCTGGAATTGGGCGTCCTCGGTGATGGCGCTGGCCACCAGGGTGGGGCCGATTCTTTTCAGCATCTCTTCCTGCGGGCAGCGCACCACGCTCACGTAGGGGAACATGAACTCGGTGTTGGCCAGGCCGCGGTCGGGCGAATCGCAGTGCACCACGACGGGCCGCAGATAGCCGCAACGCTCCTTCTCGAGCAGGCGCGGGCCGAAGCGGCCGGTGGGGTGCTCCACGCCCACCTCGTACAGGCGGGTCTCGATCATGTTCCAGATGGCCTTGGCGGCGCCCGGCACCGTGAAAGCCGCCAGCGCCGACTCCGGATCCTCCGGGGGTTTGGGTTCGACCGGCCCCATGCGCTCGGCCAGGGCTTGGGCGATCTCGCGGGTGTGACGCGAGGCCCAGATGCCCGAGCAATTGATGCACCCGCGCCCGCTGTTGAGGAAAACGCTCTGGACCATCACATCCAGATACTGTTCCCAGCGGTCGACCACGTCGTCGCCGAGCAGGATCTTGCTGAAGCCTGGGCCGTGCACCTGCACGCGCGGATCGCCCTTGTAGCGCTCGACGGTGGCGGTGCCGCCGAAAATCATCGTCCGGCGGCAGCGTCGCACCACCTCGGCGCCCAAATCTCCGCCGCCGGGATAGATCGAGATGGCCTGGCGCGGCACACCGGCCTCAAAGAAGGCCGCCGCCATGCGGTGCGGCGTCCAGGGTTCCTGGGGGCCAGGCTTCAGCACCAGCCCGATCTGCATAGGGACCACCGGCAGCCACAGGGTGTGGACGCCGGGGGAGTTGGAGGGCAGCACCAGGCCAAGCACGGGGGCCTGCACCTGGTAGCTGACCACCACACCGCGCGACTCGACGCCGTAGCCGCGCGTGAGGATCTGGGGGTCAAGGCCCCGCGTCAGGGCCTCCAGAATCCGCTCCATGTTGGACAACACGAAGTGGTTCTTGGTCATGTTGGCCCGGCACAGGTGCTCGGGCAGACCGGTGGAGGCCGACTGCTGGCGGGCGAAGTCCTCGGGGGTCTGCTCGGCGTCGCCGATGGGGAGCGCCGCGCTGAGGTACAAATCGGCGGCCTTCTTCATCATCCCGATGAGTTCGGCGATGGGGATGGCGGCCAGGGCGTCGCGGGCGCGCCCGGCGTGGCGCATGTCGTGGCCCAGCAGTCCGGTGTTGGCCTGGCTGACGCGAGCCAGCGGCCGGCCGGTGAGGAAGTGGACGACCTCCTCCTGTTCGAGGCTGCTGTAGGGCCGGCCCCAGCGCAGAATCGGCAGGTTGAGCATCAGTAGACTCCTACGGTGGTGGAGGCGGCGAACTGGCGGAAGGGGCGGACGCCGCTCACCCCGTCCCATGGATACTTCTCATAGGGAGGCTCCCGCTCGCCCTCGTCGCGCTCCAGAAACCCCGGGATGAAGGTCTCGCGGGTGAGGGTGGTGAGGCGGACGCGGCCGGTGCGGCCGTAGCCGACCACCCGGTCGCGGTCCTGGAAGTCCACCACCTCGATGACGGCCCGGGGCTGCGGCGCGTAGTAGGCGATCTTGTAGCCCTCTTCCGGGGTGACGGGCCTGGAGCAGGCCAGGCCCATCAGGGTGTTGCCGTAGGTCGGGGTCATATAGACGCCGGGGCCCAGCAGCTCTTCCATGGCGAAGCGGGTGTACTGCGGCGTGAACTCGGTCCCCCCGGCGAAGATGCCCGTGATGCCCTCGGCCCGGATGCTGGAGCCGCGGTTCTCGAGTTCCTCGGCCAGGGCTTCCAGCAGCTTGGGGGTGGTGAACAGGCAGCGGATGTCGTGCCCGGCGTGCAAAATGGTGATGGCTTGCTCGATGACGTGGGCCTTGTAGCGCTCCAACTCCTCCATCAGGCCCAGCTTGATGAGCTTGATCACCCAGCGCGGGTCCAGGTCGACGCAGAAGCAGATGCCGCCGCGATGCTGGCAGAGATGCTCCACCGCCAGCCGCAGGCGCCGGGGACCGGAAGGGCCCAGCATCAGCCAGTTGCCGCCGGGCGGAAAGTATTCGTCGGGCAGCGTCCGGCTGAACATCTCGTAGTCGATCCGGAAATCCTCGCTGGCGGTGCGGCTCTTGGGGACGCCGGTCGTCCCGCCGGTCTCGAAGATGTAGACCGGCTTGCCGGCCAGCCCTCGGGGCACCCAGCGGCGAACCGGGCCGCCGCGCAGCCAGTCATCCTGGAAAGGCGGGAACTTGCGCAGGTCCTCGAAGGAGTGGATCTCGCGGCGCGGATCCCAGCCGAGCTTGGCGGCGTACTCCAGCCAGAAGTCGCAGCCCGTTTCGGGGCTGAAGTGCCATTGAACCACGTCGCGGAGGTGGGCATCGAGCTGATCTTTGGCCTCCTGCACCTGGCTGGTGAAGTCCATAGGCGGAAACGTCCAGGATAGCTGAAGGGGGAAGGCTTGCGCCACCGGACCTGCAACCCGCGCCTGAGGTGGAGCCGGCGCCGATGTCATCCCGAGCGTAGCGAGGGATCTGTTTCTCGCCCCGCCCCAACAGCAGATCCCTCGCTGTGCTCGGGATGACAATGCGAAACCGCCCCAGCCGGCGTCAGCCGGCTTGCCTGTGTCACCGGACAGGCAGGAATGCCTGTGTCACTGTCCGGCGCAGGCGGCCGGGGCGCGGCCCCCGGCCCGGGCCCCGTCGCGCCACCAGGTGATAGGCCTGGAGTTGGTCTGCCCGGAAAGCGTGACAACCAGCCCACAGGTACAGCCGAAAGATGCGGTAGAGGCGCTCCCCCCACCGCCGGACGATTTCTTCGCGCGCCGCCTCCAGCCGCCCGGCCCAGTGTTCCATGGTTAATTCGTAATCCCTAGTCTCCTGGCGCACCTCCACCAACTCCATTCCGTGGTAGAGCAGCTCCTGAATCAACTCCTGCAAACACAGAAACGAGTGCACCTGCGTGCCGCGATAAACGTAGCGCCGGTTGAAGTCGCTGACGTCGTACTTCTGCTTGGTTGCGGAGGCGTCCAGGTAGAGCCGCCCGCCCGGCTTCAGGCATTCCCAGACGCGGGCGGCGAAGCGCCGGTAGTAGGGGAGGTGCTCAATCACCCCCAGGATGGCCACGGCGTCGTAAGGCCGGTCGGGCCGGTGCCGGAGGAAATCTTCCATCAAGACCCGGCAGGGCAGCTCCCGGCTGCGAATCAACGCGCTGGTGAAGTCGTAGGAGTTGCGCGCCAGGGTGAGGGAAGTGACCTCGACGCCCCCCTGGCCGCAGAACTGGGTGGCGCTGCCCCAGCCGGCCCCGATATCCAGCAGCCGCATTCCAGGCTTCAGCTCCAGCGCCCGAAACATAGTCGCCAGCTTGCGCTCGCAGGCTTCTTCCAATGTGTCTTGCTCTGAGGCGAACAAACCGTGGGAGTACAGCCGGTAACGGTTATCGAGGAACGTGAAGTAGAAGTCGTCGCCGTAGTTGTAATGCCCGTCGACGGCGCGGCGGTTGATGGCCCCGGCCCGGCGCCAAAGAAACTCCCACCAGAACTGAAGCGCCGGGCCGAGGCGGAACCGGCGCCTGGCCCGCTGGCGCAGCTCCAGCAGGCTCATCAGGTCGCCTTCGATGTCCAGCCCGCCGTTGATATAGGCCTCCCCGAACGACATCTCCTCCAAAGGGCGGTTCAGCAGGCCGGGCGAGTGGACGACGACCTGGAACCTCGGCGGCCCGGCGCCGTAACGAAGCACTTCGCCAGTGGGGAGCCGGAAGGCCCCCTCCACTCCGGCGCCCTCCATCAATTCGTCGATCCAGCGCCTGGCTCGCGCCGGCGCCCCGGCCGCGGTCTGGGCTGCCGCCACGGCCGGGGCGGCCGCTCCTTCCGGCATCCGCGCTACCTCCCCAGACCCATGCGGCTGACGATCCGTTGGAAGCGCGGATCCGGACGCAGCCGGTCCCACCGCGGGTCCACATTGATCCAGCTCAAGTGCATGGAGCGATCCTCCAGCGCCTGATCCAGCCAGTCGAAGGCCTCGTCGACCTGATCCAGGCCCAGGTAGATGGGGGTGCGATCCACCGGCGCCACGTAGCGCCGCCGGGATTGCTCCTCCATCTGGTCCAGCAGCCGCCGCGCCTCTTGCTTCCGGCCGGCCCGCGCCAGCGCGTGGCCTAACCCGGAGGCGGCCGTGGGGTTGCCCTCCAGCAGCGCCACCCCCTTCTCCAGCTCCGGGATGGCCTCCTCCAGCTTGCCCTGCTGCTCCAGCGCCAGCCCCAGGTAGACGCGAGCCACCCCGAAATTGGGATCCATCTGCAGGGTCTTGCGCGACTGCGCCACCGATTCCTCGTACCGCCGCGCGTAGTAGAACGTCAGGCCCAGCCCGGCCGCGATCACCAGTGACAGCGGCTCGGCTTCGAGCGCCCGGTGCTCCTCGGCGATGGCCTCCTCCAGCCTGCCCATGGCCGTCAGGGTCAGAGCATACCAGTGATGGGCGGTGGCATAGCTCCGCTTCAGCTCCAGCGCTTGAAAAAACTCCCGCTCCGCCTCCGCCCACTCCCAGTCATAGAAAGCCCGGGCGTAGGCCAGCGGCGTGTAGGCCTCCGCCAGCTTGTCGTCGATTTCCAGCGCCTGCCGGGCGGCTGCTTTCACGCGCGGGTAGGATTCCTGCGGCCGCAGCACCCCGTACATGTTCAGGGAGGCGTAGCTGTCGGCCAGGCCGGCGTAGGCCGGCGCGTAGGCGGGGTCCTTGTCGATGGCCTGCTGGAAGAACTCGATGCCCCTCTGGATCCGCTCCGGCGTCCGCCGGTTCCAGTAATAGCGGCCTTTCAGATAGAGCTGATAGGCCTCGGTGTCCTGGGTGTGGCGCCGGGCCAGCCGGCGCTTCTGCTCCGGCGACAGCCGCAGCCGCAGCTTCTCGCAGATCTCGCCCGAGATCTCCTCCTGCACCGTGAAAATGTCCGAGAAGCGCCGGTTGTACTGCTGCCCCCACAGCTGAGATTGCTCGGCCACGTCCACCAACTCGGCCTGGATGTTCAGCACCTCGCCGCGCAGCACCACGCGGCCGGTCAGCAGGGCCCGCACGCCCAGCTCCCGCCCCGCCGCCAGCGGGTCCACCTCCCGCCCCTTGTAGCGGAACACCAGGCTCCGCGGCACGATCCGCAGCTTGGGGAGCTGCGAAAGGGTATTGATGATGCTCTCAGTAACCCCGTCGCTCAGGTAGTCGGCGTTGGGGTCCCCGGAGGCATTGGCAAAAGGCAGCACCGCCAGCGAGTCGATGGCCGCCCGGCGGGGGCGCGCCGGCGCTGCCGCCCGCGTTACGCTCGAGGAATCGGCCAGCAGCGCCTTCAGAGCAAACGCCAGGTCTCGCGCCGACTGGAACCGGTCCTCCCACCGCTTCTCCAGGCAGTGAAGCATCAGGCGGTCCATCTCCGGCGGCATCCGCCGGCCCGATCCGCTCAGCTCCGGCGGCTCGGCGTGCAGGATCGCCGCCATGGTTTCGGCGCCCGAAGGACGTTCAAAGGCCTTGTGGCCGGAAACCATCTCGTAGAGCACGCACCCCAGCGAGAAGATGTCGCTGGGATCGTTGGCGTTCAGGCCCTTCACCTGCTCGGGTGACATGTAGCTCACCGTGCCCAGGATGGTGCCGGGCTCGGTTTCGGCCGCCGTCTCGGTGCTCGTCGACACCGGCTTCCAGCGCGCCAGCCCGAAATCCAGGATCTTGAGGCGGCCGTCGGAGGTCAGGAAGAGGTTCTCTGGCTTCAGATCCCGGTGGACGATGCCCTTGGCGTGGGCGGCCGAAAGCCCATCGCACACCGCCACGCCGACTTCGACCGCCCGCCGCCAGGGCAGTGGGCCGGCCTCCAGCCGAACCCGCAGTGGCTCGCCCTCCAACAGTTCCGTCACCAGGTAGTAGAAGCCCTCCTGCTGGCCGAAATCGTGGATCGCCAGGATGTTGGGATGCGACAGCGCGGCGACGGCCTTGGCCTCGCGTTCGAAGCGGGCCAGGGCGTCCGGATCGCGTGCCAGGTGATGCGGCAGCACCTTGATGGCCACCTCCCGGTCCAGCCGCGTGTCCCGCGCCCGGTACACCTCTCCCATGCCTCCTTTGCCCAGAGGGGCCAGGATCTCGTAGGGGCCCAGACGGGTGCCCGGTTCCAGCGGCATTGCTGTACGGTAACACAGGCATTCCTGCCTGTCACCGGGCCCAACGACTGCGCTATAATGAGAGTCTATCGCTCGGGAGAACCATGGATGTCGTCCGTTGAAACCTTGCCGGCCCAGGGACTGGCCTCGCCGGAACCCCCACACCTCGTCAATGATTTCAGCATTCAGGTCGCCACCGTAAACGGCTCCGGCAGCCAGTCGGCCAACATCGTACTGTTGCGGGCCCTGTTCCAGATGGGCATTCCGGTGTCGGCCAAGAACCTGTTCCCGTCCAACATCGCCGGCCTTCCCACCTGGTATACCATCCGCGCCAACCACCGCGGCTTCATCAGCCGCAAGAAAGAGATCGACGTGGTGGTGGCCATGAACCCGGAGACGGCCGAGGAAGACGTCCGCAATCTCGCTCCCGGCGCCGCCGTGGTCTACGACGCCCCGCTGGGCCTCAACCGCCTGCGCTCGGATCTGCATTTCTACCCGGCGCCGTTCGACAAGCTGGTCACGCCGGTCTGTCCGGAGGCCAAGCTGCGCCGGCTGGTGCGCAACATGATCTACGACGGCATCCTGGCTCACCTGCTGGGTATCGAGATGGAGGAGATCCGCAAGGCTCTCTTCAAGCAGTTCAAGAAGAAGGTCAAAGCCGCCGAGCTGAACTGGAGAGCCGTGGAAGCCGGCTTCGAGTATGCCCGGCAAAACCTGACCAAGACCGACCCCTGCCGCGTCGAGCGCCTGAACGCCAACGGCAACAAGATCATCATCGAGGGCAACGCCGCCGCCGCCCTGGGCGCCATGTTCGCCGGCGTTTCGGTGGTCACCTGGTATCCCATCACCCCTTCCTCGTCGCTGTGCGAGACCCTGATCGACTACGCGCGACGCTACCGCATCGATCCCCAGACCGGCAAAGCCACTTTCGCCATCGTGCAGGCCGAGGACGAGCTGGCCTCCATCGGCATGGCCCTGGGCGCCGGCTGGGCGGGCGCCCGCTCCATGACCTCCACGGCCGGCCCGGGCATTTCCCTGATGTCGGAGTTCATCGGACTGGGGTATTACGCCGAAATACCTACGGTGGTCTTTGACGTGCAGCGGGTCGGCCCTTCCACCGGCCTGCCCACCCGCACCGCTCAGAGCGACATTCTCTCGACGGCCCTGCTGTCCCACGGCGACACCAAGCACCCCCTGCTGTTCCCCTGCTCGCCGGAAGAGTGCTTCGAGTTTACGCTCCAAGCCTTCGACCTCGCCGAGGAGCTGCAAACCCCGGTCTTCGTCATGCTGGACCTGGACCTGGGCATGAACTACTGGATGGCGGAGCCCTTCCGCTACCCGACCGCGCCCCTCAAGCGAGGGAAGGTCCTCTCGGCGGCGGACCTGGAGCGGCTGGGCGGGTTCGCCCGTTACAAGGACGTCGACGGCGACGGCGTCGGCTACCGGACTCTGCCGGGCACCGAGCACCCCCTGGCGGCCTACTTCACCCGCGGCAGCGGCCACAACGAGCGCGCCGCCTACACCGAGCGGCCCGACGACTACACCCGCAACATGGACCGGCTGGCCCGCAAGTTCGAAACCATCCGGCGTATGGCGCCGGCTCCCGTCCTGGACCTGCGTCCGGAGGCCCGCATGGGGGTTCTGGCGGTCGGCACCACCCACTGGGCCCTGGTCGAGAGCCGCGATCAGCTGGATCGCGAGTACAGCCTGCCGTCCTCTTACCTGCGCCTGCGGGCTTTTCCCTTCCATCCCTCGGTCGCCGACTTCATCGACCGCCATGACCGGGTCTACGTAGTGGAGCAGAATCGCGACGGCCAGTTGCTGGACCTGCTGAAACTGGACCTTGACCCGGCCCTTTTGCCCCGGCTTCGCAGCGTCCGCTACTACGGCGGCCTGCCCATCGACGCCCGCACCATCACCGATGACATCGTTCAACAGGAGGGACTGTGAGCACCGTCGCCGCGCCGCCGCCCAAGAAGGTCAACCGCATCGGCCTGGAGGTGGTCGGCTACAAAGGCCTCAGAACCACCCTGTGCGCCGGCTGCGGCCACAACTCCATCTCCGAGCGCGTCATCGAGGCCTTCTTCGAGATGGGGGTGGCCCCCTGGCGGGTGATCAAGCTCTCGGGCATCGGCTGCTCTTCCAAGTCCCCGGCCTATTTTCTGAGCATGTCGCACGGCTTCAACGCCGTCCACGGGCGCATGCCCAGCGTGGCCACCGGCGCCATGCTGGCCAACCGCACCCTGCTGGCCTTGGGGGTCAGCGGCGACGGCGACACCGCCTCCATTGGCATCGGCCAGTTCGTCCACCTGATGCGCCGCAACCTGCCCATCATCTATATCATCGAGAACAACGGCTGCTACGGCCTCACCAAGGGCCAGTTCTCGGCCACCGCCGACCTGGGCTCCAAGCTCAAGACCGGCGTGATCAACGACCTGCCGCCCATCGATACCTGCGCCCTGGCGATCGAGCTGGGCGCCACCTTCGTGGCCCGCTCCTTCTCCGGCGACAAGAAACAGCTCAGCGCCCTGCTGCGCGCCGCCATCTCCCACCGCGGCACCGTCATGCTGGACGTCATCTCCCCCTGTGTCACCTTCAACGACCACGAAGGCTCCACCAAAAGCTACGGCTACATGAAGGACCACGAGGAGCCCCTGCACGAGATCGACTTCGTGCCCTACTTCGAGGACATCGACATCGAGATCCAGCCTGGCACCACCCGCGAAGTGACCCTGCACGACGGCTCCCGCCTGGCCCTCAAAAAGCTGGCCGAGGACTACGACCCCACCGACCGCCTGGAGTCCCGCCGGGCCCTGGATCAGGCCGCCCGCACCGGTGAGGTCCTGACCGGCCTGCTGTACGTGGAAACCAACCGCCCCGACTTCCTCCAGTTGCTGAACCTGGTCGAGGAGCCGCTGGCCCTGCTCGGCCAGGACCGTCTCCGCCCCCCCGAGTCCGCCTTGACCGAAATCATGGAGGAGTTGCGGTAACACCGGCATTCTTGCCTGTTCTGGAGCGGCCGGCGGCCGCGCGATGAGGTCAACCGCGCTCGCGCCGCCTCGTCGTCGAGCGTTTCCGGCGCTTCGGCGCGAGCCCCAATCATCCTGCCCCGCCTACAAGCAAGTCAACGGAGCGTGGGATTCCCAATCCGACGTTCAGGGGGAAGAATCGCGGCGCTTGCTTTTCCCATCTTGCTCCAGTAGCGCCTCCAAGAGCCGGGGTGAGGCGCGGAAATTCGTTTCTGCCAAGCGCCGGATAGCCGTTGACAGTTCGATCAGCCCGCGGGTGGCCGCATCGTTCAACACACCCAGGATGCCGGTGGTCCGGATTTGGCGTCGCTCTGCTTCCCGGCGTCCTTTCTGCTCGTAGATCAGCAGCAGAACTTCCGGCCGGTGTTCTTGCGCCAGGAGAATTGCTTCGCACTCGCCCGGACCGAGGCCGCGCAGCCCGGCGTCCGCAATCACAGTAGTGTGACCTACCTCGAGCCAGGCGGGACGGCGCTGAATCCAGACAGACACCACGGCGGGTGCATTGGGATGCCGGAGTTCCTCCAGCACCGCCTGTGGAATGAGTACGCGACCATACAAGCCGTGAAGGACCTCAGCTTCGCCGATCAGAATCAGATAGTTCAGCGGTGACGTGTCGGCAATGACGATCATCGGCCACTGAACGCCGGCTTGTTTCGGTGTCGCGGTCCAGGTCTTCCAACGTGTAGTTCAAGTACACGCCGTGGCTCTTCAGAAAACCGTCCACCTCCAGGCGAGTCTGAAAGCCGAGTAATCGCTGCACCTGGAACTCGGTCAGCGCTCCGGAGCGGTAGGCTTCCAAAGCTAAGCTTTCCAAGGCCGCACGGGGGAGATCTTGGAACCTCGCCTCCAGCTCGTGGCCAATGTCTTCGGGTAGATTCAGCGTTACCTGCACTCGCCGCACTCCTTCAACAGGCGGACCTTCCCTTTAAGTATAGACCACGTTCACCTAGGATGACGATCGGGCGGGATGGCTGGATTGGTTTTTCGAATGTCACTGGTCGCCCAAACCGCCGGCGCCGAGCTTCGCTTCCATCCGGTTGGACGCTGGCCCTGCGCTGACCGTCACCGGCCCCCGCGGCACAAAAAGCATCCCCAGGCAAGGCACAGCCTCCACTGTCATCGAGTATTTCGCGGAAGGTCTCTTGGGCGGCGGCATACCGGGCCTTCCCGAACTTCCACGGCCGCAACCGAACTATCTGGACCCCGGAAGTTACACGGTGGACAACGGCTCCGGCGGCGCCGATGTGGTCCCTTTTCGGGCCGCTCTCACCATCCCGAATCCCTTGATCTGGACCAACCGGAACGAGATCAGCGCCATCCCCCGGTCGCAGGACCTGACCCTCACCTGGAGTGGAGGATGGCCGAGCAAGCGGTGGCAGACAGCCGCAAAGGCCGGCAAGTCATTCCTGATTGGACGAACCGCCACACTCTGTTTGAATGATGGTTTCGGCCCACTCCACAGTGGCCTGCGCCACCCCCAGGCACTGCTCGTGCATCTCTGGTGTGACCTCGGGACCGACGCTCGGATAACGGGCCTCGTAGGCAAATCGAGTCAGGTCCACGGCCCGCCCGACTTCTGCCGGGACCTCCATGCCTGCCCCGCTCAGCCGCCCCAAAAGCTGCGCGAGATTATGGGTGTATGGGAACGGTTTCCCCAGCTTCACGAAGACCGCCTTGATCGCTTTCTCCGCAGCCTGCTGAGCGTTGTAGCAAAGCTCCTCGAGGTGAATCCCTGGGTCCTGAGCCGCCGCCAACCGAAGATTGCTTCTTGCCCTGCTGAGCCACTCACGGGGATCGTCAGGCTCGTAGCGCGGCCTGGTCATAGATGACCTTCCCCTCTTTCAGGGCAGGGTGGAGCACCAGGCAGAAGCTATCCCGGTAGCGTTCTACCTGCTCGGGCGTAACCATCACCACCTCCACAGAAATGTCAATCTCGGCCAGCGCGGCGTAAATATCCGAAACCACTCGGTGGAAGTCGTACGCCCCCCCCTTGATCACCAACAGGTCCAGGTCGCTGGTGGGCCGCATTTGCCCGCGAGCGGCGGAACCGAACAGGATGATGCGCTCCGGGTCCGCAACGGCCCGGATCCGCCCAACGACTGCCTCTAACACTTGGGGCGGCAAAGGCACGTCAGCCCGCCTGATCTGATCCAGGACGTTCATACCCGTATGGTACACCACCATTCCCTGCTCGCCGGAGTGGTTGGCCCAGCGGCAGCACTACCAGCGATTCGATGCGGCCAAGGCCCAGGGTCTGACCGATCATCTCGGAACCGGCAGTTCCGTCATCCAGATGTTTCCGGTGCGTTCCGCCATGCTGAACACGAGCTTAGCCCGACGCACCGAGAGCCCCACGGCGCGCGCCTCGACGAAGGACATCAGCGACCGTCGGGTCTGATGGAAATGCGTAGCGCCGAGGCGGCCTGCGCTTCCCGCTCCAGCCGCGCCAGCGCCTGTCGTTCCCGCGAGAGTTCCGCGGGCAGCAGCTTGAGGGCGACCGGGCGCTTGAGCTTGGTGTCTTCGGCCTTGTAGACCACACCCATGCCGCCTTGGCCGAGCTTGGCTTCAATCCGGTAATGGCCGAGCGTCTGACCGATCATGCCTTGCTCTAGCGATAGTTCTCGATGACGTAGATGTCGCCTTGATCCGCGTCGCGGGTGTAGACGATCCTTTTGCCGTCCGGCGACCAACCGCCGTTGTGGACGTGCCACAGGCCCTTCCCCTGGGTGAGCTGCCGGGGTTTGCTCGCGACCTGTGGCAACCCGGCCGCTGAGGCAGGTGGGACCAACGGCAGTACATAAAGGTTCATGTTGAAGTGGCTGAGTGCGTGGCTGTAAGCGATCGCCCGGCCGTCAGGTGACGCGATCAGCTCGATGGCCGGTTCTTGCAGCAACACCGCTTCTTTCCCACTCTCCAGATCGGCCACACGCATCTCCGGCAGCCCTTTCTCCCCCCGGCGCACGTAGATTACCCGGCGGCTGTCCCGATACCAGTCGAAGTAGAGCAGCCCGTAGAGGCGCGGCCGGGCGTTGCGACCATCGCGATCCGCCACCCACAGCGCGCGGCCTCGATCGCTGTCGGCTAAATACCCGATCGCCTTCCCGTCGGGGGACCACCGTGGCGCCACCTTGCCGGTTTCCCACTCGCTCCCGGGCGCCGGGACCGTTTGCTCCGTCAAGCGGCGCAACGCCCCGCCCTCGGCATCCATGACCCAAACTTGAAACTTGCCCGCGCGGTTGGACACGAAAACAATCTCCCGCCCGTCCGGCGACCAGTCCGGCACCAGATCCGTGGCCGGATGGTTCGTGAGCTGCCGTTCGGCTTTGGTCTCGAGGTCCCGCAGCCAGATTTCGAGGTTGCCTGTCCGATCCGAGTGATAAGCGAGCTTTCGTCCCTCCGGAGAGAATCTCGGAAACAGATTCTCGCGAGTATCGGAGGTGAGCCGCTCTTCGGCGCCCGTGTCCACTTGGATCGCATAAAAATCCAGTTGGTGGCTGAATTGGCTGTAGGCCACACGCCCGTCGCGAGCCACGGCTGGCCTCACCTCCCCCGGTCCTGTGGTCAACTGGCGCAGCCGGCCCGAAGCCACTTCGATCTCCCAGAGAGTTCCGGGCCCCCCGCGGTTGGAAACGAATACGATCCGCCGGCTGTCAGCCGACCACGCCGGCTGGAGATTCCGGTAGCGGTCTCCGAGCAGCAGGCGCGGCTCGCCGCCCCGGGCCGGCGTTACCCACAGGCTGTTCTGACGCACGAACACCATCTGCTGCCCATCAAATGACCAGGAAGCTGACAAGTCCTCGTCGCCGGAAGACGGAAACGTCACTTGGGTTTGACCCCCTGTGGTCAGACTGACCTTCCAGATGGGAATCTGTCCGGAAGGCTGGAGGCGAGAAAACAACAGCTCTTGCCCGTCCGGCGACCAGGGCATGGCGCCGAGCGCATTACTCATTGTTGCGTTGCGCTCCAGACCGGGGATGCCCGTCTCAACCAGCTTACGTTCCGCGCCCCCCAAGGGCGGGATCAGGTAGACGTTGGCTCCCGGGCCCGGGTCAGCCAGAAACGCCAGGTAGCGTCCATCGGGCGACCAGCGCGCAGAGACCTCATCCGTGGGACCCTTCGTCAGCCGTATCGGATCGCCGCCGCTGGCCGGCCTCACGTAGATATCCATGCTCCCTTCGCCGGTATGGCCATAAGCGAAGCGATCAGGGTGCCGTCCGGCGACCAGGTCGGGTGGTTTTCCAAACCGGCAAAGCTGGTCAGCGGCTTGATCACCCAGGACGTGACGGGCGGCTGAACCCGGCTGCGCCCGAAGAAATACAACGCCGCGCCTGATGCCAGAACCGCGAGCACCGCCGCCATCGCCGCCGTGTGCCGCCATCGCCGCTCCGGCCTGACCGGCGGGCGCCCCGGCAGCTTCCCGGATTCCGACTCCTCCTTGAGATCCTCGAGTGCCAGCTTCACATCGCCCATGTGCTGGACTCGCCGCTCAGGGTCCTTTCGCAGGCAGCGCGTGATCAGCTTTTCCAGATCCGGCGGCACACCCTCGCCGATCGGCGGCGGCTCCTCGTGCATGATGGCCCCCAGCGTAGACATCTTCGTCTCTCGCTGGAACGCCCGCCGCCCCGTGGCCATCTCGTACAGCACTGTGCCGAACGAGAAAATGTCCGAGCGCGCATCGACCTTCTTCCCTGCGGCCTGCTCCGGCGACATGTAGGCGGCGGTGCCCAGGATCGTCCCCTCCTCCGTCTGAGGCTTGAACGTCTCGGTCGGAGCCTGCTCGTCAGCCTCGGCACGCTCGGCGAGCTTGGCCAGTCCGAAGTCCAGCACCTTGACCAGCTTCCTCTCGCTGACCATGAGGTTGGCCGGCTTGATGTCGCGGTGGACGATCCCTGCCGCGTGCGCCGCCGACAGCGCATCGGCGATCTGGATGGCGTACGGCAACACCTCCGGCCAAGGCAGGCCCTTGCGGCCGATCAAGCGGTCCAGCGTCTGGCCCTCGACATACTCCATGGCGATGAAGTCCACGCCGCCGGACTGGTCGATGTCGTAGATATGCAGGATGTTGGGGTGGTTCAGCGCCGAGGCCGCCTTGGCCTCCTGGACGAAGCGCCGCTTGCGCTCTGGATTGGTCACCGCCTCGGGGCGCAGCACTTTGATGGCGATCGGCCTGTCGAGGTGGCTGTCGAGGGCCTTGTAGACCACACCCATGCCACCTTCGCCGAGTTTCGATTCGATGCGGTAATGGCCCAGCGTTTGGCCGATCATGGACCTGCCTTTGGGTAGAAGTATTATGCCACAAGCATCGGTGAGTGAAGGACCGCTCGGCAGCAGCCTTCGGCTCAGCGAGAATCGGAGCAGGTCGGGGCTCCGATAGCGTTGTGTGCTTAACCGTTTTGGGGAGTTTGCTGGGATGTGAGGCGACGTGGCGCACGCTTCAGCGTGCCGGCGTGGGCTTCAGCCCACGCTGCGTGGTTTCACCCGCACCCTTCGGCGAGCTGAAGCTCG
>Ga0247727_10007489_pt1 | contig 20760 bp, 18 predicted proteins | sample WisWelCaveWW1625_FD_202498 | JGI IMG/M metagenome (GOLD analysis project Ga0247727, IMG submission 202498) | Biofilm microbial communities from Wishing Well Cave, Virginia, United States - WW16-25 | ecosystem: Environmental > Aquatic > Deep subsurface > Groundwater > Cave microbial mat | place... | reverse complement strand
CGACCGCCTGAACGTCCTGGCGCGCTACCAGGCCGCTCTCGACCGCCCGGGCGACGCTGCCAGCGGCCGCGAGGTCTTCCGCCGCGTTTGCTCGAAGTGTCACAAGCTCGGCGAGGTCTCCGGCGCCGAGGTCGGTCCGGACCTCGCCACCGTCCGCAACCGGACGCCCGACGCGCTGCTGCGCGACATCCTCGTCCCCAGCGAGTCCATCGCCCAGACCTATGAGGCCTATGTAGTGGAAACGTTCTCCGGCGGAACCATCGAAGGGGTGATCGGCCCCCAGGCCCCCACCACCATCACTCTGCTCCACGAAGAGGGCAAGCAGGACGTGATCCGCCGCTCCGACATCAAGCGGATCTACGCCTCTAACCTCTCAGCAATGCCCGAGGATCTCGACAAGCAGGTCACCCTCGACCAGATGGCCGGCCTGCTGCAGTTCTTGAAGACGGGAAAGTAACCGACGAGGGCGCTCCTAGACCGACGCCGGCGCCGCCGTTGCCGGCCCGGCCGGCCGCGGCATAATACCCAGGGCGCGCCGGGGCCCCTCGCGCACCCCGGTCAGGATGAAACGGGCCTTCCTCTCTTGAGCCGCCTGCCAGGCCTCCAGCAGGCTGCGGGCGCCGGAGTTGTCCATGTGCCGAACCGCGCTCAGTTCCACCACCACCGACTCCAGGCCGGGACGCTCCAGCGCCGCCAGCACGGCGATCCGCATTTCCGGGGCGGTCCGAAGGTCAAGATCCCCGAGCACCCGCACCACCACCGAGCCGCCCCGCGCAGCGATCTCGATGCCGATGTCCCGAGCCGCGCTCGCCATGACCTCGCCTCCTACTTCCGGGCCATTACGATCTTCGGCGCGGCCAGGTACCCGACCAGCCGGTCGCGTCCCACCTGGTTCACCACCAGCTCGTAAGGCTGCCGCGCTCCGCTCGTGTAGAACTGCACCGGCTCGTTCACGGTCTTGTCCTTCTTCTCGATCCGCTTGTCGTCGGCCAGGATGTCCACCGTGAACCGGTTCCGCTTGATGTCGGTCTTTTTCACCAGCAGGCTGATGCTGCCCACGCGCTGGGGCCGGGCGTTCTTCACCAGGTTGAACTCGAAGTAGTTGCGCTCACCGAGCGTCCGGAGCGCCGACAGTTCGCCGGCGTTGGTTGCGATGAGCCCGCTCATGACGCCCATGTCCCCGGTCACCCGCTTCAGATCGGAAATGGCGCCTTGCAGCTCCGCCTTGGTCGCCGCCACCTCGCTCGACACGCCGGCAATCTGGGTAGTGGCCGAGTCGGCCGCCTGTTTCACTCCTTCTTTCACTCCCGCCAGCTCGGTCTGCACCTGCTCCTGCTGCTGCTTCTGCGCCTCGGCCAGCTCGCGCGCCAGCCGGTCGGCGTGCTTCTGCGCGTCGACCTTGGCCTGGCCGGCTGCCCTGGCCGCCTGGCGTTGTGCTCCCTCCAGCTCCGCCTTCAGCGACTCCACCCGCTGATGACTGGCTGCCGCAGTGGCTGACGACGCCTCCCGCAGGTCGGCCAGCTCGCGCGCCATCGACGCGCGCCACTCCGCTACCTCCAGCCCCTGCTTCTTCACCTTCCAGAACAGGAACCCGTTGCCCGCCAGGGCCATCGCCAGCGCCCCCGACACCAGCCACAAACTCCGCTTGCTGTCCATATTCGACTTGCCCTCCACCGGGGTGCAGAGGCAAGCGGCGTGCCAACTGGCAAAGCCTATCTGGTGCTTGGACTTACACGGTCAGGCTCGGTAGTTTCTTTACGCTGAGGCCGGAAGGAATTACCCGATGGTCCCGTTTGGGACCCGGCGGCGCGCGGCGGTTGGCGGCCGGCTCCTGCCTTCCGCGAGCGCGAAAACTCGTAGACGACTTTCCCGTACACGTCGCGTAGCCGGAAATGGATCTGGCTCTCGCCGCTCGACCGCGCTGTCTCGACCTGCAAGAAGCCGCCCTGGACGCGGTGGAACCGGTGAAACCGCTTGTCCTCGCCCGGGGATCCGCCGGCGTGGGAATCGCTGGCCGCGCCGACCGAGAACTCGTTCGTCCCGGTCTCCGGGTGGACCGAATGGTACTGCCAATGCCGGTCACCGTTGATGTTGCAGAAATTGTCGCCGAGGCTCGCCTTCGCCCATCCCCGAAACTCGCGGCCTTCGTGGGCGAAGGAGAGGTTGGAGTGGTTGTCGCGCTTATTCGTGCGGTCGGGGCCGACGATCGGCGTGGGGCTCACCAGGATCCTCCAATCGGCGTCGCTCTCGAGCAGGCTCCGCTTCAGCCACTCCTTCTGCGCCACGCCCCAGATGGTCTTCTCCGGCCCGTCCGGCATCGTGTTCGGCGAACGGAAGTCGCGGCCCTCCACCAGCCAGATCTGCAAGGTCTTCCCCCAGCGGAACGTGCGATACGTGCGCGGCCCCATGGGGACCTGCTCGCGGAAGATCCCGAGTCCTTGCTGGAAGGTCAGCTTCATCTCCGGACCCTGCTGGTGGGTGGCCCAGGTGTCGTCGGTCAGCGTGTCGTGGTCGTCCTTGGCCCAATAGCCGGGAAGGTTCTGGAGCATCTTGATGTGGCGCGGGAAGCTGAACATGCGCTGCCAGTGGTACCGCGCCAGCTCGACCGTGGTGGCGCGCGGGTCGTCGGAGTCGTAGTAGACGATGTCGCCGGCGCTGACGAAGAACCGGGGCTCGAGCTTCAGCATCGAGTCGTAGATGTGGAACCCCTCGGGATGGTCGAGCTGGGAGTACTTCTGGCAGGTGGTCATGGTGAAGCTGACCGGGGTCGCATCCCCCGGACCGAGCGCCGTGCGGAACCGCCCGCGCAGCGGCTCGCCGGGCTTTCCCGAACCGCCCGCCGTCTCGGCCGCGTAGTAATAGGGGGTATCCGGCTTCAGGCCGGCCAGCCGGAACTGGTGGATGAAGTCGCCGGAAGCGCCGACCTCCTCCCACCGCGTCCGCCGCGCCCCCCGCAGGTCCTCGCGCGTCGAGACCACCAGCCGCACCCGGCCGGGCGCCCCGGGACAGGAGCCTTCCAGGTCCTCGGTCCTTAGATTGTCGGGGAACGGCTGCGGCCGGCCCTTCCGCACGAGGCCGTCCGTCCGGCGCGCGCCTCCGGCCGTGAGCCGCATCCAGGCGATGGCGGAGGTCTCGGTGACCTCCCCCACCTTGACGCCCGTCGCCTGCCGGCTGTCGGCCCCGGCGGCCACGCCTGAAGCTCCCACCAGCCCCGCCAGAAAATCTCGCCGGCGCATCACAGCCCCTCCCTCGGTCTCCAGTTGAACCGCCGACCGCCGGGCCGAAACGGCGTACGGACTCGGCACACCGGCGCGGAACGACCCCGAATCCCCGCTCACATCCACGCCATCAACTCGCGGTCCGGCGTGAGGCAGAACAGCTCTTTGCCATCCCGGCGCACAGGCCGGGTGGCAGGCTCCGTCGAGCGAGACCTGCCATTTGCCGCTCCCGGCGCCGCGCCCGAACGGCTGCCCGCAAGCTTGAAACCGCGAGGTCTCGTCGGAGGTGCAGGCGATCCACCGCCGGTCCGGCGAAAATCGCGGTGGCCCGCGCCGATCGCAGCGACCATCTCGCACGGCCCCAGCCTCGTCCCGGCACTCAGCGTCATCGTTGGGATTATACTAGCTGCCGATATGGCAAAGATCAGCCTTCTCCTGTTTTTGGCGACTCCGCTCGCCGCCCAGCAGCTTCCCCCGGTCTGGAAATGGGACTATCCGCAAATCGCTGCTGCGGTCAACAAGATCCGCGCCGGCCGCGACTTGACGCCCAAGTCCTGGCCCAACGGCAACCGCGTCGCCGTCGCCCTTTCTTTCGACATGGACTCCGAGACCGGCTTCCTGCGCTCGGGCTACCTCTCGGCGCAGCCGCTCTCGCGCGGCGAGTACGGCCCCCGGGTGGGCGTGCCGCGCATCCTGCGGATGCTCGAGACCCACCGCGTGCCGGCCAGCTTCTTCATCCCGGCCGTCAGCGCCCAGCTCCACCCCGACGCCGTGGACGCTATCCTGAAGTCGCCCCTGAAGCACGAGATCGGCGTCCACGGGTGGGTCCACGAACGCCTCACCGACCTCGCGGCTGAGGAAGAACGCGCGCTCACCCGCCGCGCCTTCGACTACTGGACTGAGCGCCTCGGACGCAAGCCCGCCGGCATCCGCACCCCCTCGTGGGACTTCACGGCCGCGACCCTGGCCATCATCCGCGACCTCGGCTTCCTCTACGACTCGAGCCTGATGGGTGACGACCGCCCCTACGAGATCCTGGCCGAGGGCAAGCCCACCGGCCTGATAGAGCTGCCCGTGGAGTGGATCCTCGACGACTTTACCTACTACAGCTACGATCGAGCGTCCTCGGCCTACCACCGCATGTCCGACAACGACGTGCTCGAGATCTACCGGGCCGAATTCGACAAAGCGCATCAGGAAGGAACGATGTTTCTGCTGACCATGCACCCGTTCGTCACCGGCCACCGGTCGCGGGTGGCGGCGCTCGAGCGCCTGGTGGTTCACATGAAATCGAAGCCCGGCGTCTGGTTCGCGACGCACGAGCAAGTGGCGCGGGCCGCGGCCGGTCAACTGGGTCGCTGACCGGACGGCCTACAGCTCGCCGCGCCTCCCCTGGCTGACGATGTACTCCGCCGCCCGGGCCGCCAGCGCCGCAATGGTCAGCGTCGGACCATAGCCGCCCGAGGTGACAAACGACGCCCCGTCGACTACGAACAGGTTCGGCGCGTCGTGGGCCTGATTGTGCTTGTTCAGCACACTCCGCTTCGGGTCGTCTCCCATCCGCGCCGTGCCCATGTCGTGGATCATCGACCCCGGCGGCATCAGCTCGGTCGAGACCCGCGCGTGCTCCGCCCCCAGGGCGTCGAAGAGCGCCTTCAGGTTCGCGACAGCGTCGCGGGCCATCTCCCGCTCGTTGTCGCTGAACCGGCAATGCATCTTCAGTACCGGGATCCCCCAAGCGTCGGCCACGCTCTTGTCGATCTCGACAAAATTCTCCCGGCGGGCCAGCATCTCCGCCCGCGTATTGAAGCTCACCGGCGTGGTGTACCAGCTCCGCACGCTCTTCTTGAACTGGGACCCGTATCCGGTCATCGACCGCGCAAAGCCCGGAAAGAGCCGCGCTCCGGAGCCACCCTCGTGAGTGTAAGACCGAATGAACCGCGGGTGCCTTGCAGTGATGTTGCGGTAAGGAACAATGTCGATCCCCCCGGACTTGCCGTCCTCGTTCACCACCGGCCGGTCGCGCAACTGCGGCAGCAGCCCGCTGATGCCGGGGCCTCCCCAGTTGTCCATCAGGTAATGCCCAAGCACGCCGCTCGAGTTCCCAAGCCCCGCCGGCCAGCGCCGCGACCGCGAGTTCAGCAGGATTCGCGTCGACTCGAGCGCCGAAGCTCCCAGTACGATCACCCGGCCCTTCGCCTCGTAGGACTTCTTGGTGACCCGGTCGAGGAACGCCACGCCCCGCGGCCTGCCGCCGGCGTCCACCAGCACCTCGCGCGCTACGGCGCCGGTCTGGAGGCTCGTCCGGCCGGTCTGGAGCGCCGCCGGGAGCACGTCCGAGATGGAGTCCCAGAAAGCGCCCGCGTCGCAGCCCCGCCCGCAGCTTCCGCAGTAGTGACAGGCCGCCCGCCCCCCGATGGCCCGCGCCCGTTGCGCCGACCGCTTGGGCGCCACACGCATGCCGATCCCCAAACCCGGCGCCACCCGTTCGACGATCCGCTCCCCGCAGTTCAGCGGAAACGCGCTCACCCCGACGAAGCGCTCGACCTTGTCGTAGTACGGGGCGAGCTCGGCGGAGGTGATGGGCCAGTTCTCGCCGTATCCGTCGTGGTCGGCCGCGCGGAAATCCAGGTCCGTCAGCCGGCGGGCGTTGCGCCCCCAATGCAGCAGCTTGCCGCCCACGAAGCGGGAGCGCACCCATTGATAAGGCATGCCTGGGGCGGTGGTGTAGGGATGATCCCGGTCCTCGATGTAGAGATGACGGCTGTACTCGTCTGCCGTCCACTGGTTGGGGTAGAATTTCTGGCGGTCGCCCGGCCGATCGAAGCCCCGGAACGGCATCTGGTACGGCCACCGGTGGGTGAGAAAGTCCCGGGCCGGATCGAGCCTCGGCCCCGCTTCCAGGATCAGAACCTCGAGGCCGCCCTCGGCCAGCTCCTTGGCCGCCCAACCACCGGCCGCCCCGGAGCCGACCACGATGGCGTCCCAGGTCTTCCGCAGGTCAACCACGCTACTGCCGGACCGCGGTTAACGGCTGGCCCCTGCGGCCGCCTTCTCTCTGACGGCTGAGCCTCAATTCCTGCCCGGAAACCTGCCCCTTCCAGACCAGTTTCCCGCTCTGTTTCTTCTTGCCGCCGGCCGTGGTGGTGAAGGAAATCTCGTCGCCCGATATCCTGCCGTCCGCGATCGCTATGCCGCGGCCCTTCTTCCCCATGCCCACCGTGCCGGTCACCCGGTCGCCGTCCGACTTCAGGTTGAAGACGACGTCCCGCGTTCCCTTTTTGTTCTCCACCTTAGCCACCCAGCGGCCATCGACCGATGCTGCCACCGCCGGCAGTGTCCCCAGCGCCAGCAACGCGATCGCCGCCAAAACACACCTATACCCCATCGCGCTCGTACCTCTTTGCGTAAGTCGGGCGGCCCTGGTTATCTCCAGGGTTCCCCCGGGGGCCGCCCGAAGACCTGGCGCTACTGCGCCATCTTGACGGAGTCGACGTGGATGGAGTCGCCTTCCATTTTGCCCGTCGCCGTAACCTTGTGCCCTACGTGGTCCTTTACCGCGTCCTTATTGTGGATCTTCACCACCTTCTTGTCGTCGCCGACCAGCACCAGGTCGCCGCCCTTGGCCGCGCACTTCTGCGCGCAGGCGGCGTGGTCAGCGCCCCCCCTGCCCTTGTTGCCGCAGGCCGCGTCGGTGACCCAGCCAGTCACATCGGCCGCCACCGCCAGACCGCTGGCCACAAAGGTCAGCGCCACAACCAAAGCCAACTTCTTCATGCAACCTCCTTTAAGGAAAGACTTCAGCAATGTACCGCATCCGGAGGCAGATACGCAACAAGATGTTTTTTGGATGGTATGGCCCCGCACCCCCGTCCCCGGCCAGCCCCTGGAAACCGTGCCCTGTGGTATTTTTGAATGTTTCCATGAACCCCGAGCGCAAGGAAAGGCTGCGGTATTTCGGGTTTGCCGGCTTCATCGGGCTGTTTCTGCTGCTCAATGTTACCGGGGTGCTGAAGTACATCTTCAGCATCGACACGGCTATCATCCTGGCGCTGTTGGCGGGCTACAAGATTTTTTACAACTCGATCTCGGCGCTGCTCGAGAAGCAGATCTCGGCCGACCTGGCCATCTGCATCGCCGCCATCGCCGCCCTTACCGTGGGCGAGTACGTGGCCGCCGCCGAGGCCATGTTCATCATGCTGCTGGGCGAGGGCCTGGAGGCCTACGCCGCCGGACGCACGGAGGCCGCCATCCACCGCTTCGTCGAGCAGTTGCCCCGCCGCGCCCGGGTTCTGCGCGAGGGCAGCGAGGTCGAAATCCCGGTCGAAGAGCTGGTGCCCGGCGAGACCATTGTCGTCCGCGCCGGCGAGCGGATCGGCGCCGACGGAGTGGTGGCCGAGGGTGCTTCGAGCGTCGACGAGAGCTCCATCACCGGCGAATCCCTGCCGCGCGACAAGCAGCCCGGCGAGGAGGTATTCTCCGGAACCATCAACGGCACCGGACGGCTGGCCGTTCGGGTCACCCGCGCCGGCAGCGAGACTACGCTGGCCCGGGTCGTCGCGCTGGTCGAGGAGGCCAAGGGGAAGCGCGCCCCCGTTGAGCGCCTGGCCGACCGCTTGGCCAAGTTCTTCCTGCCCGCCCTGCTCATCGCGGGCGCGCTCACCTTCTACTTCACCCGCGACTGGCTGCGGACGGTCGCCGTATTGATCGTCGCCTGCCCGTGCGCGCTGATCCTGGCTACCCCGACGGCCATGGTCGCCGCCATCGGGGGTCTCGCGCGGCGCGGCATCCTGGCCAAGGGCGCCCATTTTCTGGAGCTCGCCGCCCGCGCCGACACCATCGTCTTCGACAAGACCGGTACCTTGACCACCGGCAGCTTCCGCGTGATCCAGGTGATTGCGGCGGCCCGGGCCGAGCAGGAAGTCCTGGCGCTGGGGGCGGCCGCCGAAGCCGGCTCCGATCACCCGCTGGCCAGGGTCATCGTCGAGGAAGCACGCCGCCGCGGTCTGGCGGTCGGGGCCGCCTCCGACGCCCACGTGGTGCCTGGCCGCGGCGCCCAGTGCCACCTCAACGGCAACACCATCCGCGCCGGCAACGCCGCTTTCCTGGCCGAGGAAGGCATCACCGATACCGCTTCCCTGCTCGAGGAAGCCGACCGGCTGGGCTCGACCGCGGTGCTGGTGTCGGTGGACCGCACCCTGGCCGGCGCCATCCTGCTGCGCGACTCGCTGCGGCCCGGCGCCGCCGAAGCCCGCGCCGAGCTCGAGCGGATGGACCTCGGCCATCAGCTCCTGCTCACCGGCGACCGCCGCCGCGCCGCCGAAGCCATTGCCCGCGAGATGGGCCTCCACAACGTGGAGGCCGAGCTGCTGCCCGAGGCGAAGCTGGACCGCATCCGGCAGCTCCAGTCCCAGGGCAAGATCGTGGCCATGATCGGCGACGGCATCAACGACGCCCCCGCCCTGGCCGCCGCCAACATCGGCATCGCGGTGGGCGGCTCGGGCGCCGAAATCACCGCCGAGGCGGCCGACATCGTCTACCTCAACGCTTCGCTCGACCGCCTGCCCCGCTTGTTCGACGTCAGCCGACGCGCCGTCCAGACCGCCTGGCAGAACATCATCCTGTTCGCCGGCGTGGTGAACGTGATGGCCGTCGTGGCCGCCTCCACCGGCTACCTCGGTCCCATAGGCGCCGCCTTCACGCACCAGATTTCGTCCTTCTTCGTGATGCTGAACTCGCTGCGGCTGCTGCGGATCGAGCGGCCGGCCGCGCGCCCCTCCCGCTGGTCGCGCCTGCGGACGCTGTGGGAGCCGGCCGCCGGCCTGCTCCGCCGCGTCGATCCCGGCGCCGCCTTCGCCTGGATCTGGGAGCGCCGCCGCCAACTGGCCCGCCCGGCGCTCGCCACCCTGGGCGCCCTGGTCGTGCTCAGCGGCTTCTACACCCTCGACCCCCAGGAGCAGGGCGTCATCGAGCGCTTCGGCCGCAAGGTTCTCCCCTACCGCCAGCCCGGCTGGCATTACAAGCTGCCGTGGCCGATCGAGCGGCTCACGCGGGTGGAAGCCGAGCGCGCCCGCGCGGTCGAGATCGGCTACCGCACCGAATCCACCGCCGCCGCCGAACCCGCCGCCTACGAGTGGAACGTGCAGCACCGCGCCGGCCGCTTCCAGCGCCGCCCCGAGGAATCGCTGATGCTTTCCGGCGACCAGAACATGATCGAGCTCAACGCCGTGATCCACTACTCGATCGTCCGGCCCGACGACTACATCTTCCGCCTGCTCGACGCCGACTCGACCGTCCGCGCGGCGGCCGAATCCGCGCTCCAACTGGTCGTCACCACCACGCCACTGGACCCGCTGCTCACCACCGGACGCCGCGACGTCGAGGAGCGCGCCCGGGGCGAGCTCCAGCGCCGTCTCGATCTCTACGGCGCGGGGGTTCGGGTGCTCCACGTCAAGCTGCAGGACGTGCACCCCTCGGTCGAGGTCGTCGACGCCTTCCGCGAGGTGGCCGGGGCCTGGGAGGAGCGCAGCCGGCTCATCAACGTCGCCGAGGGCTACCGCAACGAGCAGGTGGCGCTGGCCCGCGGCCAGGGCCAGGCCAACCTTCGCAGCGCCCAGGCCTATTCGCTCGGCCGGGTCAATCGCTCCTCGGGCGACGCTTCCCGTTTCGCGCAGGCCGAGCAGGCCTACAGGACAGCGCCCGGCCCCACCGAAACCCGTCTCTACCTCGAAACCATGGAGCAGATCCTTCCCGGCCGCCAGAAGCTGATCATCGACAGCCGCGGCGGCCGCCGCAACCTGATGCTGGTCGAAGAGGGAGTGCAGATCGCTCCCGCCGGACCCGCCCTGCAACGGCCTCCGGGCTTCCCAGCCGGGCCCCGGGAGGAGAGTCCATGACGCTCACCGCCTGCCCCGGCCTTTCTCCGCGCCGGCCGCCAACCCGCGGCCCCGCGCCTGGGCTCGTCCCAGGAAGGAGTCTTACCTATGCATAGATACCGCGCCTGGATCGGAGCCGCCCTGGGCCTGGTGATCCTCTGGGCGACCTTCTTCACCGTCCGAGAGACCGAGTTCGTGCTGGTCACCCAGTTCGGCCGCCCGGTCCGCACCGTCACCGCCGCCGGACTCAACGCCAAATGGCCCTTCCAGAACGCCCGCTACTTCGACCGCCGCCTGCGCGTCTACAATCCGCGCCCCTCCGAGTTCCTCACCCGCGACAAGAAGAACCTGGTCATCGAGAACTACGTCTGCTGGCAGATCGACAGCCCCGAGACCTTCGTCCGCAAGGTGATCAGCGAGGCCAACGCCGAGGCCCGCCTGCACGACGTGGTCTGGGCCGGCCTCTCGGCCGCCCTCGGCAACCACGACCTCGAGTCCATCGTCACCCCCGACCCCGCCCGAACCGCTGCCGGCCGCATCTTCGACCGCCTCACCGAGGAGACCAACAGCGCCGCCCTGGCTCAGTACGGCATCCGCGTGGTCGACGTGCGGATCAAGCGCCTCAACCTCCCCCAGCAGAACAAGGAGAGCGTCTTCGCCCGCATGCGCGCTGAGCGCGAGCGCATCGCCAAACAGTACCGCGCCGAGGGCGAGGAGCAGGCGCTAAAGATCCGCGCCGACGCCGACCGCCAGAAGGAGGAAATCGTCTCGGTCGCCTACAAGCAGGCCGAGCAGACCCGCGGCCAGGGCGACGCCGAATCCACCCGCATCTACGGCCAGGCCTACTCGAAGAACCCGCAGTTCTACAAGCTGGTCCGCACGCTGGAGGCCTACAAGAAGGTCCTCGACGACAAGACCACCGCCATCCTCAGCTCCGACTCGGAATTGCTGAGACTTTTGACCAAGGGACAATAATGGGTCTGAGCCTGGAGCTGCGGCCGCAGGTGGAGGCGCAACCGGAGGCGCCCGCGCCCTGGCGCTTCGTCCCGCCCCGGCAGCATCTGACCCGGCGCAACGTCTGGGGCGGCCTGCTGCTGCTGTGGCTGGCGAGCGGCCTCTACCTGGTCTCGACCGATCAGCAGGCCGTGGTCACCCGCTTCGGCAAGTTTCACCGCATCGAGACCCCTGGCATCCATTACCACTGGCCCTACCCCATCGAGCAGATCCACAAGCTCACGGCCGACCAGTTGCAGGCGGCCACCATCGGCGGCCAGCCCGCCGACGGCGCCTTGGGCCGCACCGATCCGCTGCGCGCCCAGTTCCTCACCGGCGACCAGAACATCATCAACGTGCGGGCCGTGGTGCAGTACAACGTGAAGTCGCCCCGCGAGTACCTGTTCCGCGCCTACGATATTTCGAAGACGGTGGGCGCGGCGGTGGAGTCCGAGCTCGGGCGCGAAATCGCCGGCCGCTCGGTGGACGACGTGCTCACCACCGAGAAGATCAAAATCCAGGAGGCGGTGAGACAGCGGGCGCAGACGCTGCTCGACTCCTACGATGCCGGCGTGGCGATCTACACGGTGAACATCGACCGCACGGCCCCGCCCGACGAGGCCCGGGACGCTTTCGCCGACGTGGCCGGAGCCCGCGCCGACGCCGCCCGAATCGTCAACCAGGCCGAGGGCTACTCCAACGACCTGGTGCCCCGCGCCCGCGGCGAGGCCCAGCAGCTTCTCGAATCCGCGCAGGCTTACAAGCAGCGCAAGATCAACGAGTCGTTGGGCGACGCCTCCCGCTTCACCCAGCTCGCCGCGGAGTACAGCAAGGCGGCCGCCGTCACCAGCCACCGCCTGTACGTTGAGGCCATGGAGCAGGTCCTGCCGCGTATCAGGAAGACCATCGTCGACCGCCAGGGCGGCAACGTCGACCTGACCATCATCCGCGGCGAGAGGCCGCAGCCCCGACCCGCCACCCCTGCCTCGCCGCAGCGATGACCCAGCAGCAAAAGGCCCGCTATCTCACCTTCGCCGTCATCGCCGTGGTGGCGGTCCTCCTCGCCGGCCAGAAGGCCGGGTGGAAGCTGCCCTACGGCGCCGCGTCCCTGCGCACGGCCCAGCCGCCCCGTCCGCCCGAGCCCCGCGACGCCATCTACCGGATGCTCGACGCCGCCCGTTCCGGCGACGCCGCCGCGTATCTCGACTGCTTCTCCGGCCAGATGGCTGCCACCCTCCGCCAGAGCCTGTCCGAGATGGGGTCCCGCGCCTTCTCTCAATATCTCACCAGTACCAACAAGGAGATCAAGGGCATCGCCCTGACCGAGCCGGTCTCCATCACCGACCGCGAGGTCCGCGTCCGCGTCGAATACGTCTACCAGGACCGCAACGAGGCCCAGCAGATGTACCTCGAAAAGCTCCCCGCCGCCGGCTGGCGCATCGCCCGCGTGGATTCGACCGAGCGTGTGAAGACTCTGGTACCCTACGGTACGCCGGTAAACTGAGGAAGCGCTCGATGGCTGCTGATACCTTAACGTTGAAAAATGTGGGCCCCATCGAAGAGGCCAGCGTCCAGTTCGGCGACCTGACGGTGTTCGTCGGACCACAGGCGAGTGGCAAGAGCATCTTCCTGCAGTTTCTGAAGTTGCTACTGGATGCGGGCCCCATCTTTCGGTCTCTGCGACGATACGGCCTGGACTGGGACAGGAAGCTGCCGGAATTCTTCGACCTCTTCTTTGGCGAGGGCATGAAGGCGGTCTGGAACCAGGGAAGCCGGCTTGACTGGCGCGGAAAGCCGGTCGATGTGGCCGACTTCGTTCGCAAGTTGAAGAAGCCGGCGGCCGGCGAAAAGAGCTTCTTCATCCCGGCGCAGCGCGTGCTCGCTTTAAGTCGCGACGGCTGGCTTCGACCCTTCGCCGACTACAAGCCCGGCGATCCGTATACAGTCCGGGACTTCAGCGAGAAGCTGCGTGTGTTGATGGAGTCGGGACTCGGCGGTCGTGACGCCATTTCCATCTTCCCCCAGGAGCGCCGCTTGAAGTCGGAGATCCGCAGACTGCTGGACGAGGCGATATTCTCCGGTTTTCGTCTCCAGGTGGAGAGACATGGACCGCAGAAGCGCCTTGTCCTGCGCGGGAAGGGGCAGGAGCAAGCGCTGCCGTTCATGGTGTGGTCCGCGGGCCAGCGGGAGTTCGTACCGCTTTTGCTTGGCTTCTACTGGTTGCTCCCGCCCACGAAGACGCCGCGCCGCGGAAGCATCGAATGGGCGATCATTGAAGAACCGGAAATGGGTCTGCATCCTAAGGCCATCGTCCTGGTGTTGGTTATGGTCATGGAGCTGCTGGCACGAGGCTATCGAGTCTGTCTTTCGACCCATTCACCTCATGTCCTCGACCTGGTTTGGGGTTTGCGAATCTTTCAAGAGCATCACGCGGAACCGAGGAATATTCTAAAGCTGCTCGAGGTCAGGCAGTCTCCCCAGATGCTGGAGGTCGGCGCTGCGGTCTTGAAGAAGACCGCCAGGGTGTACTACTTCGATAACGAAACACGGACGGTTCGTGACATTTCCCCCCTGGACCCTGGCTCGAGTCAGGTCGGGGAAGCGCGTTGGGGCGGTTTGATCGATTTCAGCGGACGGGTGGGCGACGCGGTGGCCGGCCTTGTCGCTCGAGACGCCGATGGGGTTTAGGGAGGCGGTCCAAGCGACCGCGACGCTTTCGGATTACTATCGACGTGGCCTTCAGGGCATTCGGCGCGTCGACCGACGGCGACTTAGCAGCTCAAAGCCCAGGCGGTTGCAGGGGACCGTCGACCTCGAAAAGGCGCTCCCGAGCCAGGCGCGCTGGGATTACTGCATCGGCGTTGCAAGGAATCGAGGCGCCTGCCAAGCCATCTGGCTGGAAGTCCATCCAGCCTTTCACCGCGACGAGGTCTTTCGCAAGCTGGCCTGGTTGCAAGCCTGGTTGCCAGCCGGAGCACCCGCTCTCTTCCAGCTCCCGCGATGTTTCGTCTGGCTGGCCAGCGGCAGGGTGCCCTTTAGGTCCGGCAGCCCCCAGATGAAACAGATTGAGCAAAAGGGGCTCCTGTTTCGCGCGGGAAGGCTCGACTTGGATGGCTTGAGCTAGCAACTGATGCCGCACCTCCCCTGGTACCTCGGCGTCTTGTTCCAAGTCCTGATGATTGTCCACTTCTTCCGCCGGCGCCCGGAAGGCTACTGGTTCTTCGTCATCCTCTTCCTGGGCCCGCTCGGCGCGCTGGTGTACTTCGTCATCGAAGTCGTCCCCGACCTGCGGGTGAAGCCTCCGTGGATCGCGCGCCTCGAGCGCCGGCGCCGCCGCCAGTGGCTCGAGCACATGGCCGGCGGCTCCCCCTCGGTCGAGACCTTGCAGGAGTTGGGCGAAATCTGCGCCGCCGAGAGCGAGCACGCCCGGGCGGTCGACCTGTTCACCCGCGTGCTCCGCCGTGACCGCGACTCCCGCGAGGCGCTCCACGGCCGCGCCAAGAGCCTGGTCGAGCTCGGCCGCATCGAGGAGGCCATCGCCGATCTCGAGCCGGTCGCCCGCGCCGAGCCCAACTACAGCTTCTGGGACGCCTCGCTCACGCTCGCGGAGTGCTACGATCGCGCCGGCCGCAACGACGACGCCCGCCGCGCCTACCAGGAAATCCTGGGACGCACCACCGTCTCAAGGGCGTATTATGGTTACGGTACGCTGCTGGCGAAACTGGGCGACAAGGAGCAGGCCCGTGAGATGATGCGCCAGATCCTGGCCAAACAACCCGCCCTGCCCCGCTACCTGCGCCGCCAGGAGCGGCCCTGGTTTCGCAAGGCCGAGGCGTTCCTCAAGGAGAAATGAACATGCGGTTCCTCCTCGTGCTCGCAGCGCTCGCGCCGCTCGCGGCCGCCGACCTGCGCCTCACCCTCCGCTCCCGCGTGGAGGCCTTCAAAGGCAGCGGTGTCTGGGAACAGGTTCGCGTCACCCGCACCCTGCCCACCACCCGCACCGGCATCCTCATCTGCGACATGTGGGACAACCACTGGTGCACCGCCGCCGCCCGCCGCGTCGACGTGCTGGCGCAGAAAATGGCGCCGCTGGTTGACCAGGCTCGCGACGCCGGCCTTCAGATCATCCACGCCCCCTCCGACACGATGGCCTTCTACGCCGACACCCCGCACCGCAAGCGCATCCTGAGCCTGCCCCTCATCCAGCCGCGCCTGAACCTTTCGCTCCCCGACCTGCCCCTGCCCATCGATGATGCCGGCGGCGGCTGCGACACCTCCGCCGACAAATCCTACAAGGCCTGGACCCGCCAGCATCCCGCCATCCGCATCGCCGGCAACGACGTCGTCTCCGACAAAGGACTGGAGGTCTACAGCCTGCTCGAAGAAAAGGGAATCCGGAATCTGTTGGTCATGGGCGTCCACACCAACATGTGCGTCCTCAACCGCACCTTCGCCATCAAGCAGATGACGCGCTGGGGCGTGCCGACGATCCTGGTCCGCGACCTCACCGACTCCATGTACGACCCCCAGGACCGCCCGTTTGTCACCCACGACCAGGGCACCGAGCTCGTCATCGAGCACATCGAGAAGCACTGGGCGCCCACCGTGCTGAGCGAAGACCTGCGCCGCGCGCTGAAGGAAGCGAAATAGCCGCTACCAGACAGATTGCCGGTAGTAACGGCGGATCCTTTCGTCCTTGGTGATGAGCGGCGCACCGTTCGCCTTGGCATGAGCGACGATCAGTCGATCGAACGGATCGCGCGTCCACCTCTCGTTCAGCGCCTGTTCCACGACCCGGCGGAAGGGAAGTTCGCACACCCTGACTCCAACCCCGGAAGCCAGCCCGTCGACCACCTCTTGCGCGGTTGCCTTCAACCTGCCGACTTCCCACAGCAGTTGCAGTTCCACCATCACCATCGGCGAAACGAAGAGTTCGGGATCTCCAACCCGCTTCTGGGCGGCTGTGCTGAGTCGGTCGGATTCGCCTGCGTACACCCATACCGCAACGTGGGTGTCAAGGTAAGTCACTTCAGCTCGCTCCACTCCTTCGACCAGTCGATGTGGACAAGATCCTCCGGATCGCCGACGATGCAGCTCCGTTTCTTGAGCCGCTTCAGCTTGGCCGGCCCGGTCTCGGGAACGATCCGCAGGATCTGCCCCTTCCGGATCACCTCCACCGGCTCGCCCGTCTTGAGCGCCTCATCCAGAATGTTGTAAACGTTCGCCCGAAGTCTCGACGCCGTCACCTTCACGTTGGCCCCCAGGATCATCCTACCACAAGTCGTACGAGTCTTATCAATATCACGTACGCTACCCAGGCAGCGGCAGGTTCCCCCGCAGGATCGCCCGCGACACCGCCGCAATGTCCCCCTCCATGGGCCGGTCGGCGGTGACGAACTGGCTCAGCGTACGGATCGTCCGGTAAACCTGCCGCGTCCCGGCGCCGAGTTTGCCGGCGGCCCCCCGCAGGTCCACCGCCTGGCACGCCGCCAGCAGCAGGATCGCCACCGCGTCCCGCGTCCGCTCCAGCGCCTCGCGGGCCGTCAGCGCGGCGTGCACGCCGAGGCTCACCATGTCCTGGTTGTGCTGCTCGGTCGGCAGCGGATGCACCGTGCTCGGCGAGGCGATCTGGCGCACGGCGCAGGCCAGCGACGTCAGGCTCAACTGCATCCCCTTGAACCCGGTGTTCACGCCCGGCTCGGCGGTCAGCGCCGGCGGCAGGCCGTTCGAGAACCGCTCGTCCACCAGCACCGCCATCAGCGCGTTCGACCAGTTCGCCAGGTTCGCCACGTCGAGCTTCAGCCCGTCCATGGCGCGGGCGATGTGGCCGCCGTAGAAGTTGCCGGTGTGGTACATCCGTCCGGTCGCCGGATCCACCAGCGGGTTGTCGTTGGCCGAATTGGCCTCCGTCTCGACCACCGCCCGGACGGCCGCCAGGGTTTCATGCATCGGACCAATACCTTGCGGGATGCACCGCACCGAGTACATGCTCTGGATCAAGACCGGCTCCGTCTTCGCCCGCCGCCGCAGTTCCGCCGTCGACCCCACCGCCGAGGAGCCCGTCAGAAGCCGGCACAGGTACCGCCCGGCCGCCTTCTGCCCGGCATGCCCCTTCACCCGCTGCACCCAGTCCTCATAAGGTTCGGCCGAGGCGCCCAGCGCCTCCACCGCCAACGCCGCCGCCGCCAGAAACGCGCGCAGCACGGCCCCTGAGTCCTCCACCGCCAGAGCCGCCGCGCCGGTCATGACCGTGGTGCCGTTGATGAGCGACAGCCCTTCCTTGTAACTGAGCCGCAGCGGCGTGATCCCGGCCTGGGCCAGCGCCCGCGATGCCGTCTGCGTCCGGCCGCGGTACACCACGCTGCCCTGCCCCAGCAGCGCCCGCGCGATGTAGGCCGATGGAATCAGGTCCCCGCTCGCCCCCACCGAGCCGTACCGAGGCGCCACCGGGGTCACCCCGGCGTCGAGCAGCAGCACCAGCTGCTCGATCACCTCCGGCCGCACCGCCGAGTAGCCCAGCGCCAGCGTCACCGCGCGCAACAGCATGGCCGCCCGCACAATTTCGGACTCCAGTGGCGGACCCGTCCCGCAACAGAGCTGCAGCAGGTTCGTTTCCTGGAATCGCTCGGCGGCGCCCTCCGGCAGCACGAAACGGGCGTGGGTCCCCAGGCCCGTGTTGACGCCGTAAATGATTTCGCCGCGCTTCAGCGCCGCCAGCAGCCTCTCCCGCGACTGCTGGATGCGCCGCCGCACGGCCGGCTTGCCGCTCAACTCCACCGGGGCCGACTCGCGCGCCACCGCCACAATGTCCGCTACCGAAACCCGGCGCTCTCCGATCGAGACCCTGCCGCTCACCGCTTCACCCGTGCCCCGGGCGCCGCGCAGCTCTCCAGCCCTGCGATCCGCCCGTCCAGATCCCCGCCACGGCCCATGTCCGCTCCTCCGATCCCTGCCGGCCCGCTCACCGCTTCACCCGCGCCCCGGACGCCGCCACCCGGTTCTCGTACCAGGCCACGTTGCGGCTCTCCTGCCCGGCGATCAGCAGGTCCAGATCCCCGTCGCGGTCCATGTCCACCAGCCGGACGTCGTACGCCGCCTGGTCGTTGTAGATGACGTGCGTCCGGAAGTTCCCCCGGCCGTCGTTCTCGAACCAGGCGGCGGTGAAGTCATGCTTGGCGCAGGTTGCAACGTCGATGTCCCCATCCCCGTCGATGTCCCCCACCGCCAGGCTGTGGGGCCCCGTCAGCGCGGCGTTGATCTCGCGCGGCTTCCAGTCCGGCGCCTCGAACCATACCACCCCCTTGCCGTGGCCCCGCGACCCGACGAAATCCATCCGCCCGTCCTTGTTGACATCGGCCATCAGGATGTTGGTCGCCCCTTCCTGCCCCGCGGCGATGAGGTGCTTGCTCCACGCCTGCGTCGGATCCTTCGGCGCTTCCCACCACGCGAACCAGTTGCCGTCCTTGGCCAGCTTGGCGGCGCTCGCGATGTCCGCTCGCCCGTCGCCGTTGACGTCGCCGATGCCCACGTAGTGGCTCAACCCCGGCGCGTCGCCTCGCGCGAAGACATACCGCTGCCACCGCTCGGCCCCTCGCGGGCTGGCCGGAACCTTGAACCACGCCAGCGAATTGGGAAACGGCCCCGCCGGCTGGGCGCTGGTCGCCGCCAGGTCCGGCTTGCGGTCCCCGTCGATGTCCCCGGCCATCACCCCGTGGATCCCGTTCACCTGGTCGTCGACCAGGTGGTAAGGCCACGGATCGCGCACCGGGTCGGCCGGACGCTCCAGCCAGAAGATCAGTCCCGGGGTATATCTGGCCCCGATGTAGTCGGGATCGCCGTCCCCGTCCACGTCCATCACCTCGCTGTGGATGGCGTCGATCGGCCCCTTGTGCAGAATGACCTCTCTCCACTGCGGGGCGACGTAAAGCAGCGTCTGCCGGCGCCCGTTGACGATCACGTCCGCGCGCCCGTCGCCGGTGAAGTCGGCCGCCACCGCGGTCGCGTTCGCGTACCCGGCCGCCACCACGTGACGCGGCCACAGCGGGTTCGCGGTCCCGGCCGGGGAATCCACCGCCGCCGTGATCCGCTCGTAGAACTCCCGGTGCGCGGCGCTCACCCGCGGTCCGGCCGTCTGGGAGAACAGAATCCCCACCACGCCCCGGCGCGCGTCTCCCCAATAGTAGGTGCCGCTCGATCCGCTGTGGGTGAACACGGCCTCCGAAGCCGGCCGCCGCAATCCCCACCCCAGCCCTCGCCCCTGGGGCAACTGCGGCGTCTGGTCCGCCAGCATCTGCTTCGCCGCCCAGGGCGACAGCACCTGCGCCCCGTCGTACATTCCCTCGTTCAGGAACATCTGCACGAACGCCGCCATGTCCCGCGCTGTCGCGAACAGCCCGCCGTTCGGCGACGGGTTCACGATGCGGAACGCCGGGTCGAACCGGTAGCTGAGCTGGCGCCGCCCGCTTTGGTCGTCGTAGAGCGTGGCCACCTTTCGCGCGGCCTCGGCCGGCGGCTGAAAGGTTGCGCTCGGCATTCCGATCTTCTCGAACACCCGCTTTCTCAGGAACTGGTCGAACGGCTGCCCCGAGACCACCTCCACCACGCGTCCCAGCGTGGCGATCCCCGCGTTGCAGTACGAGTACCGCGAGCCCGGCTCGAACGTCAGGTTCATCCGGGCCGTTTCCTCGGCGATGTCGGCCAGCCGCCGGCCGAGCCACTCCCGGTGCATAGCAGGAGGCTTCCGCGTGGGCACGTCGCGGGGCAACCCGGAGGTGTGGGTCAGCAGGTGTCGCAGGGTCACGCTGCGGTGCCGGGCGAAAGCGGGAATGTGCTTGCTGACGGGGTCGTCGAGCGCCAGCTTCCCTTCATCCACCAGGATCATGACCGCGGTGGCGGTCACCGGTTTGGTCACCGACGCCAGCTGGCAGATGGTGTCCGGCTCGAAGCGCGCCTGGTTCTCGACGTCGGCCCACCCGAACGCCCGGTGCATCACGATCACGCCGTTGCGCGTCACCAGCGCCACACCCCCGGCCGTTACATCGGCATCGACCCATTCCCCGATCCGGCTCTGCACGCTCCCCAGCCGTCCCACCGAGACGCCCGCCGCCTCCGCCGACCCCTCCCGCAGCTTCAGGTCAGCTCCGGCAACAACCGCCGCCAAGAAAAGAAGCCCGACTTTTGCTACATTCTTCGCCATGAGACACCGCGCCGCTACCTTCACCGCCGCCCTCGTGCTGGTTCTGGGCGGTACGTTGATTCTACGCGACCACCACAGCCGGACTCAAGCCGCCGACTCCGAAACCCTCACCTGGGGCGCCGCCGACCCCGCCTGGTCCCCCGACTCGGGGAGCCTGGCGTTCTCCCTGTTCGGCAGCATCTGGCAGGTTCCGGCCTCCGGCGGCGACGCCCGGCAGATCACCACCTCGCAGGGATACCATGCCCACCCCGCCTGGTCCCCCGACGGATCCCGCATCGCTTTCGTCCGCGGCGACCCCCCTGCCGGCCGCATTCCGAACATCCCCGGCCGGCTGGTGGTGGCCGATGTCGCGAGCGGGACCGAGCGGGAGATTGCCACGCCTTCTCCCGTCGCCGGGACCCTCGCCTGGTCGCCCGACGGCCAGAAGCTTCTGTGCGCCCTCCGCTCCGATTTCGGCGCCCTGCTTCACGAGGTCACC
>Ga0247727_10007488_pt1 | contig 20762 bp, 11 predicted proteins | sample WisWelCaveWW1625_FD_202498 | JGI IMG/M metagenome (GOLD analysis project Ga0247727, IMG submission 202498) | Biofilm microbial communities from Wishing Well Cave, Virginia, United States - WW16-25 | ecosystem: Environmental > Aquatic > Deep subsurface > Groundwater > Cave microbial mat | place... | reverse complement strand
GATCTGCCGTTTCGCCTGATTTTTTCGCTCGCGCGCAAAATCATTTGCAATAACGACGCCGTCAAAGCGCGCATCGTGGAATACGGCATTCGCCCGGAGAAGATCATTCCGATCCCGGCGTTTTGCCCGCAATATCTCGAAGATAAAAACGAGCTGCCGGTGGCGATCAAAAATTTTGTGGCGAAGCATCAACCGGTGGTGAGCGCGTATGTTTATTTGCGGACGGATTTCAGCATCAATTTCCTGCTGGAAGGTTTGCGGGAGGTATTGCGGAAAAATTTGCGGCTGGGGCTGATTTTCATGGGCGCGTTTCAAGAAACCGCGAAGCTGGAGGAATTGTTGGCCGCGCAAGGTTTGGCGAAAAATTGTTTGATCGCGAGCGATCTGGAGCACGGCGATTTTCTCGCGGCGCTCGCGGCTTCGCAAGTTTATATTCGCACGCCGGTGGTGGACGGCGTCTCCTCCAGCGTGCTCGAAGCCTTGGAACTGGGAACGCGCGTGGTGGCGAGCGAAAACGGCTCGCGACCGGCGGGCGTTATGACTTATCAAGATGATAACGTCACGGATTTTGTTGAAAAAGTGCAAGCGGCGCTCACGCACGGAATCGACGCCCACACTCCGTCTCTCCGCCGCGAGACGGAATTACGGGACACTTTGAAAGAAGAAATCGCACTGCTCGTTCAGGAAGCACCATAAAACATTTGGACGTGACGATCATTGGATTGCCAATCTCCTTAATTAGAAAGTCAAGAATGACTGAAAATTCCTTGAATGAAACCGAGGTGCGGTTGCAACAGTTGTTTGTCCGGACCGCCAGCTCGCATTCGGATGCGATTGCCCTCGTCTTTGAGGATCGGCGCATTTCGTTTTTTGAATTACAGCTTTATGTCGAATGGATGGCGGGTTATTTTCAATCCATCCATTTACAGTCGGGCCAACGCGTTGCGCTGTTGATGGGAAATTCGCCGAAGCTGGTGATCAGCTTGTTCGGTTTGTGGTATGCCGGCGGTGTTGCCGTGCCGTTGGACGTGGCCGGCGATGAGGCGGCGTTGTGTTCGCAACTTGAACTGGCCGGCGTGAGCATCATCGTGACGACGCCGGAATACAAGACCAAGTTGGATCGGGCATTGGCGAAAATCTGCGAAGATAGCTCAACTCGCTCGCCATTCACGATCGCGATTTTTGAAGAAGACAATATTGTGACGCTGAACGCCAAGCTGCGCCATCGCCGCACCCAGCCCGGCGCGGACAAACCGGCCCGGCCGCTCTTCGAAGTGAGCGATGCCGCTGCCGAGAATTTTGCCGCGATCTATTTCGAGAGTGATCTCGAAAGCCGCGCGAGCACGCATGAAGAGTTGGCGCGCGCGGCGGCGGCCATGGTGACGCGGATGCAATTGTCGGCGCACGAAGGTTTGATTTGTTTCGCGCCGCTGTCGCAGCAAAATAATTTGCGCGGCTGCCTGCTCGCCACGATCGCTGCCGGCGCCACGCTGGTTATTGCCGAGGCGAAGGATTGGGATCAGTTGGAAGAAAATCTCGCGGAAGAAAACGTCACCGTGGCCGTCGGCCCGGCGGCGTTGCTCCTCCGTTTAGCAAAAAAGAATGCGGCAAAGCTTGCAACCTGGCGATGGTACTTTTATACGGATGCCGCATTATCGCCGGAGATCGGCGAACGTTTGCCGCGGCGGACGGGGTTGCGAATTGAACCATTAACCGATGCCATTGCGAACGCGATTCTCAAGTAACTCTGAACTCCGAGGAGCCGGAAAATTTGTGTTTGAGAAGTAAACCGACCGGTCGCTTAAAAGGGAAAATCACCTTGTCAACGAACGAAAAAAATTCTCCACGCCCAGCGGCCGACAAAAATAAAGCGCTGGAAGCGGTGTTGCGCTCGCATCAGACGCGCATTCGCGTGGCCGGTTGCGGCGGCGGCGGCAACAACACCATCTCGCGATTGATGGAAACCGGCGTCAACGGCATTGCGACACTGGCGATCAATACCGACGCCCAGGATTTGCTCGCAGCCACGGCCGACGACAAAATTTTAATCGGGCAGAATATCACCAAAGGCCTCGGCGCCGGCAGCAATCCGCAGATCGGCGAAGACTCGGCGCGTGAAAGCCAGCACGAAATTGAAGAGGCGCTGGTGAATTCCGATCTCGTGTTCGTCACCTGCGGTTTAGGCGGCGGCACGGGCACCGGCTCGGCGCCGATCGTGGCCGAGATCGCGAAGAAGGTCGGCGCCCTGACGATCTCGATCGTCACCTTGCCGTTTACGGAAGAAGGCGTGAGCCGTTGGGAAAATGCGCGGATCGGACTCGAACGGTTGCGGCAAAACTCCGACACCGTTATCGTCATTCAAAATGACCGCTTGCTCGAAGTCGTTCCCGATATGCCGCTCGGCATGGCGTTCAAAGCCGCCGATGAAATTTTAGTAAATGCCGTGAAGGGTATTACGGAATTGATCACGGAAAAAGGCCTGGTCAATCTCGACTTTGCCGACGTGCGCACGATCATGCAAAACGGCGGCACGGCGATGATCGGCATCGGCGAAAGCGAGGCTCAGGAGAATGCGCAGGCCGCGGTGGAAGCGGCGATGCAGAATAAATTGCTCGACATCGATATTACCGGGGCGAAAAATGCGCTGATCAACATCACCGGCGGCCCGCAGATGCCGCTGAAAGACGCCAAAATGGTGATGCGTCTCGTCTCCGCCAAACTCGATCCGGCGGCGAAAATCATTTGGGGCGCGCGCATCGACCAAAACCTCGGCAAAGCGATTCGCGTCATGCTCATTGCCACCGGCCTGCAAGAAAAGCGTGAACCCGCTCCGGCGGCGGAGCCGCGAGAAAAATCCGTGCAACTGTTTCAATCCGCATTAACGCCGGCGCGCAAGAAACGAATATTGCCGAGACCCGTTTCTTCGCCAAAGACAGAAGCTTTTGCAAAAGATACGACGGAAGAAATGGCGGAAGATGAAGACCTCGCGCTCGCGCCAGAAAACATTGGCCGTGACACCGAAGTCGTCGTGTTGTCTGAAGCCTCGCGCAACGGCGAGGATACGAGAAAAAATCATCCCGCCCCGGCGCCGCGGCGCGAAGTGATTGCGGAAAAACCTCGGCCGCAAGTTGAAACGGCCATTGTCGAGCGACCGGTGCCGCAACGCGTTGATCACAGCGAGCGCCGCGAACGGGTGACGCCTGCGATTTATGCCAATGACGCGGCGGCCTCGGAAAACCGGCCGAAGCCGAAACCGGCGGCAACGAACTTAGAGAAACCGGCGCCGCGCGAAGAAATTAAAAGCGAACGCTTCGCGCCGGCCGCAACCGCCGCCCCGCCGAACGAACGACCGAATATCGAGCGAAAAACTTATGATGAGCGGGATGATTATTTTACCTCGTCGCCGATAACGACCGGCTCTGAGAGCAATGATGTCACGCTGCCGGCCGTCATCGAGCGCCACGAGCGATTCGAGCGGCCGGCTCCGCCAACGCGGCGGGTGAGCGTCAATAATAAAATTTTTGCCGAACAATGTCAAATGCATCTACAAGTGATTCGCGAGTCGCTGGGCCGGCTCTATACCGACCCGACGCGGCAAGAAACCTTGCAGCGCATTAAACACGCCGCCATCGGGATCAATAACCTCGCCAAGCGTTTTGTGTTTGACGTCGTCGGCGCTTATGCCGCCACCATCGAAGAAATTTGCGAGCGCGTGCTGGACGGTGAAATCAATATGAGCAAAAAACTCATCAACGCGTTCACGGAAATTCCGGCGATCTTTGACAGTTTGGTGAATGACGACGAGGATGCGCTGCTCGAAGCCCGCCGGCATCAAGAACGGTTGCAGCGACTGGCCGATTCTTTCATTGACGGCGAAGTGGTTAATGTCGATTTAAACAACCGGCCAAGCGCGCCGGCGCCTCCCGCGCGGCCGGCCATGCCGCGCGCCCCGCTCTCGCCGCGCGCCGCGCTGAAAGCCGCCGCCCAGTTGGAGCATCAGCCGCGCCCGGCGACCGAAGTAATGGATTATTTGGATGAATATTTGGTGAATCGGAAAAAAATTTCCCGGCCTTGAATTATTTTCCCCGCCGCCGTCATAGCGAGTCGAGGCGCTTCTGCGGCAAGCGCGATGAAAAATTTTCAGGAATGCCTTAATGCGCGGTCAACGTCAGCAAGCGATGAAGTGGGTTTTCATCGCTTTTGTTATTCTCGTTCTCAACAGCGGCTATCTCGCTGCGTTCGCCGAGCCGACGTTGTTTTACATGCTCAACGTGCTTTTGCATATCGTTTTGGGCATGGCATTGATCATTCCGTTTTTTATTTTCGTTCGCCGGTTTTTGGCGCACGACGCGCCGCGCGGCAGCGAGCTGGCCGTTTACATGGGACATTTGGGGTATTGGAGCATGTCGCCGTGCGTGCTGACTGGATTGTATTTGGTCGTGGCCAACGCGACTCATGCGCATCGCTGGATTTTGTATTTTCATATCGCCGCGGGTTTTATCGGCGCCGCATTTTTTCAAAAATCGATTCGCAGCGTGGCGTACCAGGTCAGCGTCAAAAATTCTTACGACGTTGCCGGCCGGGTGGCTTGGATTGTGTTCGTGGTCGCACTTCTCGTGCCGCTGGCCGCCGGCATTTACCGTTTGTTTTTGCCGCGCGACGCGGGACGCATTATCAACCCCAATTGGCTGGCGAATGATTTCAACGCGAATGCGCGCAGCCCTTTTGCGCCGTCCGCCGTTTCCACGCCGGCAAAAAAAAATATCCCGGCGCAACCTTTTTTGCAAGCTTCGAGTTGCGGCCGTTCCGGTTGCCATCCGGAAATTGTGCAACAGTGGCAAAGTTCAGCGCATCGTTACTCGTCTTTCAACAATCCGTGGTACCGCAAAGCGGTCGAGTCGTTGTTGCAAGAGAAATCGCCGGCGGATACGAATCAGACACGCGCCACCAATCATCCGGCGAAATGGTGCGCCGGTTGTCATTCGCCGGCGTTGCTGGTGAGTGGAAAAATTTTGCAGCCCTTGCCGGAGTTGATCGCGACGCCGGAAGCCCACAGCGGGGTTTCCTGTGTGGCTTGTCATTCCATCGTGCAAGTGCGCAGCACCGCCGGCCAGGCGGATTATGTGATCGAAGAAACGCCTTTGCACGAATGGGCCGCAAGTGAAAATAAAATTGTGCAGCGAGTATATGATTTTCTTTTGCGCGCCGATCCGGAGCCGCATCGCCGCAGCATGATCAAACCGTTTCATCGCGACGACGGCGCCAAATTTTGCTCCGCCTGCCATAAAGCGCATCTCGGTCAGCCGGTGAATCAATTTCGCTGGTTGCGCAGCTTTAATGACTATGACCCGTGGCAGGCCGGCCCGTTCTCCAGCGGCCGCAGCCGCGGTTACGTGACAACGCGGGAAGGAAAAGATTGCGTCGATTGCCACATGCCGTTGGTGGCGTTAAAAGACGGCGACAAGATTCGGAGCCATCTTTTCCTCGGCGCGAATACGGCTTTGCCAACCGTGAATCAAGATCGCGAGCAACTCGAGGCCACGACGGCATTTCTGCGCGACCGCCAGGTTTCCGTTGAAATCTTTGCGCTCGGCAAGCCGGATGATTCTTTCCCGGTAGAAGCCGCGCGTCACGATTCCATGAACGCGAAACGAGAATTGCAGTCGGCCACCTTGTTTGCGATTGGAGACGAGCAAAGCTTTCCGTTTGGAGCACAGCCGGCGACGATTGCGGCTGCGGAAGTGATCGCACCACTCGCGTCTCAAAAGGCCACCGTCAAACGCGGGGAGGAGGTGCGCCTTGACGTGATTGTGCGCTCGCTTCGTGTCGGCCACTTTTTTCCCGGCGGCAAAGTTGAAATGAGCGAAGTGTGGTTGGAATTGCAAGCTTTCGATAATCGTGGCCAAGTCATTTTCACCAGCGGGGCGGTTACCGGCGAAGGCGTGGTGGATTCGAGCGCGCATTTTTATCGCTCTTTTTGGGCCGATAGCGCGGGCAAACCTCTCGACAAAAATAATTGGTGGACGGCCCGCGCCGCGGCGTATGTCAATCTTGTTTCGCCCGGCGGCGCCGACGTTGCGCGGTATCGCCTAAAAATTCCGGCGGATGGCGGCGACGAAATTCATGTCGTCGCCAAATTGAATTATCGAAAATTTAATCGCGCTTTGACGAATTGGGTTTTTGCTGAAACCTCACCGCCAGAAATGCCGGTGGTGGAAATGGCGCGCCACGAAATCACGCTAACCGTCGTTGCGCCCGATGCGGAAGCGCCGGCGCCAAAACTCGAAACCGCTTCGAGCGTCAATCAAAGTTGGAGTGATTATGGTTTAGCGTTGCTGGCGCAAAATGATTTTAAAAATGCCGAAGCCGCTTTCCTCCGAATTGCGCAAAACCGCGCTGAACCTGTTCAATCAGGCGCTCGCGCCGAGCTTGTCGAATCAGGCCCTCGTGCCGAGCTTGTCGAGGCAATGATCAACGTCGGCATCGTCCGCGCCCGCGCCGGAAATTGGGCGGGCGCGCGCGAGGCTTTAAAGGCGGCCATGCAAACGCCGAAATTTCCATTTCGCGCGCACTTTTATTACGGCGTGACGCTGAGAGCGCTCGGACAATATGATGAAGCGTTGAAGCATCTCAAGAAAGTGGTTGGCAAATTCCCGCGCGACCGCATCGCCAAAATTGAGCGCGGCCGACTTTATTTGCTCATGCAAGATGACGAGCGCGGGCGGCTTGATTTCGAGAAAGTGTTGAGCCTCGACCCGGAAAATGTCGAAGCGTATTATTATTTGCGACAAATTTACCGCAAGCGCGGCGATGAAGAAAAAGCCCGGCGAGCCGTAAAGCTGTACGAGCGGTTCAAAGCGGAGACGCTGGAAACGTCATTTGTCCCGACCGGGCCGGACGCGAAAAATATTCAACGCGAGCGCCGGCCCTATCACGAACATGTTTCGATGCCTTTACCTTTCGGCAATCGGCTGGCGGCGCCGGCAAATGGCGGAAAGAATTTAGCCGGCCAAAGCAGAAAATAATTTAAACAAAAAATTTTAACTTCGCAACGGACTGCAGAGAATCGCGATGAACGTTTTTGAAACGAATCATGCAAAAAATCATATTTATCTCGTGGGCGGAAAACTGCAGCCGCAGCGATCATCTCGCGCGCTTGCTGGGCGGCCAATCGTACATGATTTATGCCGGCTGGCTCGGCAGCCATCCCGCGACGATTGCGTTGAAATACTTGATTCAAACGTTGCAAACGTTGCGTTTGTTGTGGCGTGAAAAACCTGCCGTGGTTTTGGTGATGGTGCCGCCGATTTTTGCCGTGTTGCCGGTTTATTTTTATTGCAAAATCACCGGCAGCCGCTTTGCAACCGACAATCACACGGCCGGCTTTACGATGAAACGCTGGCAGCGGACAAAATTTTTGCACGGCTGGCTGGAGAAACGCGCGGCTTGCAATATCGTGACGAATGAAAAATTGCGCCAGTGGCAACAAACATGGCGCGTGCCTGCGGAAAAGGTTTGTTTGATCGGCGATTTGCCCGTGCAATTTGCGCAGATTGAAACGCCGCCATTTTTAAAACAAAACGGCGTCGCGAAAAACGATGCACCCCCAAATGGTTTTTTCGCGGTCACCGCGGTTTGCAGCTTTAATCCCGACGAGCCGCTGGAAAGTATTTTGCGCGCGGCCAACGAGCTGCCGGAAGTCAAATTTTTTTGCACCGGAAAATTAAAAGATGCGCCGCCCGGGCTTTTAGAGCGCAAGTCGCCCAACGTCACGTTCACAGACTTTCTGTCCGTGCCGCACTATGCGGGCTTGCTTAAAGCCTCGCACGGCGTGATGGTGTTGACGACGCGCGATCACACGATGCAGCGCGGCGCGTACGAAGCGATGGCGCTCGGCACGCCGATCATCACTTCGGATTGGCCGATTTTGCGCAAGACCTTCGCCAACGGCAGTTTGTTCGTCGATAATTCGCCGCAAAGCATCGTGCAGGCGATTCAACGGCTCCGCACGGAATGGCCGCATTTCAAAACCGCGATCGAGCAACGGCGCGTGCAGCGCTATGCAGCCTGGTTTGAAAAAGAAAAAGAACTGCGCCGGCTTTTGGCGTTGCCGGCGAGATCTTGAAGCAGTTTATCAAAATAATACATTTAACATTTTACGGTTTTACGATAAAATTTTAAAACAAAAAATTTTGATGACCGCTCAAAATCATGCTGCCGGCTCCGGCCGACAATTTCACGATCTTTATCGGCAGCTCTCGCGCCACCAAGCCAATGCGCTGCTGAATGATTGCATGTATGAGCTGCCGGCGGCGTGGAAATTTCTCTCGGCCCTGCGGGGCGACCTGCCGATGCTCGTGGTGTTGCACGGTTTCAGCAGCGTGCCGCTGGCTTTCGCGCGCCATCTGCCGCGCGTCGATATTTGGGGGTTTAATTCCGCCGAAGAGAATTTGTTTCAGGAATTGGCGCAATTTAAAAATCTATCGAACTATCGTTTGTGCCGCGAGGCGCACGAAGTTGCGGGACCTTATGGGTTGCTGCTTTGGGTGCCGACACGACAGGCCGTGGAAGCGCGCCACGAAGATGATTGGCTGATGCAGGCGCTTGCCCATTTGCACGAGGACGGTGAACTGTGGTTGACACATTGTTATAAACCCAATTGGCGCGATCCGATGAATCGTCTGCGGCGGATCATGCGGCGAATCAAATCGCGCGAATACGAAACGTTGCCGGCAACGGTCAGGTTGCTGCAATCCGCGGAACCGATTCCGCATCAATCGTTGTTGGAAACTTTGACGGTGAAACTGGCGACGCGCGTTAACGGCGGCTCGGCGCTCCGGCCGATGAATCATTTCGGCATCGTGCCGCATTGGTCCGCGCCGGCGCAAATTGCGCCTTTGCCCTCGTCGACGGCGGCTAGCGGCGATTTGCGCATTCTCGAGCAAAAAAAACTTTTTGAGACGTATCATGCACTGGCGCATTTTGGCGCGAATTCGTCGCCGTCATTTTTGACGCGCCTGCTGCGCGAATTGGCGGAACGCGAACCCGGCTCTTCTTTTCAATTGAACCATTATCGCGTTCTCGCCGGCGGCAAGGTGCAAATCGACGCGCGCTGGAAAAAACCACGCGGCGAACAAAGCGTGTTCCTCAAACTGCCGTTGATTCCATTTGCCGCGGCGCGCTTGCGCAAACAAAACGCCACGTTGCGGCATTTGTATCGCCATCAAGAATTGCGCCGGTTCGATATGGCGCCGTTCGCTTTTGCCAGAACCGTGCACCGGGTTTTTCCACAAATTTTAGCGCAGGGCGAGTTTGAAGGCCAGCCGTATTTTCTCGAAAGCCGGATCAAGGGCGCGCCGTTGAGCCGATTGAATGTACCCGGCGATAGTTTTCGAAAAATTTGCGGCACCTTGTTTGCTTTTTGGCACGGCGTGCAAGCCTGCTGTGGCGCGGTCGCCAGGGTCGATGAACGCAAGTTTGACCAAATCTTTCGACAGCCGCTGCAACGGTTGGTGCAATGGGCGGCAACTCCGCCTGAATACGAAACCACCTGGCGGCGGCTTGAAGATTTTTTTGCTGCACAGTTTTTCGGCCAGCATCTGTTTTTCGGCCTGGTGCACGGCGATTTCTCCACGAAGAATATTCTCGCGCGCCACAAAAGTTTTGAATTGAGCGGCATCATTGATTGGGATATTGCCGCGCGCGAATCCATTCCGGCGCTGGATGTTTTGCATTTTTTTGTGCGCTTGGATTCCGGCTCGTTCCGCGAAGCGCCGGCGCGTATTGCCATGCGTTTGATTCAGGCCGCGCCCACGTCCACGCACTGGCCCTATCTTTATCCGGCTTTGGACAAATTCGGCTACGACCGCAAACTCTTGCCGGCAATAGCGGCTTATTACTGGGTGCAGCGTTTGCAAATTTATTTGGATTCGCCGAAGTATTTGGACACGGCATTTATGCAGCGGCATCTTTATGAGATGCTGGATTTTTTTAACGCAACTATTTTAAAAAAATAGCGGCCGGTTTTGGAATGACGATTTTTACCTCATTGCTGCGCGAGATGGCAGCGCGTGAAATTCATTACGTGCTGTTGCGCGATCGACCGGACGCGCCGCGCCTCCGCGATCTAGATTTGCTGATCGCTGAAAAAAAAACGCCGGAGTTTCTCACGCTCTGCCGGCAATACGAATTTCGATTGATTCGCGACGGCCGCCTCAATCCGGGGAAATTATTGTTGCTGCGCTGGCGGCCCGGCGAGCAGCCGTTGTTGCTTGACGTCCACCAGCGCCTGGTCGTGCGCGGCGTCGAATATCTCGAGGCCCAGCGCGTATTGTCGCGGCGGCGAGCGCAGGAAGAATATTTTTTTCCCGGACGCGAAGATCTTTTGCTCACGCTGCTGTTTCACAATCTTCTCGGCAAAGGCGAGATTCAAGCGAAGCATCGGGCGCCATTAGCGAGTTTGCTGGCGGAGAATTTGGATGAAGCGTATTTAACGCAACACGCAGCGGATTTTGGCCTGCAGGAAATAGTTGCCCGCACGAAAAAAGACTTTGACGCGATACAACGCGACACGAAACTGGCACGACGATTGAGCACGTTGTGCTATCGCCGGCTTTATCGACGCCGGCCGGCGAATCTTTGGCGGCGCTGGAGGCTCACGATCAAAACGGCGATGCAAAAATGGTTGGGCGGTCGCCGCGGCGTTCTTGTTGTTTTGCTCGGGCCGGACGGTTGCGGCAAAAGCACGTTGCTGCGCATACTGCGAGAAAGATTGCGGGCAGCGGCGTTAACAACAGACAACGTTTATCTTGGTCCGTGGGGACAAAGTGTTTTGCCGCTGCAAAAGATTTTGCGCCAGTTGCATATCACGCCGTACCGCGCCGAAGACAAAGCGTTTTATTCCGGCAAAACGGCGCAACGTGCCACGCCACAGGGTTTAAATTTATGGCGGCAAAATCTGAAAGCGTGGCTTTATTACTTGGCGGTCGCCGTGGAATTGTGGTTTCGATATTTCAAACTGGTTTTACCCAAGTTGCGGCAAGGCCGAATCGTTTTGGCCGATCGGTATATTTATGATTTGCTGGTTGGATACAAAAGCCGCCCAATGGATTATCATTGGAACATTCGCCGCTGGTTATGCCGGATTTATCCACGGCCTGATTTAACGCTGCTGCTGGATGCGTCGCCGGAAGTGATTCATCGGCGCAAGCCACAGTTGTCGATCATGCAACTTGCCGAAGCGCGCGCTGCTTACGCCGATTTCCGCAACGCGCATGATTTGAAAATTTTGGACACGAGTGTGAGCATGGAAAAAACCGTTGCCGATTTTGAGCAAAACTACCTCGAACTGATTCTGACGCAAATTGAAAAATATGCTCAAAACCAAAACTGAAGCGCAGCATAAAAAAGATGAAACCGTTGCAGTTGCCGATGAAGGCAATGCGCCAAATCCCCAAAACAAAAGCGTCGGCAAACTGGCAAAAGAAGGGGTGTTCTATACGATTATCGCCAGATTGGGCAACACGTTTACGCAAATGCTCGGCAGCATTTTTTTAGCGCGAATGCTCGAACCGACTGATTTCGGCATTCTGCAATATGGCTGGCTGGTCATCGGGTTTGCGACGAAGTTTGGCGAGTTCGGTTTCAACATGAGTTTGATCCAACGCAATAAAAAAGTACAGCCGGAGGACGTGAACACGTTGTTCGTGCTCGATCTTTTTTTTAAAGTGACGTTGTGGATAATTGTCTTGATCGGCACGCCGTATATTGCGGCATTTTTTAAAGAACCGATCTTGAAAATTTTTCTGCCGGTGTTCAGTTTTTATATCGTGCTGGAATGTTTCTCAACTTCGCCGGTGACGATGCTGCAGCGCGAAATGAATTTTAAAGCTTATTCGCAAGTGCTGGCCATCGACCGCACCGTACAACTTGCCGGCGCGCTGACTTTTGCCGCGCTCGGTTACGGCGTCTGGAGTTTGGTGATCGGTGAATTTTGCGGTTTGATCTGGTCGTCGTTGCGCGCGATTCAGCTTTCCGGTTGGCGGCCCAGGCTGCAATTTGACCGTGAAACCAGCAAAGAGCTTTTCGGCTACGGCAACTGGGTTTTTCTGCGCAATCTGTTTCGCTATCTCTCCGACAACGTGGATTATTTAATTATCGGGCGGGTGCTGGATGCGCAACAGCTTGGTTATTACACCAAAGCTTTTGAGTTGATGAAAACGCCACGCAAGCGCATCACCCGCGCGTTGAGCAGCGTGGTGTTTCCGGCTTTTGCTCGCGTGCAAAATCAGCCCGAGCGCGTGAAACGCGGTTTCGAGAAACTGGTGTTATCGGTGTCGCTGGTGGCATATCCGATTCAGGTCATCATGCTGATGGCGGCACCCGCGTTCGTTTATGTCGTGTTGGGCGAGAAATGGGCGCCGACGATTACCTGCGTGCAAATCATGTGCGTCGCCGGCATTTTGCGCGCGCTGGATCCGTTTTTAAATTCCGTCATTACGACGAGCGGTTTCGTCAAACGCACGGCGCTGCGCCGCGTGATTGAGTTTGCCATTCTCGCGGTCGCCGTTGGCATCGGGGTGAAGTGGGGCATCAACGGCGTTTCCACCGCGGTGACGATCACTTCGATCATCGTGATGTTTCTGATGATAAACTTGATTCGCCGCGTGAGCTTGATCGGCTGGCGGGAATATCTGGCGCCGCAATGGCCGGCTATCGTCGGCAGCGTTTTCATGGCCGCGGCCATGTGGGGCGTCGGCGCCGGTTTGCGAAACTATTTGGGCGAGCATTCGCTCGCAATGCTGCTGGTTTCCGCCTCCGCCGGCGTGGCGGTTTATGCCGGCGTCCTGCTCGTGTGGCGCCCCAAGCGCGTTGTTAATTTATATCGGGAATTGTCCGAAGACGCTCAAGGCGTGGCGGCAAAAGGGAGGGAAAAAATTTCCGGCTGGAAAAAGCGTTGCGGTTGGCGGAAGGAAGCGTCGCCGGCGGCGTGAGTTGTTGCAAAAGAAGAAAACTCAGACAATTCGAATGCCCGTTTCAATAATCTCTTCGACGAAGGGATTGTCTTGGTAAAATCTTCCGGACTAAACGGATGTACCTCAAGACTGGTATCAACCTTAATTAGATAGGGGCTGATTTTGCAATGGTCATAAAACCTGTTGCCTTCAAACTGATCCGACACTAGAGCAACGTCGATGTCACTCCACTCGGTTTGTCGCCCTTTGGCATAAGAACCGAAAATGTAAGCCTTCCCGATATTGAAATTGTTGGCGTTCAATTGCCGGATCAGCTCGTCGACGCTGGCTCTCACTTTATTTGGGAGAGTAACCATAAATAGAGTTCCTTAATTTTTATAAATTTTTCCGTAGTAAATTCTTTGGTGCAGAGCTTGTAAAATTCAAACTTATAATCAGGATAACGCGCTTCTATGTTGAAACCGGAGATTTCCGCAAGAAAGTTCTTTTGTTCCTCCGAAAAACTCAAGTGAGTTTCTTGAACAATTTCCAGAAGCTTGTGATTGTGTGGTACACGTTTATTTGAATCCCTAACCCAAAATGCTTTAAAAACCTTTTCGACAACGAGAGGCGAAATAAATAAGCACCAATCATACTTTCCCGTTTCAAAACAGGTGTTTGGCGGTCTCGAAATCGTGTTCGGCGGTTTTGAGCCAGTAGGCGATGTGTTCTTCTTTGGTCATGGTGTTATCACATGTTTTTGTTATGAATTAATATACATTCTTCCAATTCTTTAGTCAAGATTTTTATTCCCATGTGCGAGCTCTCGAAATTTTTACAGGATCAGCGACTTTTTTATATAAAGCAGCCAGATTCGCAAATCAAGCTTTTTGTTTACACTAAATTTTTCCAGACGCCCTTAGTATCGCGAACGGCCAGCAACTAGCGGCCAGCAACTAGCGACCACCATGCTCATCACTTTTTCCGGAATCGTCGGCGGCGGCAAGAGCACCAATGCCAAACAGGCGCATCGTTTTCTGCAGGAGGCCGGTTATCCCGCCGTTTATTTGCGGTTTCGGTTCTTGAAATCGCGCCGGCTTTTGCGCGCCCTGTTTGCGCGCGGGGACAACATCGCGCCGCCGGTGCGTGAAAGGGTGAAACCGAAACGAACCGATATGCCGCTGCGGCGACAGGCCATGATCAAGCTCACACTGACGCGAACGCTCGGTTATCTCTGGCGTATCATCATGTTCCGGATTTTTGCCGCTATTCGCCTGCGCCGGAAAATTATTGTCATCGACCGTTTTTATTATGACAGCCTCGTGCATTATTCGCTAACCCATTGGCGCGAACGTTTTTATTTATGGCTGATTAAACGCGCCCTGCCGGTTCCGCAACTGGCGTTGCTGTTGATCGCGCGGCCGCCAACGATTCTGCAACGCCGGCCCAATTACGACAACGCGTACGTGCGGCAGCTTTATCGCAACTATCAACAACTCGCGCGCGAATTTCCGCATTTGATTTTTGTGCAGACCGACAGCTTCAAAAATCTCACCGCCCAGATTTCGCACCATCTGCGCCGCACCGTCGCGCGCGCCGGTAATGCCAACCCGCTTCAGCCGAAAGTGCTGCTGTAGAATCCTCTTCCGCGGTTGGGGGGAAGCGCGGCTACAATATAAATTTGAGGAAAGCTCAGTTTTTTATACCGATCAGGAAAATACCGCATGTCACTTCGCGCCGGCCTTGCTCTCGTGCTGTTAATTGTCGCCTGTTTCTGGACGCTGCGGCGGCCTTTGATTGGCGTGTGCCTCGTCATCGTTCTTTTTCATTTGAACCTGCGCATCTTCGGCGCCGGCCTGCAGGATATCCGCTTTCAATTCTTCGCAACGATCACGCTTTTCCTTTCGTATTTGATCAATCGCGGCGAATTGCAAAAGCTCGACACGCCGGCGCCATCGCCCATGCGCTGGCTCATGGCGTTTTTGCTGATCTGCGTGCTGACCAGCAGTTGGGCGGCCTCTTCCGTCAGCCTGGCGTTTCAAGACACGTTCGAATTTTCCAAAATCATTCTCTTCGCGTGGCTGATGATGAAAATCATTCAAACCGAGGAAGAGATGCGCGTGGTGATCTGGACGACGTTGATCTGCATCTGGTACACCTCATTCATGGCGCGCTGGGGCGTGGACTGGGATTGGATCAAAGAAAATGAAATCGGCATCGCCACCGGCGGCACCGGCGTGCACATGATGATGTTCTTTCCGATGCTCGTCATCATGGCGATCTTCGGATCGAAGTGGGAACGCTTTGGCGCATATTTCATTTTGCCGTTCGTGCTCGATTTTATGCCGGTCACGCCCGAAGGTTTGCGCGCCACCTTTGTCGCGCTCTGCACGTCAATGGCGTTCTTCTGGGTTTTTGCGCCGAATCAGGTGCGCAAAAAAAGTCTCGTGCCGTTCATCGTCGCCATCGTGCTGTTTGTTTTCGTGCTCACCCCGCCGGGATATTGGGAAGAAATGGCGACGATTCTCGATCCGAGCGCGGAAAGCTCGGCGGCGTCGCGCAGCGTCATCAATCAAGCGAGCTGGGAGATCTTGCAGCGTTATCCGTGGGGCATCGGCTACAACAATTATTCACTGATCTCGCTGCCTTACATTCCCGACGAATACATCTCGAACGTCGGTACCCGTGATGCGCACAACACGTATTTGAAAGTCGCCTGCGAGTTCGGCGTCGTCGGTTTTTTGATCTGGGGCATGACGTTTTTTTTAACGTGGTATTATTTGCGAAAAATCCGCAAAACCATGGTGAAAGACCAGCCGCCGACCAGCTTGCAGCTTTATGCGCTGGCTTTTGAATTGGGGCTGATCGGCATCTCGTTAAGCATTTACACGCACAACAACAACGATCTCGACACGATCTACTGGTTCGTCGCGTTCAGTTGCGCGCTCTACAATATTTTTCTACGGCAGCAGAACGAATCGCAACCGCCGCCCGCACCGGTGAAAGCGCCGCATGAAAGCGTGTTGGAAAAAATTTTGGCGAAGAAAAAGACCGCGGAAGTTACAGCGGTTATGTCGCGCCTTTCAACGCCGCGCTAATGGCGGCGCCGGCGGCCTCGCCTGTGGGAAAAGTCAAACATTTACGAAAGGGTAAATTGAAAAATGAATCCGTTGAATATCTCAGGTTTTTCGTGCCCCGTTTACAAAATCTTTTGTGTGGTTTCCCGATCCAGCAATCCGTGAAAATTTCGTTCATCGTTTGGGGAACCTTGTATTGCTTTCACGCCGAAAAAATAGCGAGGCGAGTCGATACGATTTCGAGGAAAAAAGACGAAAATACTTTGCCTCTAAAAACGGCATTTCCTCATTTGCTTTAACTACACAAGTTTTGCAATACAACGAATGGACGCCTCAAATCATCAGTCAACGACAAATCGAACTGCTCAATATACTAAAGAATATTTGGCGTTTGGTTTAAAAAATTGCATTCAGACTTGATATTTAAAAATCCCAAAATTCAAATGGATTCATATAGAAAGAAAGTTTTAACCATTGTCTTGACGATATGCTCGCTTGATATACTGCGTTTCTCTTTAAGCCAAGAGCTGCCAATTTATACCCCGCCCGCCGGCAGTCCGCTCGCGCGCAAAGTTCATCCACGTTTGTTTTTTACCGCCGAAACGCTGCCGGCGCTGCGACAGCGGTTGAATACGATTTACGCGAGCGAATTGCAAAATTTCATCACCGTGATGGACGGCCTTTTCAACGAATCCATCGATAACATTCCGCAGAATTACAAATTTCACGACGCACGCAATTTTGCGTTTCTTTATCTTCTCGATCCGGCGCAAATGCCACGTTTTCGCTTCGGCCACACGCGCGAAGAGTATGGCCGCCGCGCCATCGCTCTCGCGCTGCGTATCGCGTTGATTCGCGGCTATGTTGATGGCCACGACTCGCCGGCGCTGCGCAGTTTTTCCGGCGGCTATATCAATCTTGCGCTCGGCTGCGTTTACGATTGGTGCTTTCCGCTGCTGCAGCTCGCGGAGAAGCAAAAAATCGCACAGGGGTTGATCGATCTTTACCTCAACCGCGAAAAAGACGCCAACCCCGACATGCACGTGCAGCTTTCCAACCAATTGCTCGGCCATGCGCACCACGGCAGCGTCGGCGCGATCACGATTTGGGGCGACGCTCTCGGTGCGCCGTATGAAGCCAAAGCGCAGGAAATGCTGAATTTCATGAAAGCGATGTACATTGATCGCATTTTTGATACTGCGACGCACGTGATGGAAAATTCTTCCGGCTGGAGCGAAGGCTGGAATTATCAGTTTCTCAGCTTCAACAACGCGAAGATGTTCGCGGGCGCGGCAAGTTCGGCGCTCGGCGTCAATTTTTTCAAAACGTGCAGTTGGTTTGCGCAATATCCGCTGCAATTTCTTTGCAATGTTTTGCCACATCCAATCGACGGCAATTATTTTCTCAGCCGCAATGACGCGGGACAATTAGAGGCGACGCGCAACGAAAGATATACGCGCAGCTTGATCACGATTGGCGCGGCGCTGGCGAAAGATGATCCGAAGATGGCGAGCTTGGCAAAGTGGCTGCTCGATAAACACGGCGATGATAAAAAGCTCAAAGATGATCCGCGCGCGTATGCGTTATTGTATGATTTCATCTGGGGCTGCAAAGAAATTCCGGCGCAATCACCGCAACAGCTTAATCTGCCGCTCACGCAAAAACTCGGCCTCGGCCAAATCGTGATGCGCTCGAGTTGGAGTGATGATGCCACTCGCGTCACTTTCTGGGCGCAGAAATGGTGGCTCGCGCCGCACGCGCATTATGATCAAGCGAGTTTCACGATTGAGAAATTCGGCCCGCTCGCGCTCGATGGCGGCGTCGATAAAGGCGGCGGCTTCGATATGGGAAAATCCAAATACAGCCGCGCCACCATCAATCACAACGTCATCGGCGTGCGCAATCCGATTGAAAAAGGAAATGATCTGCTCGATTATCAAATGGACGTTGACAGCGAAGCCGACATTTACACCGCTTCGAGTTATCAGCCCGGCGGCAAAAATCATGTCGGCGAAATCGAAGCATTTGAATCCATTGCCGGCCAATACGATTATGTCAATTATAATTACACGCGCTCGTATCGCGGCGGCCAATCCGTCAATCTTGCGCGTCGCGAGCTGGTTTATTTGCGGCCGCCCAATCCCAACGCGCCGAACGATCAGGAATACGTCGTCATCACGGATCGCGTCAACACACTGCAAGCGGAGTACGAGAAACGTTTTATGTTACATTCGTCGTTTCAGCCGGATTTGATTGACGGCACGTGGAAAGCGATTAACGAAGGCGTTTCGGAATCAACCAACGGGCGCACGGTGCGCGTCACCAACCAATACGGCAACTGTCATGGCCGTTTGTTTGTGAAAGCGATCTCTCCGGGCGAAACCAAATTGGTTCGCGCCGGCGGGCCGACGCCGTACTGGTTCACCGATGCGGATTACAACGACATCTCGCTGCGCCCGCCGTTCAATGAATTCACCGCGCTGTGGGGCGGCAGCTCGCGCCTTGAGATTAAGCCGGTCGTGCCGCGAACTTATGACGTTTTTCTCACGGTGCTGCAAATCGGCGACGCGAAGACGTTGCACCAAATGGCTGCCGCCAGCGAATTGAATGGAGCGGAATTTTTTGGGACGTACATCAAAGACATGCACGTGATTTTATTTTCTAAAAATGAAAGCTTTTTGAACGAGGCCGAATGGACGATTGCGGGGAATACCGAGGTTGAGCATTTGCTCGTTAACTTGCAGCCGGAAATTTTTTATACGATTACCCGCAACGGCGTTCCGTTCACCAAAGGCCGCACAAGCAGCAATGGCGCCGTTTGGTTTCGCGATCATCCGCGCGGCAAAGCCATCTATCAGTTGCGGACCGGAGCGCTTGCTTTACAGGCGTCTGTTTTTATGCCGCCCGTGGTGCGCGCCATGGCGCTGGAATAAAATAAATTCGGCGCGGGAGGATAGAATACGGCCCGATCGAATCGCACCGTCAAACGTTGTTTGGTGTAATTGGAATGGCAATGCGGAACGTTGTTCCCTCGCCGGGTTCGCTGGCGAACTCGATCACGCCGTTCATCGCTTCCACCAGACTCTTGCAAACCGAAAGCCCAAGCCCGAGGCCGATGCCGTTGGCGGAACCGTTTTTCGTGGTGTAAAACGGCTCAAAAATATGCGGCCGATCTTCGGCGGCAATGCCGCGGCCCTGATCGCTGACCGAGAGCTTCAACATCTGCTGCTCCAGGGCAGCGGTGACTTGAACCTGGCCGCCGGACGGAGAAACGTCGATGGCATTCTGAATGAGCGTCGTCAAAACTTCACGCAGACGGCTCTCCGGCAAATGCACCGTGCCGGTGGCGTGGGCAACCTCGAGTTTGATCTCGACTTGATGCCGCGCCGCCGCGGATTGCTGCGCGGCGATCATTTCCCGCAGATACGTATCGAGGCGGAACGTGTGGGCCACGTTCAGTTCCGGGCTGTATAAATCCAGCATCTGATAGACAATGCCGGAAATGCGATTGATATCTTTGTCGATTTTGCCGAGATAATGATGGTAACGATTTTCCGGCGGCAGCGCGCGGTCGATGAGGTGAAAAGCGGTTTTAATCGTTGCCAGCGGGTTGTTGATCTCGTGCGCAATCCGCGCCGCCATGCGGCCGGTGGCGGCCAGCTTTTCGCTTTCGCGCCATTGCTCTTGCGTGGCCTTCTGCTCGGTAATATCTTCGCACACGATGAGCACGACGACGGCGCCCTGAAAATTTTTGACCGCACGGCCGTGCTCTTTCACCCACAGCCGCGAGCCGTTTTTGCGGATTTTGCGAAATTCCCAGTGATAAACTGCCGCGGGATTTTGCAAACATTCCTGGAACTGCCGCAAAACTTTTGGCCGGTCATCCGGATGAAAAATGTCGAGCACCGGCCTGCCCTCCAGTTCGCTCACGGCATAACCAAGCTGTTCGGCGCCGAAGGGATTGACCGAGAGGATGCGGCCCTGCGCATCGAGCGTGAAATACATCGAGGGATTATTGTCATAGAGCGTGCGATATCTCGTCTCGCTGAATTGCAGCTTTTCTTCCGCCCGCTGGCGTTCGGTAATTTCATCCCGCAATTTTTCATTGAACGCAACGAGATCGCCCTTTTGCCGCTCGATGGTTTTAAATGCACCGGCATAAAGCGACGACAGCACGAAAGCGTGCGAGAAAATAAATATGAACAAGCCGAAGTGGACGAGGTGGCCGGTTTGAATAATCTCATTTGCATTTAGAATGTCGTTGACCACGGTCGCGGCCAAAAAAAGAAAACCGGTCAAAATGAGCGCCGCGCCCTCCCGTTTTCGCCGAACGCCCAGGACGAGTAAAATAAAGCCGTAAGCGAGAGCGGCGATAGTAAATATTTGAAAAGTCCAAAGCGTTTGGGTAAAAATTCGCGCCGGCGTTAGAAGCACGATGCCGGCGGCGGCCAGGCTGATCGTCACTATAATCCGCAACGCATATCGGTGAATATCCTGTGGAAACAAACGGTCGATAAATTTCGCAAAGATCGCGACCGCCGGATAAAACGTGAGGTATTCGATTTTGACGAAAAACTCCCAGTGCATGGCCGGAAAGGCGTGCAAGAGAAATCGTTCCATCGTGGTCAACAGCCGCACGGCGACGAACACGCAATATAAACCGAAGAGCAGCGAAGTGTGATCTTTTTTGCGCAGGCTGAAGAGCGTGAGATGATAAAGCCCGAGACTGAAG
>Ga0247727_10007487_pt1 | contig 20769 bp, 20 predicted proteins | sample WisWelCaveWW1625_FD_202498 | JGI IMG/M metagenome (GOLD analysis project Ga0247727, IMG submission 202498) | Biofilm microbial communities from Wishing Well Cave, Virginia, United States - WW16-25 | ecosystem: Environmental > Aquatic > Deep subsurface > Groundwater > Cave microbial mat | place... | reverse complement strand
CGACCATCGAGGCGTGGGAGCGCTATCTGAAGCTCGAGCCGCAGAGCCCTCACGCGGCCGCGATCCGCGGGGAGCTGGAGCGGACTAAAGCCGGGACATAGCGGGGGGCGGCAGGTCCGCGGCGCAACGCGCCAGCGGGCTGTCGGGCCCCGAATCCGAGACCGCGCGCCGCAAGGTTTCCAGGTCGTCCACGTCGTACCAGGGTTCCAACTCCGCCAGCGAGACTCCCCCAGCCACCGCACGGGAGCGCGTCAGCTCCGTCACGCGGCTCGTGCTCCACGGAATCTCCTCGAGCAGTTCCCACACGGGCCGCGAGACCCCCAGCAGGTAGTAGCCGCCGTCCTCGCTGGGTCCCAACACCGCGTCATGGGCGCGTAGCGCCGCGGCCGCTGCAAGGAGACGGCCCGGCGGGAGGGTCGGACTGTCGGAGCCGATCGCGAGCGCGCGGGGAAACCCCTCGGCCAGGAGCTCCGAGAATGCTCCTCGTAGCCTCGCCCCCAAGTCGCCGGACGCCTGCGAGCGCACCTGGATCCTCCGCATGCGCGCGACGGCCTCCATCGCGTCATCGAGATCCCCGTCCAGATAGAGGAAGAACTCGAGCTCGGCGGTGCGCGGGAGGAGCGCGATCGTCTGTTCGAAACAAGCGCGGGCGACGCCCGCCGCCTCCTCCTCGCGGAGCGGGGGGACGAGCCGCGTCTTCACCTGCCCGGCGACCGGCGCTTTGGCGAAAAGCGCGACCGCCGTCGTGTCGCGCGCGCTCATCGGAGCGGCCGGGGGAGGGCGCGCGCTCGTCGCAGCGGCCGGGGAGCCGGAAGCGGGGACAACGCGGGCAGTGGCCCGCCGGTTCGGCGAAGGTGAAAGAGAATCTGCTGCAGGTAGCCACGCCCGGGGCCAAGGCGCCGCGACCAGGCCTCCAGCTCCTTGTCGCGCGCTCGGCGTCGGTTCGTGAGCTCGAGCGTCGCGCGACGGATCCAGCGATCGACGGGATACGTGTCCAGCCGGTCGAGCCCGAAGAGAAGAACGCAGTCGGCGACCTTCGGGCCCACCCCGGGAAGCTCCTGAAGCCGCGCCCGCGCGTCTTCAATCGACGCTTCGCGAAAGAACTCCCAGTCCCATGGCCCGCGCGCGATCCGTGCCGCCGCGGCCCGCACGTAGGGAGCGCGGAATCCGATTCCCACCGCGCGCAGGTCACGTTCGCGGAGGGCGGCCAGCCGGGCGGGAGGCGGGAAGGCGCGGCGATCACTCCCCGGAATCGCCTCGCCCCAACGCGCCGCCATCTGCTCCACTGCGCCCGAGATCTTTCGCACGTTCGCCGCCGCCGAGCAGATGAAGGAGACGAGCGTCTCCCAGGGATCCTGGCGGAGGATTCGCATTCCCAGGAGATCGGTGAAGCCCGGGATGGCGCGGAGCTCCTGGGCCGCCTCCAGGTGTGACTCGGGGTTCTCATCGAGGCGGAAGTAGCGGGCAAGGGCTTCCGCCCCCGGGTCGGCTCCCCGAACCTCCAATTCGAGAAGGCGGGGACTGACGGAAGGTCGCTCTGCCCACCTGGCGACGATCTCGGCGCCGCCCACGACGCCGCTCCATCGCGAGTCCCCCCCCTCGCGCGCAAGGCCCGAGCGCGCGACCGGCTGCCAGCGAAACGCCTGGCCGCACGTGAAGAGGAGGGGAAGGTCGAGCGGTCCCTCGAACGGGAGCGAGTGGCGGAGGGGCGATGGACGGCGCGGCGGTGGCATCGCACGATTCTACTCCGACCCTGCCCGGCGCCGACGCAGGTTCCGGCGTGACACGCCGCCTCCTCGGTTGACCCTCGCTTCGGCCGCGTGGGACACTCGACTTCGCCCCATGTCGCCCCTTTCGCCCACATCGCCGTCGCCACCGCGGCCCCGCGCTGCATGCCCCTGCCATGTTCGGCGGGGCCTACGAACGCTCCTGCTCCTCGCGGTGACGACCGGAGCTGGGGCGACCCTCGACCCGCGCCTCGCGGCAGCTCAGCAGTCCCCGCCCGGAGGGGCGACCCCCGTGGCCACGGGCCCCGCGACCGGCCGTGCGAGCGTGCAGCTCGTCCGATTCCTCGACGAGGTCTCCGAGACCGACCGCGCCCGGTTCGGCTCGCTCCACGACATCCGACTCCGGCTCCAAGCCGGCTTCGTCGTCCTGGTCCGGCGCGAGAACGATTTCGCCGCCATCCTGCCGATCGAGACCCGCGACGGCTCGCCCGACTCGCTTCAGTACTTCTGGTACCTCGAGCGCGGCCCCTTTCTCTGGGTCATTCCCGGGAAGAGAGACCGCGGGGTGAGGACGGTGGCGGACGGGGGCGACATCCGATTCGACGCCTTCACGCTCCGATGGGGGAAGGGGGGCGACCGAGGCTGGATCTACTTCCCCGACGTTCCCGAGAACCGCGGCGTGCGCGTGTCGGTGATCAGCGGCACGTCGGTCGACCAGGTCGATCCGCGCGACACCCGTTACTGGGTGGAACTCGGATCCACGGGCCCCGGGGGGTTCTAGATCGTGTCGATCGTGAGCGCCGTCGGGGAGTGGCTTCGAAGTCTCTTCTTCGACAACCTCGGGCTGAAGCTCGCCTCCTTCTTTCTGGCAGCTCTCCTCTACGCGCACGTCGTCACCGAGCAGCAGCGGGAGACCGTCGTTTCGCTCCCGCTCTCCATCTCGGGGCTTGCCGACACGCTGGCGATTCGCGGGACGCCTCCCGCCCACGTCGGCGTGACCGTGCGCGGGAAGTGGAAGGACCTGATTCGGCTGGGGCTCTCCAATCCGCTCCTTCCGCTCGATCTGGCCGGGATCGGGCCGGGGCCGTATGTCGAGGGGATTACGGCGGAGAAGGTGGCGGCGCGCGCGTTCCCCCCCGAACTCGCGAAGCTCGTGGAAGTGACCGCGATCGGCGATCCCGGCGAAGTGGCCTTCGCCATCGAGCCGAAGGTCGAGAAGTGGGTGGCCGTCCGTGCCCGGCTGACGGGCGACGTCGCTCCGGGCTGGCGGCTGGCGGGCGGTCCCTCGGTCGAGCCCGAGTCGGTGCTCGTGACGGGCCCCCTTTCCGCCGTCGAGACGGCCGACACCCTCGATACGCTTCCGGTTGACATCGGGGAGGAACGCGAGAGAATTCAGCGCCAAGTCTCGCTGGATACTGGGACGGCGCCGCTCATTCCCGAACCGCGGCGGATCCTCGTCACGCTCCGTCTCGCGCGCATCGCGGCCGACAGCACGGCGGGACTCTAAGAGGACGCTCGCGCAGATCGATTGGAGGGGACCGAAAGGAAATGAAGCGCACGACCGATCCGATGACCGCCGGCACGAACTCCGGCGCCGTAGCCGAAGCCCCGATGGCGGTGGGCGAGGGACAACCACGACCGTTTCACGGGCTTTCCGCCGTCCCCACGAAGATCTTCTTCACGAAGGGGGTCGGCACCCACCGGGACCAGCTCCGCTCCTTCGAGCTGGCGCTCCGCGATGCCGGGATCGAGAGGCTGAATCTCGTCCACGTCTCGAGCATCTTCCCGCCCCACTGCAAGATCATCCCGAAAGACGAGGGGACCAAGCTGATCGCTCCGGGAAGCATCGCCTTCTGCGTCATGGCGCGGCAGCAGTCGAACGAGCGCGCGCGGCTGATCGCGGCCTCGATCGGATGCGCCATCCCGTCGGACAAGAGCCAGTACGGCTACCTGAGCGAGCACCACGCGTACGGCGAGACGGACGAGTACGCCGGGGACTTCGCCGAGGACATGGCGGCGTCCATGCTGGCCACCACGCTCGGGCTCGAGTTCGACGAGAACGCCGCGTGGGACGAGAAGGAGCAGGTCTTCAAGATGGCGAGCGAGATCGTTCGCACGTTCAACGTCACGCAGTCGGCGGTTTGCTCGGGCAAGGGCTGGACGACGGTCGTCGCCAGCGGCGTCCTCATCTTCTAGCCGACCGCATTTCCCTCGAGGAGAACCGATGAAAAACGACAGCCAGGGAATCGTCATGCTCCGCGCGTTCGTGGCGACGGTGGTCGCGAGCGCGATCCTGAGCCTCCCGTCGGGCCCGATGACGGCGCGCGCCGACGAGGCGCCGCCCGACTCCGCGAAGGCCGCGGGCGAAGCGAAGGCCGCGGAGGCGAAGGAGCACGCGGAGGAGGCCAAGGCTGCCGGCGAAGCGAAGGCCGCCGAAGCCCAGGAGCACGCCACGGAAGCGAAGGAAGCGGGACAAGCGAAAGCCGCGGAGGCGAAGGAGGAGGCCGCCGAGAAGGCCGCCGCCAAGGGCAAGGACAAGACCAAGAAGGCGAAAGGCGCCAAGGGAGGAGCCGTGTCGGAGGGGACGAAGGCCGCACCGGGCACGATGCCGGTGAAGCCGAGCGTGGAGCCGCAGCGCGTGCAGGTGCAGCACATCCTCATCGCGTTCGCCGGGTCGGGCACGCGCGCGACGCGGACGAAGGACGAGGCGAAGAAGCTCGCCTACGAAGTGCTGGAGCGCGCGCGTCAGGGCGAGGATTTCGACGCGCTGGTGAAGCAGTACACCGACGATTCCCCTCCGGGGATCTACGGCATGTCGGGACGCGGCACGCCTCCGGCCGCGGGCGAGCACGCGCGCGACGGCATGGTGCCGGCGTTCGGGAACGTGGGTTTCGCCATCAGCGCGGGGAACATCGGCATGGCCGATCACGACCCCGTGACGAGTCCCTACGGCTGGCACATCATCAAGCGCCTGAAGTGAGGACGCCGGGGCGTTGAGGCGCCTCGGGCGGGAGCCCCAGCGCGCGAAAGACGAACGGAACGATGTCGGTCAGCCGCTCGGGCCGCGCGGCGAGGGCGTCGAGCGCGCCGACACCCCAGGCCGCGAAGAAGGCCGGATTCATGGTGTGGGTGGGGACGCGCTCGTCCTCCAGGTTCCCATGGTCGCTCACCACCGCCACCGTCGTCGTCGCCAGGTCGACCGACGAGAGGACCGTCCGCAGCGCGCGATCCACGTCCTCCAGACAACGGAACGCGCTCTCCCGGTCGCGCGCGTGGCCGGCCCGGTCGGTTTCGAAGTACTCGAAGAGCGTGAAGGCACGCGGGGCGCCGTCGTGGAGGGTCTGCGCCGCCAGGATCCGCCCGGCTTCTTCCGGCGCGCGGATCGGGAGGTCGAAGCCCCATTCGCGCATCCGCCAGTGCGTGAGATCGTGCACGACGGCACGTCCCGCCAGGAGATCCTCCCAGGTCCGAAAGGGGCGGCCCGACGCCAGGGTGGCGAGCGTCGTCGCGGACATTCGGCGCTCCGCCTCCGGGCGTTCGAAGAAGCGGGGCCCGAAGGCGTTCGCGAATTCGGCCGAAGCGCCGGCCGCCACGAGTCGCTTCAGAATCGATCGCTCGAGCAGGATCTTTCGCAGCGTTGGGCCCGGGAAGCCCGACATGTGATGCCCCAGCGCCGCGGGGGCGTTGACGCCGGTCAGGATCGCGGTCTGGCCGGTGGCGCTCTGCGGCAGCCCCTTCACGCCCAGGGACGCGTCCAGGCCTCCGGCCAGCCCGGGCGGCCCCATCTCCGAGTCGGGCCGGCGTGTCTGCGTGAGCAGAAGCGAGGGAAAGCGTCCCGTGGCGAGCGGGTTGATGGTCTCGTCGTCGGACCCGACACCGACGCCGTCGATGAAGAAGAGCAGGAAGCGGCGCAGATCGCCCATGAGAGTGGTCACGCGGTCAGCCGGGGCTCAAACAAAAGGGAGCCATGCAGCTGGCGATCGGTCGATGCAGGGCCGGAGATGCGGGGACAGGACCGAGGCCAGGTGGCTCCCACTTTTTCTTGCGCTTCCCATGGAGGGCAATGGGTGTGCCACCTGACCCCGGTCCATGCTCGTTTTTTTTCATAGCAACACATTGCAGCACAACACATTGCCTCAGTGGTGTCGACTTCGCCCTGGCCGGCGCTAGCCACGCCCTCCGGGGAACCCGCTCCTTGCACGGCCAATCGTTGCAATCGTCTGGTAGAACGAAACCTAACTCAGGAAAACTGTTGACACTGTTCTCCACGGGTCTAAAGTAGCGCCGCGCGCCCGAGTCGGGCTATGTTCCGTCCCGCCTCTATGTTAGAGCACCGCGCACCCCGTGTCTCCAGGAGGAGCGGATGACCAAGGCAGATCTCGTAGACGAAATCGCCGAGCGCACCGGCCTCACGAAGAAGGACGTCGCCGATACGGTGGACGAGTTCCTTCAGGCGGTATCCAGGGCGCTGGCCACCGGCAAGCACATCGAGATCCGCGGATTCGGCACGTTCAAGGTGAAGGACCGGAAGTCGCGCCTCGCGCGGAACCCGCGCACCGGCGAGTCGGTCCCCGTGCCCCCGCGCCGCGTGCCGGTCTTCAAGGTCTCGAAGGAACTGAAGGACATCGTCGCCCAAATCTAAGCGACTCGCGATGTCGTCCGCGCCCGGGGCCACGCTTCGGAACGCGGAGGCACCGCGATGCTCCGGACATACGAGAACGGGACGCCGCGGGCGTCCCGTTTTTCGTTGGGTCCGAGAGGCGGATCGAGCGGCGCCCGAACCCCCTTCACGCGGGTCACAGGCGGCCGCGCGTCAGCGGCGGTCGCGAATCAGCAGGAGTCGGACGAGCTGGAGGATGGCCGCCGTGGCCGCCGCCACGTAGGTCAGCGCCGCCGCGTCCAGGACCTTCTTCGCGCCTTCCTGCTCTTGCGGGGCCACCAGTCCGAGCGTGTTCATCTGAACGAGCGCGCGGCGGCTGGCGTCGAACTCCACCGGGAGCGTCACGAGTTGGAAGAGGACGCCGAAGGAGAAGAGCACGATGCCGACGTCGAGCAGGCTGAGGCCCGCGATCTTCAATCCCGGCAGGAACAACAAGCCGCCCAGGATGAAGATCCAGGAGAGGCTGGTCCCGATGTTCGCGAGCGGGAAGATCGTCGTGCGGAGCCGAAGCGGCGCGTACCCCTGCGCGTGCTGGATGGCGTGCCCCACTTCGTGCGCGGCCACGGCAATGCCCGCAATCGACGCTTCGTTGTAGTTGTGTGGCGACAAGCGCACTTTCTTGTGGATCGGGTCGTAGTGGTCCGAAAGGAATCCCTGGCCCACTTCGACGGCCACGTCGGCGATCCCGTTCTGTCGCAGGATCAACTCCGCGATCTGCTTGCCGTTTCGACCGCTGGCGGACGCGATCTCGCTGTACTTCCGATAGGTGTTCTGGACCTTCATCTGCGCGTAGAACGCGAGGATGATCCCGGGAATGAGAAGAAGCATGGTCGAATCGAAGGGACCGTACATCGTCTTGAACCTCCTGGGACCTGAGGGTGGGGCCGCGTTCACCCCTTATACTGCGGCCGGGGTCCGAACGTTCCCCTGTCGTTCCCTATTGAGATTAGCACCGGCCCCCACCCGATTCAATCGAAGGGAGCTTGCCTGACAACGACTTACGTTGATCTTCGGAGCGACACGGTCACCCACCCCACCCCCGCCATGCGGCGCGCCATCGCCGAAGCCGAGGTGGGGGACGACGTCTTCAGCGACGATCCGACGGTTCGACGCCTCGAGGAGGAGACGGCCGAGATCCTGGGCAAGGAAGCGGCGCTCTTCGTGCCGAGCGGCTGCATGGGCAACGAGATCTCCGTGGCCGTTCACACGAAGCGCGGCGACCGCATCGCGCTCGATCCCGACAGCCACTTCGTCGGAGCGGAGTCGAAGGCGATCACCGAGATGATGGGGCGCCGATTCCGATTCCTGGAGGGAGGCGATCGCGGGCGTCATCGCGGGGAAGATGTCCAGAGGGCGCTGCTGGCAGATCCCGATCGCCCCACGCTCCTCGAAGCCGAGAACACCTTCAACTGGCATAGCGGAAGCCTCTATTCGCTCGAGAGCCTCCGCGGATGGAGCGCCGCGGCGAAGGCGCTCGGCGTGCGGTTCCATCTCGACGGAGCGCGTCTCTGGAACGCGAGCGCTGCGTCCGGCGTCCCCCTGCGCGACTACGCCGCGTGCGCGGACTCCGTGATGGTCTGCTACTCGAAGGGGCTCGGAGCCCCCGTCGGCTCGGCCGTCGCGGGAAGCGCCGCGTTCGTCGCGGAAGCGCGCGCCGCCCGGAAGATGTTCGGCGGCGGCATGCGCCAGGTGGGTATCCTGGCGGCCGGGGCGCTCCACGCGCTCCGCCATCACCGGGAGCGCCTTCCCGAGGACCATCGGCGCGCCCGCCGATTGGCCGAGTCGGTCGCTGGGATTCCGGCGTTCGCGCTCGACCCGGCGACGATCGAGTCGAACATCGTCATCGCCGTCGCCCGCCGCGCTCCCGAGCGGATCGATGCGTTCGTCCAGGCCGTGCGGCGGCGCGGTGTTCTGATCCTGGCGTTCGGGGGCCCGGGCGCGTTTCGCGCCATCACGCATCTCGACGTCGACGACGCGGGGATCGACCGGGCGTCGGCCGCGCTCCGCGCGGCGGCGGAGGAGACGTGGGGCCCCAAAGGGAGCGCGTGACGTGGCGCAGCGGGAGCGCGTGACGTGGCGCAGCGGGAGCGCGTGAGCGAGCGCGAGGCCGTCGGCGGAACGCTTTATCTCGTCGGGACGCCGATCGGGAATCTCGACGACTTCTCCCCGCGAGGGCAGCGGATCCTCCGCGAAGTCGATCTGATCGCCGCCGAGGACACGCGGCACACCGGCCAACTCCTGGCGCGATTCGGGATCGAGACGCCCCTTCTGTCCTATCACGACCACAACAAGGACCGCCGCACGCCGGAGGTGATCGAGCGCCTGCGCGGAGGCGCCGCCGTCGCCATCGTCTCCGACGCGGGCTCGCCCGGCATCTCCGATCCGGCGTTCACCCTCGTCCGGGCCGCGGTGGAAGCGGGACTCGCTGTCGTTCCCATCCCGGGCCCGTCGAGCGCTCTCTGCGCGCTCGAAGTCTCCGGACTCCCGACCGATCGCTTCGCGTTCGAAGGCTTCCTGCCGCGGAAGTCGGGACGCCGCCGCGCGCGCATCGAGGAGTTGCGCGCCGACCCCCGGACCCTCATCTTCTTCGAGTCGGTGCATCGCGTGCGCGCCACGCTGGCCGAGCTGCTCGACGTGTGGGGTGATCGTCCGGCGTCGGTGTCGCGTGAGCTGACGAAGAAGTTCGAAGAAACGCGACGCGGCCCGCTCTCATCGCTTGTCGCTTGGGCCGAGGGGAAGACGCCGCGCGGCGAGTTCGTGATCGTGGTCGCGGGCGCGCCGCGAGGGGTGCGCGCGGGCGGAATGGGGCCCGACGAACCCGAGGAACCCGGGGAGGACGACGCGTGAACGGTTGGAAGGATCAGGGACGATCGCTCTTCCGCCCGCTCGCCACCGCGCTCGCGAAGCGCGGGGTCAAACCCGATCACCTCACGATCGCGGGACTCTTCCTATCGATCCTGACCGCGCTCATGCTCTCGCGCGGCGAGTTCCTGGGGGCGGCGTTCATCCTGGGGCTCGCGGGCCTCTGCGACATGCTGGACGGCGACGTGGCCCGAGAAACGGGGAGCGCCAGCACGTTCGGCGCCTTCCTCGACTCGACGCTCGACCGGATCGGGGAGGGCGCGCTCTTCGCCGGGCTGGCGGCCTACTACTTCTCCCGCGCCCGGGGCGGCGCGCTCTGGATCGAGGGCGAGCTGGAAGCCGGCGCGCGCTGGGGCGACCCGGAGGGGCGGACCATGGCCTTCCTGGCGCTCGCCACGCTCATTCTCTCCTTCATGGTCTCCTACACCCGGGCGCGGGCCGAGGGACTGGGCCTCGAGTGCAAGGTGGGGATCATGGAGCGCCCCGAGCGGATGCTACTCCTTGGGCTTGGAGCCCTTTTGGGACAACGGTTTATGCCGGGAGTCCTGGGCCTTCTCTTCCTTTTGACCCTCGTCACGGTGGGGCAGCGTGTGTATCATGTCCGCCGATTGACGGCAGGGGATTCATCCGGAAATGGAGGCAAGACGACTCATGGGTAAAGTACGCGTCGGCATCATCGGTGTCGGCAACTGCGCGTCCTCGCTGGTCCAGGGGGTCCACTACTACCGGAACGCCAAGGACGCCGATTTCGTGCCGGGCCTGATGCACGTGAACCTGGGCGGTTACCACGTGCGCGACGTGGAGTTCAGCGCCGCCATCGACATCGACCGGAACAAGGTCGGCAAGGACCTCTCCGAGGCCATCTACACGTGGCCGAACAACACCTACAAGTTCTGCGACGTCCCCCGCATGGGCGTTCCCGTGGCGCGCGGCATGACGCACGATGGGCTCGGAAAGTACCTGTCGCAGATCATCAAGAAGGCGCCCGGCTCGACGGCCGACATCGTCCGCCTTTTCCGCGATACCAAGACCGACGTGGTGATCAACTACCTCCCCGTCGGCAGCGAGGAAGCCACGAAGTGGTACGTGGAGCAGATCCTCGAGGCGGGCTGCGCCTTCGTGAACGCCATTCCCGTCTTCATCGCGCGTGAGAAGTACTGGCAGCGTCGTTTCGAGCAGAAGAAGCTCCCCGTCATCGGCGACGACATCAAGTCGCAGGTGGGCGCCACCATCGTCCACCGTGTCATGGCGCGGCTCTTCCTCGACCGCGGCGTCCGTCTGGAACGGACGAGCCAGCTGAACGTGGGCGGGAACACCGACTTCCTGAACATGCTGGAGCGGGAGCGCCTGGAGTCGAAGAAGATCTCGAAGACGAACGCCGTGACGTCGATGCTGAACTACGACATCGGCGCGAAGAACGTCCATATCGGCCCGAGCGACTACGTCGAGTGGCTGGAAGACCGCAAGTGGGCCTACATCCGCCTGGAAGGACGCACCTTCGGCGACGTGCCGCTCAATTGCGAGATGAAGCTCGAGGTGTGGGACTCGCCGAACTCGGCGGGCGTTATCATCGACGCCGTTCGTTGCGCGAAGCTGGCGCTGGACAACGGGCTCTATGGGGCCCAGATCGCGCCGTCGGCCTACTTCAAGAAGTCGCCGCCGGTCCAGATCCCGGACGATCAGGCGCGCGAGATGGTCGAGGAGTTCATCCGGAAGTACGGCAAGAAGGGCGCCAAGAAAGCGAAGGCCGAGCCGAAGCGCGCCCGCGCGATCTCGCGCCGCGGCCTGAAGAAGGCGGCGCGGAAGAGCGCGTAGCACGAACGCGTGCCCGGCCTCTTCGTCACCCTCGAGGGGATCGAGGGGTCCGGGAAGTCGACCCAGGCGGGGCTCTTGGAAACGTCCCTCCTCGGAGAGGGCGTTCCCGTGTGTCGCACCCGCGAGCCGGGCGGAACGGCGCTCGCCGAGGAAATTCGAAGGCTGGTCTTGAATCTGGGTGAGGAGCCGGTCTTTCCGGAGACCGAGCTCCTCCTTTTTTTGGCGGCCCGGGCCCAACATGTCCGAGGCTTGATCCGCCCGGCACTTGTTGGCGGTCAAGTTGTTATTTGCGACCGATTTACGGATGCCACCCTGGCCTACCAAGGGGGTGGCCGTAACGCCGACCTCGAGGCCATTCGTCGCCTCAACGGCTTCGCGACCGGCGGTCTAGAACCCGACCGAACCTTTCTCCTCGATCTCCCCGTCCAAGAGGGCATTGGGCGAGCGCGCAAGCGACAGGGAAAGTTCGGGATCGACCGGATCGAACGCGAAGGCTCGGGGTTCTTGGAGAAAGTCCGCGCCGAGTACCTGGCGATTGCCGATAAGGAGCCGAAACGGGTTCGCGTGCTCGAGGCCACCGCCCCTCCCGAGGCTCTGGCCCGGACCATCCTAAGTGATGTAAAATCAATGTTGGCAGGCCGGTAACCGCTCCGTACGAGGTAACCCTCATCATGAATCGTAGACAACTCTTCGCGGTCTTCATCCTCGTAACGGCGCTCGTCATGGGCACCTGGGCGGTAGGTCGTGTCCAGGAAACCGGCGACAACACCTACGCCAACATCGAGAGGTTCATCCAGGTCCTCACCAAGGTTCGGGACCACTACGTGGAGCCGGTCACCAGCGACAAGCTGATGGACAACGCGATCCGCGGCATGTTGCGTACGCTGGATCCCTACTCCCAGTACCTGGACAAGGAAGAGGCCGAGCGCCTGGAAACGACCACGCACGGCGCGTTCGGCGGCATCGGGATCTCGATCGGAATGCGCGACGGCTGGGTGACGGTCGTCTCCCCCATCGAGGGAACGCCCGCGTGGCGGGCCGGCATGCAGGGCGGCGATCGGATCATCCGCATCGACGGCGCCACGACCGAGGGCTTCTCCCTGGACGACGCCATGAAGCGGATGCGGGGCGAGAAGGGGACGAAGGTCATCCTGACCGTCTTCCGCGAAGGGCGCGACAAGCCGCTCGACTTCCAGATCACGCGCGACATCATTCAGATCAAGAGCGTTCCCTACGCGGGCGTGCTGGAGAACGGCGTCGGCTACATCCGCCTCTCCAGCTTTTCCGAACGAAGCCGCGAGGAGATCGACCAGGCCTTCGGTAAGATCGAGAAGCAGAAGGTGCGCGGGTTGATCCTGGATCTCCGGTTCAATCCCGGCGGGCTCCTGTCGCAAGCGGTGGAAGTCTCCGAGGAGTTCGCGCCGCGCGGGAAGAAGATCGTCTACACCCGCGGACGCGAGCCGTCGCAGAACCGCGATTTCGTCTCCACGGCGGACAACCCGCATCTTGGCTACCCGCTGGTCGTCCTGGTGAATCAGTGGACGGCGAGCGCGAGCGAGATCGTCTCGGGCGCGGTGCAGGATCTGGATCTCGGGATCGTGGCGGGACAGACCACGTTCGGGAAGGGGCTGGTCCAGACGGTGATTCCGCTGACGCGCAGCGTGCGCGGCCCCAAGCTGAAGCTGACGACCGCGAAGTACTACACGCCGAGCGGCCGCTGCATCCAGAAGGACGAGCAGTTGAAGGATGGCGCCCTGGCCTCGGAGGACGACGAGGACGGCGAGCAGGCCCCGGCGCTTCCCGACTCGATGAAGGGGAAGAAGGCGCTGCCGCAGTACAAGACCGAGATGGGCCGCACCGTGTACGGAGGCGGCGGCATCACGCCGGACATCGAGCTGGACGAGATCAAGATCCCGCAGCTGGTGCAGGACCTGGAGCAGAAGCAGGTCTTTTTCAAGTTCGCCGTGAAGTACGCGGTGAAGCACAAGGATCCGCCCAAGGACTTCGCCATGACGCCCGCGATTCGCGAGGAATTCCGCGAGCTCCTGAAGGCGGAGAAGGCGGAGGTTCGCGCGGACTCGTTGGCGGAGGTGCAGCGCTGGGTGGACACGGGGATCCGCCGCGAGTTGGCGCGCCGCTACGTCAACGACGAAGAGGCCTATCGCGTCGCCATCGGCGACGACGAGCAGGTCCGGTCCGTGATGGTGCTCTTCGATCAGGCCCCGACGTTGCCGAGACTCCTGGCACTCGCCACCGAGAAGAGCAAGGCGAGGGCCATGGCGGTCCAGGTCAAGGAGCCCGCGGTCCGTTAGGGTCCGGGGAACGCCGAATCGCCCATGATGGCCGGTCCGCTTCGCCTGGAGGGGCGGGTTCTCCTCTCGCCCCTTTGCGGCGTCACTGATTCACCCTTCCGCACCCTGGCGCGCCGCCATGGGGCGTCCATGGTCTTCTGCGAGATGACCTCGAGCGACGGCCTCGTGCGGAAGAACCCGAAGACCTTCGAGCTCCTGGAGTACCGCCCCGAGGAGCGCCCGGTCGGCGCGCAGCTCTGCGGATCGGAGGTGCAGGTCATGGCCGACGCCGCCCGCCTGTGCGCCGACCTCGGCTTCGACTCCATCGACTTGAACTACGGCTGCCCCGTCCGCAAGGTGATCGCCCGCGAGGCGGGCGCGGCCATGCTGACCGACCTCGACCGGCTGGAGCGCGTGACCGCCGCGGTCGTGAACGCGGTGCCGGTGCCCGTCACGGCGAAGATCCGGATCGGCTGGGACAAGGAATCGATCAACGCGTTGCAGGTGGCGCAGGTGCTGGAGCGATCGGGCGTGAAGTGGATCACGGTCCACGCGCGCACGCGGACCGAGAAGTTCGCGGGCAGCGCGCACTGGGAAGTGATCGGGCAGGTGAAGGAGTCGACGGGGCTCCCCGTCATCGGGAACGGCGACGTGAAAACGCCCGAGGACGCGAAGCGGATGGTGGACCAGACGGGCTGCGACGGCGTGATGGTCGGGCGCGGCGCGTTCGGGAACCCGTGGCTCTTCGGCCGCGCGAACCGGCTCCTGGCGGGGCTCGACCCGGGGCCCGAGCCGACGCCGCGGGAGAGGATCGAGACCGCCGTGGCGCACCTGCACGACCTGGCACGAAAGAAGGGCGACTACGCCGCGACGCTGATGCGGAAACACGTCGCGTGGTACGTGCGCGGCCTCTACGACAACTCGACCCTCTGCCGCGAGGTGAACCACGCGAAGTCGAACGGCGAGGTCGAAGAGCTGTTGTGGCGTTACCTCGAGAAGATCGAGCGTGCGCCCATGCCGTACGCCGCGCCGTTCGACAGCGACGAGCTGACGGACGACGCCGCGGTCTCCGCGAACTAGGCGCCTCGCCCGCTCCGATCAGGCCCGGCCCCGAGCGTCCGCCCGAGAGGGACCAGCCTCCATGGACCGCATCCGCCTGCGCCGTCTTCTGAGCCGCGTTCGCTCCGGCCGCACGTCGACGGGCGAAGCGCTCGAAGCGCTGACGACCCTCCCGTTCGAAACCGTCGGCGGCGCCGCCGCCACGGTCGATCATCATCGTGGCTTGCGACAACACCTCCCCGAGGTCATCCTCTGTGAGGGGAAGACGCCCGCCCAGTGCGTCTCCATTGCCCGCGCCATCGTCGCGCGGAGCGGGCGATGCCTGGCGACGCGGGCCCGGGCCGAACACGCCCGAGCGCTGACGGACGCGTTCGGCGCCGCCGCGCGGTGGAACGAGACCGCGCGAACGGTCGTGCTGGGGCCGGGTGGCGGCGCAGGTTCGGGTTCAGGGCCTGGCCGGCCCTCCGGTTCGGGCCGCCGCCCCACGCGGCGCCAGCCCGCCGGCGGCTCCGTGCTCGTGATCAGCGCGGGGACATCCGATGCGCCTGTCGCCGAGGAAGCCGCCGTGACGCTCGAGTTCATGGGAGTCCCCGTGACGCGCGTCTCGGACGCGGGGGTCGCGGGAATCCACCGGCTGTTGAGCCATCTGCCGGCGCTGCGCGAGGCATCCGCCATCGTGGTCGTCGCAGGGATGGAAGGGGCGTTGGCCAGCGTGGTGGGCGGATTGACGGACCGTCCGGTGATCGCCGTGCCGACCAGCGTCGGCTACGGCGCCTCCTTCGGCGGCCTGGCGGCGCTCCTGGGAATGCTGAACGCCTGCGCGGCGGGGGTGACGGTCGTGAACATCGACAACGGATTCGGCGCGGGGTACGCGGCCGGAGTCATCGCCGGGCAGTCCCGACGCGGCCGCGCCGGTTCCTCGTCCAAGCCCCGCCCGCGGAGATCGAAATGAGCATCGTCTACTTCGACTGCGTTGCCGGCGCTTCCGGCGACATGATCCTCGGGTCGCTGGTCGCGGCGGGCGCGCCGCTCGCGGAGATCGATCGCCGCCTGCGCTCGCTCCCCCTGGAGGGGTTCGAGCTGGCGGAAGCACGCGTCGAGCGCCACGGGTTTGAGGCGTTTCAATTCCGCGTCACCGCCCGCGACACGAAGAAGCACCGCCATTACCCCGAGATCGTTCGGATGTTGGAGGGGGGGCGCCTCCCCGAGCGGGTCCTCCGCCGCGCGTCGGCCACGTTCGAGCTGCTGGGGCGCGCCGAAGCGGCCGCGCACGCGGTGCCGATCGAGAAGGTCCATTTCCACGAGGTAGGCGCTGTCGACGCGATCGTCGACATCGTGGGAACCGCGTGGGCCCTGGAGATCCTCGACGTGGAGCGCTGTCACGCGTCCGCCATTCCGCAGGGGCGCGGCTTCGTCCGCGCCGCGCACGGCGTTCTCCCGGTCCCCGCTCCCGCCACGATGCGGATTCTGGAGGGCGTGCCCGTGAAGATGACGGAGATCGAGGCCGAGCTGACGACGCCCACCGGCGCCGCCCTCTTGAAGTCGCTCTGCGACACGATCGGCGAACCGGTCGGGATCCGCCCACGGAAGGTGGGCGTCGCCACGGGGACGCTCGACCTGGCAGAACGTCCGAACATTCTTCGCGCCATCGTCGGCGAGCCGCTGGTCGGCGAGGGCGCCGGCTCGGTCGAAGTGCTGGAAACCACGATCGACGACATGAACCCCCAGCTCTACGGCCACCTCACCGAATCGCTTTTCGAGAGCGGCGCGGCCGAGGTCTTCCTGACTCCCGTGCAGATGAAAAAGGGACGCCCCGGCGTCCTGGTGACGGCGCTTTGCGATCCGCGGCGAAGCGAAGCGGTCCTGGCGCGATTGTTCGTGGAGTCCTCGACGATCGGCGTGCGCGTGAGGCGCGAGGGGCGCGCGGAGTTGCGGCGATCGGTCGTCGAGGTCGAGACGCCGCTCGGCCGCGTTCGCGTGAAGACGGCGATTCTTCCGAACGGCGACGAGCGGCGTGTCCCCGAGTACGACGATCTCCGGCGTCTGGCCCACGAAACCGGCCGCCCCCTGATCGAGATCATGGACGACGTGCGCGCCGCCCTGCACGAAGGGGAGCGCGCGACCCCGTGATCCGGCTCCACGCCGTCGAGGCCGCCCCCGCCGGGGCCTCGGCGGCCGCGAAGCCGGTGCTGGGCCCTCTCGACTTCGCCGTGGAGCGCGGAGAGCGCCACCTGATCCTCGGCGCGAACGGCTCCGGAAAGACCACCCTCATGAAGCTGCTGGCGGGCCTCGTCCCGGCGCGCGCGGGCCGCGCGGAAGGCGCGTGGGCGGCCGAGCCGCGTTGGCCCGCCGTGGCCGCCATGTTCGAGACCCCCGATTCGCAGTTCCTCGGAGAAACCGTCGCGGCCGACGTCGCCTTCGGCCTCGAGGGGCTGGGGTTGTCTGATTCGGAGCTCCGGGGCCGTGTCTCGGCGGCGCTGGACTCCTTCGAGCTGGCGCCGTTCACGGAGCGCGATCCGCGATCGCTGAGCGCGGGGGAGAAGGCGCGCGCCCTGTTGGCCGCGGCATGGGCGGCGAAACCCTCCTTGTTGCTCCTCGATCAGACGCTCGCTCACCTGGACCCCGGATTCCGCCGCGCGCTGGAAGCGCGGCTGGCCGCAGCCGCCGCGTCCGGGGAGTTCGCGCTCGTGCGGACGCACCAAGAGGCGGAGGCGCCCCTGGACGGGGAGCAGCTTCATCTGCTGGAGGGAGGACGGTGGGTGGTGGCGGCGACCGGCGATTCGCGCGTCACCAACGTCCCCGTACCGCTCGGCGTTCGCGTCACGGAGGCGCTGGCGGCGCGCGGGAGGAGCGGAAGCGCTCCACTTCTCGGGCCGGGCGGGCCTCGAATCGCGCCCTGGCGCCCCGTCGCTGGTGCGTCGGGCGAGCGGGCGTTCGCGCTACAGGACGTGACCTGGGGCCCCCCGGCGGCGGCGCCTCTCTTCGAGCGGTTCTCGATCGAAGGCGCGCGCGGGGCGACCCTGGCGTTGATCGGGGCGAGCGGCTCGGGCAAGAGCAGTCTCCTGAAACTGGTGGCGGGTCTCGAGAAGCCGCTCGCCGGCACGGCGTGGCGAGCGGGAGGCCCGGGCCCGCGCGGATGGGCCATGGCCCTCGAGTACCCGGAGCGGCAGCTCATTGGCCGAAGCGTGATCGAAGACGTGGCGATGGCGCTTTGGGTGGAGGGCGTCCCGCGACTGGAACGCGAGCGCCGAGCCAGGGCCGCGCTCCAGTCGGTCGGTCTTGAGCCGGAGCGGTTCGAGGGGCGCCTTCCCGCCACCCTGAGCGAAGGGGAGAAGCGCCGCGCGGCGATCGCGGGATTGTTGGCCAATCCGGCGGACATGCTTCTGCTGGATGAGCCCACCGCCGGGCTCGACCCCGAGGGCCGCCGCGCGCTGCGTGAGGCGCTCGACCTGCTCCGGGCCGCCGGGACGACGATCCTCCTCGCGAGTCACGATCTCGACTTCGTCCATGCGGTGGCGGACCGGGTCGTGATGTTGGCGCGCCCGGAGGGGAGGCCGGCGACCGTGGTGGCGGACGATGTGCCCGCGCACGTGTTTCGCGACGCGGCGGCGCTCGCGGCGGCCCGGCTCCCGGCCCCCGACGTGGTCGTGTTCGAGGACTCCCTGCGCGCCTCCGGCGTGATCGGTGCCGACGTCGGGGGCGCACGCGACGCCGATGGGCTGGTGGCGCATTTGGGGCAGGAGGCGTTGCCGGGACAGCGGCCGCGCCCCGCGGATCATGTCGAGACGGGCGCGGCGTAAGGCCAGGGGCGCCGACCCAGCCGATCGCGCGCCGGGCGGCCTGGCCCGGGGCCGCAGCCCGCTTGCTTCGTTCCCCATCCTTCTCGCCGGCGTCGGGCTCCTCGCGTTCGCGATCCGACTTGTCTACCTGTCGGGCGTCTCGCAGAGCCCGCTCTACCTCCACCCGGCCCTCGACGCGCGAATCAACAACGAGCAGGCGTGGGAGTTGGCGCGCGGCAGTGCTGGCGGCGCCGGTAGAGGTGGCGGAGGTGGCAGCGCTGCTGGCGGCGGCCACGACATGGCCCTGGAACCCGATCCCGCGCGGCGGCCCTACTTCCGGGCTCCCGGCTACGCGTACGCCCTCGCCACGGTCTATGTTGCCGCGGGCCACGACCTCCACGCCGCGCGCGTGGCGCAGGCCGCGCTGGGCGCGCTGACGGCGCTCCTGTTGGGGCTTCTGGCGAGGTCGATCTGGTCGCCTCGCGTCGGAGTCGTCGCGGCCTTGATGGGCGCCCTGTACGGCCCGGCGATCTACTTCGACGGGGAGCTGGTTTCCGCGTCGCTCGAACTCTTCCTGGCCGCCCTCGCGCTCTGGCTCCTGGTGGAGGGCGACCGGCGGCGAAGCGCCGGTTGGTTGGCGAGCGCCGGGTTCGCCCTCGCAGCCGCGGCGGTGACGCGGCCGACGGTCTTGCCATTCGCATTCTTGGCGATCCTCTGGCTCCTCTGGCGTCGCGTGCCGATCCGAGCCGTGGCCCTCCTTGCCGTCGCCGCCTTGTCTCTGCCCTTGGCTGCGACCGCGCGGAACTTCGTCGTGGCGCGCGATCCTGTGTTCATCGCGTCGCAGGGCGGGATCAATTTCACCATTGGGAATCACGACCGTGCCGACGGAACGACCCCCGCCGTGCCCGGCCTGGGATCGGGTGTGACCGCGACGTACGACGCGCCCTACCGCGAGGCTTCGCGTCTGTCGGGCCGGCCGCTTCGCGCTTCCGAGGTGTCGCGCTTCTGGTTTCGGCGGGGAACGCGCTTCTGGGCCGAGGACCCGGTGGCAGGGATCGCGCTCTATGGCCGCAAGGTCGCGATGATGTGGAATCGGCGCGAGCTACCGAACACGCAGGACCAGGCCTTCTTCGCGCCGTTTCACTCCTGGCTGTTTCGCGGCCCCTGGCTCCTTGGCTTCGCCCTGCTCGCCCCGGTAGCTCTGGCGGCGGCGTGGTTCGAGCGAAGGCGCGCCGCGGTGTTGATTCTGTTCGGTGGAACGCTGGTCGCGGTAACTGCCGCGTTCTTCGTCTGCGACCGATTCCGCCTTCCCCTGGCGGCGGTCGTGATCCCGCTGGCGGCCGCCGGCGCCGTGGCGGCGTGGGACCGGCTCCGCGGCAAGCGCTCGGAGGGTGGGAACAAGCCAACGCGGCCACCAGTCGCTCTTGCGGGCGCGGCGCTGCTGGCAGCGGCCGCTCTCGTTTGGCTTCCGTTCCCTCGATGGCAGGGCGTCGAAGAGGGAATGTCCTGGTTCCGGCTCGCCACGGCCTACGAGCAGACTCGTCAGACAACGCGCGCGGCTGACGCGTACGCGCGAGCGGAGCGCGCCGGGTTCGCCACGCCCGAGTTCTACAACAACGCCGGGTTGTTCTCCCTGCGCGGCGGAGATCTGGTCGCCGCGGAGAAGCGATTCATCCGGGCGATCCAGCTGGAACCGGAGCACGGCCCCGCGCTGGCCAACATGGCGGAGGTCATGATGCGTCGCGAGAAGTGGCCGCAAGCTGCTCAGTTCTACCGCTACGCGGCGGCGGCGCTCCCGGAGCGCGCCCCCGAGCTTTGGACCAACGCCGGGGCCATCCATCAGCGCGTCGGGTTCTGGACTGAGTCGCGGCTCGACTACGAGCGCGCCCTCGCCTTGCGTCCGGGGTTCCTGCCCGCCGCCGAGGGTCTGCGTTCGCTGCCATCCGCCGGAGGACGCTAGGTCAGGGCTCGCTGCGGCCCGCCGAGGCCCCTGGCGCCCCGCCCGCCCCTGGCGCCCCGCCCGCCTTGCCACGAGCGACGACCGAGAGTCGCCGATAGGCCCAGCAGGCGAGGGGTGTGAAAAGCACGAAAACCGCGCCGGTCGTCCAGAGCACGAGGCCTCGCCCCTCGCCCCCCTCCCAGAAGGTCGTCGATCCCCACCACCAGAGAAGCCCCAGCCCCAGAAGATCCGCGCCCGCGTGCAGCACGACGCCTGGAAGAATCGAACCTGTCAGGTAGGCCAGCAATCCGAAGATGGCCGCCGCCGCCAGGTAGAACGGGAGGTATACGAAGAAGAGGTGCTCGTGCCCGAGGTAGTTCGCGAAGTGGGCGAGCCAGAAGAAGCCTCCGACCGTGAGTATCGCCACGAAGGGTCCGTGCCGTCGTTCGATCGGGCCCTGCATGTATCCGCGGAACCCTGCCTCCTCCGCGATGCCCGCGACCAGGGAGGCCATGAGAACGTAGGCGAGGAGGGTCGCGAACGGATACCCGGCGCCCGGCCACCCTTCCGAGGGGAGTCGGAGAAGAGTGTCACCGAAGATTCGAAGCGAGAGAAGGCCGACCCACGCGAGGCTCCC